>Ga0187848_10002914_pt1 | contig 13027 bp, 11 predicted proteins | sample June2016WEW_4_40_FD_132424 | JGI IMG/M metagenome (GOLD analysis project Ga0187848, IMG submission 132424) | Peatland microbial communities from SPRUCE experiment site at the Marcell Experimental Forest, Minnesota, USA - June2016WEW_4_40 | ecosystem: Environmental > Terrestrial > Soil >... | reverse complement strand
TAACGACATCAGCGACAAGCACCCCGACGACAAGGCGGCGCCGCGGGCGGTGAATTGCGCGCAATGCCATTTGGAACCGTCGCTCAGTTACACCGCCAGCGTCCATGGAGCCGCCCATCGGGACGGGACCAACAACGGGGAGCATCATGCGCCGGTTTGCACCGACTGCCACGGGGCGCACGGCGCGCTGCCGCCCAGTTCGCCGGCCTCGCCGCTGAGTTTTGCCCATCTGGCGCTGACCTGCGGCCAATGCCATGAACAGGAGGCCAAGGACGTGATGGAAAGCGTCCACGGCAAGGCGGTGGCGGCCGGCCGGCGTGATGCGCCGACCTGCACCGATTGTCATTCGGAACACAAGATCGAGGCCCTGCGGGGCAGCTCCTCGCTGAAAATTTCGCAGGAGATTTGCAGCAAGTGCCACGCCTCGGAGCGGCTCAACACCAAATACAATCTGCCGGCCGACCGGGTCAAGACGTTTTTCGCCAGCTACCACGGCTTGGCCGTGCAGTATGGCTCGACCCGCGCAGCCAATTGCGGGAGCTGCCACGGGTTCCATCTGGTTCTGCCCTCCACCGACCCGCGTTCCAGCATTTACAAGGACAACCTGATGGCCACCTGCGGGAAATGCCATAATGGAGCGCGCGCCAATTTCGCCCAGAGCAAGGTGCATGTGGACATTGACGCGGCGCGCGGGGACGCGCAGTTGAGCGAACGGATCAATTGGTGGGTGCGCAGGATTTACCTCACCTTGATTTTTGTGGTCATCGGGTTGATGGCGGCGCACAACGCCCTCATCTTCGGCCGCAAGGCGGCCGCGCTCAACCACCGCACGGACCGGACCCTGGTGCGGATGGATCTCTCGCAGCGCCAGCAACATTTCGTGCTGGCGGCCAGTTTTATTGTGCTGGCGTGGACCGGATTTGCCTTGAAGTTTCCCGATTCGTTCGTGGCCCATTCGCTGGGGTCCTACGAACCGTTCCGCCGCTGGAGTCATCGCATCGCCGGTGTCGTGCTGCTGCTGGCGGGGGCCTACCACGTCGGCTACGTCCTGGCCTGTCGGGAGGGGCGGCGGCTGCTCAAGGATATGATGCCCGGCCCGAAGGATGTGCAGGACGCGGCCGCCAATGTGCGGCGGCTGGCGGGCCTGGGCGGTGTCAAACCCAAATTCGGGCGGTTCGGCTACGCCGAGAAGATGGAGTATTGGGCCGTGGTCTGGGGAATCGTCATCATGGGAGCGACCGGCCTGATGATTTGGTTCCAAATCCCGGTGACGCGCTTTCTGCCCCGGTGGGCGGTGGATGTGGCCACGACCATTCATTATTACGAGGCAATCCTGGCTTGCCTGGCCATTTTAGTGTGGCATCTTTACCATGTCATTTTTGATCCGGACGTCTATCCTCTGAACCGGGCGGTTTTGGACGGACGCGTCTCGCGGGAATGGCTGGAAGAGGAACACCCGCTGGACCCGGCGCTGGCCGGCGGAGGGCCGGACGCGGCAGCCCGCGGCGCCGCCGCGCCCAAAGCGCCCGCCCATAACGGCGAAGATAGAGGAACGAAACGTGCGCAGCTTTGAGAGCCTGAGCGAACGCGAGGTTCTTTCCCTGGCCATCGCGCTGGAGGAAGAGGACGCGAAGGTCTATGACAACTTCGCCGAAGGGTTGCGCGAAAGCTATCCGGCTCAGGCCGCCAAGTTCGATGAAATGCGCCGGGACGAGGAAGGGCATCGCCGCCGCCTGCTGGAACTTTTCCAAAGCCGTTTTGGCGACCACCTCCCCTTGGTGCGGCGCGAGGACGTGCGCGGATTCATCAAGCGGCGCCCCATCTGGCTGGAAAGCCCGCTCAGTTTGAAGGCCGCGCGAAAGCAGGCCGAATTGATGGAGTTGGAAACGGAACGCTTTTATGAGGTCTCGGCCCGGCGCGCCACCGATGCCGGCATCCGCCAATTGCTGGGGGATTTGGCGGCGGAGGAGCGCCATCACGCCCTGGCGGCGCAGGCACTCGGCCAGACCCAGTTGAGCGACGCGGAAGCAGCCCATGAGAGGCGGCGTTTTGCCTTGCAGGTCATCCAACCGGGCTTGGCCGGGCTGATGGACGGCTCGGTTTCCACGCTCGCTCCGCTGTTTGCGGCCAGATTTGCCACGGGCCTCAGCGGGCCAACTTTTCTGGTCGGTTTGGCCGCCAGCCTCGGCGCCGGCATCAGCATGGGCTTCGCGGAGGCCTTGTCCGACGATGGCACGCTCACCGGGCGCGGTCATCCCTGGGCGCGTGGCTGGGTCTGCGGCGCCATGACCACGGCGGGCGGACTGGGCCACACCCTGCCGTTTTTGATTCAGAACGTTAACGTCGCGACGATCGTGGCGGTGGCCGTGGTCTGCGTCGAGCTGGGCGTGATCGCCTGGGTCCGCCACAAGTACATGGACTCGCCCTGGACGACCGCGACGCTGCAAGTCGTGCTGGGCGGCCTGCTGGTATTTCTGGTGGGAATGCTCATCGGCAAATCTTGACAAATATTAACAACCCCAAACGAACAGGAACATTATGATTGACGAACATGACCGGGAGGCGTGGCTCAAGGGGGGCGACGCCCTCTGCGCGACCCTGCCGCCCCCGCCGCCTCACATCTACCGTCTCATCCTGCTGGGCGCGCCGGGGTCCGGCAAGGGCACCCAGGCGGAGCTGCTCGGACAACACCTCGGCGCGTGTCATCTTTCCACGGGCGACGTCTTCCGCGCCGCCAGAGCATTGCCCAGGGAGCAGCTCAGCCCGGCCATGCAAACCGCCCTCAACTCCATGTCGCGCGGCGAACTGGTCCAGGACGAGACGGTGCTGGCCATGGTCCGCGAGCGGTCGCGCTGCCTGCGCTGCCGGGGTGGCTTCCTGCTGGACGGGTTTCCCAGGACCGTCGTCCAGGCCGAGGCCCTGGACAACCTCTTGAAATGGGAGCGGCGCGCCCTCACCGCCGTTGTCAATTATGATTTGCCCACCGACGTCATCGTCGCCCGCTTGAGCGGGCGCCGGACGTGTCCGGGGTGCAAGGCGGTCTATCACGAGACGACCCGGCCCCCCAAGACACCGGGCGTATGCGACAACTGCGGGGGCAAATTGTATCAACGCGACGATGACCGGGCGGAATCGGTGCGGGTGCGGATGACAACCTACCATAAGAGCACCAAGCCGCTGATAGACTTTTACGAGCGGCGCGGCCTGCTGGTGACGGTGGCGGCCTCGGGCACGCCGGACGAGATTTGCGAGCGGACCCTGGCCGCGTTGCACGCGCGCTGACGGCCCGGTTGACCCCATTGCAGCGTCGGCGCTATGCGCCGGGACGGATTTCTCCTGCGTCCGGGGAGCGCGCGCGCCCCCGCGTGCCGCGGGCCGCGCCTCGCGGCCCGCATCTGCCTGGCCTTGGCGAGTTTTTTTGCATTCCCCCCATCCCTATTGACCCGGCTTCGCGTCGTACAGGCCCAGCCCGGCCAGCGATTTCCGCAGGGCGTTGCGCGCGCGGTAAATCCGTAGCTCAACCGCCTTGGGGGTACAATGCAGGATTTCGGCGATTTCGGCCTGCGCCAGATTCTCATACTCGAACAACACCAGCGGCGCGCGCAAATCCTCCGGCAGCGCCTGCACCGCCACCCGCACTTGGGCCGCCCGCTCGCCGGCCTGCAATTGGTCGCCCGGCAGCGGGGCCTGGTCCGGAATCATTTCCAGGCCGCCGCCGCCCGCGCTCTCGCCTTCGGGCAGGGCGGCCTCGGGATGCCGGGCACGGTGGCGGTGGCAATCGCGCGCCAGGTTGGTCGCAATGGCATAAAGCCAGGTGGAGAATTTCGCGCCGGTATGGAATTTTGCGCGATGAAGATAAACCCGCACGAAGGCCTCCTGCGCGCAATCCTCCGCGTCGGATTCATTGGATAGATGCCTGAGAAGATAGTGAAACAAGCGCCGGCCGTGGCGCTCCATCAAATCGTTGAGGGCCGCGTCCTGCCCGCCGGCCAAACGTGCCATGTCTTGCCGGTCTTGTTCATCATGCCCGGGGTCGCTCATTGCATCTGATGCATGTCATGGCCGGCCCCGCTCGATGGACGGCCTCCGCCGCCGAGCGTCTGGTCCTGAATCCAATCCAGATAGCGCCGGCCCTCCTCGGCCGGCATGGCGCGGCTGACCTCATAAAAATGTTCCAGCATGTTCTTTTGGCATTGCGCGCGCAGTTGCGCGATTTCCGCCAGCTTCTTCTCGATCTCCGGCGTCACCGTGTTGGTCCCCGCCAGCAGCGCCCGCAACTCCCCGTTCCGGGCGGCGATGCGGCCGCACATTTCCCGGCACTGGGGCAGGTAGCCCGCGTGCAAAACGCTGATGCGCTGGAACTCGGCATCGCCCAGCTTGAATTCCTGTTTCAACCACAACAATTCCGGCGTCCCGGCGCGGCGCTCATCGCGGGTGCGGGCCGTGGCGCAGAGATAGAGCGTGGAATAGCCCAGCACCGCCGCCACTATCCCGCAACAAAGAATGGTCAGCCCGCGTCTCATCTCAGTCATGGTTCTGGTAATAAGGATCTATGGACTGAACATACCGGGCCGCCAGTTGGGCGTTCCCGCGCTGCTCATGCGCCTGGCCGCTGACGTATCCGGCCATCAACCCGGCGGCCAGCAGCACGGTGACATAAGCCACAGCTACCGCCCTTCTGGCGAAGATACTTTCCAGCCATCCCAGCAAAAATTCCCACGCGCCGGCTTTCCCCGACGGCTCCCTCTGCTCGATGCGGCGCCAGACTTGTTCCTTAAAACGCGGCGGCAGCGGCCGGGCGATTTTCCATTGCCCGAGCAAGGCGCGCAGAGGGTCATTTTCCGGTGTGTTCATAGGCGTTCTAGGCGCGGGACAGCGTTGCCGCGGTCCAGTCTGCATGAGGACATTATCTGGAACAAGCCAATACCGTTTCCGCAATCATTCCTGGCGGGGATTTGTTTCTCCCGCCTTCACCTTTCCATCCTTAATACGCCATCCGGCCGGAAACCCCTCACGGCGGGTAATACGTCGGTCATCGGTAGGCCGTGAAAGGTAGGGCGGGCACTCCGCTGCCCGCCGCACGACGGTAGTGCGATGTGGATTCCTCTGCCAATGCCCGGCGGCGGGCAGGGGACTGCCCGCCCTACCATCCATGACTAACGCAGCGCATTTTTCTGCATTTTTCCTTTGTGCCCCCGCCGGCGGTGGTAGGATGGGCCGCTCATGCTGACGATTTCAGAGCTTGCCAAATCTTACGGACCGCAGACGTTGTTCCAAGACGTCTCCGTCCAGGCCGGCCGCCAGGACCGCATCGGCCTGGTCGGACCGAATGGCGCGGGCAAATCCACCCTGTTCTCCATGATTCTCCAAACCGAGTCCCCCGATGCCGGCTCCATCACGCTGGAGAAAAATGCCACCGTCGGCCATTTGCACCAGGAAACCGCGCCCGCCGGGGATGAAACCGTTTTGGAACTGGCCATCGCCATCACCCCTGAAATCGTTGAATTGCAGAGGAAAATCAAAGCTGCCGAGTCGGAACATGCCGCCGCGCACCAGGAGATTGATTACCACGACAACATCCACGCCCGCTACGATCAATTGGGCGGCTACCAACTCGAACCCCGGGCCAAGCAAATCCTCGCCGGCTTGAGTTTCCGCGAAAAGGATTTCCATCGTCCCTTGCGCGAGATGAGCGGCGGCTGGGTCATGCGCGCCCATCTCGCCCGCCTCCTGGTCCAGTCGCCCGACTTGTTGATGCTGGACGAGCCGACCAACCACCTCGATTTGGATTCCTTGCAATGGTTCCAGGAATACCTGCGCCAGTATCCCGGCGCCATCCTCCTCATTTCCCACGACCGCGCTTTTCTCAATCAATTGACCAACCAGATCTGGGAACTGCGCCAGCGCAAATTGATCCGTTACCGCGGCAACTATGACGATTACCTGGTGCAACGCCTGGCCGCCGAAGTCCAGCGGCTCGCCGCCTATAAAAACCAGCAGCGCGAAATCGCCCATCACATGGAATTCGTCGAGCGTTTTCGCGCCAAGACCAGCAAAGCCGCCCAGGCCCAGAGCAAGCTTAAACAGGTCGAGCGCATGGAAAAAATCGAAGCTCCGGACAGCGGCGAGCAACACATCAAATTCCGCTTTCCCCAACCCCAGCGCAGCGGCTTGAAGGTCATTACGCTCAAGGACATTCACCACGCCTACGGCCAAAACGTCATTTACCGCGGCATGGATTTTCAGGCCGAACGCGGCCAGCGCACCGTGCTGGTCGGCCCCAATGGCGCGGGCAAATCCACCCTCCTGAAAATCCTGGCCGGGGTGGTCCATCCCCAGAAAGGGGTGCGCGAACTGGGGCACAACACCAGGGCCGGCTACTATTCCCAATATCGTGTTGACATGCTCCAGCCCGGCCGCACCCTGCTGGAGGAGGCCCTCGACACCCCCGAGCGCATGACCGAAGAATCCATCCGCACCCTGCTGGGCGCGTTTCTCTTTCGCGGCGACGACGTTTTCAAAAAGATCACCGTCCTGAGCGGCGGAGAAAAGAGCCGGCTCGCCCTGGTCAAGCTCCTGCTCCATCCCCCCAATCTGCTTCTCATGGACGAGCCGACCACCCACCTGGACATTCCCAGTATTGATGCGTTGCTGGAGGCCTTGCGCCAATTCACCGGCACGCTCATTTTTATCAGCCACGACGTTTATTTCATCCGCCAACTCAGCAACCACGTCGTGCGCGTGGACGCGGGCCGGCTGACCCATTTTCCCGGCGGCTATCAATACTATTTGGACAAAACCGCCGCCGCCTCCCCGCAGGCCGGAGCGGTGCCGGGCCAAAAGGCCGCGGCAGCAGGACCGGCGGACAAGACCGGCCGCAAAGGACAGAAGCGGATCGAAGCCGAACAACGCCAGGCCCGCTCCGGCGAGCGCAAGGCCCGCTAGAAGCTCGTGGCGGAACTGGAGGCGGAAATCTTCAAGCTGGAAACCCGCCAAAAGGAATTGACTGCCGCATTGGAAACCCCGGAGGTGTATCGGCAGCCGGGCCAGGCCATGAGCCTGAACCACGAGTGGACCGCAAACTCCACCCGTCTGGAGCAGCTCGCCCGGCAATGGGAGCAAGCCGCGGAGCAGACCTTGGCGGCGGAGTGATGGCGCGATGGAATCTGGCTCAAGTGGCAAGGCCATTTTGCCGATGTTAAATTACTGGCTCTCAGTCTTTTACGTCATGTTAAAGTGGAAACCATTGAGCATGGAGAATGGCACCTGTTCCCGGCAAAAGGCGACATTGTTGGCGGCGGCATTGTTGCTGGCGGTCCCTCTGTGCCCGGCGGCGGACCACACCCCGGCCAGTGCCGTCGTCCCGGTTTCCATTCCCCGCCCCGTTCTCACCAACGCCATCCAGGTGCTGGAATTGCCAGCCGATCAGCTCGCCCTGTCCAACCATGTCAAGCTGCGCGGAGTCATGACGTTCGTGGACCCGCATGCCAGTTACGGCTTCGTGCAGGATGAAACGGCCGGGGCGGCGGTGTTTTGGACCAACCGCCAGCCTCCCGCTTCCGCCGGACAATGGGTGGAAATCGAAGGGAAAGTGGATGCGAATGTTTACGCCCCCACCATCAGCCAGCCGGTTTTCCACCAAATCGGGCCGGGCGAGTATCCCAAGCCGCTCAAGGTTTCCTTCCCCGATTTGTGGGCCGGACGCGCCGATTGCCAATGGGTCGAGGTGGATGGGCTGGTTCGTTCGGCCACGATGATGACCAATGATTTCCTGGTTTTGGAGGTCGCCATCGGCCGGCGGCAGAAACTGAAGGTTTCGATTTTCTCGCCAAAGAAACTGGAGGCGGCCGGCTGGGTCAATTCGCGCGTCCGCATCCAGGGAGTGGCCTGTGGATCCTTCAACAGCAAACAGCAATTTGTCACCGCGGAATTGCTCGTGCCCTCCGTTGACCAAGTCACCACGCTGGTGCCGGCGCGTTCAGATCCCTATTCCCTGCCCGTCACCTCCCTGGCTTCCTTGGGGCACAAGGCGGAAAAACGGCCGGGCGAGCAAATTCATATCCAGGGGGTGGTGACGCTGCTGGTGCCGGGGGAGGCTCTGTTTGTGCGCGAGGGAACCAACAGCATGGAGGTGCGGACCTCGGAGATGGGCGGGGTCAAACCGGGGGACCAAGTGGATGTCGTCGGCTTTTATGAAAAAACGGACCACGCGCTGATCATCGAGGACGGGAGTTTTCGCCGCCTGGCCGCAGGACCGCCGCCGATGCCTTTGGCGGTGACCATGGATGAAATTGCCAGTGGCCGCATTGACGCGGAGTTGGTGACGATTCCAGCGGTGGTGCTGGAATGGCGGCATGGGCCTTCCGAGCGGATCATCATGTTGCAGGGCACCGACAATGTCATCTTCAAAGCGCGGCTGAACAATACCAGGAACATCGAGGAATATCCTGTGGGCAGCCGTCTCCAGGCCACCGGCGTCTGCCTGATCGAAGTGGATCAGAATCTGGACGTGCGCTCCTTTGAATTGCGCCTGCGCTCCGCCGCCGATCTGGTGCTCTTGGAGCGCGCGGCCTGGTGGACGCCAACCCGCGTGCTTTGGCTGCTGGGCGCCTTGGTGGCGGGGGCGGCCATGACCTTGGGGTGGGTCGGAGTGTTGAAGCGCGCCAATGCCCGCCTGGAGCGGCGCGTGGCCGAACGCACCGAGGAACTGGGGCGCAGCGAAGAGCGTTTTCGCAACCTCGCCGCCTGTCTGCCGGTGGGGGTGGTTGAATCGGACCCTCGCGGCCTCTGCACTTACATGAACCCCCGCGGGACGGAAATCTCGGGCCGGCCTGTGGGAGGGCAGCGCAACTGGGCCTGGACCGAGGCGGTTCATCCAGACGACCGCGCCGGGGTGGCACGGTCCTGGTCGGAGGCGGCGGCGGCCGGGAAGGCCTGGTCCTCGGAGTTCCGTCTGTTGCGGCCGAACGGTCAAACCTGCTGGGTCAATTGTCTGGCGTCGCCGCGCCTGGGCAGTCAGGGGAAGATCGCGGGCTACGTCGCCACCTTTGCCGATATTACCCAGCGCAAACAGAGCGAGGCCGCGTTGGAGGAAGCCCACAAACAGTTGGTGCTCAGTTCCCGGCTGGCCGGGATGGCGGAAGTGGCCACCAGCGTGTTGCACAACGTCGGCAACGTCCTGACCAGCGTCAACATCTCCAGCAGCCTGATCATGAACAGGGTCCGCAATTCCAAGGTGGCAAACCTGGGCAAGGCGGCCGCGCTGATCCAGGATCATGCCGATGATTTGCCCGTCTTTTTCGCCCAAGATCCCAAAGGCACCCAGTTGCCCGGTTATCTCAGCGCCCTGTCCGGCTTGCTCATTCGCGACCACGCCGAAATGCTGGAGGAACTGGAGCTGCTGAGCCGGAACATTGAGCACATCAACGAAATTGTGGCCATGCAGCAAAATCACGGCAAGGTCGCCGGCCTGCTGGAGGAGTTGCCGGTGGACAGCCTGGTGGAGGATGCCTTGCGCATGAATCTGGGCGGGTTGGAACGGCACGGCATCCAGGTGGTGCGCGATTATGGCCGGGTGCCCGCCATTCAGGTGGACAAACACAAAGTCTTGCAAATCCTGGTCAATCTGATCGGCAACGCCAAATATGCCTGCACCGAGGGCGGCCCGGCCCGCAAGCGGATCATCCTGCGCGTGGGCCTGAACGGCCACAATCGCGTGAAAATTTCCGTTATTGACAACGGCATCGGCATCCCGCGCCAAAATCTCACCCAGATCTTCGCCCACGGCTTTACCACCCGCAAGGACGGCCACGGCTTTGGCCTGCACAGCGGCGCCCTGGCCGCCAAGGAACTGGGGGGCGCCCTGCTGGTCCAGAGCGACGGCCCCGGCCAGGGCGCCGTCTTCACCCTCGAACTTCCCCTCCAGCCCGCCTCCCCGGACCGCAACTGATCGCAATAAAAAACCTTGTGAAAGATTTCAGGATAAGGCAAGTTCCCCCCCTCTTTTTTAATGAGATCCGTATTCTTTGCCGTCCTGTTATTTGTGCTGGCCCTGCCGGGGCGGGCCGCGGAGAAGGTGGCGATTGACGCCGCAGGCCCCGCCGCCGCCGCGCAGGAGGCCAAGCCGGAAGGATTGCCCGCGGCGGCCGCCAAAGTATTTTCCATCGGCCGATTTCCGGTCACCAGTTCCATGCTGGTGACATGGATCGTCGCTCTGGGAATCATCCTGTTCGCCCGGCTGTCCACGCGGAATATGAAAGAGGTGCCCGGCGGAGCGCAGAATTTCTGGGAATGGCTGGTGGAAAGCCTTTACGATTTTCTGGAAAGTGTTTTGGGCGCGGATCTGGTCAAAAGGACCTTTTGGTTTTTCGCGACCCTTTTCATTTTCATCCTCTTCACCAACTGGTTCGGCTTGATTCCGGGCGGCGGCACGATTGGCTGGGGTGTGGACACCCCGCACGGCTTTGAGGTGACGCGCCCGCTGTTGCGCGGCGGCAACGCCGACCTGAACATGACCTTCGCCATGTCGTCGGTTTTCATGGCGCTTTGGCTGGCCTGGGCGGTGCAATGCAACGGCGTCGGCGGTTTTTTGCTGCACATCTTCGGGCCAAAGGGGGAAAGCTCCGGCTTCATCAAGTATATGATGATCGTGATCTTCTTCGGCGTCGGCTGCCTGGAAGTGCTCTCCATTGCCTTCCGTCCGATTTCCCTGAGTTTTCGGCTCTATGGCAACATCTTCGCCGGCGAGAATCTGCTGGAGGCCTTTTCCAACCTCGTCCAGCATCCCGCCTGGGCCAAAGCCGCGGCCAGCGCGCTGCTGCCGGTGCCCTTTTATTTCCTGGAATTGCTGGTGGGCTTCGTGCAGGCCCTGGTATTTATGTTATTGACATCCGTCTTCACGGCCCTGGTCTGCCAGCACGATGAGGAACACGGGAAGGCCCCGGAAAGGCCATTGACAATTTCACCGGCTTGACCGTGTTCGATCGCGGGAGCCGTTGAACAAAACAGAAAGCAAAAAAGGAAAGGCAAAATTATGGTGACACCTATGTTGGCGGAGATGACGGGCAGCTTCCAAGTCGGGTTGGCCGGCCTGGGGTCGGCTATCGGGGTCGGTTTGGTGGGCATGAAAGCTTCCGAAGCGGTCGGGCGCAATCCCGGCGCGTTCGGCAAGGTCATTGTCCTGGCGCTGCTCGGCATGGCTTTTTCCGAAGCCATCGTGTTCTACGCGATCTTCCTCGGCGGCCATTAAACTGCCGGGCGCGGAAGCTCACCCTTCCGCGCCCGCTTCACCAGCCCTTTATGAACCACTTGATTTTATTCGCAAGCCTGGGCAGCGACCTGGCGGAAACGGCCAGAAGCACCGCGGAAAAATTCGGCCTCGATGCGCCGCACTTCATCGCCCAGGTCATCAGCTTCAGCCTGGTCTGTGGGTGTCTTGTTCTCTTCGCGTACAAACCCATTCTCAAAGTCCTCGCCGAGCGCCGCCAGCAGATCGCCGACGGCCTGGCCAACGCGGAGAAAATTAAGCAGGAGCTGGCCCGCACCGAAGCCATGCGCAAAGAGGTTCTGGTCCAGGCCAATGTTCAGGCGACCGCCTTGATCGAAGAAGCCCGCGCCGCCGCCGCCCGGCTGCGCGAACAGGAAACGCAAAAGGCCATCGCCCAAGCAGGGCAAATCGTGGCCAAGGCCCGGGAAGCCACCGCCGTGGAACACGTCCGCATGTTGGCCGAGCTAAAGCAGGAAATCCTCTCCCTGGTCGTCCGCGCCACCAGCGCTGCCACGGGCAAAGTCCTCACCGCCGAGGATCAACAGCGGCTGGCCGAGGAAACCAGACGGCAATTGGCCGCCTGAAGAGAGACAGCCGAATATGAAGATCTCCAAACAAGCCCGCCATGAAGCCCGGCAGTTGTTCCTGAGTTGCCAGGCCGGCGGTTTGCTCGATGAAAACCGGGTGCGCCAGGCCGTCCGCCGGGTGGCGGAAAGCAAGCCGCGCGGTTACCTGGCGGTGCTTTCCCAATTCCTGCGGCTGGTGAAACTGGACGTGGCGCGGCACACCGCCCGCGTCGAAAGCGCGGCGGCGCTGCCGGCGCAGTTTCAAGCCGGGGTGCAGGCGGACTTGTCGCGGCGCTATGGCGGCGGGTTGAATTTTATTTTCGCGCAGAACCCCGCCCTGCTCGGCGGCATCCGCGTCCAAGTGGGCGGAGATGTCTATGATGGCAGCGTCCAGGCGCGGCTGGCCGCGCTGCGGGAAAGTTGTTAGCCAATTTCTATGAGCACATTATTGCAAGAAATCGAAGCCCAAATCTCGGGCCTCAAAACCAGCGTCACCAAACAAAACGTCGGCGCCGTCCGCGAAATCGGGGACGGCGTGGCCAGGATCGAAGGTCTCTCCGACGCCATGCTCAACGAAATGCTGGACTTCGGCGACGGCATCGTCGGCCTGGCGTTGAACCTGGAGGAAACAGAGGTCGGCGCGATCATTCTGGGCGATTACACCGCCATCAAGGAGGGCCGGGAGGTGCGCACCACCGGCAAGCTTCTTCAAGTTCCTGTCGGCAAAGCCCTGCTCGGGCGCGTCGTCAATTCCCTGGGCCTGCCGATTGACGGCAAGGGGCCGATCGCCGCGGACACCCATTATCCGGTGGAAAAGATCGCCCCCGGCATCATCCGCCGCAAACCGGTCAACCAGCCGGTGCAGACCGGCATCATGGCCATTGACGCCATGATTCCCATCGGGCGCGGCCAGCGCGAATTGATCATCGGCGACCGCTCGACAGGCAAGACCACGATATGTATTGACACCATCATCAGCCAGGCGCGTTTGAACAAGGCCGCGCAGGAAGCCGGGGACGCCGCTTACCGTCCGCTTTACTGCATCTACGTCGCCGTCGGGCAGAAGCAATCCAACGTCGCCCGCGTCATTGCCGTCCTGGAAGAAGCCGGCGCCATGCCCTACTCGATCATCATCAGCGCCTGCGCCTCCGATTCCGCCACCAACCAATATCTGGCCCCCTTTGCCGGCGCAGCC
>Ga0187848_10002913_pt1 | contig 13028 bp, 13 predicted proteins | sample June2016WEW_4_40_FD_132424 | JGI IMG/M metagenome (GOLD analysis project Ga0187848, IMG submission 132424) | Peatland microbial communities from SPRUCE experiment site at the Marcell Experimental Forest, Minnesota, USA - June2016WEW_4_40 | ecosystem: Environmental > Terrestrial > Soil >... | reverse complement strand
GAGAATTCGACGCGGCGGATGGTTTTGAATTCGTAGGGCATGGTGGAATTGTAGATTGGGGCCGGGGATTTACGAGATGGAAAATGAGCGGATGGCCTCGGCGCAGAGGCCGGCGACCTGGCGGGCCATGGTTTCGATGTTGAATTTTTCAGCCACGGCCTTGCGGCCGGACTCTCCGAGGGCGCGGGCGCGGGCGGGGTCCAGGAGCAAGGTCTCAATGGCGCCGGCCAGCGCGTTCAGGTCATGGGCGTCGCAGAGGAGGCCGCCGCCGCTGGCTTGAACGATTTCCGGAAAGGCGGAGTGGGCGGGTTGGACGACCGGGACGCCCGAGGCGAGGGCTTCGATCAAGTAGAGGCCAAAGGGCTCGCTATAAATGGCCGGCACGGAAAAAACGGTGAGGGTGCGGAGAAAATCCAGTTTGGCGGCGCGGGACGGGTTGGGAACAAAATCAACGTCGCCAACAACCCCCGCTTTTTCAAACCGGTCCCGCAACTCAGCCACCAACACCTGGTCCGCCGGCCCGCAACTGCCGCCGACGCGGAGTTTCAAATTTTTGACGCGAGCGCGCTGCTTGAGAAGGAGGAAGGCGGCGGCCAGTTTTTCCAGGCCCTTTTCCCGCGACATGCGGGCGAAGTAGCCGAGGGTGGGGAATTGCGGATTTCGGATTTCGGATTGCGGATTAAGGGAAAAACCTTCGAGGTTGATGCCGTTAAAGACGACGCGCACGCGTTCCTTGGGAAGTTGGAGGCGCTTCTGCATGAGTTCCCCGAAATAGTGGCTTGGAGCGATGAAAAGGTCCGCCTCGGCGGCGCGCTCTGCCATGGTCTGCCAGGCCAGCTCGCGCGGGCCGGGCGGCAGCGCGTCAAGAAACCAGTCTTCGCCTTGCAAGGTGCAGATCACCGGGACCCGCAATTCGGACCGCAACCGGCGGGCCAGGCCGATGAGCAGGGCATTGGAGAGACAGACCACATCGGGTTTTTCCTGGCGCAGCCAGTGAATCAGTTCGTCCAGTTCGCGGGCCTGGTTGCCTTCCTCGCCGCGCAACATGGAGAGGGTGATGGCGCCAAGGTGTTCCGGGCGGGTGCGGGTGGCGGGGCCGGCCGCCAGCTTCAACAAGGCGGGCGCGGCGAGCAAATGATGCAGCCATTGCGGGGAATGCCGGAAGAAAGCAGAGTGCTGCTCCAGATAGACATTGATGCCGCCGTAAAAAAGCGGCGCGCCGGCACTCTGGTCGGCTTCGTCCAGTGTCAGCGGCAGGTAAAGCGGGATTATGGTGGCGGCATGGCCCAGGCGGCGCAATGCGGTGACCAGGGCGTTGTCACGCAAGCAGGCGCCGCAAAACATTTTTCCGGCGCCGGGCGTGATTTGCACGATGCGCAATGGACGGGTTTCAGACACGGGGAAAAGGGGTAACGGATAAATTATGAATTATAAATGATAAAAGCTGGATGGAGGGGTGGAGCAGGGGAGTGGTGAAGGAAATGCAGAATGCAGAATGCAAAATGAAAGGAATCCGCGAATTTCCGCCAATTGGCGCGAACCCGGAACTGCTTTCAGGGGAACTTCGACGATTTTGGCGGGAAATGCTGTTTGGGGGCACGCCCCCCCCTGGGGTCGGGAAGTGAAATTAGGTGAAACTAGCTGAAAACAGGTGAAATTAGGTGAAATCAACTGAAAATTTGGGGCGGCATTGATCCGCGAATCTTCGTCACGCGGAGAGGTCATGGAACCCTTAAATCGGCGAAACAGGCGAAATTCACGAGCGCACTGGCTGGAGTGGATACAGGCGCGATCGCTCACCGGATATTTCTCCCCGCCCGCCGCGCCTGCGCCGGGCGCATCCACCCGGCGGCGGCCTTGGACTGTGCCTCCGTGTCTCACGTTGATGATTCAACCATAGGTTCTAATTTTTGTCAAGGCCCGGTTGGAAGAAAATGCAGAATGTGAAGAATGCAGAATGCAGAATGAAGAATGCAGAATGAAGAAGAGGTTTGAACAGGAGAAAATGCAGAAGAACGCGCAACCCCGGAAGCCCCGGTTGACCCGGTGGATTGAAATCTCGCCGGAATGGCATGATTCTGAACTGTTGGAGAAGATAAAGAATACCTTGCAAATCCGGCATGGAATGCCAGGTTTGCAAGGATCATTTAACGGCTATCCGGGCCGCGAGCGGTTCCCGCTCAACGCCGAGACCGAGGCGATTGGACTTGCCGGCCTGGCCCGGGCGTTGCAGGGCGCTGGTGGGGGCAGGCAGGTCGAATAATGGACAGTGGATTTCTTTCCACGGATCATGGCAAGACGGCGAAATTGCGGAGGAGACGACAATGATCTTGAACTGGATGGTCAAACATGGAACATGGCTGCTGCCGGTTCACTTTGCGAACCTGCTGAGCCATGCGGAGAAACAACGACAATATGCAATTATCAAGAACCCGTTTTCGTTTGTGTTTACATGAATCTCACCTTTGAGGCAGACGTTGATGGCCAGCCGAAGCCGGTGCAAATGCGTTTCGGGGACGAAAACGACTTGGCGGAACTCCGCCGTTGGAGTTCGCCAGCCAGGTTGCGAGCCAACCCGCATGTCAGCGACGCCCTCGAATACGCGCGGCTGGCTTCCAAACGCTGGGCTTACTACCACCGTCACGGCGAAACTGTGACCAGCCTGCCTGACTTTCATTCGGCCATTCAAAGCCATCCGCGCGCGGAAATCGCCTTCATGTTGATTGCCCGCGCCTCGTGGCAGCCCGATCCGAAGCTGCTGGGTCTGGCTTACTGCCGCCGCAGTTGGTGTCATCGCTTTGTCGTGGACTTCGTGGCCGTGCATCCGCATGTCGTTGGGCGACTGCACGAGCGCATTCGCGGCATTGGCACGGGGCTTTTTCACGGCTTGATCCAAATCGCCGACGATTTGGGGATTGGAATGATTTGGGGCGAGGCCACCGCGAACTCCGCGTCCTTCTATGAAAAGATCCTTGGCGCGGAAGCTGTGCTGGACCAATTCCATATTCACGGGGAAAGCATGAACCACTGCCGCCGTGAACTGGCGCGAATCCATCAACACCAGACTTGAATTCGTCCGGGGATTGTGGGAGACTTGTGCCATGAAGATGAAACGCCGCCTGCGAACGCGGGAAGAACTCCTCGCGCTGGAAGAACAGTATCCCTGCGTCTTGGGAAATCTTCTCAGTCTCGGCGCGGCCCATTTTCGTCAAACCAACCGAAGGAACGGCCAGCGGCCAGCCGGCGCGGGCAACGGGGCTTCTCCGCGCGGACACCGCAAAGCCGTGGCTGCCTGAATTGTTCCAAAAGCGGCGTGGGCCTCAAAGCTTTCCTCCCATGCTCACGCTTAATGATAGGTTCGTTCCTCACAACCCTGGGCTGGATGATTTTATCCCTTTGGGATAAACATTTGTGGTTCGTTCCACCCAGGGCGGCGCGGTCCCCCGCGTTCGCCGCGCTACGGCGCGGCCAGGGGCTGGCCGACGGGCAGCGGCTCCGGAAGGGGGACGAATTCCTCGATCTGCTTCCAGAGGGGGGTGAAATCTTTGTTGACATCGCCGCTGAGGCAGTCGGTCACCCAGCCGGCGGCTTCGGGGTATTTGTTGGTCAGTTGGCGGAAGCTGAATTTGGGATGGTAAAAGGCATAGACAAGCTTGCGCATGTTTTCCACGCCGTCGCGCAGGAAACGGGCGTAGCCGGCGAAGCGGTCCGGGGAAAAATCCTGTTCGATGATAGCCTGATGGACGGCGTCGCCGCCGAGGACGCCGCTTTTCAAGGCGAGCATGACGCCGGAGGAAAAGACGGGGTCCAGAAAGGCAAAGGCGTCGCCCACGAGGAGCAGCCCCCGCTCGCCGCAATGTTTGGCGTGGTGGGTGTATTCGCTGGTGAGACGATAAGGCCCGGTCTGCTGGCCGCAGGCGAGATGCTGCTTGATCCACTGGTTCTGCTCCACCTCGCGCGGGAAAATCTCCTCGGGCGACTTGAGGCCGCCGCGTGTCAAGTATTTTCCCTCGGCGACCACGCCGACGCTGATCATGTCGTTGTGCTGCGGGATGTACCAAAACCAGCCCTTTTCCGGCACGTAGGCCACGGTGGTGGCGCCGGCGTCCAGGCCGGCGTCGCGTTTGGCGCCCCGGTAGTAAGTCCAGACGGCGATTTTGTTGAGGAACGGGTCCTTGACGCGCCACTGGTTGCGCACGGCGGCGAAGGATTCCTTGCCGGAACAATCCAGGGTGATGGGGGCGCGGTATTCGGTGATGGCGCCGCCCTGGGTTTGGGCGCGCACGCCAACGACCGCCCCGCCTTCCTTGATCAACTCCTGGACAACGGTCTGCTCGCGGACCTGGACGCCTTTGTCCCGGGCGTTGTCCAGCAGCATCAGGTCGAATTCGGAGCGGAGGACCTGCCAGGTTTGGGCGATGGTTTCGCGGTCGTAGCGGGTGTGGAAATAAAAGGGCTGGCTGGCCCGGCCGGAGGGGGAGACGAATTGGACGCTGTATTTCTTGACAAAGGTGGAGGCCCGCATCCGGTCAATCAAGCCGAGGCGTTGCAGGGGCTGGAAGGTGAAAGGCAGGAGGGATTCGCCGATGTGATAGCGCGGGAATTTTTCGCGTTCCAGAAGGAGGACGCGATGGCCGGAGGCGGCGAGGATGGCTCCGGCAGTGGCTCCGGCGGGACCGCCGCCGATGATGATGCAGTCAAACATATTGGTATTTTTCATTTGAGAAACGGATCATGCCACATTTTTGGGCAACTGCTCTTTTCCATGAACCCTCACCTCACCCTGACCCTCTCCCCTCCCATCGGATGGGAGCGGAGAGGGAACAGGAGACGGACACGAATTGTTCCAAGGAGGACTGTCGGGCAGCGGCAGGCTCATGGTCTCAACGCCCGCCAACACTTTGGCGCGGAGGCTGGTCTTAATCATAATTTCCTGCCGGTTGTTCATGATCGAAAAAGGCATTCATGCGGATTAAGATTAGGATTAGGATTAAGATTAGGAGCAGGAAATCATCACCCAAAAACGGGAAGTGCGCCTTGGGTTCACGGCGGCAAAATTTCCACGATCTCCGCCATGGCACGGTCCTGGGCGTCCAGCAGGGTGTTGCGCCGGCCGAAGAGCAAAGGCGCGCCGGTCAAGCCCAGCGCTCCGCCGATGAAGGCATCTGCCACCACGCGGAAAAAGGCGCCGGGCCGGCTGGTGAAGAAGATGTGGAAGTCATGCAGAATTCCCCCCAGCGGACGCTGTTCGCGCCGGATTTCCTGCTGGGCTTTGCCGGGAAAGAAGTCGAGGTTGACTTTGCTCGCGCCGAATTCCACCGGTTGGAGGGAACCGTCCAGTTCCAGCACGACCTCGCGGAAGTATTCGCGGCCATGGTGGTTGCGGGCCAGCGCCCGGATATGAATTCTGCCCTGGTGAAAGGCTTCCAGCCGCGAAGTCATGTCACCGTCATGCACCAGCAGCGCGCGATACGGTTCGGGGATCTGGTCCGGCTCGATCTGGTCCATGACCGGCAGGGGCAGGCGGCGGACGGCGTAAAAATCGTCCAGCGGATAGGTGGCGGAATAGAGCGGGCGCAGGGCAAAGGGCGTCAATTCGGGACAAGTTTTGGTCTCGCTCATATCAGGGGCCGAAAAGAAACAAACTACCTCGTCTCCCCGGCTCTGTCCGCCACAAGTTCGCGGAGGAGAGGGGAGGGCCAAGGAGATTAAGATTAAGATCAGGATTAAGATTAAGAGATAAACTCATGCGTATCGGGCGTTTTGGTGTTCGGGGAGGAAGAACTCGTGGAGGAGACGGTCCACCTGGAGAAGACCCGAGCGGGTCAGGCGCACCGTCCCGTCCTCGACATCGCCAAACCCCCAGTCGCGGAGGCGCTGCAAGGGCGCGGCGAAACGCCGGCGCACATCCACCCCGAATTTTTCCTGGAAGTAATCGCATCGCGTCCGGCCGAGCTTGAGTTGCAGAATAAATTCGCGGATGAGCCGCTCGTCGGCGGTGGGGGTCAGGGCGCGATAGAGGGGCAGCCGGCCGGACTGGACGGCGTTGACGTAAGGCTCAAAATCGTGCTCGTTCTGATAATGGGTGCCTCGCAAATGGCCGAAGGAGGCCACCCCCAGCCCGATCAAATCGGCCCCGGCCCAGAGGCGGTCGCGGTAGAGGAACCTGGCGGTGTCTTTATTTTTGACAGCGGTGTAGGCGCTGCCCACGGTGTAGCCGGCTTTTTCCAATTCGGCAAAGGCCCAGCCGGTCCAGGCGCGCTTGGTCTCCCAATCGGCCACCGGGGCGGCCAATTTGCCGGAAGCTTTCATCTCCTGATAGATGCCGGTGTTGTAGGGGACTTCCATCTGGTAAATGGTGACGCTGTCGGGCGACATCTGGATGGTTTTGCGGACGCATTCCCGCCAGTTGGACTCCGTTTCCTCGACCATGCCGGCGATGAGATCAATGTTGATTTGGGGAAAACCAAGCTCACGCGCGAAGGAGTAAGCGCGGGCGATTTCCTTGCTGTGATGGGCGCGCCCGTTGATTTCGAGGATGTGATCGTCAAAATTTTCCACGCCCAGGCTCAAGCGGGTCACGCCCATTTGACGGATGGCCTCCAGCTTATGGCTGGTCAAGGTGCCCGGCTCGCACTCGAAAGTGACTTCCTCGGCCTCATCCCACGGAATCAATTGCTTCATGCCCTGGGTGAGGTGGGCAAGCTGGTCAACGGACAAATAGGAGGGAGTGCCGCCGCCGAAATAAACGAAATTGGCCTTGCGCCCGGCCAGGGCGGGCTTGGCGGCATAGAGGGCCAACTCCCGCAGGGCGGCTTCAATATAACCGCGAATGGCCGAGGAATCCTTGTCGGTGTACACCTTGAAGTAGCAGAAATGGCAGCGCTTGCGGCAAAAGGGGATGTGGAGGTAAACGCCCAGGGGGACCGGCGAGGAGGGAGGCCGTTCTAGGGCGGCCAGGGCGTCTTGGACGAATTCCGGTTTCCAAAAGGAAAAGGGCGGGTAGTTGGAGACGAAATAGTTGCCGACGGTCGTCTGCTTGGCGATGGGCGGCGCGGCCGGAGCGGGTTGGGTGGTGGTGCTCATAAAAACGGGTCCATTACATCGCCAGGCGGCCTTCCAGGTTGGCGACGCGGGGCGGCTTTTTGCCTTTGCCGGGAAGGATGGTGTGCCCTTCGGCGCGCAGCAGCCTGGCTTGCGCCTCCACGCCGCCGGGAAATTTCGGGTTCAACTCGCCCTCCGCCTTGAGCGTGCGCCACCAGGGAGTGACCCTTTTGCGGCCCAGGGCCTGCGCCTCGACGGCGGCGTGCGCGGCGATCCAGGCGAAGATGCCGGTGGTAATTGGGCAGCCAATGGTCGCGCCGTGCCGGCGGGCCAGGGTGGCGCGCAGGCGGTTGACCGTCACCACCTTGCCCTTCGGAACCTGGCGCATCAACGCATCCACTTCCAGGGGCGCGGGAATGACCACCGTGCCCGTCCCCCATTTGCGGCTCATGCGGCCGGTGATGGGAATGACTTTGGGCAGCCCCTTGCTGTCGGCCAGTTTTTCCCGCCAGGATTTTTTAGGTTTGACAGACATAACAATTGATTGAAGTTCCAAATCCTCCTCGCTTCTTGCTCCATGCCAGAGGCGGACAATTTCGACCGAGGCCGGATCGCGATGGATGCGGTAGGCAATCCGATAGGGACCGAGAAAGATCTCCCGGATATTCGGATTTTGGAATTTCCGGATAACCCGTCCGCGTTCGGGAAGGCTGGCCAGGGTTTCCGCCTTTTCGATGAGTTTCAGGCCGAACCGCCGTGCCGCCTCCGGGTCGTCGCGGCGGATGTAGCGCACCGCATCCCGCAAATCCTCCAGCGCGCGGGGCGACCAGGTTATTTTGCAAACCATGAGTCGAACTGGTGTTTGACCTCTTCGTGGGACACCCCCTCGCCGCGGTCAAGTTCATCCAATCCTTGGCGCACGGCGGCGGCGTACAATTCCTCGGTAAGATCATGCATTGTCGCCTGGTCTGGAAGCTGTTTGATAACATCGAGTGCGAGTTCTTTTGCGCTCATGCCATTATTCTACACGCGGTTGGGCACAAGCTCAAGCGTCGTGTCGGATGGCGGCGGCGAAGGTTTTCCTTGATCTTCATAAGGGTTTTGCGCCGAAGCAATAGACGTTGCCGTCGTCGCAACCGATCACGATTCTATGGCCGGCCACGGCGGGGGAACTGGCCACCGGCTGCCCGGTGTCGTAGGACCAGAGTTCGCGCCCGTCCTGGAGGGCGACCAAATAGACCCTCCCGTCGTCGGAGCCGAAGACCACTTTGTCGCCGGCGACGACCGGCGAGCTTTCGATTTTTCCCCGCGAGGGAAAGCTCCACACGCTTTTGCCGTCCGCCCGGTTCAGGCAATGCAGCGTTTTGTCCTGCCCGCCGAAGACGACGCGATCCTCGGTCACGGCGGCGGAAGACATGAAGGGGAAATCCTGATCGTGAAAATGCCAGACGGTGTTGGTGCGGGCCAGGTCCACACAGAGAAATTCGTTGTCATAGTGGCCGAAGTAAGCGCGGTTTCCCGCCAGGGCGACGGACGCGCCGATAAAAGCGCCCGCCTCGACTTGGCTGATCTCCCTGCCGTCTTCGACTTGCAGCACATGCACCATCGAATCGCATCCGCCAAAAACCGCCCGGCCATCGGAGATGGCGCAGGCGCCGTTGATGTAGTTGCCGCTTTCAAAAAGCCAGTTGGTCGCGCCTGTCGGCGCGTCCAGGCAGCGCAATTTGAAATCATAGCTGCCGATGAGAATGCGCGCGGGGCCGTCCCGGCGGGCCGCCACGCTGGCCGAAGCCAGGATTTTGCCGTCGGTTTGCACCTTCCAGAGCAGGCCGCCGGCGCCGGCGTCCAGCGCGTAAAACAATCCATCCACCGTGCCGGCAAATACGGCATTGCCGACCAGCAACGGCGGGGCCTGCACGGCGGAGGCGGCTAGGAAGGCCCAAACCTGCTTCCCATCGGCAAAATTCACGGCATACACTTTGCCGTCATCGGACCCGATGAAAATTTTGCCCGCGCCGATGACCGCCGAGGATTTGACCGGGCCGCCCGTTTTAAAAGTCCAGAGCAGGCCGGGTTTCTGGGGCAAAGTGTCGCCGGCCACGCCCGTCAGGGCCGGATTGCCGCGAAAGATGGGCCAACTGGGCGGAGCCGGCGCCGCCGGTTTGGATGGGGCCGGGGCGGAGGCGCGGGCCGGAACCTGGGCGGGAACTTTTTCCGGGGAGCAGGCCAGCAGGCAGGACAGAAGGAGAATGGCAGCAGGAACGCGACCGGACGCGCGGGCATGGCGGTCCGCGGGAAAAAGCCGCTGAGGGCTGAAGTTATCTGCTTTCATCTGCATCAATCTGCGCTGACGACCTGGACATGATCGTTCAGCCGGCGCGGTTTGGCAACAGAATAGTACTTATACGTATGATGTGGCAATTCTGACCCTGCCTTTGCCCGGCCTGACCAAGGCCAACTGCCGCCGGTGAAATTACTCTAGCGCGGCCATGATCTGCCCCCTCTTACTTCTTATCAGCGCCGGGGGCGATGGCAGGCGGAACGTTCGTGGTGGGCGTGGCGTTCGTGGCGGGCGCGACCAGGGGACTGGGGGAATAGCCCGGCAAAAGGAATTTCACGTCGTATTCCGCCTCGATCTTCGGGATGTAAACGGGAAGTTGTTTGTTGATTTCCTCGTTGGCCAGATACTCCTTGATTCCAGCGGAGACTTTGTCGAACGGCCGCTTGGAGGGCGGCAGTCTTCCCAGGAGCTTGATAATGTGATAGCCGAACGGGGTTTCCACCAGATCGCTGATTTGGTTGGTCCTGAGGGAAAAAGAAGCGGCCTCGAATCCTTCCAGCGTGCGCGCCATGGAATGGCGGGCAAAGGTGTGCTCGCCTCCCGTGTTCTTGGTGCTGGTGTCGTCGGAGTATTTCTTGGCCAGGGCGGCGAAGTCCTCCCCATTTTCGGCCCTGGCCTTGATCTCCCGGGCCAGTTTTTCCTTCTCCCGCCGCTTGTCGGGCGGGAGCGTTGCCTGGGTCGCGGGATCCAACTCGGAAATGAGAATGTGGGCCACATGGACGAGTTCCGGGATGGCAAAGTTGGTGGCATTCTTCTCGTCCTCATAGAACTTTTTGACGGCCTCGTCCGACACGGCATTGCTGGGCACCAATTCGCGGACCAGGACAAACCGGGCCAGTTTTTTTTCCAGGTAAGCGGCCTTGATCTCCTCCAGGGTCTTGCCGGAGGCCTTGATTTGCTGTTGAAAAAGCTCCTCGCTCGGCGCGGCCTTCCTGATCTCGTCAATATACTTCGCCACCTCGTCCCGCACCCTGGCTTTTTCGTCCTCGGTGGCTTTCTGCGCCAAAATCTTGTCCACCACCAGGTGCTGGAGGAGGTCCGACTCGACCCGCAGGCGGTCGCTTTCGGGAATCACCACATTTTGCTGCTGCGCCACCAGGGTTTTTTCCGTGATAAACGCGTCCTCCACGGTGCTGCGCTTGATTGCAATGCCCTTGCCGGTGGCAACGACCGGGTCGGGGAAAAGCGCCGCGGCGGACTTGTCCTGGGCGGAGACGGGCCAAGCCGGGGCCAACAGGCAAAGGGCGGCGGCGGCCGGAAGAAGGCGCGCCCGGGAAAATAGAGTCATCATCTGGTGTTGAGAAAGGCCACGGCGGCAAATCGTTCAAAGCTTGACTACGCGGATGTTGCTGATGTCCGGGTCCTTTTGGATTTCCTGGAGCAGCGCGGGAGGCGGAACGCTGTCCAAATTTAGAACGGTGAGCGCCTTGCCCCCGACGGCGTCGCGGCTCAGGCTCATGCTGGCAATGTTGATGTGGTGCTTGCCCAGGAGCGTGCCGATGTAGCCGACGATGCCGGGCCGGTCTTTGTTGTTCATGAGAAACAGGACGCCCTCGGGGACAATCTCCACCGTCTGGCCGAAAAGGCGCACGATGCGCGGCAGGTTTTTCGTCCCGAAAACGCTGCCGCCGGCCGAGATTTTTTCCTCCCCGGAATGGACGGCCACATGGAGCCATTCGCTGTAGTCGGTCGCTTCGCTGGATTTGATTTCTTCGATCAAAAGCCCCAGGGAGGCGGCGGCGCTGCGGACGTTGACCTGGTTGACCTCCTTGCCGCCGGCCAGTTCGAGGAAGCCTTTCAGGACGGCGCGCGTGATCGGATCGGTCGGCAACTCGGAGGCCTTGCCGCCGTAGGTGATGACGATGCGGTCGTTGCGTTTGGGGGCAAGCTGGGCGAGCAGGCGGCCCAGTTTTTCACCCAGAATCAGGAAGGGCTTGACCGCCTGATACGTTTGCACATCCAGATTGGGCAGGTTGACGGCGTTGCGCACCGCGCCGTTGATCAGGAAATCAATGATCGCCCCGGCCACTTCGATCCCGACGTTTTCCTGGGCTTCCGCCGTGCTGGCGCCCAAGTGCGGGGTCATGATGACCTGCGGCAACTGGCGCAACGCAAAATCGGCCGGCGGCGGCTCGACTTCATAGACATCCTGGGCGGCGCCCCCCACCTGGCCCGATTGAATGGCGGCGCACAGATCGGCTTCGTTGATGATGCCGCCCCGCGCGCAATTGAGCACCCGCACTCCCCGGGGCATTTTGGCAAAGGCGGCGGCATTGACCATGCCCCGGGTTTCACCGGTCATCGGCATGTGGACCGTGATGAACGCAGACTCGCGATAAAGGTCGTCCACGTCTTCCTTCAAATCCACCTGCAACGCCTTGGCCCGGGCCAGCGAAAGGTAGGGGTCATAGGCGACGACCTTCATGCCAAACGCCAGGGCGCGTTTGGCCACTTCCGTGCCGATCCGGCCCATGCCGAGGATGCCGAGGGTTTTGTTGTAAAGTTCGGTGCCTTGAAAATCCTTGCGGCTCCATTTGCCCTCTTTCATCGAGGCATGCGCCTGCGGGATCTTCCGCGCCAGGGCCATCAGCATGGAAAAAGTCAGCTCCGCCGTGGAGATGGTGTTGCCTCCGGGAGTGTTCATCACCACGATGCCCCGCGCCGTGGCCGCGTCCACATCCACGTTGTCCACTCCCACTCCGGCCCGGCCGACGACGAGAAGATGGGGGGCGGCGGCAATGACGTTTTTGGTGACCTTGGTCTCGGAACGGACCACCAGGGCATGGGCCTCCTTGACCAGCGGGAGCAGGTCGGCCTCCGCCATCTTCTGCTTGAGCACCGTGACCTTGAACTCCGCGCGTTGTTGCAGCAGGGCGATGCCTTTTGGCGAAACCGGATCACAAACCAGAATATTCATAAAAGACAGGCAATGTAGAGCCGGCGCCGGGGCAGGTCAATGAAATGAAATCACCATGTCGTGCTGCACCCAAAAGCTCACTCCCCGTGTTGAACCCAAAATCCCGCCTTCCCCAAACTAAACTTCACGCCCTCCGTTGAATTGAAATCCACCTCCACCCTCGAATCGAAACACCCTTCCCGCGCTGAATCAAAAATCACACCTCCTGCCAGGCCAAAAGCCACGGCCTCTGCCGGATCGAAATTCACCTTTCTCTCAAACCAAAACTCAATTTTCCGGCTGAATCCAAACTCATTCCCCCCCCCAAAAAAAACTCATTCCCCCCCCAATTATAGCATTTCCAGTTTGGTTTTGCACTATGTCGGCGGTCTGTGACCGCCGCGAGTTGATTTTGGCAATAGTGCAAATTCGGACTGGAATCGGCATTAAATCAAAAATCAAAATTTCGCATGTAGGGCATTGAAAGCCGCAATGCCCTACATGCTAAATTCACAAAAGCCAAAAAGTCAAGAGAATTGAGATTAAGAAAATTTAGACGGCTCTTCGGCTCCTTCGGTCAGGTTTTGCCGTGAGTCAACGCGTAGATTAAGATCAGGATTAGGAGTCAGCGACCGGGCCTGGCAGCCCGTTAAAAAGGCCCGGTGAGGGCACCGGGCGTACAACAGATGCATGCTTTGCGAGGGAAATGTAGGCCGCGTGCCCTCACGCGGCGGGACTGGAGCCTTT
>Ga0187848_10002911_pt1 | contig 13036 bp, 11 predicted proteins | sample June2016WEW_4_40_FD_132424 | JGI IMG/M metagenome (GOLD analysis project Ga0187848, IMG submission 132424) | Peatland microbial communities from SPRUCE experiment site at the Marcell Experimental Forest, Minnesota, USA - June2016WEW_4_40 | ecosystem: Environmental > Terrestrial > Soil >... | reverse complement strand
TCCAGCCGCCGCCTCGACCCGTTCTGGAAAGAGCGCCTCAACAGCCGCGCTGCCAGCAATGATTGCCTAAAGCTGGCAGCCTAACCGAAGAATTCTGTCGTGCGCCCATTTGTCCCATCCGTCCATCCTATTCTTTGCAATTCGAACCCAGTACAGGTAAAAAGTGATCCATGAATCTTGAAGGCCTTTCCATGGTGGGTCGCAAACGCGTCAAGCCGTCGGGCCAGGCGGTCTCCTATGCCAATCCAGCCACCGGCGCGCCTCTGGAGCCGGCGTATTACCACGCCACCACCCGCGACGCGGGGCGGGCCGTCCAACTGGCCGCCAGGGCCTTCGCCGAATACGGCCGCTGGCCGGGCCGGCGCAAAGCCGCCCTCCTCCGCCGCATCGCCGAATTATTCGAGGCCAATGCCGCCGCCATCCAGGAACGCGCCCATTTGGAAACCGCCCTCCCACCGGGCCGCCTGCAAGCCGAGACCGCGCGGACCTGCGGCCAATTGCGGCTGTTCGCCGCGCTGGTGGAAGAGGGTTCATGGGTGGGCGCGCGCATTGATCACGCGGACCCGGACCGCAAACCGGCTCCCAAGCCCGACGTGCGCATGATGTCCGTCCCAATGGGTCCAGTGGTGGTTTTCAGCTCGAGCAATTTTCCCCTCGCCTTTTCCGTGGCGGGCGGTGACACGGCTGCCGCCCTGGCGGCGGGCTGTCCCGTCGTTGTCAAAGCGCACCAGGGCCATCCTGGCACCTCGGAAATGGTGGCGCAACTGATCCAGCAGGCCGCGGCCGATTGCAGCGCGCCGGAGGGCGTGTTCTCCATGCTCTATGGCGCGGGCGCGAAAGTGGGCCTGGCGCTGGTGAAAAATCCCGCCGTCAAGGCCGTGGGCTTCACCGGTTCCCGCTCCGGAGGACGCGCCCTGATGAACGCGGCGGCGCGGCGGCCGGAACCGATCCCGGTCTATGCCGAAATGGGCAGCATCAATCCGGTCTTTCTGCTGCCCGAAGCTTTGCAACAGAAGCCCGAAGAACTGGCCGCGGGCCTGCTTGGGTCCTTCACTTTGGGCACCGGACAATTCTGCACCAAGCCGGGATTGGTTTTCCTGGAAGATGGCCCGGCGGCGCAAATCTTTTTGCGGAGGCTGGAAAGTCTGGCGGCCGCCACGCCGCCCGGCGCCATGCTGACGCCGGGCCTGTGCGCCGCTTTCCGGGAAGGCGTGGAGAAGTTCGCAAAAATCCCCGGCGTGCGGCGCGCGGTGGCCGTCAACGCCGGCCCCGGGCCGGGCCAGGCCCAGGCGGGCGCCTCGGTCTTTGTCACGGACGCTGCCAATTTTTTGGCCAATCCGGGCTTGATGGAGGAAGTTTTCGGCCCGTCCACTCTGGTCGTGACGTGCGCCTCGCGCCACCAGATGATCGCGGCGGCGCAGCAATTGGAAGGACAACTGACGGCGACAGTCCACGCCACCTCCGGGGATATTGGGGCCGGGCGCGATTTGTTGACCGTGCTGGAAGGCAAGGCCGGCCGGCTGGTCTGCAATGCCTTTCCCACCGGAGTGGAAGTTTGCCACGCCATGGTCCACGGCGGGCCTTACCCGGCCACGGCGGACGGACGTTCCACCTCGGTTGGGACGCTGGCGATCCATCGTTTCGTGCGTCCAGTGTGTTACCAGGGCTTTCCAGACGCCGCCCTGCCGGAGGAGCTGCAGGAGGCCAATCCGCTGGGCATCAACCGCCTGGTGGATGGGAAAATCGGAAAATAGGGAATAGGGAATTCTCTGAATCTTAATCTTAATCTTAATCCCAATCCTAATCCTTTTTCTTTTCCTCGTCCCATGGCATCAGGTTCTCATGGATGCACTTGGTTTCTCCGGCCATGAGGCGGCCCTCTCCATCGTAACGCAATTGGATCACCCAGGAAAAAACGTCATCCGGCCATTTGCCGCCGGGCAGCAGCTTTGCCGGATCCCCGCCCAGGCCTTCAATGAGCGTGGGGATTTGGCCGTGGTGCCAGGCGATGAGAATTTGTTTGCCGTGCGGCCGGGCTTGCAGTTCGCCGGCCAGTTCTGCGGCTTGCTTGTCCGCGTAACGCAAGTCCAGCGGCAGGCCCAGCGATTTGCTCAACGGTTCCAGCGTCAGGCGGGAACGATGGCTGTTCTTGGAATCGGCCGCCGCGATCAGGCAGTCCAAGTGCAGCGGTTTTGAGTCAACTGTAAAATTCCTGAAATAATTCGTGTAGGCCTCGGCCCGCTGCACGCCGGCGGGCGTCAATTCCATGCCGCTCTCCGGTTTTTCCGCGTGGCGCACGATCAAAATCACCGCATTGCCCAGCGCGTTGGCATCCTTGGCGGCCGGCGCAGGGGCGGCCGGCGTCTGGGCCAGGCAAGTCGTTGCCGCCAGAGCCAGCCAAGCGCAGCCCGTCAAAATTCGTTTCTGCGTCATCATCCGCGCGCTATTGCTACGACAACCCGCCGCGCCGGGCAACCCAAATCCCCGCCCTAAATCCTCGCAAGTCCGGGCGTGAACTATTCCCGGGGAGCATACGCGCCCCCGCGTGTGGCGGCCGGCGCCCTCGCCGGCCGCTTCTTTCCTGTTCCAGCCCGGATATTTCATAAAGCTGTAGCCGCACGAGGCATACCAGTTCATTGCATCCTGACGCGGCCTTATGGCTGCAGTCTTATTGGAATTGCGCCAATCTTTTTTCTCGACAGAATCAAGTGCGTTACTAAAATGAACATCCCCCGCATTGAAGTGTGGCAATGCGGGGGATGTTCATTTATAAACTGCTTATACCGTTTCCAGTTCGTAACTGCACTATTGCCAAGGCGATTGGCGGCGGTCGCAGACCGCCGCCACAGTGCAAAAGCAAACTGGAAACGGTATTAGAACAGTTTCAATAGAACTATAATTAAAGGAGCCAAGCCAGTTCATCGCATCCCCGCGGGGGAACATGGCTGCGGTTTTATTGAAAATGCTCTAAAAAAATTGTGGGATCGTCGCTTGCCGGGTGACAGCGCCTTATGCGGGGATTTAGGTCGGCTCGTCAAACGGCCCCCGATCGGATAATCTCCCGTCGTGCCATTCGACCGCGACAAAGTAAAACTGGAGGCGGCCAGCCTTGCCGCCAAGGGCGTCTTCATCGGCGCCTCCTCCTGGAAATATCCCGGCTGGCGCGGGCAGCTTTACGACAGCGCCCGCTACCAATGGCGCGGCAAATTCGCCCAATCCCGCTTCGAGAAAAACTGCCTCGCCGAATACGCGGAGGTGTTCAAAACCGTCTGCGTGGACGCCGCCTACTACACCTTTCCCAGCGTCCAATACCTGGAGGGCCTCGCCGCGCAGGTGCCGGCTGATTTTCAATTCGCCTTCAAGGTCACCGACGAAATCACCATGAAAAAATTTCCCAACCTGCCGCGCTTCGGACTGCGCGCGGGCCGGCCAAACGAACATTTCCTCAACGCCGGGGTTTTTGCGCGCGGCTTCCTCAAGCCATGCGAAGCGATCCGCCCGCAGGTTGGCCTCCTCATTTTTGAATTCTCCCGCTTTTACCCCGCCGATTACCAGCATGGCCGCGACTTCGTGGCCGCGCTGGACTCCTTCCTCACCCAACTCCCCCGGGGCTGGCCCTGCGCCATCGAACTGCGCAACCAACACTGGCTGCAGCAGGAATACTTCGACTGCCTTGCCCGCCACCGGGTGGCGCATCTGTATAATTCGTGGACGGAGATGCCTCAAATCAGCGCGCAGATGGCCCTTCCCGGAAGTCAACCCAACCCGCAGCTTGTCGCCGCCCGCTTTCTCCTCACCCCGGGCCGGAAATACGAAGACGCCGTCAAATCCTTCCAACCCTACGACACAACCAGGGAAATCAACGCTGACGCGCGCCAGGCCGGGGCCGCCTTGATCAGCGCGGGCAAAAAACATCCCAACCGGAAAACCTTCATCTACGTGAACAACCGCCTTGAAGGAAACGCCCTCGCCACCATCCAGGCCATGATGGTGAATTCTGAATAGTGCATCGGGAATGGTGAATTCGGCCTTCGCGCCGATTCTGTAAAACTCGCCGGCCTTCCTCCCCGTTGTCAGTGGTGTCACCTGCTTCCGGCTCGAGCCACGGACCCAACGCTCTCTCCCGGCGCTGCCTCAGCCCATGGACCAGCCGGCCGAGAATAGTCCGGCGGCCAGCCAGAAAAGCAGGGCGGTGATAAACCCGCACCAACATGACGTCGCCACACGCGGACGGACTTTGAGCCGCAAAAGAAACGGGGTGGCCGCGATCAACAGGATGGGTGCCGCCACCCACGTCAGCAACCTCGCTGCCGCATATCCGCCTCCGGGATTAATCACCGGTCCAATCCACGGGCCGAGCACCGGCACGCCCCCGCCGCCGATGAAAAAAAGGGCCAGGCTGCGCACGTTCCTGAAATCCGTCAGTGCCAGCGCCGCCGTGGCGACCGCCATCAGCCCGGCCAGCAGGCCCCACGCGGCGAGATGGCGCAGGCCAAGCCGAAGCCGAACGCGCGGCTCCTCCACCGAAACCAATTCCCCGGCCTGCAACGATGGCTCGTCAGCTTTCCGCCAAATCGCCCACATAAATACAATCCCCATCGTCAGGGGCCCGACGCTCCCTCCAAAATGCCATGCCAGTTTGCCAAGCGCCTGTGAAACCGACAACACGTAGCCGGGAGATCCCCCTCGCATCAGTCCCATCAAGTCGGAGCTTCCCAGGAACAGGAACAAAGCCAGCGCCAGCAATAGTCCGGACACGGCGCCAATTCCCAGCCCGGCCATCGCAACGCCGGACAATGAGAGTCCGCGCAACCGATTCAAAATGGAACCGCCCAGCAGCGCGCCCAAAGGGAAAATCAACCAAAGGCAGGCGAACCACACAAAAAAGTTCATGACCGAAAAATGCCCGCCCGATAATGTCAACCAAGGAACATAGATAGCGGAGAAGACAACCATGAGAACTCCGCCCCGGACCGCGGAAGAGCGCAACCCCGGAGCATAAGACGGGCTCGAATTCATGGGCTGCTTTATGCCAGACGCCGGCCCATCTTTCAATCATTTCCTGTGCCGCCGGACTTAACTCCACGCGCTTCCCGTCCGATGTCAATCGAGGCGCCGGCCTGCCGGCCTGCCAGCCGTTAGGCATAAATTACACCTTTGCCGATGGAGAACCGGGCAAATTATGCCCGGACATCGTCTCCGGCTGGACCCGCCCAAATTCTCCGACACTTAAAATCGCCCGTAAATAAAGGGTTTGGGACACATTGCGCCAAGCCGGCGCGAACGTGGCAATGCTCCTGCTAATGCTGAGTTCGCTTTGTGTTGCTATGAAATTATTGACGCTTTTGGGGGGAGTGCTGGGGTTTGGGATCGGGCTGTTTTGCAGTCGGATTCAGGAAAACTCCTGGCCGTGCTGTCTCTGGCACGCCTCCCTGGCCGCTTACGCCGGCGGCTGGCTCCTGGGTTGGTGGGGTCGCGCCTGGCAACAAAACTTGAAAAATTCGACCGTGGAGCGCGCCACCCGCTCCCCCGCTCCTTTAGCAACACCCTCCATCCCAAAACCCTCTAAATCATGAGTTCCACCCTTTGCGACTCCGAGAGACCCGCCGCCCAATCCCCCGCCAGTAACCGCCGGACTCCGCAGGATGTCTGGCGCCTTTATGCCCGCTCCGGTCCGGGCAGCGCCCAGGAAAACAGCCTGGTCGAGCAGCATCTTCCGCTGGTCAGGACGGTGGTGGGACGCCTGGCCATGACCCTGCCTTCGCATGTCAATGTGGATGATCTTTACAGCGCGGGGCTGGTCGGATTGCTCAACGCCGTGCGCCGCTTTAATCCCAAAAGCGGCTGTTCCTTCGAAAGCTACGCCCGCGTGCGCATTCGCGGGGCCATCTTTGACGAATTGCGGCGTCTGGACTGGGTGCCGCGCTCGGTTCATGAGAAGGCCCGCAAAATTGAAAAGGTGATGCAGGATTTGACCCAGCGCAGCGGATGCGTGCCGGACAACGCCCAAATGGCCAAGGCCCTGAAAATTTCCGAGGATGATTACGAGGAGTTGCTGGAGCAGGTCCGCCCCGTCACCTATGTCTGCCTGGACTCCGCGCAAAATAACGATGGCGAACACGGTTCGCCCTACGACTTTATTCCCGATGACGCCCAGCCCGACCCGGACCGGCAGATGGCCTTGCGGGAGATGGCCCGCATGATTGAGGGGCGCCTTCAGAAATTGCCCGACATCCAGCGCAAAGTTCTGGCCCTTTACTACTTTGAGGACCTCCGCCTGCGCGAAATCGCCGAGGCCTTCGGCCTGACCGAATCCCGCATCTGCCAGATTCATGCCCAGGCCATACTGGCCATCAAAGCCCTGTTGCAAAAGGAAGACCCCGAGTTCTTCCAACATCCCCTGTGAGTTGAACCATGATTGTCATTGCCGGAGCATTAATTGTTTTCTGTTCTGTCATCGGCGGATTCTGGCTGTCGGGCGGCAACGCCCTCAACCTCATGCATGTCTCCGAGTTCGTCATCATTGGCGGCGCGGGCGGCGGAGCCCTCATTTTGATGTCGCCACGCAAGGTCCTGATGGATTTGGGCAGCCGGCTCATGGCGACCCTGAAAGGGGCGCCCCACACCCGCGAGGCCTATAATGATTTGTTCAAGGCCCTCTATGAATTGTTCATGCTGGGCAGGCGCGGCGGCATGGTCGCCCTGGAGGAGCATGTCATGAGCCCGGAAACCAGCAACATCTTCGCCAAGTACCCCACCTTCCAAAAAGAAAAAAAAGCCATGGAATTCTTGTGCAACGGCCTGCGCCCCATCATTGACGGCAAAATCAAGCCCGACCATCTCAAGATGCTCCTGGAAATCGAACTGGAGGCCATGGAAGAAGAGCACGAACGCCCCGTCAGCGTCCTGACCAAGGCGGCCGATGCCATGCCCGGCTTCGGCATCGTCGCCGCCGTCCTGGGCATCGTCCTGACCATGTCCGCCATTTCCGGGCCTATCGAGCAGATCGGTGAAAAAGTGGGCGCCGCCCTCGTGGGAACTTTTCTGGGAATTTTTCTCTCCTACGGCTTCATGAATCCGCTCGCCGTCAACATCGAGTTTATGAACCTTTCCGAGATGGCCTACATCCGCTGCATTGCCGCCTCCGTCATCGGCTTTGCCGGTGGCATGTCTCCCATCATGGCGGTGGAAGTGGCCCGCCGCGGCCTGCCCAGCGAAGTCAAACCCAGCGCCGACGGCCTGGAGACCATGTTGAAGGCGCTCAACCAGGTCCCGGCCCAATAAACCCAGGACAATTTATGGCAAAAAAAGCTCATGGTGGCGGCGCCTGGAAGGTGGCTTACGCCGATTTCGTCACCGCCATGATGGCCTTGTTCATCGTCCTCTGGCTCACCTCGCAGGATCAAAAAATCAAGGAGGCGGTCGCCCGCGCCTTTGCCCATCCCTTCTCCTCCATAACCAAGGATTCGGTCGGCGTCATCCCCAACAAGGACACGCAGGCCATGAAGAGCAGCCAGGGTAATTTTGATTCCGCCTCGGCCGTCGAGCTGGCCATGTTGCGCCGCATGAACCAGGATTTCTTGAAGGCTTTGCAAACGGACTTTACCGAAAAGGACGACGACTCGGTCAAATTGGAAATGACTCCGGACGGCATCACCATCAATGTCTTTGACCGCGCCCACAAACCGATCTTTGAGCCGCAATCCACCCGCTTCACCCCCTATGGACAGTGGGTTTTTTCCACTCTGGCCTGGGAAATCGCCCGCTCCACTAATTTTTCCGTCGAACTGGAGGGACACACCGAGAGCGGCAACGCCCCGCTCTCCAGCGATTACGGGGATTGGGAAATCTCAGCCGACCGCGCCACGGCGGTGCGCCGCAAATTGCTGGAAAGCGGCGTGCAGCCGCGCCAGGTCATCAAGGTGGCCGGCTTCGGCGACACCATCCCCATGCCGCAACACGAGCCTTCCGACGAGATCAACCGCCGGGTGACGGTCTTGTTGAACCTGCGCCCCCACGGCAAAACCAGTTCCAATTAAGGAATTCATCCCATGTCCGACACTTTTGTTCCAATGCGGCCTGCCACCCTCTCCGCCACGGACCATGGCTTCACGCCCCTGCCCTTAAAGCCCGGGTCCTTCGCCCCCGCCAAGACGGCCCCGGGGACCAGCGGACAGGTGGCCACAACCGCCCCGGCCGCGTCCCCGTCCCCGGCGCACAATTGCCCGCCGCCCAAAGTCACCTTGCAACGCCAGGGCGATGTCGTCACCGGCATTCGCATCCAATGCAGTTGCGGCCAGGTGATCGAGTTGCGTTGTGTTTACTAAATGTTTGCAAGGGAACGCACTCGTCGAGCAGAATTCTCATCCCGCCAGTTCGCTCTCTATGCGCTGCCAGCCGTACAGTAACACCGCCGCCGCCTGCTCGCGCGCAACGGAAGGAAATGTTTCGAGAAAATAGTCCAGTGACAAACCATCCGCCAATTCCATCGCGTCTGCCTGGAGTGGACTCAAGGTTGGCGAAGTACCCGGGCCATCTTCGCTTGGTGTTCCTTGCGGCGGGCCAGTTTGAAATCCTGAAAGCGCGGGCCGAGTGCTTCCAGTAATTCTTGGCGGCAGGAACGTGTGCCGGCAATGGCTTGATCGAGGAGCGCGTTCCGCTGGTCCCGGCATCTGGCCCGTTCAGAGGGCGCGCAGTTTACCAATTCGTACCACGCCGCCAGAATCGCCTCTATGCGCTCTTCACGAGGCACCGAACACCTCGTCCAGAACCTGAGCGCGGCGCGCTTCGGTCATGCCCCCAAATGATACCCGCAGACTGACGTAGAGTTCTTCCAGCGTCGCCTCCACGTCCGCCAGTGTGACATCCGCTTTCGCGGTTATGTCATGCTGACGCAATTCCTTGACCAGCCATTCGCCCATGCTGATGAGCGCTGACAGCATCTGCTTCTGCATTTGCCGCTCTTGTTCGGTCGGTGCGCCGCCCATCTCCGCTTGGTAATAGAGACGGGTCCCTTTAATCCAGAGAAACAATTCCTCAACGAGATTTGGCGTCGGGGAAGCCATGTCCCGCGCATTCACCACTTCCGCAAAGACTTTGCCCTCTTGCCAGCGCGTGCTCGGCGGCGGTTCCATAACTCCAGATTCTTTCATCACTATAAACTACAACCTGTGCTCCGTGCTGGTCAAGCTCGGATGCGGCTCGTCAACCCGTGTTCCGGTCGGGTGTGGAATCCGCAATCCGCAATCCCCAATTGGTCCATCCTCCATCCTCTATCCTCCATCCTCCCTTTCGCCCGCCGCCAGCCGCATCGCGGCAAAACCATCCCGGCCGGCCTCGACCGAAACAGGCGTTTGGCCCTTTTCGTCGGCCAATTCCAGAAGATCGGCGGGGAGTTCCTTTAAAAAGGGCGAAGGATGGCAGGCCAGGGGCTGCCCATACTTCTTGCGCGCCGCGCAATGGCTCAAGGTCAGTGTCAGCATGGCCCGCGTCAGCGCCACGTAAAAAAGCCGCCGCTCCTCGTCCAGCGTCCCTTCCGCTTTCGATCTTGAATGGGGCAGCAAACCATCCTCCAAGCCGACAATATAAACATGCGGAAATTCCAGCCCCTTGCAACTGTGCATGGTGATCAGCGTCACCGCGTCCCCGGTCTGTTCCTTTTCCTCTTCCCGGTCGGAATCCAGCGCCACCCCATCCAGGAAATCCTCCACCTGCCCGGCCGTGTTGCCGGCGGTCGTGCCCAGGGTGGCCAGCAACTCGCGCAGATTGCGCACCCGGTTGTCCGCCGCGTCCGGGTTCTTTTCGCCGCGCCGCAATTCGGCTTCGTAATCAATTTCCCGCACAAAATCCTCCGCCCACTGCCGCGGCGAAAGCGCCCCCTCCCGCAACGCCGCCTGTTGCCGCTCGATCAAGGCAACGTAACCCGCCACGGCGGCCCGCGTTCTCGGGACGAATCCGGCCAGCACGTCGCGATGTCTCATCGCCGCAAAAACCGGGCAGCCGCGCTCCTGGCTGGCCGCCAGCAGCCGCTCCATCGTCACCTCGCTCAGGCCACGCGCCGGCACGTTGGCCACCCGCAGCAGGCTGATGTCGTCCTCCGGGTTGGTGAAGGTCTTGAGATAGGCCAAAAAATCCTTGATCTCGCGCCGGTCAAAATAGCTTTGGCCCCCGATGAGATGATACCGGATGCCGGCCTGGCGCAGCGCCGTTTCCAGCGGCCGCCCCTGCTGGTTGGTGCGATACAGCACCGCCTGCTCCCGCCACGCCACCCCCCGCGCCAGCCGCGCGTACTCGATTTGCTCCGCCGTGTGCCGCGCCTCCTCCTCCTCGTCGGCAAAGGTGTGCAGCAGGATTTTGGCCCCGCGCCCTTTCTGCGACCAAAGCTGCTTGGGGCGGCGGCGGGCATTATTCTTGATGACAGCGTTGGCGGCGGAGAGAATGGTGGCGGTCGAGCGGTAATTTTGCTCCAGGCGGATGACTTTAACCCTGGGAAAATGCTTCTCCATCTCCAGCAAATTCGCCGTTTCCGCCCCGCGCCATCCGTAAATGCTCTGGTCGTCGTCCCCCACCACGCAGAGATTGCCGTGGGCCGAGATCAGTTGGCGCACCAACTGGAACTGGGCCGCGTTGGTGTCCTGGTATTCGTCCACCATCACATAGCGATACCGCGCCCGGCAGGCCGCCAGCGCCTCCGGATGCCTGGCAAAAAGCTCCAGGGTCAGCAAAATCAAATCGTCGAAATCCACCGCGTTGCAGGCGCGCAACGCGCTCTGATAGCGCTTGCTCACATGCTCCGCCAGCGCCGCCGTGTTGGGGTCGCCGAACACCGCCGCCCGCCCGCCGCCGTTTTTATACCGGCTCAGCAGGGAGAGCACCTCCCCCGCATCGGCCTTGGCCGCCTTGTCGGAAATGTGGCTGAGAATCTTTTTCACCGCGCCGAGCTGTTCCGATTCGCTGTAAATTACAAAATTGCGCTTGAAGCCCAGCCGCTCGATGTGCTGGCGCAGGATGCGCGCGCACAAGGAATGAAAGGTGCAGATGGTGGGCCCCGGCGCTTTCGCCCCCTCGCCCGCCGGCTGGAAGCGGCGCGGGATGAGCTTGAAAACGCGCTCCTTCATCTCGCGCGCCGCCTTGTTGGTGAACGTCACCGCCAGAATGTGGCCCGGCGCCACCCCCTTCTCGATTAGATGCGCCACCCGCGCGGTGATGACCCGCGTTTTCCCCGTGCCCGCCCCGGCCAGAATCAAGACCGCCCCTTCGGTCGTTTCGACGGCCTGCCGCTGCGGTCCATTAAGCGAGGCGAGGGTTGACATTGCAGAATTGCGGATTGCGGATTGCGGATTGCGGATTGGGAAAAGACCAGCCGGCCGCCGGGGACGGGCCGGCTGTCTGTTGGGGCCCTTTGCATTTTTGCGCGCGCGATTTTTTCATTCAAAGCCAAACCCATGTTTAATCTCATGCCATTCCACTTCAAGGCCATTGTCGTTTCCGCCGCAAATTCACGATTCTCCTTTCGTCGGCCCCGGCTGAACGAAAAAGGGTCAGCTGGAAAAATGAGATTGCGGATTTGACGCACATTATAGGGGTCGTCCATCTGTCACTTTTACGACGCGCAGCACCGCCCGAAAACGACTCCTCTGGCCCAGTTCGCCGCTCAGACTCTTGCGGCTTGCCGCCCCATCTCACCCGGCACCCTCCCGCCTCTTCCATTTATAATTTATCATTTCCCCCACATAAGTAGCTAATGCTTAGAGCCTTGCAAAAATCCTCATTTCCCCGCGTTTTCCCGTTGACAACCAGTACTTAAATGCTATTCTTGCCTGAGTGATGAGGGCAAGGCGCGCAGAGTCGAGGTGTCGGATGGCGGCGGTTGGGCCGTCCTCCTTCAACGTCCGGGGGCGTTCGCGCCGGTCCACCGCGTCCACGCCGTCCACCCGGTCCACCGCCCCTGTCCCGCCGGCTTGTCCTGCCAACTTGTCCCGCCATAGCTTGGTGACGGCGGAAGCCTTGGCGGCGGTGGGACCTTCAGCGACGCCGGATGAGCCTTTTAGCGGCAAATCGCGTCAAGTGCCTTGCCATGAACCATTTACACGCAAAAAGTGGTTTTCCCAATCAAGCCCAATCAAGGTAAATCAAGGTGTTTTTTTATTTTCTCCGCACTGCGCCAATGGATCAATTTCACCTCCATTCGCCGATGCCTTCCATTTTGCATTTTGCATTTCCTGCACTCCTTCGCTCCACTCGGCCTTCTCTGTCCAGCCTCATTTATGTTCCATTTTGACAAAACCGCCGCGGAACCAGGCGATGGCGTCGGCGAAGGCCTGGCGCGGCGGGGTTTGCGGCAATCCCAGTTCGCGAATCGCCTTGGCGGAATTGAAATACATTTTATACTTCGCCATGCGCACGCCCGCCAGCGGGGCTTTGGGCTCCTTCCCGGTCATGGCGGAAAGCGCCTCGCTGCCATAGGCGGCCAGCAGGGCCACCGCGTAGGGCACGCGCAATTTCGGCGCGGGCACTCCGCTCAGATCCTCCAGCACCGCGAGCGTTTCCCTCATCGTCCAGTTGCCCTCCGCGTTCCCCAAAATGTAGCGCTCCCCCGGACGGCCCTTCTCCGCCGCCAGAATATGCCCCGCCGCCACGTCGCGCACATGCACCCAGTTCAAACCGGTATCCATGTAGCCCGGCAGCTTCCGGTTCAAAAAATCGAGAATGATTTTGCCCGTCGGCGTCGGCTTGACATCGCGCGGGCCGACCGGGGCGCTGGGATTGACGATGACCACGGGCGCGCCCTGGGCGGCGAGTTGGCGCGCGACTTCCTCCGCCTGCCATTTGGACCGCTTGTAGTGGTTGCTCATCTGCCCGGCGCTGACTGGCGCGGATTCGTCGGCGGGAACCAGCTTGCCGCCGCTTTCGCGCGGCAGGCCGATGCAACCCACGGTGCTCGTATAGACAACCCGCCGGCAGCCCGCGGCGGCGGCGGCTTGGATGACGTGGCGGGTGCCTTCGACGTTGGCCGCGTACATTGGCGCATAATCGC
>Ga0187848_10002908_pt1 | contig 13038 bp, 8 predicted proteins | sample June2016WEW_4_40_FD_132424 | JGI IMG/M metagenome (GOLD analysis project Ga0187848, IMG submission 132424) | Peatland microbial communities from SPRUCE experiment site at the Marcell Experimental Forest, Minnesota, USA - June2016WEW_4_40 | ecosystem: Environmental > Terrestrial > Soil > Wetlands... | reverse complement strand
CTTTATCTCTACGATTTCCCGGTCGCGCTCCGCTCGGAGATGGACGACCTGTACAAGATAATATACAACCTCAAGAAGAAGGTCAGGTCGCTTGAAAAGAGGCTTAACACGCCGGCGGCCGCGGAGGCTGATGCATGAAGGCCCCTGTAATGACATTCGACCTGAAAAATATCTTCAAGGAGATGGGGGAGCTGGGCGAAAAGGCCGTGAAGGGCCTTGAGACCATCGCGGAGGTCGAGGAGATAGACGTCGGCACCGCCCCCAAGGAACTCGTGTTCGAGGAGGACAAGCTTAAGCTTTACCACTACGTGCAGGATAAAGAGGTGACCTGCAAGGTGCCCGTCCTCATAGTATATGCGCTCGTGAACCGCCAGTACATGCTGGACCTCCAGCCGGACAGGAGCCTCATCCGCAATCTGCTCGCAAACGGCCTCGACCTCTACATCATCGACTGGGGCTACCCCACCAAAGCCGACATGTACATCACCCTGGACGACTACATCGACGAGTACATGGACGACTGCGTCGAGTTCATACGCAGGTCGACCGGCAGCGAAAAGACATCCCTGATGGGCATATGTCAGGGCGGCACTTTCTCGGCTATCTACGCCGCGCTTTACCCGGAAAAAGTCCAGAACCTGGTGACGCTCGTTACCCCGGTCGATTTTTCGCCCAGGGACGCCCTGCTCTTCAGCTGGTCCAAGTTCATGGACGCGGACTCTCTCGCGGAGGTATACAGGGTAATCCCGGGAGAGTTTCTGAACGCGGGCTTCCTGATGCTGATGCCGTTCACCCTGAACATCCGCAAATACGTGGAAATGTTCGACATCATGGAGGACAGGGAGAAGTTTTTGAACTTCCTCCGGATGGAGAAGTGGATATTCGACAGCCCCGGTCAGGCCGGGGAATGTTTCAGGAGGTTCATCAAGGACCTCTACCAGGACAACAAGCTGGTAAAGGGCGAGCTGACCATCAACGGCAAGAGGGTTGACCTGAAGAACATCACCGTGCCCCTGCTCAACATATACGCGAAGGGCGACCACCTGGTCTCGCCCGGGTCCACCACCCGGCTGAACGACTGCGCCGGCAGCAAAGACAAGTCGCTCTACGAGTTCCGGGGAGGGCATATCGGCGTCTTTGTAGGGACGAAGTCCCAGAAGGAGCTGGCCCCGAACATCTCCAAGTGGCTGCACGAGCGCTCGAGCTGCGATACGGAGGGATCGCCCGCGGCCCCGGAGGCGCGGAAGAAGAAGCAGATGAAGAGGCAAGGTCCGGATGATATGGTATAATGTAGATATGAGAAGCTACGAATCAGCGGATAAAGACCAGGCCGCGCCCGTAACTTTTATAAGATACCGCCCCGAGATTACTCCCTACGACGAAGTGGTCTCGAATAGGACGGCCAAAAATCAGCGGGCGCGGTTCGCCCTGATATTCGCGGTTACCCTCGCGGTGGTGTACGCGGGCGGTTACATGCTTCTGGTCCGGCCCAATGTAGAGCCCAAAATAGAAGATGGGCCCGGACGCGATATGTCCGGCATCGTCGAGGCCTCCCAGCCGGTGGCGCCGCCCGAGGCTTCCATGGCTATGGCGGCTTTGACAGACCCGTCCCCGGCGAAAAAAGCCGCGGCATCATGCACCGCGGAAGAAGACGCGCTCCCGGCAAAACCCGTGATAATAAGGGTCAACCAGGCCCAGGACAGGCCTTTCGGTAAAAGCGGCCCGGAAAAGGGCCTCAAAATAAAACCTGCCGGGAATTTAATTGACAATGAATCCGCCTCCGCAAGGGAAAGCGCCGAGGCGTCGGAGAAAAGGACCTCCCCGGCAGTTGTGGCAAAAGAGGCGCCGGTTATGGCAAAAGAGGCCCCAAAAGAGGTTATAGTCGAGCCGAAAAATGCAGGCGCCGCAGTAATCCGCGACCCCCTCGGCGCCGAGCGTTAATCCCTTCTATCTGCTGATGGAGAACACCTGCACCCGGTTATTCCCCCTGTCCGCGACAACAACCTCGCCCTGCGGCATGACACAGGCCTGGGCGGGGTAGTACAATAACCCTTCGCTCCACCCCATGCTCAGCTGGCGCCCCAGGAAGGAGCCGTCCTGCCCGATGATTATTATGCCGCTGCCGTTCTGGTCCACAACATAAAGCGTCCCGCGGTCATCGAAGGTCATGTACATCGGGAAGCTCATGTATTCCTTGAGCCCTTTCGTGAACAGCACGAAGGTGTTCTTTTCCTTCCCGGTCGTGTAGACCATGGCGTTGACGGAATCCAGCAGGAATATGTTTCCGCTTTTGTCCAACTGTATGTCCGAGAAGAAGCCGGAGTCCGGCAGGGCGGCCTGGGACGTGAAGTTCCCCGCCGGGTCGAGGATCAGAACTTTCCCTGAGAATATATCCAGGAGGTAGACATTGTCCTTCGCGTCCAGCCGGAAGCTCACCGGTATGGGCGTCCCCGGAAACGGCAGCCCCTTTGGCTCGATGTAGCCCATGAACTCTCCGGCGGCGGAAACCCGCCCCACCTTGTGCAGCTTCCCGTCGAGGACGATAATATCCCCCTTAGAGCTGAACTGCACCCGGACCGGGTACGGCAGCTGAGGCAGCCTTATTTCCTTCCCGCCCTTAAGCGAGGAGTTCTCGTACGAATAGCTTACCAGCCGTCCGTTGCCGGAATCGGCGACGACAATCGCGCCGCCCATGCACGCGACGCCTTCGGGGCCATTTAACCCGTTGTCCTTGTCGTCCGCATATATCGAGAACTTCGGGGTAAAGGCCGTCGCTGAAAAGGCGTCATACGCCGGGACTGCCAGCAGGAATATCACGAGCGGTAAAAGGATTCGCGGCATTTTTTCACCTCTTGAACTGTTCATGGCATTTTGTGCACAGTTCGGTTGTGGTTGCATACGGTATAAGGTGTTTGTATTCGGTGCCGTGCGCCCGGTGGCAGCTCAGGCACTGCATCGTCAGGTTCTTGTTTCGCGGGTCCTTGAACTTGGGCCCGATCGGGTGCGAGGAGTGCTGCTCCCAGTCGTGGCAGGTGCCGCATACGGCGATAACGGACGTGTTGTTCAGCATGAGCGGCCTCTCCCCCGAATGCGGCTCATGGCAGGCCGTACAGACACCCTCCTTTATCGGCTCATGGGGAGTCTGGGACCTCTCCTGCCGCCTGATGGTATCGGAGTGGCAGGTGCCGCAAAGGGTCTTCATGTCGGCCTTCAGGAGCTTCCCTTCCCGGGACGCATGCGGGTTATGGCAGTTGAGGCAGCCCTTGCCGTCCAGGAGCGGCCAATGCACCCGGTTTTGCCCGAAGGTATCGCTTACCAGCTTGGCGTGGCAGCCTCTGCAGAGCTCGTAGCCTGGGCGCTTTATCTTGAGCGGGGTCTGGGAAGCCGGCCCCTCGTGGCACTGGCCGCACATCTTGTCGGCGACCGGCTTGTGCACGTTGTTGTAGAGCAGGCCCCGCATATCGGAGCCGTGGGGGTTATGGCACATCGTGCAGCGCGAGTTGGCCACCGGGTAGCCCAGGTGCTGCTGGATAAAAATCGGCTTGTCGATGGCGTGGCAGGAGGCGCACAGCGCCGGCGGGTCGTCCCTCAGGAGGAACTCGTGCTTGGCCGAGGCGTGGGGGCTATGGCAGTTGGTGCAGGCCTCCTCCACGGGCTTGTGCTTGAACTTCGACTTCGCCGCCATGTCCGCTATGTCCTTGTGGCACTGGAAGCAGACGTCGTTACCGGCCTTAAGGAGGTTGAACTTGTTGGCCGAGGCGTGCGGGTCGTGGCACTTGACGCAGGAACCCTCGGCCACCACCTTGTGCACGCTCTTGGCCCCGGCGGGCACGATGTCCTTATGACACTGGTAGCAGACCTTCGTCTCGTCCGCCTGCAGGAGCTTCCCAAAGGACGAGGTATGCGGGTTATGGCAGCCAATGCACTCGCCGGTCTTGACCGGGGTGTGAACGAACGGCTCCTTGAGCTTTTCCTTGAAGTCCGAATGGCAGTTAAGACAAATCTCGCCCCGCGCGCCCGTCTTCAGGCGGAAGGGAGTCTCGGTCTTTTTCTCGAGTTCATGGCATTCGTTGCAGGAGCGCCCGGCGAACGGCGGGTGGATTATCTCCTTGAAGAGTTTCGGGTCGGCCGATACGTGGGGCGTATGACAGCTCGTGCAGTCTATTGTCTCGGGGCTTATCTCCAGGTGCGCCTTCGTGAATGACGGCGCGGTGTAATCATGGCACTGGCCGCAAAGCTGCTGGACCGGCTGGGACTCAAGCCTGGGCTGGGCGGAGTAATGCGGCTGGTGGCAGACCAGGCAGTCGCCCTGCGCCGGCGGGTGAGGCGTCTTCCCCTTGTCGAGCGCATCCTTGAGGGATTTATGGCAGGTGAAGCAGAGGTCGGGCGCGGCGGCCAGAAGCAGGCTGGGCAGCTTTGCGGTGTGCGGGCTGTGGCACTTGGTGCATTCGCCGCCGGTAAAGGGCGGGTGCTTGCTCGCGGCCGCTTTCGCCCCGTCCGCCAATGCCTTGTGGCATGACAGGCAGAGCGTGTCCTGGCCGGAGACGGTCATGCCGGCGGTGTTGCTCCCGTGCGGGTCGTGGCAGGTCAGGCACATCCCCTTCATGAACGGGTCGTGCTGAGAGCCCCCGCCTATCTGTTTCATTAGGTCCGCGTGGCATTTCTCGCACAGCTTGGGGACCGCTTCCTTCAGGAGCTTCGGCTCAGCCGACCCGTGCGGGTTATGGCAGGCGGTGCAGTTGGCGACCGCGACCGGCTGGTGCGTGTTGGTCTTTATGAAGTTCGTCTCCGCGTCCGGGTGGCAGGAATAGCATACCGTGTCCATCCTGTCCACCAGCATGCCCGGGTTGTTCGAGCCGTGCGGGTTGTGGCAGGAGCTGCACTGTCCGTCGGCGAACGGCGGATGCACGTCTTTGGCCTTCTTCTCTTCCGCGACCCTCGGATGGCAAACGAAGCAAAGTGAGTCTCCCTCCGCGGTGAGGAGCGACTTCACCTTCGACGCGTGCGGCTGGTGGCAGGAGAGGCAGCCCGCGCCTCCGGTCACCGCCTGGTGCGGCTTATCGAGCCTGGCATCCTTCTCCTTGTGGCAGCCGGTGCAGAGCTTGTTCCCGGCCCTTTTGAGGAGTTTCGCGTTGTCGGACGTGTGCGGGTCGTGGCATGCCAGGCATTTCCCGTCCTTGAACGGCGTATGCTCCATAGTCCCGCCCGCCTTGAGCTTAGCCTCGTCATGGCAACCGAAGCAGAGCAGGGCGATTTTCTTGACGGTCCCGAACGGCTCCCGGGAGTCAGGCGGGTTATGGCAGGAACTGCAACCGCCTCCGCCTACCGGGCTGTGCAGGTCGGCCTTCAGGAGCTTGTCCTGGACGGATGAGTGCGGATCGTGGCAGGTTACGCAGGGCTTTTCCTGGACGGGATACCCGCCGTGCGCCCTTTTGAAGGCGTCGGCTGCGGCGTTGTGGCATTTCAGGCAGAGCCCCGGGTCGGCCTGGGAGAGCAGGTCGGCGATGTCCGAGCTGTGCGAGAGGTGGCAGGCCCGGCAGCCGTCCTGCACCAGCGCCTTGTGCGTGAATTTCTTCTCGAAGTCCGTTTTCTTGTGGCACTGGTAGCAGACGTCGTTGCCCACGCCGCTTAAGAGGTCCGGGGCGTTCGACGCGTGCGGGTTGTGGCAGAGCGTGCATTTGCCGACCCTGAGCGCGGTGTGCACGACCGGCTTGTTCATGCCTAGCTTGGCCTTGTCGTGGCACTTGAAGCAGAGGTCGTTGCCCGTATCTGTCAGTATGAGCTTCGGGACGATGCCGTGGCGGATATGGCAGCTCTCGCATTTCTTCTCTTTCACCGGGGGGTGCACGTCCTTCATGGACATGTACTTCTCGGCGAACTTAGAGTGGCAGTCGAGGCATTCCTTCTTGGCGAACTTCCTCTGGGCCAGCGAGGTAGACGACGACGCGAGGGCCAAGAAGAGGAACAGTCCGAAAATGAGAAAGATGTACGTTTTCCGTTTAGGCAGCATCTGGCGCTCCATTTTTTATTCAGGGTTCCCGATACCGGTCAGATATATCTTCACTTCGTAGGCCTTCCTCAGCTTGTCCGCCCAGTCCTGCACGGCCGCGTTAAGCTTCTCGTTCTCCACCTTCTTCGCGGTGGTCTCCCGCGCGTCCTTGTACGGCTGCGCGGACGAGGGCGTCTCGTCCTTGACGTACAGCACGTAGTACCGGTCCCCCGCGCCCTGGTAGAGCCGGTAGTCGCCGGCCTTCGCGCCGCTCAGGGCCTTCTTTATGTCCTCGGGGACGCTGTTTATGCTCACCACCTCGCCGTTGAAGCTCAGCACCCCGGGGGTCTCTTCCTTCAGCTGCCCCTCGGCGTTCTCCTTCAGCCACTTGAAGTCCGTGCCCTGCTTGAGCTTGCCTAGCGCGCCCTGGGCGTCCTTCAGCCTGCCGAAACCTATGCTGTATATCTTTAACATCTCGGGGTAGGTAAAATCGGTGATATGTTTCTTGTAATAGTCCTCGCTCTCCTTTTCCGTCACCTTGATGTCCGGCACGATTACCTTCTGCACGAACTCCCCGAAGAGGAGCGAGTCCTCGTATTTAGCCAACTCTTTTTTATATTCATCGCTGTTTTGAAGGCCCTGACGCCGCGCCTCCTTCATGAAGAGCCTTTTGGCCAGCATGTCCTTGAAGACGGTCTCCTTCTGGTCGTTCACTCTCTTTTCCTTGATGGCCCCTTCCATCCCGTGGAAGAACTTGGCGGTAAGCGACGAGGTCAGGTCCGACACGGTTATGGGCTTCTCGCCCTTTACCGTGGCCAGCACCCGCGTGTCCTTGGCCAGCTTGGCATAGGCCCCGGGCGCCTCATAGTCGAGGCTTTGGAGGAGTTTTCTGTCCACCGTCGAATATTTTTTCGTCAGGGAGTCGTTATATTTGCGGAGCGCGTCCTGCTGTTTCAACTGGAGCGCCTGCTGTTCGGCCTCCTCCCTTGCCTTTGGGTCGTCCGGATATCGCACGCCGTCAAGTTTCATCAATACAAACCCGGTCTGGACCTTGATTATCGGGCTAACAGTGCCGGGTTTCATCTTATCCAGGACCTCTGCCGCCTGGGGGAGGAGCTTCTCCGGCTTCATGTAGACCCCCTCCGTACCCCCCTTCGCCTTCTTCTCGTCAACCGCCTTCCTGGCCAACTGGGCGTAGTCCTTACCGGCCTTGAGCGCTTCCTCCATCTTCTTCGCGTCGTCTTCCTTGTCGAACATCACCGACTCTATCTTCCATTCCCTGACGGCCTGCCTGTAGAGTTTATCAGTCACGGCCTTGTCCGGCTTTACGTCCCGTATCTCCCTCCTTTTAAGGAGCCCTCTCAGGCTTACGTCCTTGTTCAGGTCGAGCGCTTTTTTTACATCGGGCTGCTCGTCAAGCCCCATGTCCTTGGCCTCCATGACGATAAGCTTCACGTTTAAGAGCCGGTCCAGGAACGGCTTGTAGTCTATCTTCTTGGTCTCGGCCTCCGGCGCGCCTTCGTGAGCGGACGCGAGCGCCTCGTTCAGCTCGCCCAGGGTCACGGTCTCCGTGCCTACGGACGCCACAGGGAAGCCGCTGAAGACCTCCGAGAAAAGCGGCGCCTTGAAATAGGCCTGGACCTCCTGCGCCTGCTCCTGTGCCTTGGGCGCGGCCTTCGGCCTTGGCGAATCGGCGGCCGGCGTTGTAGTTGCCAAAATAAGCGGCAAGGCCGCCGTAACGGTAAAAACTGCAAAAAACTTGTTCATTTTTTGTTTCTCCTGCCAGGCCGGCCATACGCCGGACATTTTTCGGAATTATATCAATTAAGCAACGTAAACGTCAATAAAATAAAGATTTAAAAAATTTAATTCCTATGGCGCCTCCATCATCTTGACCACGTTGTCCACCATCTGGGAGGCGGTCTTGCTTGCGGTATTTATCCTTCCCAGATTGAAAAAGAAGACCCCGTCGTCCCCGTGGCCGTAGCTTTTTGACGACCACACAAGCTGCAGGCTCTTCTTCTCCACGAGCTGCACGGTAAAGTCCACCCTGGGGGTTCCGAAGACCCCCTGATAGTCCTGGTAATCGAGGACGCTGCCCATAAGGAGGAGGTCTGCCCTCGTGGTATCGAGGACGATGTTCGCGGTATCGAGCGTAAGCCCTTCTTCCATTACGACTCTCAGGCTCAAGAGGTCGTCCCTGAGCACGCCCGGCTCGATAATTTCGATGCCGTCGGTGCCGAACATCTGTTCTATGAAATGGAGCATGACGATTTCCCCGGCGTATTTATGCTCGCTCTTGTTAAAGAACGGGGCCACCGCCACCTTGTACTTCCGGCCCGGCGTCAATTCCTCCGCTTTATAAAAGAACTTGGGCCTGAACCTCCGCTTGCCGTCCGGCACTTTTTTGACCACTTCGCCCGCCATAAAACCCGTCAACGAGCCGGTCAGTCTGCCAATAGCCTTGTCCGTAAGGGCCTTCGGGTCCATTATCAGGCCCGTCTCCAGGAAGCCCGGATGCTCGTCGCCCGCCATCCCGACGCTGTCCGTCCAGAGTATCTTCGGGTCCTCCCCCGTCTGCACCAGCCTCGATATCAGCGCGACCTTCGGCGAGCCGTAGGGGCTGTAAAGCTCGAGCGCCGTGATAAGCACCGCACGCACGCCGGTCTCCTTCATGATAGCCGCGGAGAGCGGCCCGTCTATCCCGCCGGTGTACCGCATCCTGTGCCTCGCCATGAAGTCTTCGAGCGCGGCCTCGCTAAGGAGCTTGACGCCGCGACTTGAGAGGCTCGCCCTTAGGGAGTTCTCGATATCCCTGATGGGCGCGGGCGAGGCGCTCAGATTCTCGATGGGCAGGACGGCAATCGAAGCCTCCTTCCACTGGCCGGCCGGAGCAAGCGCGGCCTGTCTCCCGGCGGCGCATCCCCCAAGGAGCAGCAAGGCCGCGGCCAGAGCTGGCAGGGCCTTATTTAAACAGGTCGTTGAGCAGGTCATTGACCGCCTTCCTGGTTATGTCGTCCATGGGCTCTCCGCCGCCGCCGAACATGCGGGCCCATATGCTTATGCCGCCCTCCGTGGTCGCCGCCTTCCAGACCACCCTGCCGGACTGGGTCTCAAACATCTCCACGCTCAGCGATATCACATTCGCCGCGGCGCTCGCCGAGCGCACCTCTCCATATTCCCGGACTACGCCCGTGATGACGGCGTTGGCGCTCAAGACCCCGCCTAGCTTCGTCACCTCCTCGACCGAGGGCGTAGCCGGGTTCGCTATTCCCACCCTCGCTATCCCGCGGGCCGTCTCGCCAGGCGGCAGCACATAGACCGCGCCCGTGGCGAGGAGCATCGTGGAGAACACGTCCCGCACCCTGTCGGGCGCCTGTGTCTCTCTTGTGAGGTTCGCAAAGGGCATGACGGCGACCGTCTTTATCGATGAGAAGTCCATGTTGGAGTCGCGGTAGCTCTCTACCCGGTGGGCGCATGAAACTAGGAACAGCAGAAGAAGAAAAAAGATAGTCCCCTTGATATGGCCGGCTGTCATTTAACCCCCCCTCAGAAAGTGATGTTTAAAGTAGTGCTTAAAATCTTCGACTCGGTGTTCTCGACCGCGGCTATAGTCTGCTGCAGGACATATGATAGGTCCAGGTACGCCCCCGGTCTGATGTTCCAGCGCAGGGAGGGCGTCAGGAGCGTGGTCCTCCCCTGGCCCTGGGGCTGAAGGCTCTCGTTATAGCTGAAATGGAACTGCAGCGCCCCGTCCGGGAAAGGCGAGAAGTTGAGGCCGTAGTTCTGGGTCGTCAGAAGTGAGTTGTTCAGCTCGTTCAGGGTTATCGACAGGAAGATATAGAGCGCCCTGACCGGTGTGTAGGCCACGCTCGCCGTGGCGAGGTAGGTCAGGGCCGAGCTTCCGGGCAGGCCCCCGCCGGACGAGACCGCGTCGGAGAGGCCGTAGGTCAGGTTGACGCTCATCGTCGGGTGCGGGATGAGAGTCGTGCCGAAGTTCATCGTATAGCTGGTGGTGTTCTGGCCGCTGGCGAGCTTGGAGAGGCTGACGCCGCCGCTTAATATGGCGTTTATCCCGGGGTATAGTTCGGCGTTGTTATACGTCAAAATGGACTGGGTGCTCGTGCTCTGCCCGTTCAGGCTCGTGTTCCTGCCGCTGTAGACGATGCTGTCGCTCAGGGCGAGCAGGGGTTTTGCCGTCAGAGAGCCCGAATACGTGTATGCGACCTGGTGCCCGGTTTCCTCGTAGTCGTCCTCCCTAGCCACGCGGGCGTTGGTGGTGAATATGTCCCAGAACTTGTGGGAGAGAGAAAGCCCGTTCGACATGAAGGCGGTCGTGGTGGGGTTAGGTGTGGAATGGGTCAGAAACAGCGAGAAGTCGTAGCTGAGCCCGGGGGTGTCCAGCAGCCTTATCCGGGAGTTCAGGTTCAGCGCCTGGGACAGTGAGCTGGCGGTCGACGACAGGCTCTTGGCCGAAACCGCCACGAACGCCTGGAGCTCGGTCACGTAGATATCGCTTATGGCCGCGACCGGGAAGCCCTGGCCGATTATACTCGCCGGGCTTGACGCCGGGAAGCCGAACTGCGGAGTCGGCGGCGAGCCCAGCGGGAAGACGACCACCTTGATATACCTTGAAGTCACCTGCGGGAAGGTAACCACGAACCTGTTCTGGAACGGCCCGAAAGTCGCCACGGCGGGCGCTGCTGTCTGGGTCCAGGTTATGTTGTCGGAGCTTGTGTAGACCGCCCAGGAGAACTGGCTGGCTATGCTGACGTTGGGGACGGTCCCGAATATTGTCGAGAGGTCCTTGTCCACCCATACCCATAGCGTGCTGACTGCCGTGGGGTTGAAGAAGTCGAGGCCGATGTTCCTGGCGCTCGTGTCCCCGGACTGGGTGGGGGCGAGGCCGATGTCCACGCCGGCGCTGACGGTCGTTATGCCGTCTATCAGCGCAGGCGTATTGACGAGCGTGATGTTCGTCGGGGGGGTGGTGAGGGTCGAGACCGCCAGGAGGCCGGCGGTCGGGAACAACTGGCTATTGACGCTCCCGCTGACGTTGCCGGACACGCTCGTATCCCTGCTGGTTATGGTGTAGTCCGAGGCCACGCTCATCCGCCTGTCGAAAAAGGCGTCGGAATAGGTGATCTTGCCCGTCTGGGTAGTGGTATCGGTGATAAGCCCGGTCAGCTTGTCGTCTATGTCGATGATGGAGGCGGAATACCTGAGGTCGAGCTGGCGTATGGGGTCGTATTTCATGCTGAGTACCGACTGGTCGGTCAGGCTGTTGGTCACAAGCCGGAGCCCGTCGTGCAGGTCTATATGGTCATAGCGGAAGTCTACGGCGGGCAGCTCGTCGGGCTTCCAGCTGAAGGCCGCGTTGGAGTCCTCGTTTATGAGGGTTGTCGGCGACGAGCCCGTCGAACCCTGAGTATCAATCCTCTTATTGTACCCCACCCCTATCATGTAAAGGCGCGTGCTGAGTGTCAGGTCCACGAACCCGTTTACGTTCCTGTCAGTCGCTATCGTCTGAGTCCCGTCCGTCCTCGACAGGGTTTCGTCCTTTTCAAACAGGCCGCCGGCGTCGAGCTTCAGGTTCGGGAATATGTTCCTGTCCAGGAAGAGGTTGTATTTCTGCATAAACGTATCGAAGGTGGTCTTGGTAGTAACGCCCGTAGTGTTGTCCTTTGTCGTTAAATCCGCGATGCTGTAGTCCCATTCCACAAACCCCCTGATACCGTCGGCCAGGGCCATGTCCGGCAGCATGGACATCGCCAGCAGGAGGAGGAGCGCCGGCAGAAGCGGCGCGAGGCATTTTGACGGATGCCCATGGATCAAAAACGTTCCCCCATCATCGTAACGTAATAGGGATCCTCGAGGACGCCGACATCGGACAGCGTCCTGCGGCTGTTCAGGTTAATCACCTGGATAGTCTTTTTCTCGGGTATCAGAAGGAAAAGGTTGTTGTTCTCGCCGTCTATCGCCATGTAGGTGACGTCGCCGTCCGTAAGGATATAGTCTATCGGGATAAAAGAGAACGGGTCGTACACGAACAGCCTGTCCTCGTCCCTCTTAGATATGAATATATAGTTCGTAGCCGGGTCCACCTTTATGGACAGAAGCCCCAGTCCGATATACACCCTGTTCGCGACCGACAGCGCGGGCAGGTTCACCACCGTCAGGTAGGGCGAGTTCGCCTGTATGAAATAAAGGGCCGTACCGGCGGCATTTAACTGCCCCCTGATCGGACTGCTCTCGGACGGGATGGTCCCGGCAACCGCCTGGTTCGATATCTGGATGACCGATATCGAATTTGAGATGTTATTGAACACGTATGCCCGTGTCCCGGTCCTGTCCATCAGGAGCGTTGTCGGGCCGTCCCCCACCTTTATCCGGTTTGTTTCAAGGAATGTGTTGGTGTTGATGAAGCTCACCGTGCCGGAGCCCCTGTTCGTGACCAGGAGCGTCCCCCCGTCCGGCGTCAGGCCGATCTCCTGGGGGGTATCGCCGTTGTTGAGCCGTATCCGGTTAAGGAATTCGCCGGTCTCGAGGTCTATGACCTCTATCTCGTCGCTGCCCGAGGCCGCAACATAAAGACGCCTTAAGTTCTGGTCGAGCGCCATGCCCGCCGGGTCATGCCCCATGGTTATTACGCCGACGACCTCGCGGGTGAACTTGTTGAAAACATTTATGTTGTCCGAGCCGGTGTTGGTGGAGCACCCAATGAGGTTGGTGACTATCTTCTCCGGCAAGAATACCTTGAAGTACGGAGAGAAGCTGATTGCGTTACCCACAGAACCGGCGTAGTCGAATGACATGTCCAGCATCAGCGAACGGCTTTTTATCACGGTGAAGGGGAAAGGTATTTTGACCGGCTGGTCGGGCACCAGGAGCGACGACTCGCCCGACTCGCCCGCAATAGAGGCCTTCTCCGCCGTTACCGAGAAGCCGATGTACTGGCCGGGGACAAGCCCTCCCGACGCAAGCAGCGACTGGGACTTCATTTTGGCGCCCTTGAACTCGTCCCGTGCGAGCTGTAAGGGGATTTCGGT
>Ga0187848_10002905_pt1 | contig 13044 bp, 14 predicted proteins | sample June2016WEW_4_40_FD_132424 | JGI IMG/M metagenome (GOLD analysis project Ga0187848, IMG submission 132424) | Peatland microbial communities from SPRUCE experiment site at the Marcell Experimental Forest, Minnesota, USA - June2016WEW_4_40 | ecosystem: Environmental > Terrestrial > Soil >... | reverse complement strand
AGGATCTCTTTCACTGGCAGCGTCTGGGGCTCGCGACCTTTGGCCGCTATCACGGCGTCGAAATCGGCGGCGTGGATGACAAAGATGCCAGCCTCTTCCCCGTCGCCATTGCTAATCCATCCGGGCATCCGGAACTGGCCATGCTCCACCGGCCGCTTTTCCCCGGCACTCGTCCAGAGGAAACCGCTCGCCACCCCGCGACCCGTGAGGTGGATCTCGATCGGGAAAGCATCTGGATTTCCTACTGCCCGATGGCCCTGGGGGACAGTGAACCATGTCGCCTCGGGCATTTTGCCTGTCATCACCGGCTGGCGACTCCGGTGTCGCCCTGGGAGCGGCTGAAAATCGGCGGTGGCACCCCGCCCATTCTGACCCGGCACGGCCACTGGCTGATCGTTTACCACGGCGTGAGCGAAGCGCTGGAGCCGGGCAAGGCCGGACACCAGTTGTGCTATTCGGCCGGGGTGATGGTGCTATCGAAGGAGCATCCGCAGGTGATCCGCTATCGCTCAACCGAGCCGGTGTTGACACCAGTGCTGCCGCAAGAATGCCATGGGACAGTCGCCCATGTCGTGTTCCCCACCGGCATCGACCGGCGCGACGACCTCGGCTCGCCGGACCGTTTCGACATCTACTACGGGATGGCCGACTACCGGATTGGCGCGGCGCGCCTTGACCTGCCGGATTTCCTGCCGCCGGCAGGAGTTGCCGACCCGCCGGAAGGAAAGGTGTAACGCGCCCAAAGGGAAACATGGAGAACAACACCAGTCATTCGAACCTCGGCGCGGTGGTCTCAGTGCGCGGCAGCGTCGTCGATATACATTTCGACACTCATTTGCCGCCCATCTACTCGTTGCTTCACGCCAGGGACGGGAAAATTGCCATCGAGGTTTTAGCTCAACTCGACGGGCATTGCGTGCGTGGAATCGCACTGACCCCCACCGGGGGTCTCGCCCGCGGCAACCCCGTGGAAGACACGGGCGGGCAGTTGAAAGCGCCGGTGGGCAAGGGAATTCTCTCGCGCATGTTCGACGTTTTCGGAAACGCCATCGACCGCCAGCCGGCGCCGGCGGATGTCCAATGGCGCACAGTTCATCGAGCCCCGCCGGCGTTGGCGCGGCGTTCCACCAAATCCGAGATCTTCGAGACGGGGATCAAAGTCATCGATGTGCTGGTGCCGCTCGAGCGCGGCGGCAAAGCGGGTCTGTTCGGCGGAGCCGGCGTAGGCAAGACGGTATTGCTTACCGAAATGATTCACAACATGATCGAGCACCAGAAGGGCGTGAGCATTTTTTGCGGCATAGGCGAACGATGCCGGGAAGGCGAGGAACTGTATCGTGACATGAAGGCGGCGGGCGTGCTGCCGAACATGGTGATGGTGTTCGGGCAGATGAACGAGCCGCCGGGCAGCCGGTTCCGCGTGGGCATGGCGGCGCTGACGATGGCCGAGTATTTCCGGGACGACGAGCATCGCGACGTGCTGCTGCTAATCGACAATATCTTCCGCTTCATCCAGGCCGGCATGGAGGTGTCCGGCTTGATGGGCCAAATGCCGTCGCGTCTGGGCTACCAGCCCACCATGGGCACCGAGCTATCGGGGGTGGAAGAGCGCATCGCCAATACCGATACCGGCGCCATCACGTCCATTCAGGCGGTGTATGTGCCCGCGGACGATTTGACGGATCCGGCGGCGGTGCAAACGTTTTCGCATCTCTCGACGTCCATCGTGCTTTCGCGCAAACGGGCGAGCGAAGGACTTTTCCCGGCCATCGATTTGCTGCAATCCAGCTCCAAAATGGCCACGCCCGGCATCGTCGGCGACCGGCATTATCTTCTGGCGCAGGAAATCAGGAGGACACTGGCGCAATACGAGGATCTCAAGGACATCATCGCCATGCTCGGGCTGGAACAACTGGCGCCTGAAGACCGTAAAGTAGTCGCCCGCGCCCGGCGGCTGGAGCGATTCCTCACCCAGCCGTTTTTCGCCACCGAGCAGTTCAGCGGCATCGAGGGAAAACTCGTCAGCCTTAAAGACTCGCTCGATGGCTGCGAGAGAATCTTGCGCGATGAATTCAAAGACTACCCGGAAAGCGCGCTCTATATGATCGGGGCGATTGACGAAGCGAAGGAAAAGGCGAAAGCCGGTAAGCCAGCAGCTAAACCTGACTCCAAGACCGAGGCCAAGGGCGACCCGCAGCCCACCGCCGATTCCAAGGCCAGGTCCGAACCGCAGCCGAAGCCCGAGCCGAAACCGAAACCGGAGGTTGAACATGCCGCAGCCGGCGCTCATGAATCTTAAGGTTCTCCTGCCGTTCCAAATTTTCGCCGAGAAGGCCGGCGTTTCGCGCATCGTGGCGGAAACCCGCGAGGGCTCGTTCGGACTCCTGCCACACCGGCTGGACTGCGTTGCGGCGCTCGCGCCCGGAATTCTGACCTACCAAAACGAAGGGGAAGGCGAGGTTTATGTGGCCGTCGATGAAGGGGTGCTGGTGAAGACCGGCCTGGACGTGCTGGTCTCCGTGCGCAACGCAATCGGCGGAACGGATCTGGGCCAACTACAGGAAGCGGTGAAGCGGGAGTTTCTCAACCTGAACGAGCGCGAGCAGAGCGTCCGCTCGGTCATGGCGAGAATGAAAAGAGCGATTTCATCAGCCGCCTGGCGAAGTTCCATCATGAGTGAAGAACCCAAAACCGAGAGCGCGAAAGACCAAGACCCGTTCAGCCGGGAGATTGGCGCGAAGGTGTCGCGCAAGCTCAGGGCGCGGCGCAACCGCACGCAGGGCGTCTGGTTTGGCTTAGGCATGATGGGGCTTATCGGCTGGTCGGTGGCGATTCCGACACTGCTCGGCGCGGCACTCGGTATCTGGCTGGACAAACACCATGCGGGCCGGCATTCCTGGACGCTGGCGCTGCTCGTTGGCGGGCTCGCGATCGGCTGCCTAAATGCATGGCATTGGGTGAACCAGCAAGACAAGGCAATGCGGGAGGATCAGGAGGACAAAGATGAATGAAACTCTGACACTGGTGCTAGCGGCAGGAGCGGGCGTGATGCTGGGCGCGCTCTTCTTCGGCGGTCTTTGGTGGACGGTTCGCAAGGGCCTGGCGTCGAAACAGCCGGCGCTTTGGTTCCTCGGCAGCCTGCTGCTGCGAACGAGCATTGCGCTGGCTGGATTTTACTTTGTCTCCGGCGGTCATTGGGAGCGGCTGGCGACGTCTCTCGCCGGATTTGTCGCGGCGCGTCTTGTCATCGCGCGGCTGGTGGTGACGCGGTCGACGCCAAAAAAACTTAACCCGCCCGACCCAGGAGGCCGGCCATGCGCCTTACTCCCGATCAGATGATCTTCTGGCAGCACGGGCTTCTCAAGCTCAACGGCACCATTGTGTTTACGTGGGCACTGATGCTGGTGTTGGCTGCCGGTTCCAAACTCGTCACGCGCAAACTTTCCACCGGTCTCGAACATTCCCGCTGGCAGAACCTTCTGGAAATTGTCGTCACCGCTAGCGAGAAACAAATCGAAGAAACCGGCCTCCGCCAGCCGCGGAAGTATCTCGGCTTTATAGGCACGCTCTTCGTGTTCATCGCTCTGGCCAACCTCTGCACCGTCATCCCCGGCTACGTGCCGCCAACCAGCTCGCTTTCGACCACCGCGGCACTGGCGTTGTGTGTGTTTGTGGCCGTGCCGATTTTCGGCATCAAGGACCAAGGCATGGGCGGCTACCTCAAGTCCTACGTGCAGCCGACGGTCATCATGCTGCCGTTTAACATCATCGGCGAGTTTTCTCGAACGCTGGCCCTGGCCGTCCGCCTGTTCGGCAACATGATGAGCGGGACGATGATCATCGCTATTCTGCTGACCATCACACCCTTCATCTTTCCGATCTTCATGACGATGCTCGGCTTGCTCACCGGTATGGTGCAAGCCTACATCTTCAGCATCCTGGCCGCGGTTTACATCGCGGCCGCCACGCGCACTCGCAAGCCCAAGCCCGCGCCTGCGCCTCAAACTTGAAGTCACAGGAAACAAGCAAAGGACACACTATGGATAACATGACCTTGATCGCCATCGCCTCAATCTTCACCGCCGGCATCACGACCAGCTTTGGGTGTATGGGCCCGGCGCTGGGCGAAGGGAGGTCGGTGGCGACGGCGCTCACCGCGCTGGCGCAGCAGCCCGATGCCTCCGGCACCATCACCCGGACCTTGTTCGTGGGCCTGGCGATGATCGAGTCCACGGCCATCTATTGCTTCGTGGTCTCGATGATCATCATCTTCGCCAACCCGTTCTGGAACCACGTCATCGCCCAAGCGACGGGAAAGTGAACCTATGCTGATCGACTGGTTCACCGTCTCTGCGCAAGCGCTCAACTTCCTCATCCTGGTGTGGTTGATGAAGCGCTATCTTTACAAGCCCGTTCTCGATGCCATCGACACGCGGGAGAAGCGGATCGCGGCGGAACTCGCGGACGCCAACGCGAAAAAGGCCGAAGCCCAAAAGGACCGCGACGAGTTCCAGCACAAGAACGAGGAGTTCGACCACGAGCGCGCCGCGCTCTTGGCCAAAGCGACGGACGAGGCGCAAGCCGAGCGTCAGCGGCTGCTCGACCAAGCGCGGAAAGCCGCCGAGGCCTTGAGTTCAAAACGGCGGGAAACGTTGAGAAACGAAGAGCGTAGTTTACACCAGGCCATCAGCCGCCGGACACAGCAGGAAGTATTTGCCATCGCGCGAAAGGCGCTGACCGATCTCGCCACGGTGAGCCTGGAAGAACGCCTCGGTGAAGTGTTCACCCGGCGCTTGCGCGAGATGGACGGCAAGGCGAAAGAAGCCCTCGGCGAGGCCCTTAAGACAGCCTCCGGCCCGGCGATGGTGCGCAGCACCTTTGACCTGCCCGCGGAGCAATGCGCGGCCATACAAAATGCGCTCAACGAAACCTTTTCGACTGAAATCCACGTCCGGTTCGAGACCGCGCCAGACCTGATCGGCGGCATTGAGCTCACCACGAATGGGCAAAAGGTGGCGTGGAGCATCGCGGATTACCTGGCGTCGATGGAAAAGAGCGTCGGCGAACTTCTGAAAGAGAAGGACAAACCTGAACCTAAGCCGGAAAAACCTGAGCTTGCGACAAAGAGCCAATGAACATGGAACCTGAGAGCCTCCAGAACGATTTCGACGGCGTGTTTGCGGGAATCAGTCGGGCGCTAGAAGCATTCACGCCGAAACTGACGCCGCGGGAGGTAGGCGCCGTCACCAGTGTCGCCACCGGAATCGTCAAGGTGTCCGGCCTGCCTGGCGTGGGCTTTGATGAAGTGGTGACGTTTCCCGGCGATGTGCTGGGCATTGCGTTCAACGTGGACGCAGACGAGATTGGCGTGGTTCTGCTCGGCGAATACTCCCAGCTCCACGCGGGAGATGAAGTCCGGCGCACCGGCCGGGTGATGGACGTGGCCGTGGGCGATGGATTGCTGGGGCGCGTGATCGACCCGCTCGGGCGGCCGCTCGATGGCCGCGGGCCGGTAGCCTCCAGCAAGCGCCTGCCTATCGAACGCCCCGCCCCGGCCATTATGGACCGCGCGCCCGTCACCGTGCCTCTCCAGACCGGCCTCACAGTCATCGATGCGCTGATTCCCGTTGGGCGCGGCCAGCGCGAGTTGATTCTCGGCGACCGCCAGACGGGCAAGACCGCCATTGCGATGAACACCATCCTCAACCAGCGCGACCAGAATGTGCTGTGCGTTTATTGTGCCATCGGCCAGCGCGCGTCCGCCATTGCGAAGGCCGTGGCCACCTTGCGGGAGAAGGGTGCGCTGGACTACACCGTTCTGGTGGTGAGTGAGGGCAACGACGCGCCGGGTCTCGCCTACATCGCTCCTTACGCCGCCACCAGCATTGCGGAGTTTTTCATGGAAGCGGGCCGGAATGTGCTGATCGTTTACGACGACCTCACCCAGCACGCGCGCTCCTACCGCGAACTCTCTCTCTTGCTGCGCCGTCCGCCCGGCCGCGAAGCGTTTCCGGGCGACATTTTTTATATCCACTCGCGGCTGCTGGAACGCGCGACGCACTTGCGCCAGGAACTCGGCGACGGCTCCCTCACCGCGCTGCCCGTCATCGAAACCGAAGCGCAGGACATTTCCGCCTATATCCCGACCAATTTGATTTCCATCACGGATGGGCAGATCTACCTTTCGCCGACGCTTTTCGAATTGGGCGTGCTGCCCGCGGTGGATGTCGGAAAATCGGTTTCGCGCGTTGGCGGTCAAGCGCAACGCGCGGCCTACCGCGCGGTGGCGGGCGACCTCAAGCTCGCCTACGCGCAGTTTGAGGAACTCGAATCGTTTTCCCGGTTCGGCGCCCGCCTGGATGAAGACACCCGCAAGGTGATCGATCACGGACGGCGAATTCGCGCTTGTCTCAAACAGCCGGAATTCGCCCCGGTGTCGGTGCCCGCGCAAATCGCCGTGCTGCTGGCGTTGGCGGCGAAACTCTTCGACGGCGTGCCGCTTGACCAGATGACGGATGCCGAGCACGGCCTATGCGAGGCGGCGGCGGACATTCCCGCGGAAGTGCGCGAGCGATTGGATACCGCCGCAAAATTGAGCGACGAGGACCGTGAGACGATTATCCAAATCGCGCGCAGATCGCTTGCGCCCTTCCAGCCCAAGCCTGAACCCGAGCCCAAGCCGGAAGTCAAAACGGACGCCAAGCCGGAAGCCGGGAAGAAGTCATGAGCGACACAACGGCGAGTCTGCGCCGAAAGATCGGCGGCGCCGGGGATCTCCAATCCGTGGTCCGCACGATGAAGGCCGTGGCCGCCTCCAGCATCGAACAATATGAGCAATCGGTGAGCGCATTGGCTGACTACTATCGCACAGTGGAGTTGGGGTTGGGCGTATGCTTCCGTGAAAGCGGGGCGGCGCCCTTGACTCCGGAACGGAAGCAAAAGACAGTTGCCGGCGCCATTGGCGCGGTCGTGTTCGGGTCCGACCAGGGGCTGGTGGGCCAGTTTAACGATGTGGTGGCCGATTACGCGGTCAAGACGCTGGCGGCTCTGCCTGGCAAACCCGAGGTTTGGGCCGTCGGTGAGCGCGTTCATGAGCGCCTGGCGGACGCAGGCGTGCAACCGATGGGAATCTATCCCGTGCCGAGCTCCGTCAAGGCCATCACCTCGCTCGTCGGGCAGATCCTGGTGGAGAGCGGGGCGCGGGAACGCCACGGTGAAGTCACTGAACTCCACCTCTTCAACAACCGTCCTAAGTCAGGGGCGGTCTATGAACCCGTCAATCAGCGACTGCTGCCGCTGGACGAAAGCTGGCGACGCAACCTCGCCGGGCTTCGCTGGCCGACGGGAAATATTCCCGAGGTCATGGGCGGCGGCGCCGCGACTCTGCAGGCGTTTATCGACGGATATCTTTTCGTCTCGCTTTTCCGGGCCTGCGCCGAATCCCTCGCGAGCGAAAACGCGAGCCGCCTGGCGGCCATGCAACGCGCCGACAAGAACATCGACGAATTGCTGGAAGACCTCAACCGGACATTTCATCGCTTGCGTCAGGATGGCATCGACGAGGAACTGTTCGACGTCGTCTCCGGCTTCGAAGCGCTGACATCGAAGGGATCAAGATGAAAATCGATTCAAAAGATTTCCGGGTGCGGCCTGGGGAAAAGGTCAAACTGAGCGAGTGGCCGACGATTGTGAAACCATTTTGTAAGTCGAAAAAGCAATATCAAGAACTGCTGGAAAAACACGTGGAGGAGTTGAGCTCGTTGCAACGCCTTCACTACGCGTCCAACCGCTACGCGTTGCTGCTGATCTTTCAAGGGATGGACGCTGCCGGCAAGGATGGCGCCATTCGGCACGTCATGTCGGGAGTCAATCCGGAAGGCTGCCAGGTTTCGAGTTTCAAACAGCCGAGCGCCGACGAGCTGGAACATGATTTTCTCTGGCGCACGACGCGCCGGCTTCCCGAACGCGGGCAGATCGGCATATTCAATCGGTCCTATTACGAGGAAGTGCTGGTCGTTCGGGTGCACCCGGAAATTCTCCGCAGCCAGGGGCTCTCGGAAGAGTTGCGCGACGAGAAAACTATCTGGGAGGAGCGGTATCGCTCTATCGTGGATCTGGAAAACCACCTTTATCGCAATGGAACCCGGACCGTCAAAATATTCCTCCACCTTTCGCGGGAAGAACAGCGAAAGCGATTCCTCGAGCGCATCGATGAGCCGGACAAGAACTGGAAATTCAGCCTCGCGGACATTCATGAGAGGAAATACTGGAAGGATTACATGAAGGCATACGAAGCTTGCCTGAGCGCGACAAGCACCCATCACGCGCCTTGGCACGTCGTTCCCGCCGATGACAAGGAGAATGCCCGGCTGATCGTCTCCCAAGTTGTTCTCGATGCCCTCAATGAGTTGAAGATGGCATATCCCCGGACCACCGCCAAACGCCGGCAGGAACTGAAATCTATCCGCAAGCTGCTGGCGAAGTGAGGCTGTGCTATGTCCCCAACAAAAGACGCGCCGATCGCGACCGGCCTGACGAGTGAGGAAGCCCGCCGCCGGCTGGAGAAGTCCGGACCGAACGCAATGCCCGACACGGCTCTGCATCCGCTACGCAGGGCGCTGACCAAGTTCTGGGCGCCGGTTCCATGGATGCTCGAAGCTGCGATCGTGCTAGAGATTGGCCTCGGCAAGTATGTCGAGGCTGCGATCATCGCGCTTCTCCTTGCCTTCAACGCGGCTCTCGGATTCTTACAGGAAGGGCGGGCTCAGGCGACTCTTGCCGCGCTGAAGTCGCGGCTCGCGCTGAATGCGTCGGTCAAGCGCGATAATGCCTGGACCACCGTGTCCGCTGCCCAATTGGTGGTTGGGGACATAGTGAAACTGTCGCTTGGCGCCGTGGTTGCCGCCGACGTGCGCCTGACTGAGGGATCCGTGCTGCTTGACCAATCCATGCTCACCGGCGAATCGGTTCCGATCGAAGCTGGCGCCGGGTTCGAAACTTATGCGGGAGCGCTGGTGCGGCGCGGCGAAGCCGTTGCGGAGGTCACGGCCACCGGAGCGCGCACAAAGTTTGGACGCACCGCGGAGTTGGTTCGCACCGCGCACGTCGAAAGTTCGCAGCAGAAGGCTGTTCTGCGCGTGGTGCGCAATCTCGCCGTGTTCAATGGCGTCATTATCGTTCTCCTGGTGGCGTATGCCTACACTCTCAAGCTGCCGCTTGGCGAGATCGTCCCCCTGGTGCTGACGGCGGTTCTCGGGTCGATTCCCGTGGCGCTGCCGGCTACCTTCACCCTTGCAGCCGCGATCGGCGCACGGGCTCTGGCAAAGCTGGATGTTCTTCCGACGCGGCTCTCCGCCGTGGATGAAGCGGCGAGCATCGACGTGCTGTGCGCGGATAAGACCGGCACGCTGACGCAAAACGCACTGACGGTAACCGCAGTCCATGCCATGCCCGGCTTTGACGAATCGCACGTTCTGGGAGTGGCCGCCCTGGCAAGTTCGGACGGCGGGCAAGATCCGGTAGATGGAGCCATCCGGGCCGCCGCCGCAAAGAAAGCAGCCTCCGATCTGCCGAAGCTGACCAAGTTCGTTCCGTTCGATCCTGGCACGAAAATGTCGGAGGCGACTGCCACCGATCCGGGCGGCGCCACGCTTCGCGCGGTCAAAGGCGCCTTTGCCGCGGTTGCCGGACTGACGCCATCGGCGCCTGACGCATCCAAGACGGCAAGCGAACTGGAGGCACAGGGCTTCCGCGTTCTGGCCGTGGCCGTTGGTCCGCCAGCGGCGCTGAAACTTGCCGGGATCGTCGCGCTCAGCGACCCGCCCCGGCCGGATTCGGCCGCGTTGATTACGGAACTGCACACGCTGGGAGTGCGAGCGGTCATGGTGACCGGCGATGCACCCGCGACGGCAGCCATCGTCGCCCACGATGTTGGCATGGACGGAAAAGTCTGTCCGCCCGGGCCCATTCCCGCAAATGTGAGGCCCGAGGAGTTTGCGGTTTTCGCCGGCATTCTTCCGGAGGGAAAATACAACCTCGTCAAGGCGTTCCAGAAGAGCGGCCACACGGTTGGTATGTGCGGCGACGGCGCCAACGACGCGCCGGCTCTACGCCAGGCGCAGATGGGAATCGCGGTGTCGACAGCCACCGACGTTGCCAAGTCAGCGGCCGGTCTCGTGCTGACCAAGCCGGGACTCGGTGGTATTGTCGCTTCGGTAAAAGAAGGCCGCGTGACGTTCCAGCGCATCCTGACTTATACGCTCAACTCAGTTACCAAGAAAATTGTGCAGGTGCTCTTTCTGGCCGTAGGCTTGGTCATTACCGGACAGGCCATCCTGACTCCCATGTTGATGGTCATCATCATGCTCACCGGCGACCTCCTTGGAATGTCCTTGGCGACGGACAACGTCCGACCCTCCCCGATGCCCAATGCCTGGCGGATCGGCAAATTGACGATGGCAGGTGTCTTCATGGGGGTTTCCGAGCTGGTCTTTTGCACGGCCGTCCTGGCCATCGGCAAATTCCGCCTGGGTCTTGCAATCGAAGCTCTACGAACTCTGGCCTTCGTGGTCCTCGTGTTTGGCAATCAAGCGACGACTTACCTGAATCGCGACCGCAAGCGCATGGGGTCCTCTCACCCCAGTCTGGCGCTCATCGGATCGTCTGTCCTCGATCTGTCGATCGCCTCCACGCTGGCGACTTGCGGAATCGCCATGACTCCTCTGCCTATTTCCTTTGTGGGAGAAATCTTGCTGGCGGCCGTGGTCTTTGCATTCATTCTTGACTTTGCCAAAGTCCCCATATTCAATCGCCTCAGGATCGCATAAGAAAAGGGTGCACGGTCTGGCGCTGGCTCGGTTCCGTGATGGTCCAGCCTCTCAGCGATTCGTGGTCCACCGGCCCATGGTGTTGTAGAATCAAGGGACATGAATCGGGGGCAATGAAGCACCATTCTCCGGGCGTCAGGACTGCCCGACGAGCATTCGTCTTGCAGGGCCGCTTCCGCAGGTTCTTTTCGAATCTTGGCCCCGGATTAATTACCGGCGCGGCGGACGACGATCCCTCAGGCATCTCGACATATTCGGTCACCGGCGCCGCTTTCGGCTACACGCCCCTGTGGACCGCGATTTTCTCTTTCCCGTTGATGGCGGCCGTCCAAATCTGTGTGCCCGCCTGGGTATGGTCACCGGACTCGGGCTGGCGGGCGTGATTCGAGTTCGCTATCCGCGGTGGATCCTATGGAGCGCGCGCGCGCTGCTAGCTCACGGCTTTTATGCGGTCATCGCCGTCGCCATGGCGCTCGGCCTGGGTTTGGATTACGCAAGGCTGGACGCCGTAAAGATGCTCTTCTGGTCGGCGGTGCTCAACGGAGCACTTGCCCCGCCCCTCCTGATTCTTGTGGTGCTGCTCACCAGCAGGGCCGACGTCATGGGCGAGCACCGCAATGGAGCCCTGCTTCGCTGGCTTGGGTGGACGTGCGCCGGTGTCATGCTGCTTGCAACGATCGTTATGTTTGCTACCGCGTACCTGGCATGACGTCTACGCACCAGAGCCTTTCGAGCGCATCGGCAGGCGCTAAGGAGTCCTATCGGAAAAGGCCAAGCAAGTAGGCTATGAGTAAAATCAGTAATATCGTGCCTAACCCGATGCCGGCGCCGCCACCATAACCCCACCGGCTGTGGCCGTAATACCCCCCGCCACCACCTAAAACCAGCAACAACACGATCAGTATGATCAACATTGTGGATGTCTCTTTCTTCTCAACGTTAGCTCGCACAGCCCCGGCGGAGCATAATCGGTACGCTACGCGCCGCCAAGAGGGCGGTCGATTTACCTACTCGAACACCTTTTCAACCTGGCCCACTTTCTTTTGGACTTTGCCGGCGAGTGCCTCGTCTTGACCGTCGGTCGTCAGGTCGGGGTTATTCGCAACCTGCCCCGCTTTCTCTTTAACACGGCCCTTCAGTTCATGAACTTTGCCTTCGATTTGATCCTTCGTGCTCGGTTTCATCTGTTTTCTCCTTTGATTTATTGACTCGAAGGGGCCTCAAGCGTGAGCTTTAGCGGCTGAACGTGCAGCCTCTTCCTCTTTGTCGGCAATCCCTGCACCCGCGAGCTGTTCGGATATAAACCAGACTTGAAGCTCGTTCACGCGGAGGACGTCGCTAACCAGCAAGTCATTCGTCCCATCGTCGCCGCCCGCCGCCGCGCCTCGAGCCGCCTCGCGGGTTGCGCCGATGATGAGTTCGTGCGCCTGCATCAAGCGGAACAACTGCATGGTAACGTCTTCACGGCCGCGGGGCGGGCAATGCGCGTTGTCTCGGCAACATCGTGAGCCATGGCGATGGCAACTCCGCCCAGGGTCTGAATGCGCTCGGCCAGCGCATCGACAAGCTCGGCCTGTTCGCCGTAGTGCTTGTCATAGAGCAGATGGAGTTGGTAGAACGTGGGGCCCGAGACCTGCCAATGGTGCTTTTTGTACATATCGCGCAAGGTCATCGTGTCGGCAAGAAGTTGATTGAGGCCCTCGACGCTGGCTAAGCGAACTTTGTGATCGAGCGATAACGGCCGGTTTGCCACTGTTCCATATTTTTGGGTCTCAGTCTGGTGCCCGGTAATGTGGGTCTCTTTAGGAAGATTGTGTTTCATAATCGTTCCATCCTATAGCACGCAGGGGACCGTTTGGGTTTCCCCGAGCGAGCATTGGCAAGTCACGTGCCAAAGGATAAGCATGACAAAACAAGGCGATGAAGGACCGCGAACGTACAGCACGGTTTCGGGTGGAGAGAGGAGGGCGGGTGAGGGCTCGGCTGGCCAGTCGTGAAGTGAACCCCTGGAGTGAGACACGAAGTTAAGGGGGTAATCGCCGTTCGATGAGAAATCATTGCACGGCGAGGTTGATGGTGTCCACTCTGGAAGGACCTGAGCGGAGGATAGGGTAACGCAGGGATGCGACCCGAGCGTCGACTCAGCGGCCGGAATGGCTGGGGCGGCGCCAGCCGCCCCATAATGCCATTCTGGCGCAACTGCGTTAAATCCCGGGGT
>Ga0187848_10002903_pt1 | contig 13046 bp, 8 predicted proteins | sample June2016WEW_4_40_FD_132424 | JGI IMG/M metagenome (GOLD analysis project Ga0187848, IMG submission 132424) | Peatland microbial communities from SPRUCE experiment site at the Marcell Experimental Forest, Minnesota, USA - June2016WEW_4_40 | ecosystem: Environmental > Terrestrial > Soil > Wetlands... | reverse complement strand
TGTCCAGCCGTATTCGATGACCTTTGCGGAAGAGATTCGAGGTCGGGTAGAGATGGATGGTCAGGGCGTAAACTCGGCCAGGTTGCATGAGCTCGGCTTGCTCGAGCGAATCGCGGAAGCGGGCGCGAAGGATGCCATCCTCGAGGTTCATGTCCATTCCGCCCGGCAAGTCGGAACTGGGAGGGTGCACGTCGATGAGCTTGGCGGTGAAATCGGTGTCGGGTGCGGACGACGACACCCACAGCTTCACGTCGATGGGGCCCGTCACTTCCACATCCTGTTCGAGCGGTGGAGTCATGAACACCAGCACGTCGCGCCGCGCGGAAAGCGGGAGGTGGTTGTGACAGTTCCACACGGCCTCACTGCAGCGCTGATCCCAGGCGCCCTGAAGCAGTATACCGCTGCCGGACGACGTGTTTCCGCCGACGGTCGGGACGGGGTTGCGCGGATCGAAATCATAGCTGGAGCGACTGTCGGACTCGTCCGGCTTTTCCATGGAGAGCATATCGTCGGCGTGGAGATAGTAGGGAGTCCAGTGTGTCCGTGAGAGCGGCCACTCCTGCTCATCGCGCCACACACCACCGTGCAAGTGAAAGCCCTCTGCAGTCTTGCGCTCGGTGCCGCCACCCATTACGAAGATCCTCACCGGAGCGTCGCGCTCGACGCCATTGTCCGCTCCTTCAAGCCAGTGGTCGAACCAGCGCAAGTGAAATGCCCCGCTGTCGATGGCCGCCTCGGAGCCGAAATCCGTCTGCCCGTGCGCGTGAAGCATGTGCTGGCCGTGAATCCAGGGTCCCATGATCATCTTCACCGGTCCGCGCTTGGTTCGCGCGAGAGCCATGTAGCTCATGGTCGTTTGTAGCGCCCAGGAATCGTACCAGCCGCCGATGAGGTAGACGGGAACGTCTTTGTATCGGTTCATCTGATCGACGACGTCAAAGCCCGGCTGTTTCCAAGCGCTGTCGTTCTCGCCGTGACCCATGGCGAAAACCAGCCAGTCCTCATACTCGGGGGCAAGCTTGAGCGGAGTCGTACCCCTGCGCAAGGGAAGCTCGGTCAGATATTCACGAACATGCCTGGCAGCCTCTTCAAGAGCCGAGCGCGTGGCTGGGTCGCGAGCTTCGCGGCTGCCTTGCGGCGCGCCTATTGTAAAGATCCAGTTCATGAAGCGCAGCTCGAACGCTCCCCCATTGCGCATACCAAAATAGCCGGCGTTCGACACCGCGTCTACGGGAATCAAAGCCTTCAACCCGGGCGGATTGCTTTCGGCCATGGCGTGTTGCGTACCGCCCACGTAAGAAGTGCCGAGCATGCCGAATCCGCCGTCGCTCCAAGACTGATGCACGAGCCACTGGGCAGTGTCGTATCCGTCGTTCACGTCGTCGGTCATCATGTGCCAGACGCCTTCCGAGGCATAGCGGCCGCGCGTGTCCTGGGAGACGACCACGTAGCCGTGCTTCACGAAAGGGAGGACCTGTCCGCTGGACTCATCCTTATTGTAGGGAGTTCGCTCCAGAATGGCCGGGAATTCGCCCTCCAGCCGGACGCCGTCCCTGGCGGGGAAATAGACGTCGGTCGCCAGCCGTACGCCGTCGCGCATGGGCACCATCACGTTCTTGGCGACGACATAGGATGCAGTATCGGTCGCGCGCCCGCGCTGCCCTGCCACGAGGGTGAACACCGTGGAAGCGAGCAGCCAGACTGGGAACAGCCTGGAGCCGCGCCGTGCTGAGAGCTTCATGAAGAGCCTCCAGGATTTTTCCTGTTTACTCGACCACCAAGACGCGATGGATGTCCACTCGCGGCACGTTGACCGTTACCAAGCCATCGCGGTAGGACCAGTCAATGTTCACGTCCGAGGGCACAATCGTCACGGACTTGGGCGGGCCATCCCTGCGCAGGCGAACCACCACGTTCTGGATAGGCGGGAGTTCCTCCACGATCACCCGGTTGGGCGAGAGCGTCTCCCCCGCACCGCGATTGAGCAGGTTGACCAGAAGCCTCCCGTTCTTCTGCCTTAGCACCATCTCCAGGTGAGGCGGTCCCTCAACGCCCGCCATCCAACGAATTCCCAGACCGTCCAAAAGGTTGCCAATTAGTTCCCGCAGGGCCGGACTGTGAGTCAAGTAGTAATTGCGGAAGATAGGCCCGTACACCGCGACGACGGCGCCTTTGCCCAGTACACGTTTTGTGACCACGGCCTGGTCAGTCATATCTTTGCCGGGCTCCTGCTGATTGAGGCGACGGAGCAACACTTCGGTGCCCGATGCCGGCACCACCGCTTGCCACACAGGACCTACTGGCACAGCGCGCCTTCCCAGTGGGAGGTAAATGCGATCAGCCATAGCCTCCGGGCCAGGCGTGGCGCCAACCAAGGCGGGATAATGCCGCGCCAACTGTTCACCACTCATCAACACATAGCCCCCGGAACGAGCGAACTTATCGAGCGCAAGAAGCACTTGGTCGCTCAAACGTGTCTCTTCCGGCACCACCACCAGTTTGTAGTCGTTCATTCGCTCGAGTGCGGCATCCTCGGTCAAGACATCGGTGGAGTGATGAGTTTCGAGCAGCGCCTGGAGTGCGCCTTGCACCGGCTCGATGGCGTCAGCGAAGTTGAACAGAGGTTCGTTGTGCGCGTAGAAGTGTTCCGGCAGATGAAGCACCGCGGCTTGCGGGACGGTCTTCGAGTGAAAGCATGCCCTTGGCGCGCGCGGCAGAACTCCCCCACCTCCGCCATGATTTCATTATGCCATCCGGTAAGCCAGCCGCTGCGCTGAGGATTTTCATAGATCATCACCGCCCCGCCCAGCGCCACCACCTCGGAAACCTCCTGTTCCAGGTGTAAGGCCGGCTTGAACACCCAGGGTGAACTTTCCTTGCCGGCTCGCGTGAAGCCCCAGGCCATCAGGTCCCAGCTCATTTCACGAGAGTCCATCACACGGCCTTCGAATGCGGCGACGTCGCCGCCCCAACTGGGCGAGAAGTCACCGCTCAAGTAATCCACCGGGGCCTTCACGGCATCAGGCTCACGGACCGTATACATCCAGTTGCTCACCACCAAACAGCCTGGCTTGCGGGCGTGCACGGCTTGGGTGTATTTCACCACGTGCTCGACGAAAAGATCACGGTGAAATGCCAGCCACTCTTCCCAGTGGGTTTGCCCTTTCTGGGTGGGAATCTCATTGATGCCGGTTCGCCTCGTGAACTCCGCCCGGCAACGCTCACACCAACAAGGAAGGGCAGCCCAGTTTTCGCCATCGACCCAGAAACCATCCACGTCGTACTTGTCGATGATCTCCATCATCTGGGGAATCATCAGTTGCTCGTCGTATCCGTGCAAACGGCAAGTAATCCTGGTGTCGCGTTGGCCCTTGGCATCGACTCGAGCCCATTCCGGGTGGAGCTCGATGGCTCGCGAGTCCCAAACCCCCGAGTAGTGAACCCCCAATTTGATCCCCAGCTCTCGGGTGACATCGCGATAGATTCGCAACGAGTCCTTCACCACTCCGGGCGACGTGGAGCCGACGCTGGTCGGCCAACTCGTGTAACCGGGATGGCCCTTGCAGTCAGTCTGCACCCAGTCGGGCCGAGTTCTCAGCAAGCGCTCGCGCAAGTGCGCCGGGGTCAGCTCGCGGCCCAACTCGGTATCCTGGGCGTTGGCGTGGAGGTCGTAATGAATGCCGAAGAACACGTTCTCGTGCCAGTTGGGACTGGGGCTCGAGGCTTGGCTCTTCGCGTTGCGGGGCAGAGCGAGAGAACCCAGCAAGAGTCCGGTGAGAACAATGATGTGGGTGCTTTTTGACACGCTCTTGCCTCCCGGGTTAGATCATGTACAAATTGTCCCTATCGGAACTCTGTCTTGATCCGGCGAGTATTAACCGCCTTTATTTTCAATAACATTCCCGCTTTGAGGGGTTAAGTACCTGTGTTTTCATAAACATTACAGCTTCGTTCCCAAGTCTTCCACAGCGGCCCTTTGTTTTCAATAACATTCCCGCTTCGTTCCGAAAAAAAGAATTCTTTCCAAGGTGGGTAGGCTCTCTTGAGCCGCCGAAGAAATTGCGCAAGCGATGCTGGAACGCCCCGGCGGCAGGCAGACCTTTGTCCCCCAGTGCCCAAGCCCCAGCCCCCTTCTTTTCATAGACATTCCCGCTTCATTCCCTCAAATTTTGGAGTGCGGCCCGCCACTTGATGGGCTGCCACCCGTAGCGCTGATCCCGCATCGCGGGATCGGCATTTTGGCGCTTCCCCAAACGAGCTTACCCCGCCTTGCGGGGTCAGCGCTATGGCCCCACCCGACATCCCAGCTTTGTTCCCGAGTTTTCCACAGCGGTCTTTTATTTTCATGGACATTCCCGCTTCGTTCCTTCGAATTTTTGAGTACGGCCCGCCACTTGACGGGCTGCCAGCTATCGGGCCGATCCCGCATTGCGGGATCGGCATTTTGCCGGTTCCGCAACCCTGCTGACCCCGCCTTGCGGGGTCAGCGCTACGACCGCACCCGACATCCCAGCTTTGTGCCCGAGCTTCCCACAGCGGTCTTTTGTTTTCATAGACATTCCCGCTTCGTTCCTACAAAAAAGAATTCTTTCCCACTGGCAACCCACCTTCAACAGTTCATGATTGACAGAATGCGTCTGCCAACAAATCATTTTCCCCGGTCGCGGCGGCTTTTGCCCGCCAGAACAGGTGCAGGCGCTGAGGCGGCTGTGGTCCTTGCGGGCGTTCCACACCGTACCCATACGCTACCAGTCTAGCTTACAAACCGGAGCCTGTCAAGCCCTAATTTTTGAGGGCCGCTCCACCCCCTTGCCACGACCCCGCGCTTGTGGTAACTATCTCTCATTGATGACGCCACTTGAAACTTACCTACGGGAACTGCGCGACATTCGCTCCACAGGAGCGGGAGCTGAGGAAGAATCCTACTATCATCCTCTTGCTACCCTGCTGAACGAGGTCGGCAAGAAACTCAAGCCGAAGGTCAAGTGCGTCCTGCAACTCGCGAACCGCGGCGCCGGCAAGCCGGACGGCGGCCTATTCACGGCTGAGCAGTTCGAGCATCTTTCCGACGCCGAGCCCCTGCCGGGCCAGCTTCCGGCGCGGGGCGCGATTGAGGTGAAGCCCACCAAAGACGACGCCTGGGTCACCGCCGAGGCCAAACAGGTGACCAAGTACTGGAACCGCTACCGCCAGGTCCTGGTCACTAACTACCGTGATTTCGTCCTGGTGGGCCAGGATGCCGAGAGCAACCCGGCGATCCTGGAAACTTACCGGCTGGCGGAGAGCGAGAAAGCCTTTTGGCAGGCAGCGGCCACGCCGCGCTCGACGGCGGAGAAACAGAATGACCGCTTCGTCGAGTACCTCCAGCGCGTCATGCGCCACGGCGCGCCCATCGCCGCACCCGAGGACGTGGCTTGGTTCCTCGCCTCCTACGCCCGCGACGCCCTGGCCGCCATCCGTGGCGTGGAGCTTTCGGCCCTGGGGGCGGTCCGCGCCGCGCTCGAAGAAGCCCTGGGCCTGAAGTTCGAGGGCGAAAAAGGCGAGCACTTCTTCCGCTCCAGCCTCGTCCAGACCCTCTTCTATGGCATCTTCTCTGCCTGGGTGCTCTGGTCCCGCCACAATCCGCCCACGTCTCGAAACCGGTTCGACTGGCGGCTCACGATCTGGTCGCTCCGCGTTCCCATGATCTCGCGCCTGTTCTTGCTGATCGCCAATCCCAACCAGCTTGACGCGCTCAAGCTGTCCGAGGTGCTCAATTGGACGGGTGCCGTGCTCAACCGCGTTGACCGGGCCTCCTTCTTCAGCAACTTCGAGGAAAGCCACGCCGTGCAGTATTTTTACGAGCCCTTCCTGGAGGCCTTTGACCCCGAATTGCGCAAGCAACTCGGTGTCTGGTACACGCCGCCCGAGATCGTGAAGTACATGGTGGAGCGCGTCGATACCGTGCTGCGCCAGGAACTGGGCTTGCCGCTCGGTCTTGCCGATAAGAACGTCTATGTGCTCGATCCCTGCTGCGGCACGGGCTCCTATCTGGTTGAAGTGCTCGACCGCATTCATCGAACCCTCAAAGAGTGCGGCGAAAACGGCCTCACCGCCAGTGACCTGAAAGAAGCGGCGCAAAAGCGCGTCTTTGGTTTCGAGATTCTCCCCGCGCCTTTCGTTGTTTCGCACCTTCAACTGGGCCTGCTTTTGCAGAAGCTCGGTGTGCCACTTTCTGATGGAGCGCCGGCGCAGGTCTTCGGCCCGCTGCTTTCGCATGCAATACCGGTCTTGGGCGCGGCAAGTGCCGCTGTAGCGCCGGGCTTCAGCCCGGCACGTGCCGCCCTAAGGGGCGCCACATACGGACCCGAGCGGGTCGCCGTCTTCCTCACGAACTCACTGACCGGCTGGGAGCCGCCCAAGGGCCCCAAGCAACACCTGATCTTCCCGGAAATGGAGCAGGAACGCGACGCCGCAGAGTACGTGAAGCAGCAGGCGAAGATCCTGGTGGTGCTGGGCAATCCGCCGTACAACGGATTCGCCGGCGTCGCTGTGGCGGAAGAGCGCGATTTGACGAACGCTTACCGCACCACGAACCGCGCGCCCGCTCCCCAGGGGCAGGGGTTGAACGACCTGTACGTGCGCTTTTACCGCATGGCAGAGCGCCGCATCGTCGAGATGTCCGGCAGGGGCGTCGTGTGCTTCATTTCGAACTACTCCTGGCTCGACGGGCTGTCCTTTACCGGGATGCGTGAACGGTACCTGGACGCCTTCGACTGCATTTGGATTGACTGCCTTAATGGCGATAAGTACAAGACGGGAAAGCTCACGCCCGAAGGTGAGCCGGACCCGAGTGTGTTTTCGACCGAATTCAACCCGGAAGGCATTCAGGTGGGAACGGCGATCGCGTTACTCGCCCGTACCACTCCCGTCCCGGCGGTCGAGAAAGAGAAGAGCCAGCAAGACGCTGGCGCTACGGGGATCCGCTTCCGCCATGTGTGGGGCAAGACCAAGCGCCAGCAATTGCTCGAAAGCGCCGCGCAGGACGGCCAGGGCCTTTACCAGCAACTCGAGCCCCCGCTGGAGCTTGGTTTGCCTTTCGCGCCCGCACAGGTGGACACCGGCTATCTGGCGTGGCCGCTGCTGCCAGACCTCTTTCCTGTTTCCTTTCCCGGTGTCAAGACCAGCCGGGACGACGTGGTAGTGGACATCGACCGCGAGCGGCTGCTCGAGCTTATGGAGCTGTACTTTGATCCCGAAGTGAGCCACGAGGAAATGCGCAGGGTCTGTCCCTCGGTAATGACGAGCACGGCGCGCTTCAAGGCCGAGGCCGTGCGCGATTACCTTTGCGAGCGCGGCTTCTTGGAGCAAAACCTTGTCCGATACTGCTACCGGCCCTTCGACGCGCGGTGGCTCTACTGGGAGGGGGAGACGAAGCTGCTGGACGAAAAACGCAGCGAGTACTTCCCTCATGTCTTCGCGGGAAACGGTTTCATGTTTACTACGGGCAGAACCCGCAAGAGCCTTATCGAGCCAGCGCTCTTCTGTTGTACGCTGTGCGACCTTAACTCGATGGACAGCGGCGCGCGTGGCTTCCCGTTGTACCTGGATTCCGCTTCGCAGCACAAATCTTTGATCCCGGGTTACCCGCCAAGCGGCGTTATAGACTTGAGGGAGGGGGCCCGGCCAAACGCGAGTGAGTCGTTAATCCACTACATTGGGAAGGTGGCAACAGGAGGCGAGATGGCCAGTCCTTTTTACCACACAATTGCCATCCTGCACTCCCGAGCATATCGCAACGAACACATCGCTGGGCTGAGATCCAACTGGCCGCGGATTCCGCTGCCGGACTCGAAGGAATTGCTGCTGGCTTCGGCGGCGCTGGGCCGGAAGATCGCCGCGCAGCTCGACACGGAGGCGCCGTTCGATGTAGGGGCGCCCCTTGTGGGCGCCCTGGCCGGGCGGGCACAAGGGCCGCCCCTACAGAGAATCGGCGTGCCCACCCGCATGGACGGCAAGGCTCTCGACGAAACTAACGATCTCGCCGTGACCGCCGGCTGGGGTCACGCGGGCAAGGGCGGGGTCACCATGCCGGGGAAGGGCAGACTCATCGAACGAGACTACACACCCGAGGAACGACAGATAATGCTCGGCGACCGCACCTGCGACGTGTACTTGAACGACGTGGCCTACTGGAAGAACATCCCGCTGCGGGTTTGGGAGTACACCATCGGCGGCTACCAGGTCGTCAAGAAATGGCTCTCCTACCGCGAGGAAAAACTGCTGGGCCGCCCGATGACCAAAGATGAGGTCCGCTGGGTGCAGGAGATGGCCCGCCGCATCGCCGCCATCCTGCTGCTCGAACCGCTCCTCGACGAGAATTACCGCGCGGTCAAAGCCCATACCTACGAGTGGCCGAAGAACGGGTAGGGATCAGACGAACCAGCAGAGGCAAAGGTCCTGATGTGCTAAGCTGGTAGCTGCGGGGGAGCCCATGATCCGGAATTTAGACGTCCAGAACTTCAAATCCTTCAAGCATGTTTCGATCGACATGGGCCGGCTCAACGTCCTGGTGGGGCCGAACATGTCGGGAAAGAGCAACCTTATTGACGTATTTCGTCTCCTTTCGCGTACGGTTGCTCCCGCTGCGGGAACCTACGGTCTGCCTAATGCGATCCTCAGTTTCGGCAGTGGCTTTGAGGATCTGGCTTGGAAAGGCGCCGATTCAAGGCTGATTTCGATTGCGCTGGAAGGTGAGGGCTGGCCGCCCTTGCGGCCGAAAGAAGGCGCAAAGTGGAGCTACCGTATTGAGACGGTCGGTGATCCCTACGGACGGAGCATCATACAAGAGGAGTCCCTAAAGGTTTCCACAGCCGAGGGCGAGAGGAATCTAATAAACAACCCCGCGGGACAGAGACAGTTCGCCAGTTTGAAAGGCGCCAGCCTCGGCGACGTAGGCTTTCCGGACAGGTCGGCGCTTGAATTTGAAAGGACCGATTGGGAGGGGAATGCCTTACGCGAGTACATCCTCAAGTGGCGCTTTTACAGCCTCATCCCAAGCAGCATGAGGAGTGCGAATCAGAGCTGGGCTGCACCCTTTCTCCAGGAGCATGGCGAGAATTTCTCCTCCTGGCTGATGACTCTCCAGACGCGACATGATGACGAATTCGAAAGAATCGCAAGAGTAGCAAGGGACGTGCTCCCTGAATTGGAGAAGCTCTTTACGGAGCCGACGCAACAAGGAAATGTCTTCGCTGCCACGCGCGAGAAATATTTGAAGCGCACAACCTCCATCAATCAAATGTCGGACGGCGAGCTGGTTTTCATCGCTTTGCTTTCCCTCATCTACAGTCCGTCTGAACTTGCCTCTCCGCTCCTGCTCATTGAAGAAGCGGAGAATCATCTGCACCTGCGACTGCTTGTGACCTTCGTCGAATTGCTCAAACAAGTCCAACAAGAATTGCCACCCGCACGATGTCCGCAGGTGATCATGACAACGCACTCACCGCACCTAGTCGACCAATTCAATCTTGATGAGTTGATCGTGCTTGAAAAGCGCGAGGGCGCCGCGACCGTCACACGTCCAGGTGATAGGGAGCACTTGCGAAAGCTCCTCCAGGAAGAGGAAATCGGCCTGGGAAGCCTATACTACTCGGGGGCGCTCGGCGGTGCCAGCTAACGCGTACGGAATTGTCGTCGAAGGGCCGTATGATGTAGCGGTATTGCGCGAGCTGATCCCGCGAATATTGGGCCGAGACGTGCCCGTAATTTCCCGTCCGTGTTATGGCAAGGACGACCTCTGGAAGAATCTTCTAATTCATCTGAAAACCTTAGATTACGCAGTGGAGGGGCGGGCGGTCGAGAAGGCTTTTGTTATTCGGGACCCAGGCGGCAAGGACCCCAAAATCATAGAAGAAGAGTTGACCCGGAAGGTTGAAGAGCGACGTTGGGCGTTCTCTCAAGGGGTTCATGTGTGTATCATCCGTCGAGAAGTGGAAACGTGGCTGCTCGCGGATGTGGCGGAAGGGGTCAATGCCGTCGCCATAAAAAGAGGAGGCAGGGCGGTTGCTGAAGTGCAAGGGACGCTCGAAGACTTCGAATACCCGAAGCAAAGGCTGAGGCAATTGCTCTCAGACGCAAGACTCGAATACACAGACCAAGTGTGCGCCGAGATTGCGCGGTCGTTGAGACTCGAGACCTTAAGTTATCGCTGCCCGTCTTTCCGCACCTTCGAGCAGCGGGTCGTCGATTGCTGAGCGGGGTGGCGCATCGGAGTTTCGCTTCTCAGGAAATGAGGCTTCTGCATTAATGGCGCAGCAAGCGTAGCCCGGACCTGCTTCCCAAGGTCCGCGGCTTCTTACGCGGATTGCTCGTCGAACCGCGGGCCTTCAAATCAGGTCCACACTACCTCGCTCCTTAGCCATGCCAGTTAGTGAGGTTGAGGTAGCCGATCCTTCTGAGATCATCCAGAAGCACGTGGCGCAGCCCTGCCTTCGGCTTCCGACACGTCCTGGGGAGGCTCCGCAAGGATTTCGCCGCACTTTGGTTCTGGATGGTATTCGCAAGGGATGCTTTAGGTGTTATTCTTTGTTCGGAGAATAGGCGATGGAAGCTGTAGTGCGCAGCTTGATTCTGAAGGGCTTTCGCAGCCTTTCAGACGTCCGAATTGAATTCGACAACCCGACGTTCCTGGTCGGACGCAACGGGGCAGGAAAGAGCAATATCGGAGATGCCCTCGCGTTCATATCGGAAGCGATGAGTTCCCCGCTGCGAGATGTAATCGACCGGCGCGGAGGGATAACCAGCGTCCGCACGCAATCTCCAGATGGGGGCAGGCCACGGAAATTGGGCTTCGGGGTTGTCTTGAGGTTAGCAGAATGGCTGCAATACGTCGAGAATCTTTCTGTGGAGATCGCTGGCTATTGGGCCTCTGTTCGATATGCCTTCGAAGTCAGTCCCCTCCGGAACTACGATTTTGAGGTTTCGCGCGAGCAGTGCGTTCTTCACAGCAGGGACGGCGAGACCCGCTGGTTCGACAGACGCAAGAACGAAGCAAAGTCCAACATCATTGGCTTGCCCAAAATGGAGTTCTTCTCGCCTTCATCTCTCGCCATGCCGCTGCTTGGGGGGGTTCTACCATTTGAGGGCGTCCAGCAGAGTTTGAGTCGAATGAAAGTTTACGCCATTGACCCAGCGGCCTTGCGTGAAATGCAAGACCCGGAGAGTGGAACGGACCTGAGGGCGGACGGACGAAACGCCGCAAGCGTCTTTGAAGAGATCGAACGTCGTTCGCCCGAGAGCACCAAGAGAATTGAGGAGATTCTTTCGGCAATTGTGCCGAATACTTTGGGTTTGGACACAGTTCAGCATGGCAAGAAGTTGGCAATCGAATTCAGCCAAGGGTGGGGTGACAGAAAGAGAGCCACGTTCGAAGCGTATAGCATGTCGGACGGGACGCTCAGAGCGCTTGGCTTATTGCTGGCTGTATTTCAGGTTCGCAAGCCTTCGCTCATATTCATTGATGAACCCGAGACGTCAATCCATCCTGGTGCTGCAGGGGCGATACTCGATGCGCTGAGACATGCGGCGGCAACGATGCAGGTGGTAGTCAGCACTCAGAGCCCGGAAATACTCGATGCAAAATGGATAGAGGACAAGAACATCCGCAGTGTGGTTTGGCGAGAAGGGGCGACGCACGTCGAAGAAATATCGGAAAACGCAAAACGAGCTCTAGGCGCCCATTTGATGGGGGCCGGGGAACTGCTCCGTTCGGAAGCCCTCGAGCCAGGGCCGGCGCCGCAAGAACTGAATCGCCCAGATGTCGACCTGTTTGAGGAGGTTTGATGGTAATACAGCCTCTCGTCGAAGGATACGGGGAGGTTGAGGCCCTCCCTGTCCTGTTGCGTAGGTTGCAGGCTGCCGCCCAACAATACGGCTTTCAAATCGTCCGCCCGTTTCGGAGGAAACGGTCTGAACTGACGACGGAGGGGTCGGTGCGACGGTCAGTAAGGCTAGCTCTGGGAACGCCGGATTGCGCTGGAATAATCATCTTATTCGACAGCGACGAGGAACCTGCGTGCATCATTGGCCCCGATGTGCAGAGATGGGCACAGGCCGAAGCGGGCCCGATTCCCTGTCAGGCCGTGGCGGTTACGCGCGAATATGAGGCGTGGTTTATTTCGGCAATCGAATCGCTGAGAGGAGTACGCGGCATTTCTCGCGTCGCAATCTCACATCCGACGCCAGAAACAGTTCGGAATGCAAAAGGGGCTCTCCAGGCGCGCATGGTCCCCGGTAGCTTTTATTCGCCCACGGTTGACCAAGCCGCCCTTACTGCACAAGTTGACCTCGCCGAGGTTCACAAAAGGTGCCGCTCCTTCCGCAAGATGGTGAAGGCATTTGGCGTTCTCGCGCAAGCAACCGGAGTACGCCTGGAGAATTGGCCACCACAAGGTTGGTAACGGCTAGGGGTGCACATTGTTTTTGAAGCAGGGGGCTTCGAGCTATGACGATCAGTTATGACAGCGAAGTGGACGCCCTCTATATCCGCTTCATCGAAACCACTGTGACCACCGAGCACGTTGCCGAAGGTATAGCGGTGGACTACGCGGCGGACGGCCGCATGGCGGGCATCGAAATCCTGGACGCCCGCAAACGCTTTGGCGACGCCGAAGTGTTCCGCCGGGTGGTGCTCGAGGACGTCGCCTTAGGCAAACCTGCTCCTGCGCGAGGCTAGCCGCCCGTTCGCTAGCGCTCGCAACGTCACGTTGGACACGGAGAAGTCCTGGACCTGGCCCCCGACTTGGGGCATTTGCCGCACAGATTTCAGGCGAGTCATCAAGGTTGGCGATTGCATTTTCTTCGTCTTACCGAAAGGCTCTCCAGAAACTCGACGCATTATTCGTTTCCATTGAGCAGCTTGGGCCGAGCCTGTCTGAGCCGTGCTCGCCCCGCAACTAACCCCTCACCCGGCCCGCGACGGCTGGTGAAAGCGCCGTCGCGGTCCACCCTCTCCCCTTGGGAGAGGGCGGACCCACTTTGCCATGCGCTGCGTTTCTGACATCACG
>Ga0187848_10002899_pt1 | contig 13067 bp, 12 predicted proteins | sample June2016WEW_4_40_FD_132424 | JGI IMG/M metagenome (GOLD analysis project Ga0187848, IMG submission 132424) | Peatland microbial communities from SPRUCE experiment site at the Marcell Experimental Forest, Minnesota, USA - June2016WEW_4_40 | ecosystem: Environmental > Terrestrial > Soil >... | reverse complement strand
TTCGCCTAAATTGTCCGGCAGAAAGTCTTTGTTTTCCCCGGCGTACATGGCGAGAGCCAGGTACTGCTGCCTTTCGTTGCTCAGGCAGTTGGCGCGGATGGCCCGGTCTTTGGCGCCCGCCAAAACCGGCACAAGCAGGCCCGCGAGAATGACGATAATTGCGATGACGACCAGCAGCTCGATTAGCGTAAAGCCCGGGGTTCGGCGCCTCGTGCCGCTCTTCCCGGAATGCGAAAAGGCCCTGCCGGATGCCGATGGTGGCTCGTCGTCAAGCGAAACCCTCGCTTCTGAAAAATCAAAATAATACATGCGTTTTTCCCTGCTGCAAGGACCGAACCACTAATAATTATACATAGTATATACCGGATGAAGCTCATTTGAAAGTATCGAAGGGGTCCCAGAGTTTTGCCCTGGAGCGGCTTAAATAAAACTGCAGCCACACGTTATTTGTCAAAGACCCTCTCAAGGCAGGGTCGCCTCGCCGAGGCGACCACTTCGGTGAGGACCCCCGCCTTCGTGCCTGGCACTACGGCGCGGCAAGACCCACGGACGGCTTCCCGATTCCGAATCGGGATCCCTACCAAGTCAATTTCAGCGGCCACGACTTAATTTAAACCGCTTTAGGCGCAGAGAACACAGGGCGGTGAAGACGCAACCGAAGGAATTGAAGCGCGGATCCTGCTTCGCCCGGCCTTCCACCTTCGCAGGGCCTACGGCGGACGGGACGGAGGGCAGGTTTCAGGGATTCCACGGATAAAAAAGACCTTTTAACGCGAAGGCGCCAAGGCACAGCGCGGCTGACGCCGCAAGCAAAGCGTTAAGCCCGAATTGAAAATTTGTCATTGAGAATTTCGCATTTGTCATTCGGAAGGATGGTTCTGAAGATTTTGCCAAAAATGCGCAATTCTTGTGGATGGCACTGCAAAGACGCCAAGGCGGAAAAAACTCTTTGCGCCTTCGCGCCCTCGCGACTCTTGGGATTAAGATTAAGATTGGGATTAGGATTAAGATTGGGAGGGGGGAAGCGGCACGCCAAAAGGTGACGTGCGCCCCACGGCGTCGTCAGTGGAGGCCGGCAATGACTTCCTGGTTCATCTTGAAGTAGGGGGTGCCCGGCCCTTCCTCCTGAATGGCGAGTTGGCTGGATTGGTTGGCGGCGGCGATGGCGCCGTCGCGGTCGCCTTGTTTGGCGAGGATTTTGGCCTTGAGATAGAGCAGTTGGTAGGAGATGGGGGAAGGTCTCAGGAGTCCGGCGTTGACCCACAACAAGGCCTGGGTCAGGTCCTTGGTGTGGTCGAAGTAAAAGGTGGCGGCGCGGAGGTAGGTTTCCGGCTGTTTTCTGGCCGGGGAATCCATGGAGGCCTGAATTTTCACGAGGAGATCGCTGACGATGCTGATATCCACTTTGACCGGAACGCGCACGCGATCCCAAATGAGGTTGATGGTGGCGGAATCGTCCTGGAGGTCGTTGATATCAATGGTAAAAGTTTCGACGGGAGGATCAATCTTGACCGGGGTCACTTTGAAGCGGGCGACATCCTTCCTGGGGTCATAATCGTCGGTGCCCCAAAGTCCGGCGTCTTTGTTGAGGATGACGGTCCAGGCCTTTTCGTCCGGGATGGTGTAGAGGCCGTATTCGCCGGCGGGAATATCCACGCCGTCGGCCCCGCCTAATTTTACGGGAGTGCTGAAAGAGATTTTGGTGGAGGCGTTGTCGCCGGTGCGCCAGAGAGTGTTGTAGGGAACGATGCCGGCGAAAATGGCATGATGCCTTTTGCTGGGCCGGGAATAGACGATTCTAATGTCGGTCAAACCAACGCGTTGAAGGTTGGTGCAGACGGGGCTGGCCGGGGGAAGCTCCGGGAATCGGATGGGGGGAGTGGCCGGCTGCGGGGCCGCCGGGGTCTGGGCCCGCATGGCCCCGGCCAGAGCCAGGGCGGAGGCGAAGAGGAGGGCGAAGGGCAGTTTTCCTGGATTCATGGCACGGGGAGGATTGAAGATTGGGGAAAGATTCGCCGCGGCCGGTTGCCAGCCGCGGCGAAGATTAAGGAGAAAAGATCGTCTGGCGGCCTTATGGGGCGTTGGCAAACCCGACTGAATACTGGGTTTTTTCCCACTGGATCTTGATCACGCCACCGGAACCCTCAGCGGCCACGGAGAGGGTGAGCTGGTCCACCTGGGTATCCAAGGGGGCTTTCTTCAAGTCCACCCGGGCCAGATCGTTCTTTTCATCCACCGGAATGCCCCACTTGCCGGTGGTCTTGCTGATGGCCAGCTTGGACGTGCCGGATTCCGAAGGAACCATGTAGAGAGTATAAGTGCCGGCAGGAACGGTGGTGCCGCCGAGGACGATGGCTTTTTCGCAGACCAGGGTGGTGGCTTGATCGGCGCCCAGGCGCCAGGCCTTGTCCCAAGGCACCAGGGATCCCCAGACGACGCGAACGGTATCGGTGCCGGGTTTTTTGCTGAAAGGCCGGCCATAAGTAATCTTGACGGTGTTGCCGCCGATGGTGGCGCTGACGGTATCATGAGGGCTGACTCCGCCCAGAGCGGGCAAGACCGTGGCTGCGCTGAGGGCGGTGACAATAAACGCTTGTTTTAACATATTCATAGTATAATTGCTGTTCTCCTGAGTTTATTTGAAGTTTATGCCGCGAATGAGTTTTCGTTTCATGGCGCGGCCACTTTAGAACACCCCGGCGAAATGACAAGACGAAAATGAGATCAAGATTGGGATTAAGATTAAGATTAAGATTAAGATTAAGATTAGGATGAGGAGATCAGCCGGCCAGGCCGGAGAGATAGGCGAGGATCAATTGGGGCAGTTCGTCGCTGTAGCCGCCTTCCAAAATGCTGAAAGAGGGAACGGCCATGCGGCGCAAAGTCTGACCCAGCCAATGAAAGTCCTCCTCTTCCAGCGTGCCCTCGGCCAGCGGGTCGTTGCGATAGGGGTCGAAGCCGGCGGAAACGGCGACGAGGCCGGGCTGGTATTCTTTTAAGCGGGCCACGGCCTTTTCCAAAATGGCGCGATACTCCAGGCGCGGGGCGCCGGGGGGGACGGGGAAATTGAAACAATTGGCGCCGCGATCGGCCTGGCCGGTGCCGGGATAACAGGGATGCTGGTGGATGGAAAAGAAGGCGCAGCCGGGTTGGTCAAGAAGAATATCTTCGGTGCCGTTGCCGTGGTGGACGTCGAAATCGAAGACGGCGACGCGCCGGCAGCCGGCGGCGCGGGCCTCCAGGGCGGCGATGGCGATGGAGTTGAGGTAGCAAAAGCCCATGGCGCGATCGCGGCTGGCGTGGTGGCCGGGGGGACGCATCAGGCTGAAGGACATTTCGCCGGCGCGGGCGGATTGCAAGGCGCGGAGGGCGCCGCCGACGGCGCGGCGGGCGTGGGCGGCAATTTGGGGATGAGCCGGAGTGTCGGCATCGAGGTCGAAGGGGATGTCGAGGCGCTGGAGGTGTTCCGGGGAGTGGGCGCGGAGGAGGGAGGCGTCTTCGACGGGGAGCGGTTCGCCCCAGGCCAGGCGGAGGGCGTCCTGGGATTTGAGGGTGTCCAGGGCGGCGAGGATGCGGCCGGGGCGTTCGGGATGGCCGGGGGCGGAGAATTCGGCGCAACGTATGTCAGTTATAATTTTCATGCGACGGGCGCGCGGCGGGAAAGGAACCCGGCCGGCGCGCGGCCCCAGTGATAGCGCGGGAGAGGAAGGGAATCCATAATAATCTTGTCTGTGGCTACAAATGTGCTACATTTAGCGCATGAGTAAAACGGCGACCATTCGCGCCCGGATTGAACCGGACCTGAAAAATGAAGTCGAAGACATTCTGTCCCGTCTGGGATTGAGCGCGTCGGAGGCGATTGTGCTGCTTTACCGGCAGATCCAATTGCGACAGGGTTTGCCCTTTGCCGTGGCCATCCCGAATGAATTGACTGCCAGAACGCTGCGGGAGAGCAAATCAGGAAAGAACGTCAAAACATTCGGAAGCAAGAAGGAACTCTACGCGGACCTGGGCCTGTGAGAACCTTCAGCCGCACCGCGCAGTTCAAGAAAGATGTCAAACGCGCCGGAAAGCGGGGCAAAGACGCGGCGGAACTCAAGGCGGTTCTTGAGCTTTTGATTGAAGGCGGACCGCTCCCGCCGGAATACCGGGATCACCCTCTGCGCGGCGAGTTTGCCGGAAGCCGGGACTGTCATATCCAACCAGATTGGATTCTGATTTACACTCTTACGGCAAAGGAAACGCATGTGCGGTTTGAGCGGACGGGAACGCACAGCGATTTGTTCCGATAAATTTGAGCCGGATTAAAAGAAGCCGGAGTCCTGGAGGCGCTGGATTTCGGCGGTGCAGCCCTGGCGGAAGGTGGGATAACGAAAGGCGTAGCCCAGCTCCATCTTGAGTTTGCGATTGAGAACTTTTTTGTTGGTGACGCCGCGCTTGGCGGCGGAGGCGGCGGATTCGGGGACGAAGGGCGGCATGGGCCGGCCCAGGGTTTCGGAGAGCCAGCGGAAGAAATGGATCTGGGGCACCGGCTCGTCGTCCACCAGGTTGTAGATTTCGCCGGGACGGCCGCTGTGGAGGGCGGTGATGATGGCGCCAATGACATCGTCGCGGTGGATCATGTTGAGGCAGCGTTCGCCCCGGCCGGGAATGGTCGCCTCGTTTTTCAGGTACTGGAGGAAGTGATGGCCGCGTTCGGGGCCGTAAATGCCGGCCACGCGCAGGAGGACGGCGGGGAATTTTTTTTCGCGGACGGAATCGAGCAGGAGCTTTTCGGCGGCGAGGAGGATGCGACCGGTGGGGGTGGCCGGTTCGGCGGGGCTGGTTTCCTTGACCTGGGAGGCGTCGGTCTGGCCATAGACGCTGGTGCTGCCGGTGTGGATGAATTTAATGGGCGGGGCCGGGGCCAGCCAGCGGAGGAGATTGCGGGTGCCTTCGAAATAGACCTCCTGATATTCCTCCACTCCGCCCTTGGCGGAAGAAATGGTGTTGACGATCCAATCGTAGGGGAGGGGCAATTTGGCCAGATCGCCGGGCCGGGTGATGTCGGCGGTGAGGGGCTGGAGGCCGGCGCTTTGCAGGCTGCCGGCGCCGGCGGCGGAACGGCGGAGGCCGGAGACGGCATGGCCCTGGCGGAGGAGTTGGACGCCGAGAGGCAGGCCGACGTAGCCGCAACCGATGATGAGAACGCGCACGGAAGGATTAAGATTAAGATTAGGATTAAGATTAAGATTAAGATTAATTAAGATTAGGACTAAGATTAAGAAAGAAGGGTTTGGTCAGAGGGGGTTGTGAAGGGTTTTGGCGCAGGCGGCGGCGATGAAACCCTTGAAGAGGGGATGGGGCTGGTTGGGCTTGCTCTGGAATTCGGGGTGGAATTGGCAGGCGAGAAAGTAAGGATGGGAAGGCACCTCAATCAGCTCGACGAGCTTGTTATCGGGGGAAGAGCCGCTGAAGACGTAGCCGGCTTTCTCAAAAGCGGCGCGGTAGGCGTTGTTGAATTCGTAACGGTGGCGGTGGCGCTCGTTGGCGACGAAGGCGCCATAGAGGCGGCCGGCCTGGGAACCGACGGCCAACTGGCAGGGCTGGAGACCCAGGCGCATGGTGCCGCCTTTGCGGGTGATGTTTTTCTGGTCGTCGAGCAGGGCGATGACGGGATGGGGAGTTTTGGGATCAAATTCGGTGGAGTGGGCGCCGGGGAGTTTGAGGACGTTGCGGGCGAATTCGATGGTGGCGATTTGCATGCCCAGGCAAAGGCCCAGGTAAGGCACCTTTTTCTCGCGGGCGTACTGGGCGGCGAGGATTTTGCCTTCGATGCCGCGTTCGCCAAAACCGCCGGGGACGAGGATGCCGGCCAGGCCTTTGAGCATGGCCTCGGCGCCGAATTTTTCGATTTGCTCGGCTTCGACTTTTTCGATTTTGACGCCGGAATCATTGGCCACGCCGCCGTGAATGATGGCTTCATAGACGGATTTGTAGGCGTCGTGCAGTTCGATGTATTTGCCGACGACGCCGATGTGGACGCGGTGGCGCGGGGCGATGATTTTGCGGACGATCTCCTGCCAGTGGGCCATGTTGGCGACGGGGGTGTCGAGACGAAGGTGCTGGCAAACAAGGTCGTCCACGCGTTCGCGCTGGAGCATGAGGGGGAGTTCGTAGATGGTGTGCTCGACGTCGAGTTCCTCAATGACGGCGTCGTTGGGGACGTTGCAGAAGTGGGAGATTTTTTCGCGGACGTCTTTTTCGAGGGGTTTTTCGCAACGGCAGACGAGGATGTGAGGGGTGATGCCGATTTCGCGGAGTTTGGCGACGGATTGCTGGGTGGGCTTGGTTTTGAGTTCGCCGGCGGCCTTGATGAAAGGGACGTAGGTGAGGTGGAGGAAGAGGACGTTGTTGTGCCCCTCCTTCAAGGCGAAGGCGCGGATGGCTTCGAGAAAGGGCAGCCCCTCGATGTCGCCGGTGGTGCCGCCGATTTCGGTGATGACGACGTCGGATTTGGAAAGTTCGCCGGAGAGGCGGATGCGGCGCTGGATTTCATCGGTGATGTGGGGGATGACCTGGACGGTGGTGCCGAGGTAATCGCCGCGGCGTTCCTTGTCAAGCACGGTTTGATAGACCTGGCCGCTGGTGAGGCTGTTGAAGCGGGTGAGTTTGACGCTGGTGAAGCGCTCGTAATGGCCGAGGTCCAGGTCGGTTTCGGCGCCGTCGTCCAGGACATAGACTTCGCCGTGCTGGTAGGGGCTCATGGTGCCCGGGTCCACGTTGAGATAGGGGTCGAACTTTTGCAGGGTGATTTTGAGGCCGCGGTTTTCCAGGAGGGTGCCGAGGGCGGCGGCAGTGAGGCCCTTGCCCAGGGAACTGACCACGCCGCCGGTGACGAAGATGAATTTCATTTGCTCTCGTTAATTCTCAACAATGTTTCCACGCGTTTCACATCCGCCGGCACATCCACGCCGACGCTGTCATAATTGACCCTGACCACGGCGATTTGAATGCCGTTTTCCAGGGCGCGCAGTTGCTCGAGTTTTTCGGCCTGCTCCAGCGGAGAAACCGGCCAGGCGACCAGGCGCAACAACGTCTCGCGCCTGTAGCCGTAAATGCCCAAATGTTTCAAAAACGGAAACGCCGCCAACGGCTCGGCACCGGGAGCGGCGTCTCGGACATAGGGAATCGTGCGCCGGGAGAAATATAAGGCGCGGCCGGCGGCGTTGACAACGACTTTTACGACGTTGGGATTGGCGTATTCGGCCGGGTCGGTCAGGGCGGTGGCGGCGGTGGACATTTCCGCGCGGTCCAAACCGCGGGCGACGGCGTCCACCACGGCGGGGTCCAAGAGGGGTTCGTCGCCCTGGATGTTGATGACGGCGTCGCAAGGGCAATTGCGCGCCACTTCGGCGATGCGGTCGGTGCCGCTGGGGTGATCCAGGGCGGTCATCTCGGCGCGGCAAAAGTTCTGCGCGACCTCCCAAATGCGGGTGTCGTCGGTGGCGACGATGATTTCGGCGAGGGATTGGGCGCTCTGGCAGCGTTCGACGACATGCTGGATGAGGGTCTTGCCGGCGATGCGGGCGAGGGGCTTGCCGGGAAAGCGGGTGGAAGCGTAGCGGGCGGGGATGATGCCGATGATTTTCACGGAGAACAGGAGTTGAGCCGGCCCAATGGCAATGTCATCGGAGAAGTGTAGGGGGAGAAAGGGAAATGCAAAATGAAAAATGAAGAATGAAAAAAGTTGAAAAAAGCACTTGCGCCCTTTCGGGATGTGTGTTCTAGTGTTGTATAACACTATGTTTATTCACCTGAATCCGAACAGCGGGATGCCGATTTACCGGCAGTTGTTCGGACAGTTGCGCCAGCGCATTGTCAGCGGGCAACTGGCGGCGGAGGAACAGTTGCCCTCGGTGCGTGACCTGGCCGCCGACTTGAAGATCAATTTGCTGACGGTGGCGAAGGTTTACCAGTTGCTGGAAGGGGAGGGGCTGGTGGAAACGCGGCGGGGGCTGGGCACGTTCGCGCGGGGCGGCCACGCCACGCGCTCGCAGACGGAGAAACGCCGGCTGATCGCGGACGCGGTGGAACAAGTGGTGGCGGAGGCGCAGCATTTGGACCTGGAGGAGGGCGACGTGATCCAGCTTGTCAAGCAACGGTTTGCGGAAACGAAGAGGAATCCCTGAGGAAAACCCACATGAACACAGCGATTTTATGGACACCTACATGATCGAAACCAAGAATGTCTCCCGCTCGTTCGGGAGAAATCGGGCGGTGCAAAACCTGAACCTGCGGGTGCGGCGCGGCTGCATTTACGGATTCCTCGGCCGCAACGGCGCGGGGAAAACGACGGCGCTGAAGATGCTGGCGGGGCTGCTCTGGCCGGACGCGGGCGAAATCCGGGTCAACGGCGTGGCGCCGGCGAAATTCACGGTGGAGGACCGGTGGAAGATCGGCTACGTGTCGGAGAAGCAGATTCTGGAGCCGGGACTGCGGGTGGACGCGCTCATCCGATTCACGTCGCAGTTTTATCCCGACTGGGACGTGGGAGTGTGCGAGCGGATTTTGCGGCGGTTCAAGATTGATCCAACCCGGCGGATCGGGGCGCTGTCGCAGGGGACGGCGCGGCAGGTGGCATTCCTGCTGGCGCTGGCGCAGAAGCCGGACCTGCTCATCCTGGACGAGCCGGCGGCCAACCTGGATGTGGTGGCGCGGCGGGATTTTTTGGATGAAATGCTGGGACTGCTGCGGGAAGAGGGCAAAACGGCGGTGTTGTCGTCACATATTTTGAGCGATGTGGAGCGGGTGGCGGACGAGATCGGCATCATCGCGCGGGGGACACTGAAAATCAGCGAACCGCTGGACCAGTTGAAGGAAACGGTGAAACAGGCGCGGTTTTACGGATTTGCGCGGGGCCTGGACGCATTCGAGGTGCCGGAGGCGTTTCGATTGACCAAAAGCAGGGAGGAAGCGCTGGCGACGCTGCGGATCAAGGATGAGACGACACTGCCGCGGCTGGCGGCGGCGCATCAGTGTCAATATGAACTAATCCATCTGAACCTGGAGGACATTTTTGTGGAAATCGTCCGGGAAGGGGAGGAGTGAGGCCATGAAAACGCGCACTCCCTGGTGGCCGCTGTTGAGAAGCGAACTGCTGCTGGACCATTTCCCAATGGTTCCATTGGTCTTGGGCGGGGTCTATTGTTTGGCGGTCTGGTTTGTGAGCGGCTGGTCGCTGCTGCACACGCTGACGCATGGTTGCCGGGGTGACATTGCGCTCTTTTTCAATTTGGTTGGGGATTTTATATTTCCGGTGTCCTGTGGCTGGCTCTTTATCGCGTTGATGTTGACCGGGATCATCACGGTTCCCGGCTTCTCCCGGTTGGAAACGTATGAGTTTTATTTCACCCGCGCCATCGCGCGGCGGAGCTTGTTTCGGGTTAAGATGACGGTCCTCGCCGTGATGCTGTTAGGCCCGTTTGTTCCCAATATGTTCATCGCTCTTGGCACGCCGGATCTGGTCCTGAATAGCGGCACGGTGGAGGCTTTGGGCGGGTTGAGAACCACGTTGCCGGATGCGGAACGGCTGGGCAGTTATCTGCGAGCGTTTCCCGGAAATCATCCCGAAGTGGTGCGTTTGGTCCGTTCCAGCGCCAACGTGGATACCCTGGAAATCAAGCTGCCGTGCGCGACCCTGGTGTACGCGGGATGGCTGCTCTGGGGCGGAACGATCGGCTTGCTGGCGGTGCAAACCTACTGCGCCTTTATGGCGAGGCATGTCACCCGGCGATTGTGGTCGGTGATGACGTTCGTGGCCCTTCCTTTCCTGCCTGCCGCCTTTGTGCTGATTTATTTGCACGACCTGATGCCCGCCGTTGTGGAAAGCAGTTTCCTGTTTTTCGCCAGGAATGAGACGTGGCTGGTGCTGGCGGCGGTGGCGGCGATCCCGATGGTGCAGTGGTGGGCGGAGCGGCGGTTCAATGAGTTGGAAATCAGTTAGAAGGGATTCGTCAGGTTCGGTTGAACTTTCTCCGCGGAGGCCGGAAGTTACCAATCCTTGAATTTGCGCTGGACGGGCTTGTCGGGTTGATTTTGTGCAGAGAAAGTAAGCACCTTCTCGCCGTCTTTTTGCGCGTCGAGCATCTGCTGGGCCTGCTGCAGGGTCATTTGCGCGGGCTGGGCGGCGGCTTGCTGGTCCTGGCCGGCGTCCTTGTCCTGCTGGCCTTGCCGGGCTGCCTTGGCCTGGTCGGATTGTTTTTGCTGGTCCTTGTTCTGTTGCGGCTGCGCCTGGTTTTGCCGGTCTTTCTTGTCCTGCTGATTCTGCCGGGCTGATTGCTGTTGCTGGTCCTGCTGGTTTTTCTGGTCCTGGCCCTTTTGGTTCTGCGGCTGTTGCTGGTCCTGGTTTTTTTGGTCCTGGTTTTTGTCGTCGTTGTTTTGGTTTTTCTGCTGTTGCTGCTGCTGCTGCTGGAGTTCCTCCAATTTCTTTTTGACATAGGCGAGGTTGTTCTGCGCGTCCAGGTCATTGGTGTTGAGGCGGAGGGCGCGGGAGTAATTGGCGATGGACTGCTCCCAGCGCTCCTGCTTTTTCTGCGGGTCGGCGTCCGGCTCGCCCAGATGGAAGAGGGTGTTGCCGAGGTTGAAATAAGTGTGCTCCTGGGCTGGGAGGTCGGAAACGATCTCCGGGGAGTTGAGCGCGGCCTCCAATTGTTTTTCCGCCGCCTGGAGTTCCTTGGCGCGGTAGGCGGAGGTGCCGGCGTTGTAGTGCAGGCGGTAATCGTTGGTATTGGCGGCGGCCAGGCGGTTATACTCTTCAAAGGCGGCCTGGTAATCGCCGGATTGGTACTTGTTGAACGCGCCCGGCCCGGAAGCCGGGGCTGGCGCCGGAAGCAGGAGGAGGCACAAAATGGCCGCGGCCTTCTGCCAGCCGGCCTTGGCGGCGTTGGCGGCAGTGGGGGCGGTTTCGGGGCGGCGCGGCCGCGGGCCTTCGGGCAGCAACATTTCGGCGGCCAGGCAGAGGACGGCAAATCCCAGGAACCAATGATAGCGCTCACGAAAGACCCGCGTCAGCTTGACTGTGGCTTCCGATTTTGGCAGCGGGGCCAGGCCCTGGCGGTAAAGGATTTCCATCGGGTTGGCCCCGCGCAAGGGCAGATAGAATCCTTCGGTGGCGGTGGCAATCTTCCTGAGCAACTGTTCGTTCAAGTGCGATTTGACGACGTTGCCATCCTCATCCTTGATGAAGGAAGTGCTGCCGTGGTCGTCGGTCACCTGCAACAGCTCCCCTTCGGCGGTGCCCACGCCCACGGTGAAAATGCGCAGTCCCGCTTCGGCCGCCTCCTGCGCCGCTCCCATGGTGTCGGCGTCCTCGTCGTGGTCCTCGCCGTCGGTGAAGAGGACGAGGGCCTTGTGATTGTGGTTGCCCTTGGCAAAGGCGCCGAGGGCGGTGCGGATGGCCTGGGAGAGAGCGGTGCCGCCTTGCCGGATGACGCCGACATTGAGGTCCTGCAAGCTCTGGCGGAAGATGTCGTCGTCAAGGGTCAGCGGACATTGGAGGAAAGCCGCGCCGGCAAAGGCGACCAGGCCGAGGCGGTCTTCCCTGGCCTGGCGCATCAAGTCAATCGCCGCCAGTTTGGCCTTTTCGAGACGGTTGGGGGGCACGTCCCTGGCGAGCATGCTGCGCGAAGTGTCCACCGCCACGACGATGTCCAGACCGCGCTGCCGGGCCTCTTCCCAGGAAAACCCCCAGCGCGGTCCGGCCAGGGCGGCCAGCACCCCCGCCAAGGCGGCGAGCAGGAGGGCGAGGCGGAACTTCTGGCGGGCCGGGGACAGGCCGACGGTCAGGGTGGAGAACAGGCGGGCCTGCACAAACTGGCGGATGAGCTTTTGCTTGACGCGCCAAGACCAGTAAAAAGCACCGGCGGCCAGAGGCAGGCCCAGGAGCAGAATCCAAAGGAATTCGGGTTTGGCGAAATGGCTGGCAAAATCTTTCACGGCAATTTCCTCCACACGGTCTGGCTTAAAATAATTTCGAGCAGGAGCAGGCTCAAACCGCCCAGTCCCACCGGCCTGTATAACTCGTCGAAATGCTCGTATTTTTTCACCTCCACCTCGGTCTTTTCCATGCTGTCAATCTCCGCATAAATGCGCCGCATCGTGTCTGCGCTGTCGGCGCGGTAGTACTTGCCGCCGGTCTTGTCGGCGATTTTTTGCAGGGTGTCCTCGTCCACATCGGCCATCATGAGCTGGGTGGTCATTTGGCCGGTGTAGGGATTTCTCACGGGCATCGGGGCCATGCCGCGGAGGCCGATGCCAATGGTATAGACCTTGACATGCAAAGTTTGGGCGACATCCGCCGCCGTCAATGGGGGAACTTTGCCGGAGTTGTTCTGGCCGTCGGTCATGAGGATGATGATCTTGCTTTTGGATGGGATGTCGCTCAAGCGGTTCAGCGCGGCCATGAGGGCCGAGCCGATAGCCGTGTGATTCTCGTCTATCACCCCCAATTGCAACCGGGCGAGGTCGGCTTGCAAAAAGTCGTGGTCCAGGGTCAATGGGGAGGCGGTGAAGGCCTCGGTGGCGAAGGCGACCAGACCGATGCGGTCGTTGGGCCGGCCGTCAATGAATTTGGAGAGAACTTTCCTGGCCATGTCAATCCGGTTGACGCGCTGGCCGGCTTCCTCAAAATCCAATGAGGCCATGCTGCCGGAAAGATCAACGGCCACCACAATGTCAATACCGCTGGCTTTGATCTGAGTCTCGCCATGGACCAGACGGGGCTGGGCCAGGGCCACGACAAAGACGGCCAGGGCCAGCCAGCGCAGGGCGGCCAAAATCCGGCCCGCCCACGATCTCTTCAGGCCGGAAATGGGACGGACCAAATCCACCGAGGAATAAAGGAAGGAGGCGTTTTGCCCCCAGATGCCTTTGAGCCAGGCCAGCGCCGGGAGGAGCAGCAACCACAAGAGAACATAAGGGTGGGCGAAGGTCATTGGATGGCGGATTGCGGATTGGGGATTGCGGATTGAGGAAGAGGCGCGGGCGGAGAGCCGGGCGGCAGGTTGGGCAGAGGCGGCGGGACGCTG
>Ga0187848_10002898_pt1 | contig 13070 bp, 7 predicted proteins | sample June2016WEW_4_40_FD_132424 | JGI IMG/M metagenome (GOLD analysis project Ga0187848, IMG submission 132424) | Peatland microbial communities from SPRUCE experiment site at the Marcell Experimental Forest, Minnesota, USA - June2016WEW_4_40 | ecosystem: Environmental > Terrestrial > Soil > Wetlands... | reverse complement strand
CAGGTGTTGTCGAAGAGCACTTTGGACATCGGCATGTTGATCACCTCGCGCGCCCCGGTGCGGTGGGTGTTGTCGCCCTCGTTGACGCCGGCGAACTCGAAACCCTCGCCGTAGTTGCGGAAGCGCACTCCGTGCCGAGCGAGGTGCTCCCACATCGCGCCGGCCTCGGGGTAGTCCTCGGGCGCGATCGAGCCGTTGCTCTCGAACGAGGCCCGGCGGCCCGGCGCGCTGCTCCTCAAATTGAAACGCCAGCCGAGGGTGTAGGTCATCTGGCAGAAGTTGTTCGGCTGCACGCCCACGAGCCAGCGGTGGCCCGCGCCGGAGGCCTCGGGCTCCACGTAGAAGTTGTCGCTCACGGTGAACTGCCGCGCCAGGGCGTTGTGGTTCACCATCACCGCCGCGTCTTCGAGGGTGACTTGCCCGGGCGCCGAGATGCGCTGGTGAAGCCCCCAGCGCAGCAGGCTGGGGTCATCGCGGGCCCCAGGAATGTGGTCGAAAATCGTGTCGTAGGTGTGGTTTTCCTTGGTGATGAATACCACGTAGCGGATCCGGCCGGACGCCTGTCCCGGTACCGTGGGGATGATGGGGGAAGCCATTGCTGCCCGGTCCGCGGTCCGGTCCACGATGCCGTTGAAGGCGAGCACGCTGGCCGTATGCTCCCGCAGTTGGGCATCCGAGGGCACGTCCAGGACGGAAAACAGGCCCCGCAGACCCAGGTACGGACTGTCGGGCTTTTCCTTGCCGGCATTGGGGCCGTTGCCGAAACCGCGGAAACTGATGCAGCAGAGATGCCGGCCGTCCGGGGAGATCGTCAGCCGGTAGGGATACCATCCCGCGGGGATGTGCCCGAGCACCCTTCCGCTCTCGGCATCCAACACCCCGATGGCGTTAATCCCGGACTCCGCCACGTAGAGGCGTCGCCCGTCGGGAGAGACCGCCATCCCCGACGGCCCCACCCCGCGCAGGCCGGACACCAGCGGCGACGGCGTGATGCGAGTCTGCACCGCGATCCGGCCGGTGCGCAGGTCGATCTGTTCGATCGTGTCGTTGTTCCCGTTGGAGACGTAGAGCCGCTCGCCGCGTACGGCCAGGAAGTTGGGGGCGCTCCCGCCCACGGTCTTTCCCCGGTCCGAGGGGGCGCCCACCAGCAGGCCGGTCTTGATCTGCCGAAATACGTGCGGCCGCGCCGGGTCACTCACGTCGATGCCCCACACGGAGAACGACTCGGGCACGTTCGCATCTCCCAGGCCGGGAACCCGGCGCCCTTCCACGTCTACCCCCTCTCGCGCCTCGCGGCTGGGGAACCCGAAGGGCGGGAACGTGAGCCCGCGCGAGTCGGGCGGAGCAGGTGCCGGCGCGCCCGCGCCGGCCGCCGGTCGGCCGGGAGCGGCGGCGACCTCGGCCGGGGACGGGACGGCGCTGTATTCGAACATCCCGATGTTGGCCACGTAGAGGCGGTTACCGGCCACGGCCAGGGCGTAGGGATATCGCCCCACGCGCACCGAGCCGACGACCTTTCGCTGCGCCGCGTCGATGACCACGACCCGAAAGTTCGTCACGTCGGCGCAGTACAGGGTGGAGCCATCCGCGCTCGCCTTGACGTCCAGCGCGCAGCTATCGGCGACCGGCTGCCCGTTCACCTCCACGTTGAGGGCAATGGCGTCCATGATTTTGTGCGTCGCCACGTCCACCACATAGACCTCGCCGCTCTCGCCGCTGCACCAGTAGAGCTTCTTGCCGTCCGGCGAGAAGGCCGCGCCCCCGGCGTTGCTGCGGCCTTTCGGCGCGCCTTGTCGCAGGCTGGAGAACGGCGTGATAGCGGGCGACGCGGTCTCCCATCCGGTCACGAACTGCCCTACCCCATCGCTGGCGATGAACAGCGTCGCGCCGTCGGGGCTGAGTACCAGACCGTGCGGCCACCTCGCCACCGGGAAATGCCGTCCCGCCGGCTTCAGGTAACGCCCGGTCGGCAGGATGGTCAGGCCGTTCGGATCATGCTTTGCACACTCGGCCACCGAAGGAGCGTGCAGGTAGGGACGCTGGGGCGCGCCGAAGGCCGCCGCCGACAAGAACAGGAGGCAGAGCGGCAGCAAGGAGCAAAGCCTTGGGCTCGCCGGCGTGAAACGGCGTCCGGTCGTGTTCCCGGTTCGCGATGAGAGCGCCGCCTGTTGCATGTTGCGTGTTGCTCGTCCGGATTGGTGCGTCTCATTCCCGGCCGAGAACGCGATGCGAAGTGGTGGCACCATCAAAGGCTTATCGGCGATGCAGGCCGCATCACGCGATCGGTTGGACCTTGATCCCCGCCAATTGCGCATAGACGCGGAAATGCCCGGACTTCCGCGGCTTCAATGGTCAGCGCCACCTGTACGTTGCCGAGGAGCCGCTACCCCAAGAGCAACTGGGGGCGGCTTCACGTCGGAAACACGGATGGGCTGCTGCTTCGCCATGGCCGAAAGCGGCGGCGACTCATTTCTTCCCCTGATAGACCCGCACGTAATCGACATACATGTCGACCGAGCCATATCGCGACAAATCGACGGGCCAACCGCCGCCCGTGGCAAGATTGATCAGAAAGAAATGCGGCTTTTCCCTGGAGAGCGGAAAGGTCGCGTGGCGGCCCATCTCGATGTTGTCGCAATAGTAGATCGTGTCGGTTTCCGTGATCTTGCAGCCGTAGGTGTGAAACGCCTCGTACCAGGTCGAGGGAATGCCGAACTTGTGCATGCTGGCCGGATTGCGCATCGCGGCGCAGGCCCGCTTCTCCATGGCCTTGCCGGCCTCGCCCTGTTCCCAGCAATGGGGAGTAATCATGTACAGGTCGAATGCGTTCGGCGCGCCCGGACCCTCGCCGCCGTAAGCCTCGATGATGTCCAACTCGTCGCACGGCACCTTGATGCCCTTGATCTGATCCGTCATGTAATCGGTCAGCAGCCAGAAAGCCGGCCAGGTGCCGATGGCGTTGGGACCGATGAACCGGCACTCGAAGTAGCAGGGCGCCTTGGCGGTGATGCCGGTGGCGTCGTTCTTCATGGAGCAGATTATCCCCGAAGCATGGGTCTTATCGTTGGCCCTGATTCGCAGATAGGAATCGACCTGGGCAAAGGGGTTGTTCGGCGAATCGCGGCTGGTGAACTTGTGCACGCTGAAGTCCTGCCAGCCGCTGGGCGGCTTGTGGTCGTAATAGGTGGCCTTGGAATCGGTGCTGGAGATCGACAGCGGGCCCTTGAAGTCGTCGGCGAAGACCAGCGTCATGCCTTTCGCCGCGGGCGGCGGGTCCTTGGGTATTCCTTCGTTCCAGGAAACGCCCCCCTTGTTGTAAAGCTGGAGGTAGCAATTATCCTTGACGGCGCCGTTCCGGCCGCTGATGGTCACGGTGATGGGACCATGCGGGTAGGCATTGGCCGGAAAGACGAACGTGCCGTTGCCTTTTGCACCGAGGTCCACCGTGGCGACGGTGGAATCCGAACCGAATCCGTCGCCTTGTTTCCAGCATTTCACGGTCACGCTCTTGAAGCCCGGCGCCGCGAGGGTGACCGGGGTGTCTCCTTGCACGTCGGAGCAGTAGTCCGGCGAGACCACGGAAACCCGGCAGCCCAAGGTCTCCTCCGCGTTCTTCTCGGAGTCGACGCTGAGGGAATCGAAGTACAGGTCGCCCTCGACGGGCGTCTTGGCCTGGCTGATCTCGAAGGTGATCTTGGTGATCGGATAATCGATCTTGCCGTTCTTGTCTCCTCCCCAGGTCTCATGGGGAGCATCCAGATCGATGGCGATCTCTTTCCAGCCCTTGAAGTCGATCTTCATCGTTTCCGCATTGCGATACTTGTGCGTTTCATCGCTGGCATCAGCCACGTATACCCCGTAACCGCACCCCGAGTTATCGCCATAGAGCGTGAAGTGCAGTTTATGGATCGGTGCCTGGATCTTGACCGGGATTGGGATACCCAGGTATTGCCCTTGACCCGTGAAGCGGTAGTGCAGTTTGAGGCACTGCTTCCCGCCGTACGGATGCTCGGTCGACAACTGGACCGATGCACTCTCGTTTGGGATGCCCACCACCCACACGCCAGGTTGCGGAGTAGCCTTCTCGAAATCCTGAACCATCACCGGCGTGGATTTCCGATCCGCGGCAAAGAGGCGGTTTTGGCCGCCAAGGACAATGACCATGCCCGCGAGCACCACCACCGCCAACATCGCACCATGCATCTTCATACTGGTTCTCCTTCACCGAACGTGCCCATATCCTGGCACGCCGCTGCAATCTTCGCAAGGGGTCGGACCATTGCCCCCCAGGGGATCTTGGCGTATTTGCCCCCCCCTCCGGAATGGTCCGGGGAGCATCGTTTGCCTCGCCGGGCCCTTTCCGGCCGTCCCCGGTTTCGGCCCACCAGCAGCCTGGGGCATTGGCGTGTTCTTGTTATGGCTACCCCAGGAGCACGGGGCTCCCGACAGCCATCCTGTTTCATTCGATCCCCCAATCTCGCGGCTTCGCGGCGGCGGAGTCTTCCTCCGCACCGTCCACCGGGTTATACTGGCTTGAAACCGAAAGGAACAGCCATGAGCTCGACGATCTCGCGACGGCATTTTCTCCGGACCAGCGGAGCGGCCGTTGTCGCCGCAGGCGGACTCGCGAAATTGCCGGCGAACGAAACGGCCAAGGACAACATCCGCCTGGGCATGATGCTCCAAGGCGGCTCGGCCGCCGAGCTGGGCGAGAAGGCCAAGGCCATCGCCGCCGTCGGCTTCGAGAGGGTGCAAGTGACCTTCTTTTTCCGCCCGACCGCGGAGGAGCTCAAGACGCTTGCCCGCATCCTGAGCGGACTGAAGCTGAGGACCGTCGCCTTCGGGACCTACTTCAACCTCTTCCGCCCCGACGACGCGGGCTTCATGGGTTCCAGCCGGCAGACCATGAAGCTCGTCGCCGCGCATGCGGAGTTGTTCGGCTGCGAGCAGTTCGTCACCTGGAGCGGAAGCTACTCGGCGAAGTTCGCCGGCGACGATCCACGCAACCACGCCCCCGCGGCCGTCGCCCAGCTGCACCGCGCCGTCCGCGAGGTCCTCCTGCCGGTCATCGAGCCGATCGGCGGGCGGGTGGCCTTCGAGCCTTACTTCCCCCACGTAGTCGGCACCTTGGCAATGACGAAGGAAGTCCTCGCCCCGTTTCCCGCCGACCGGATCGGCTTGCTGCTGGACCCGCCCAACTTCATCTCGCCCGACCTCTATCCCCGGCGTGACGATGAGCTGCGTCGCGCGTTCCGCGAGCTGGGCGACCGAATCCAGATGGTCCACCTCAAGGACATGAAGCTCAACCCGGCGGGCCGAAGCGTGGACCTTCCCGGCCCGGGCGGCGGCGAGATGAATTACCCGCTGCTGATTTCCGAGATCCGCAAGCTCGATCGCCCGTTGAACTGCATCATCGAGCACATCAACGCCGAACCGGCCGAGATGTCCAGGAGCAAGGCTTGGGTCGAGGCACGACTTCGCCGGCAGTGAGCCGGCTCCGCGAAGGCACCCCCGGTCTTCCATTGCGAGCCGGGCACGCTGTTTCCCCTGCGCTGCCGGCATTCGCGGCGGACATGGCGTCGCCGCCGGCCAACCCGCGACGGCCGCCGGGCACCGCTACGACTTGATGTCAACCTCTTCGGAACCGGGCACTGCCGCATAGCGAACCGCCCCGTCAACCACCGGCACCTTCCGTTCCGACTTTCCCTGCCGGACCACGCAGGTCTTCCACGGCGCCGGCACTTGGGTGGAGAGCGTGAGCGGGAGGTCGTAGAAGGCGGTGTCCGCATCGCAGGAAAGCTGGAGCCGCACCTGGTTCCGGTCCGCTTCGAGCACCTTGATCTTGGCGCTCTTGCATTCGGTAACGTACTTGTGCCAGGAGATCGGGTCGGTGATCCACAGTTGATCCCGACAGGACTCCAGCTTGTCGAGCAGGCCCAGGAACGCCTCCTTGGGACTCACGATCCAGTCCCCTCCCACGCCGTGGAAATCCAGCGGATGGCGACCCTTGCGCTGCCGTGTTCTCGTCGACGCCCGCTCCGCCGCCACCCGGCGACGGCTTTGCCGGATCGGCGACACAGGTTACGGCAAGAGCCAGAAATGCCATCGTGGACAAGACGGTGAAGACCGGCAAGCCGTTTCTTTCTTCAGGCGATCGCCGCCACCGGAATCCCGGCAAGTTGGCCGTAGGCCCGGAACATCCGTTCGAGTTTTCCCAAGACGAACAACTGGTGGAAGCCCTTTACGTCGCGAGTGTCGGCGACGCCGTCCAGCTCGATTTCCACGGCGGTGCGGCAGCACCCGGTGGGCGGTTGCGCGATGTTGGCGACGACCCGGCCGCTGCCGACGAAGATCCGCATCGCCTGCGCCTCCACGTGCACGATGGTGACCGCCTTGTCCACCGGCCAGAGGACTTCCGGCGCGACGCCCGTCCGCGTGTGGTAGTTCCGCAACAGGTAGGGGGCCTCGTACGGCTTGTCAAAACCTTCCAGCCGCAGCGGCGAGGTGCAATGGGCGCCAATGAGCGTGTTGTTCACCGTGTTCGGCGACGGGTCTTGCTGGAAACCGGGACGCTGGAAGAGCAAGTGCGTCAACATCATGCCGACCGTGGCGTTGGCGTCGAACTCACAAGCGGCCACAATGCCCTCGTCGCGGAGTTTCGAGAAGGCCAGGCAGACCGGGTCGTGCCAGCCCAGGCAGTCGATGGCGATGCCCTGGCAGTGCTCGGCCTCCATCAGCCGGCGGCAGACGACGTAGTTCTTCACCGCCTGGAGGATGTCGTCTTCGCTGGGCTCGACGACCTTGCGGGCGTTCTTCGCATAGAGCGCGGCGGTGGCCCGAATCTCCGCCGTCGTGGACACTTTCTTGAATTCCTCGGCGAACCGCGCCTTGGGAATCCAATGGAAGACGGTTCCCATGCCGGCCACGGTCGTCTCGCGATTGTCCTTGCCGGCCACGAAGAGGATCCGCGTGTTCTTCGTTCGCCAGATCGTGTAGAGCATCCGTAGGGCAAACGCCAGCCAGCCGACGTCCTGGGTGGCGCCGAGGTACGTTTTCGGCGTGTTGCGCCCGCACTGGAGGTGGCTGGTAAAGCCGCTCACGTGGCTGTAGATGATCGTAGGGACGCCGCCCTTGTCACGGACGATCTGATTGCACAGCTCCCAGAGCTCCAGTTCCATGGCGCAAACGATCAGCCCGTCGGGCGGTGATTGCTTGATTGCCTGCACCAGCGTGGCGATCCCTTCCCGCTTGTTGATCGGCTGCGGCTGCACGTCGAGCCGGATGCCGAGTTGCCCGGCGGCGTCTTGGAGGGTCTTGGTAAACAGGGCCTGCTGGGCGGGAACGTCGCAGTTGCCCCCGGGCCAGCTCACGATCGGCGTGACCTCCGAGCGGACGAAAACGACCCGCACGACCGGCTTGCCGGCCGGCTTCGGATCGGCGGCGAACAATGAGGAGGCGAAGTCCAGCAGTTCGGTCTCCGCAGCTACCGCCGTCGCGGCCGCACCGGCCAGGAAACCACGACGACTCAAAGACGTTCGGCACTCCGACGATTGACAACAACGGCAGGCGTGCATGGGAAATGTCCCTTTCTCTTGGTTGCGGCAGCTTTCCAAAGGGCCCAAACAACGAAGCCGGCTTGGCAATCCACCCCAGCTTCGCGGGCAATGCAGTTCGACCCCGGGGCGGAATAGCCTAGAGTCTGAACCGGCCGGGCCGCGAAGTCAAGCGCGGCGGACTGGCCGGCCACGCATCCGTCTTCGCTTCAACTGACGACGCCCAACGGTTGCCTGGTCTTCCAGCGGCCGCGGGTGAAGTCGGGCACGTCCACCGATTGGCTGCGACCGGCGACCGATTTCTCGCTGAGCGGCCCGATCGCCGACCACGCGGCCGCGTCATAAACGTCCTGGTCCAACGGTTCGCCGTTGCGCAGACAGCAGACCATCCGCCAGAGCATCAGCCAATCCATGCCGCCATGGCCGCCGTGCTTGGCCGCCAACTCCCCCATCTTCTTCCAAAGCGGATGCTCGTACTTCTGAAATATCGCTTCCAGCTTCTCCCCCTCGGTCCACTCGTGCGTGGCCGGAGTCACCCCCTCCAGCGCCAAGCGCGGCGGGTAGTCGGCAAACACCCCCTTCGTTCCCTCGATCAGGTTCAACCGCGAATAGGGGCGCGGCGTGGTTTCATTCCATTGCACCATGATCGTGCGCCCCAAGGCGGTCTTGACGATCGTGGTGACCAGATCGCCGCAGTTCCACTTCGGGATCTTGTTCCACTGATGGTCGGGCGGGAAATTTGCCTTGGCGTACGCCGCTCGGCCCAAGGCCGGCGACGCCACGGACGACAAGTAATCGAAGCGATCGCTGCGGTTGATGCCCATGTATTGCGCGATGGGCCCCAAGCCGTGCGTCGGGTAGAGATTGCCGTTCCGGCGGGCGTAATGGTACGTCCGCCACGAGCCGGTGCCATGCGGCAGATCGTGCATCTGGCCCCGCAACTCGTGGAGGTAAGCCGCCTCACCGTGCAGGAGCTCGCCGAACAGCCCCAAGCGGCAGAGGTGCAGGCAGAACAACTCCTGCCGATTGTAGCAGCAGTTCTCCATCATCATGCAGTGCTTCCGCGTCTTCTCGGACGTTTCCACCAATTGCCAGCATTCGTCGAGCGTGATGCCGGCGGGCACCTCCGTGAAGGCATGTTTGCCGGCACTCATCGCATCCACGCACATCCGCGCGTGCCATTCCCAAGGCGTGGCAATGACCACGATGTCGATGTCGTTGCGCTGGAGCATCCGCTTGTAATCTTCGTCGCCGTTGCCGTAGGCGGCCGGTGGTTTGCCGCCGCCCTTGGCCGCATTGGCACAAACCCGCTTCAACGTCGGCTCGTGATTGTCGGCGATGGCGACGACCTCAACCCCTTCCAGGTTCTTCATCTGCTCGACGTGCCCCGAGCCGCGGGCCCCCACGCCGATGAAGCCGACCCGCACGGTTTTCAACGCAACGGCGGAGAAAGGCCGTGGAACCCGTTGGGGTTCCGCAGGCCCTGAAGTTGCACCCGCGGCCTTGTCGCCGGCAAATGCCAAAGTGGCGCCGGCGCCGGCAAGAACCTTAAGAAAATGGCGTCGAGACGATTCACAGGTGGACATAAGAACTCCTTGCGGGAATAGCCGGACGGCAACCTGGGGAACTATTGGAAAACTTAGTCTACATGCGGGCCAAACGTGTTGGAAGCCCCCATCAATGGAGGGGCGCAAGCGTGGAGGATCGGCTCCGGGTGGGGCCACCTTGCCCACCGGGGGCAGCTAGCTGGCGAACTCCTCCTGGCCGTTCATCCTGGCAATCGACTGCCGGTCCCGGCTCCCGGTCAACTCCCGGGTGCCGCCGTCAAGTTCCAGGTCTTCGGTGACGCGGACGCGCAGGATGCCGCCGGACGGCAGTTCGGATGTCGGCATGGCCGTCTCCCACTCGCATCAAGCTGCTTTCGCGAAAGCGGTTCATGCCCACCGGACTGGAGATGCGGTCCTCCAAGTGCCCGCGGTCCTCGCAGCCCGAGTAAGAGATCAGGAAGTCCCCCTTCGGCCGTCGTTTCCCACGATCTGAGAGACGGCCTGATCGGCATGCCAAGAAGCACTTCCCAAGGCGCCGATTCGGTTTGATATTAAACCGTCTCACTTGTCGGCAGACGCGAAAGGCAGATAGGAGGGCCAGGAAGGTCCGGAGAATCCTCGGCTTTGCGACGGATGACAACACACGATACGAGGCGGCTGACTGTTAGATAGAGCCGTTTACAGCGGCTCCCGCTTCCGCTCGGTGTTCAGCTCCGGCCCCACCTTGCGGCGCCTGTAGGTCACGCTGTAGCTGACCAACTGCTTCTTGCCCGGCTGGAGGTCGAGAAAATACTTGACGTGCTGCTGGTCCACCCGCTCGACGCGGCCGGGCACGTTGTGCAGGTCCACGTAGGCCCCCGGCTCCTGGCTGTTCCAATCCTTGGGCGGCTGGCCTTCGCCCCACAGCACCACGTTGGCGTCGAACTGCCGCTCCAGCTCCATCTTGGCCAGGACCGGCTTGCCCGAGACCATCTCCTCCTCGTAGAAGAACGTCTCGTCGAAGTCCACCAGGTCGTAGTACAGGACGAACTTGTCGTCCAGCCGCCGCTTGTACTGCCGGGCCACGACGCTGCCGATCTGCTGATCTTTCAGCCGCCGGTGGATCGTGATGTCCTTGTCGGGGCCGACGTTCACCTCTACCCGGTCGCCGATGGGCACGTACTTGGTCTCGGTGCCGCCCACGTAGGCCAGATCCTTGCTCTTGTACTCGGAAAAGAGCCTGACGGTGCCGTTGGGCAGCGGCGAGAGGCCAAGGTTCTCCATGGCCGAGAGCTTCTTCTCCTTGCCCTGCTCGTCCAGGAGCTTGATGTTCTTGAAGCGGTAGAACTTCGTGAAACCCTGCCCGCCGTCGCGGTCGGAGAGCTTGTAGAAGCACTCCAGCGGCACGTCGGCCACCTTCAAGGCCACCAGCCGCTTGGGTTCCTTGTCCTTGATGTCCTCGCGGCCTTCGATGGTGAAGAGGAAGTATTCGGAAAGGCCCTCTTTGACGACCTCTTTCGGTTTTTCGGGGGGACGCGCCCTGCCGCCAAACCCGTGTCCTTCGCCCTTGCCTTCGGCCTTGGCCACCCTCTTGGAAAAGAGTATTTGCCATTCACCCCGCTCGGTGTCACCCAGGTCGCGATAACGTAGCCCGCTCCCGGGCGCGGGCCTGCGCGCCAGATCGGCGATCTTCTCGACGAGGTTGATCGTGCCCACCACCAGCCGCGTCTGGGCGTTGTCGTAGAGTTCGCCCGAGTTGTTGGTCACCCGCACGTAGCCGGTCAGGGCGAGCTTCGTCTCGTCCTCGTTGGCGATGCCGACGTAGTCGGCCGCCCAGGTGATGCCGCTGGTGAAGTAGCGGATCTCCACCGCGATCTTGCCGGCCATCTGGCTCTTGATGTTCCACTGGAGGGCATCGTTGCGGCCGCTGGGGAACGTGGTGTCGATCAGGTCCACCTTGTCCTGGTGGTCGAGGATGCGGAACTCGATGCTGGTCGGGTCGATCAGGGTGTTGGCCCAGGAGAACTGGATGCGGTTGACGCCCTCCTTCACCGTCAGGAGCCGGTGCTCCCGCACCATGGTGATGTCTTCCGAGTTGTAGATCGTCAGTTGGGTGCCCTCCCGGGTCGGGAGGGTCACCAAGTCCACGGCGGCCGGGGAGGGGGTGGCCAGCCCGGCCAACAGGATCAATGTCAGCCACGGCGTCTTTGTCTGCATGGGTCAAGTCCTGGCGTCAGTACCCCAATTGTACCTTTCAGCCGATGTCGCTGTCTGCCGGTTAGACGGTCAGCAGCCGGGAATGGTTCCCTGCCCCTGGAGACCCGTGCGGCCCCCATCCCGTGTTAAAATAGGCAATATGCCCAGTAGGGCCTCCAGAATCGCGCCCGGCGTCGTTTTGCCTGGAACGTCCTTCCGAGCCGCCCGGCGGCCGTGCGTCCGCCAGTCGTTTTCTTGCACTTCTTGTGGGCCTGTTTGAGCCGATTCTCGCCGTCGCTGACACGACCGACTCCAAAGAGGTCCTCGACCACCGGCTCCGGTCCGGTTACCCTGGTATTCGACGAGGACGGGGATTGCACATCGTGCTGGGAGCCGGGCGTCGTCAAGGTAGCCGGGCGGCCAAGGCGGTGCGGGTGACATTTGCCGGGAGAAGGTTATGAAGCAGACTGCGTGCTGGACTGCGGCAGCGGCCCTGGTCGTGTGGTTGACGACTACCGACCAGGCAAAGGCCGAGGGGGGCTATTGCACCGTGGCCTCCCGGTCCACCCGCGAGGATCCACACTGGAAGCCCGTGGTGGACGCCTTGATCGTCAAGCATCAGGGCACGGCGATCACGTTCGAGACAGCGGTCCAGGACTCGTTGGCCGCCTTGCAAAAGGAACTGCCGCGATATGTGTGCTTCGTTGCCAAGCCGGCCGAAGCGACAAGGGAGTTCGTCGCCGAAGTCAATCGGCTCACTCGCCGGATCAACGATGATCCCTATACGGATGCCGTCTGGGGTATTTTGACCGGCTACGATGCGGCCTGCGCCCTGCGCATTGCCCGGCACAAGGAACCGCTGGTGATCCGGCGAGTCGCTGCGGGGACCGAGGTGGAATTGAGGATGTGCCAGGAGGGCGTGTGGTACTGCGAGCTGAACCAGGGGAAGATGGTCCGCAAGGAACCGGGCATGAAACCCGAGCAGCACAAATGCCCGGCGGACACCACCCAGGCCCTCGTCGATGCCCTCAACTCATACCATGCCCAACTATTCGTGACCTCCGGCCACGCCACCGAGCGGGACTGGCAGATCGGCTTTCGCTACCGCAACGGGCAGTTCCGCTCCCGTGCCGGGGAACTCTTCGGGCTGGACATCAAAGGCCAGCGGTTTCCCGTCCACTGCGACAACCCCAAGGTCTACCTGCCGGTGGGCAACTGCCTGATGGGCCACATCGACGGCCCGGATGCCATGGCGCTGGCATTCATGAACAGTGCGGGAGTGTACCAGATGATGGGCTACACGGTGCCGACGTGGTACGGCTACGGCGGCTGGGGACTGCTGGATTACTTCCTCGAGCAGCCGGGCCGCTTCAGCCTGGCGGAAGCGTTCTTCGCCAATCAGCAGGCCCTGATCCACCGGCTGGAGACGTATTTCCCGGGAAGTACGGCGCAGGAGGATTTGGGGCGCCCGGGCAACCGCGAGTTGCCGCCGCAAGCCCGCCAAGCCGGTTTGACCTGGGACGACGCCCGGGGACTGCTGTACGACCGGGATAACGTGGCCTTCTACGGCGATCCGGCGTGGAGTGCCCGCATGGCCCCAGGTCCGCTATCCTGGGAACAGACGCTCACCGAGAACGGCGGCGAGTACCGTTTCGAGGTCCGGCCGCTGCGCGGCGAGCGGAGCTTCGAGCCCATCAACACCAATGGGTCGCAGCGCGGCGGTCGGCCCATCGTCCAACTGCTGCCGCACCGCCTCCAGACCCGCAGCGTTCAGATCCTGGAAGGCGCCGATCTG
>Ga0187848_10002897_pt1 | contig 13076 bp, 5 predicted proteins | sample June2016WEW_4_40_FD_132424 | JGI IMG/M metagenome (GOLD analysis project Ga0187848, IMG submission 132424) | Peatland microbial communities from SPRUCE experiment site at the Marcell Experimental Forest, Minnesota, USA - June2016WEW_4_40 | ecosystem: Environmental > Terrestrial > Soil > Wetlands... | reverse complement strand
TCACACGGGAAAGACCTAGCCAGTCATCCCGACCCCGAGTCATGCGCCGGTGGCCGCAAGGCCACAGGTGAAGCGTTGACAGGGGCACACGCAGGCCAGCCATCGAGCCGCGAAATAAAGAAGTCCGGGATGCCGACGCCGTTAACCGAGGCGGAAGGCAACATCGTGGACGGCACCATAGGCGAGCCGTACACGAATCCCGCGCGGTCGGAGACCCTGAGCATGCGTGGAAACTCCTTGCGCCGGAACAGGGAGATCCCACAGGTACCCGTCGCAGATGGTGCGGCGGGTCGGCCGGAGAAGGTCAGTGACCGTACGTCCGGCATGCACGCCTGTGGGAAGTCGGACGGTTGCATAGTACCAAAGAAGCTGCCGAACAAGGACGGGCATTGCTCGTCGGCGGAGGCGGTGGAGGGAAGGCGACCGACTGAGGGGAACACGTTGCCGTCGGCCGCGCCCCGGACTCAGTGCCGGACCGGCGCGTCGATCGGACTGCAACGTGTGCGAGAAGCGGCAACGCTTCTACGCCAAGCACCCGAAGTAAGAGCCGTATGCGGTAGTTCCGCACGTACGGATCTGCGCGGGGGGCCGCCCGCAAGGGCGGTCCCTACCGCGACCGATCGACCCACTCTTGGAATCGTCGGGGTGGAAGATCATTGCGTTCGATCCCGACTGCCCGGCCGGGCGGTATGTGGTGCCGAGATGGATGCGTGCGAGGCGCGCTACTACGAGGAATGCCACGCATGTCGGTCGGAGAAAGGGTGGCCACCGCGTGCGGGACTTGAGTCGCCAGTGGACTGAGGCGGTGGGTCGGCCAGCGCGGTCAAGTGTAGTGCTTGGAGGCAGCGCAGAGATGCCGGCGACCCGACTGGCAGAAGACACCGACGAACAAGGCTAACTGCTGATCCGCCGCCAAGCAACCCAAACAAGCCGGCGCCGGCCTGGCCCGCCGTGGCGACGCTAGGGAGCCCACGTCCCCGGTACACCTACCGGGTAGGCCCCCCTTACCTCCCCTACCGCCACGCCTAACTAGCGTCCTCCCGGGTTTTTCATTTTTCGGATGTAGTGCGCACTCAATATACAGGAGTCCGCCACGGCGCGATGGGCGTCGGTTGTTGCCGAGGACGCGCCCCAGAAGTTGTTTGCGGCTGGCCTTGAGAGGCTTTTCGAGCAGAGCCGCAGTGGACAACTAAGGGTTCAGGGGCGGCCCGCTCCGGGTCGTTACCCCGTGATCATCTTCGGCCGGCCGGTCCTTTTTCGCCTCGGCTGCGTGACGTTGATAAATCAACGCTGACTTGATGTACCAAATCGAATTGCCCTCCGCAGTGCGCATATCGAAGGCGATTTGCTGCCCGTCGGGCGACCATGCCGGACAAGTACAAGGCCCCGGCAAGACGCGATAGGCTTTGTCTTCGTCGAGGTGCAAGAGCCACAGTCCGTCATCCTCGTGGCCAAATCCCCCAAAGCCCACCCATTTCGAATCAGGCGACCACCCTACCACGCCACCTCCCCAGTCCGTAGGCCACTCCTTTAGAATCTTGCCTGATTTCAGCTCTAGAACCCGCAGCCATTGACCACCCGCTGCGGCGATCTTGCTCTCGTCGGGCGAAATGACCGGATACCAAGCATCCAGCCTTGGTCCCGAATCAGGGGCGGTGAGCTTGGGTTCAGGAAGACGTAGGGCCATTACCCGGCCCAGGGTGCGACTATGGAAGAACAGCGTCTTGCCAGCGCTGCCCCAGGAAGGGAAACCGCCATCGGCCACTTTTCGCGGGTTGGCGCCCGACGCTTCCATCAGCCAGATCTCTTCCTTCTCGCCTTCACCGCGCACGGAGGCGATGGGGCCATTCGGGGCAGGCGACCACGCGGCGTCTTTGCCCGGACGCACGAGCGTGGTCCCTTTTCGCGTTTCGAGATCGTACAGTCCCGTGCCGGCTCCGTCCGGCACTTGGCTGAAAACGATCTTCTTGCCGTCGGGTGACCAGCGCGGACAGGCACCCTCGGTCAGCTTCTCTGCGCCAAACGATTTGAGTTCCGCCACATAATCCAGCACCGGCCGTCGCGGTTCCTCCGCTCGCTCCGTGCCCTGCCTCTTGTCGTCAAATGTCCTCGCCGGCCGGAAACTAGCACCGTAGCTCCGGTACCCGGGTTGGTAAATATTGCGCTTGGCTGAGCGGAGGTCCTCCGGCTCAGCGGCGAACCCCCCGCCCCGCAACACGCGGGGTTCCTTGTCGAGCGGTGGCGAGACATCTCCCTTATCGTCCATCGCTTTCCCGCCCTGCCCCAAGGCGTAACTCGTATTACGATCCTGGCACCATGCCCACACGTTCCCGTGCATATCGAACAAACCGAGGTCGTTCGGCTTCAAGCTCCCCACCGGCCAGCTTCTACTGCGGGAGCTCCTCAGACACCAACCATACTTCGCCAGCAACTCCTCGGACTGGCCGTAATACCGGCTCGTCACCGCTCCCGCCCGGCATGCATACTCCCATTCCGAGTTCGTGGGCAGGCGATAGCCACTCCGCTTGACATAATCCGGGGGCATCTTCATGCCTTCCTCGTATTTTCCGTCCTGGTTAGGCTCGTAACACCATTGCTTCTCCGGTAGTCCTTCTTGCTTGCTTAGCCAATTGCAGTATTCCGCCGCATCATACCAAGTCGTCCCGTGCACCGGACAATCAGCAGTCGGTGCGAACCTCGGAATCAATCTGTCGTAGCCCTTGCGGAAACGCAAAAACTGCTCCACCGTCACGGCCTTCGCAGCGATGGCGAACGTGCGCCCGATCCGCTTTAGGTGCAACTGCTCGTCATTCGACCTTTGCGATTCGCTCGGCGGCGAGCCCATCAGAAACTCCACGGGGCCGGGAATGATTACCATCGTTTGACCCTGGCTGGTGACGTACCACTGCGGCTCTGCTTTTCCCGTCGCCAACCCCTTCCCAATGCTCTGGAGCCGCTGTTCCGTCTGCTGCTTGTCGTTGGCCCACTCCTGCTCAAGGTGCTTGAGCCACTTGTCCTGTTTCCACTGATGAAGCAGCCACTCTACTGCCGCGTGTAGACCCGGATCGGGCTCGTTGCGGTACAACACCCGTAGTTTCTCCACCAGCGAATCTCGTTCGCTCACCGTAAGAGTCTGCTGGCCGAACTCGCCCAGACTCAAGAGCAAGGCCCGACGAATTGACACTTCAGATTCTTCCCCCAACCGCTTCACAATCAGCCCAGGATCGGCGCCCAATGGGCCGAGCTTGTGGATGACCCAACTCCGCACTCGGGGATCGGGGCTGTGCGTCAAGAGCGGCCAAAGCTTGTCGGCATGGTTCATCCTCAAGAGGGCGACCGCTGCGTTCGCTTGTCGCTTTGCCAATGCTTCTTTCGCTTCCTCGGTGGCGTCGGGCAATGGCTTCTTGATTTCGCCTTGCAACAACGGTAATCCCTCTTCGCCACGTTCTTTGAGTCTTGTGTAGATGACGGCGAACTGCTTTTCGTCGGCGTCCATCACCAGATCGGCCAGCACTTGCGGTTGGTCGGCGGCGTAGTCGGCCAGGATGTCCGTCGCCAACGACCGCTCCGGGTCACCGCGCTGCTGGTCGCGGAAGATCGTCTGAAGCGCAGGGAGGAGCGACCGCCGGACCGGTCGCAGGGCTTCCACCCAGGTGACGGCGACCAGCGGGTTCTCGGCCACCAGCGCGTCGGCCGCCGGCTTGCTGGCATTCTTCCAGCGCGGAGATTCCGGGTCAAAGGCCGCCAGGGCGCAGAGGGCGCGGAAGCGGTGGTTCCTGCCCGCCGCCGGATCCTCCACAGTCCGCCACATCCCGGCCGCCAGCTCGCCGCGGTGCGGCAGCAGGGCAGCACGGATAACGAGGAATTCCGCCGGCCCGGCGCTGAGCAGCCGGTCGCGGAGGTAAGCCACCTGGCCTTCGTCCTCCGTTACCATCACCAGGCTCAGTCGCAGCCGTTCCTCTTCGCCCATTTCCGCTGGCTGGAGAGACTGGCGGAGGTACGGTACGATCTCATCGCGGAAAGGTTTCAGGGCCTCGATCAAGTCGGGCACCCGGGAGATCTCCGCTGTGCGCAAAGTGTCGACTTGTGCCAGGGCGCGCTCCCGCTGCGCAGCGACGACCTGGTGCAACGCCCGCGAAGTGCTCAGGTAGCCGGCCGAGCTAACCACGGCGACCAGCACCATGAGCACCACGGCGGCCGCCGAGAGCCCCGCTACCACCGGCTGCCGCCTGCACCACCGCCAAAGCCGCTCGGGCCGCCCAACCGGCCGGGCCACGATCGGCTCGCCGCGCAGAAAACGCCGCAACTCCGCGGCCAACTCTGCGGCCGTCTGATATCGCTTCCCCGGCGACTTTTCCAGGCACTTCAGGCAGATCGTTTCCAGGTCGCGGGGGATGCGGATCTGCAATTTCCGCGGACTGGGCGGTTCGTCCTGCAAGATCTGGAAGACCATCATCCGCTGGTTGCCGCGAAAGGGAAGCTCGCCCGTCAGAAGCTCGAAGAGGATGACCCCCAGCGAATAGACGTCGCTGCGGCGGTCGGCCTTGTGGGCCTCGCCGCGGGCCTGCTCCGGCGACATGTAAGCCGGAGTGCCCAGGAGCTGGCCATCGAGGGTCATCGTGATCTCGCCCGCCTCGCGTTTGGCCAGGCCGAAGTCGGTGAGGTGCGGTTGGCCGGCCGCGTCCATCATGACGTTGCCCGGCTTGAGGTCGCGGTGGACTACGCCCGCCTCGTGGGCCACGTCGAGCGCCTCGGCAATCTTCGCGCAGAGTTCGGCTGCCTCCTGGGGCGTAAGTTGGCGGCGGGAGAGCCATTCCTTCAGGCTGAGGCCGTCGATGAAGTCGCTGACGATGTACAAGGTCTCGTCTTCGCGGCCCACCTCGTGTACGCCCACTACGCCGGGATGCTTCACCTGTGCCGCGGCCCGGGCCTCGCGAATGAACATTTCGGCCTCGGGCCCCTCGATCTGGCCGCGACGAGGGATCTTGACGGCCACCATGCGGTCGAGCTTTGTATCACGGGCCTTCCATACCGTGCCGAACCGCCCAACGCCAACGCTTTCCAGAAGCTCGAAATGCCCGATCGTTCTTACGGCCCCCGGGGTGTAGGAGGCCGTTTCGGCGTTGAGGAGGCTGAAGTTGCTGCCGCACTCTGGGCAAGAAACATCGGTCAGGGGGTCGGTATCGACCACCTCGATCGGATTATGGCAGTGTGGACAGCGGATCTGCATGGCCAACCTTGCAACGACCAAGAGAACAACTGCGCAGAGCATCCACGGCTCCCCTCAACATAGCGGGCTACCGCCGGATGTCAAGAGTCCTTCCTTTTGCGGGAAACTCACGGAGGCCCCCGACCCATTGAGAGCGACTATCCTTCACGCCGCCTTTCGCCTCGGCGCCCTCTCCCGCGGCGCGGCATCCCCACCTCGCCCCTCATACGCCTCTGAATGCTCGGCGTGGGCTTTCCAGTTCGCCGTGTACTTCTCGGCCAGCCCCTGGTCTCGGATCACGAGCAGGTTCTCGGCGTTGTGCTCCTCGGCGGCCTTGGTGAAGTTGAAGCTGCCCGTGATGACCACCTCGCCGTCGATCACCGTGATCTTGTTGTGGGCGATGGCGTGCTTGGCGTCGATCCGCACGGGAATGCCCAGGTTGACGAGGAAGTCCGCCTCCGAATACTTCTCGGTTCGCTGGCTCCTGTTTAGGATGCCGGCGCGTCATCTGTGCGTCCAATGGAGCCTGCCGGTTCACAGGACGGACTCTCGCCTATTGGTTGAATGCAGTGGTGCTGCGGCACTCAGCTTCGACCCCCTCCACCTTCTCGGCGGTCGGCTCAAAGCGGCTGCCGTTTTGGCATCTTTGGCTCCGCCGTCACGGACGCCAAGCTTGCTGCCGTACTTCATGGCAAAATGGACCGGCTGAAAGCCATCCCCGTCTGTCAAGGCCGGACCTGGCCGCCGTCATCCCAAAGCGGCGCGTAGCGGTAGTAGATCTCGAGAGTCAAAACCACCAGGCTGGTCATCATCACCCGACCGCCGCGACTGGCCCACAGGTCGCCCGCCGGGTTCCAGCTCCCGTTGGCGCAGGTGCTCGCATCGCGGCATTGGCTTTCCACCAGTATCTTTCGCATCTTGCGGTTCCACTGGTCCCACTCGTCACCGCTCATGTTGTGCAGGACCTGGCTGGCGTAGTACCAGTAGTAGATGTTGGGTAACTGAGTGTCCGGGAGGTTAGCCAGCAGGTACTTCGTGCCTTGTTGCATCATGGGATCGGCCCGCTTTACGCCAAGGTACTGCCGGCAGAGGAGGCCCGCGGCAGTCATCGTGTTGGAGTAGTCGCGGCCGGGCTGGTAGCAGTACAGGCTGTTGTTAGGGCCGGTCTGCACGGAATCGAACCACTTGCTGGCCCCGCCGAAGGTCGAGTCGCCGACTTGCAGGCCGGCCATCTGGGCACTCTTTAGGGCCATGACTTGCCAGCTTGCCACCGAGGTGTCGCCGGCGTCGCCGGGGTTGTAGCGCCAGCCGCCATCGTTCTGGTTCTGGGCGTTGATGATGTAGTTGACCGCCCCCTGGGCCGCCATGCTGATGTTCTTGTCGCCGCTGAGACCATAGGCCTCGCACAGGGCGATGGTCGCTAGGCCGTGGGAATACATGGGCTGGACGCAGTTCTTGGCCAGGTTGCCGTTGGATTCTTGGTTGCGGATGAGCCAATTGATTGCCGCCGCGATGTTTCCGCGGTAGGGCCCCTCAGTCTTGTGGGTCTGGCCGGTGGCCAGGAACGCCAGGAGTCCCATCGCGGTCGCCCCGGTGTCCGCCGTGACCTGGCCCGTACCCGTGCACGAGCCGTCCTTGCACTGCGAAGTGTACTTCTGGAGGTTCCAGCTCCCGTCGGAAAGGGTGTGCTGCTGGATCGTGGCCGAAGGCCGCGTCGCGGTACCTTTGTGACGGGACTTTGTCATCGCATGGGCCCCTGGTTCGCCAGTCCCTTGGTCGCTGCCGTGTAATTGATGTCGCGCAAGCCAATTCAGGCCCGCTTGCACAGCGGCTTCGCTCTCGCTGTTTCCACCGTGCCTCCTTAAGAAGGTCAGCCGCGCTGGTTCTTTACGGCAGTCGAAGGGCGAACGCAACGGCATTTCCCGCCCTGGCGCGGCGCCTCTTGTCGCGGTTTCGACTTCCGCCAGTCGCTTTTCGGCCGTAGCCTTCGTCAGCCCCGACAGTCCCGTTATGGCTTTCCGATACCAATAGGCCGCGCGGCCGAGCGCCTTCCGCTTGGCCGGGTCTTCCTCCGTTCCGGCAACCTCTCGCCAGGCGTCCCCGATTGCCATCTGCTCCCTGCCGACTGCTCCCTCCCCCCTCAAATCCCGCTGTGCCGCGGTGCGCAGGGCGGAATCGGGGCCGAGGGCCAACATCGCAAGTCCCTTCTCCCAATCGTTCTTGGAGAAGCAGTACTGCCTGCCGAGTACCAGGTTGGCCCGCGGGTCGTCCGGATCCTTCTCCAGTCGAGCGGCCGCGGCCTTTATCTCCTCGCGATCTTTGCTGAGGCTCTCCGCGCGGCTCCTGCACGCCCGCATCGCCTCGACCAGCGCGGGGTCCTCGCTCCCCTCGGCCGCTTGGCGGACAGCGTCGCCAAGCTGCATCGCGGTTTCGTATTGCCCCTTGACGATCGCCTGCTCCATGATTGAGAGCACCGCTTCAGCCACCAGAATGTTGGCATGGGGAGTGACGGCCGCTTTCGTCGCGGCGGCAATCACCCTCGCCCGCATCGACCGCGCGTCGACCATGAACCTCCGGTCCATTTCCTCGATGACCTCGAAGGCCAACGGGATGTCCCCTGCCTTAACCGTCAGACCGCCCGCATCGCGAAGCAGAACGTATTGGCCGGCAGGATCGTCGGGAGTTTCCTTGGCTTTCACGAGAAGCTCGCGCCCGAGAGCTTGTTTCCTCGCCGCCGTCGTGGCTGCCTCAATCTTGTCGTGGTACAATTCCTGCACGACCTCTGTCGCCTTGCGTTGCGCCTCCGCATCAGGGATTGGCAGCCGTGAATCAGCGCCATCGACGCGGACCTGGTGTTGGTCCTCGGGCCCTCTAGCGCTCGGTTGGGGGCGACTGCGTGGTGGCGAAATGACCAGTTTTGGTGTGTTCCCGCGTGGGGTTGCAGGATTGAATTGGTGTCTGTTGCGCTTCTTAAGCCACTCGACCCGGTTCATTTTTGTCTGGATCGTGTAGCTTTCAGTGGCCGGCAGTAGCCAGTCGCGGTTGTCAAGCCCCTCCTCGACGATCGTTTCCAGGATGTCGCCGTCGATCCTGTACTTGGCAGTAATTCTGGGCCATTCGTTCGTCTTGGCCGCCTCCTCGCCAAATCGGTCGATGGCTCTAACCAGCTCTTGGAAGATCAGCCGCCGCTCGGCCTCGGAGAGGCCATATTTCGTGTTGGCTGCTTTCGGAAAACCTTCCTGGCCTGCTGCCGTCGCGTGCTGTTCCGGGATTCGCGGGTTGGGCTCGGAGTCCTTGCTGTCGCGCTCCGGCGGCTTTTTCGCGGGCGCCATGCCCTTGCCATCTCGGCTGGATTCTGAAGGGCCTGAAGTGTGCTTGTCTACTCCAGAGCTCTGAGGGCGCGTAGCATTCCATAGTAGAGTGACGACTGCCGCTACGACGCAGAGAGAGGCGAGTCCGCCCACGATCGCCCAGCCGACCCAAGACCCGGAAAGACGTGAGTGCCGGGCAAGTTGGCTATCGGCGTTCGGCGAAGACGTCTGATTGCGAACAAGATCCGACATCGGTATTTCGGTCGACGCCGCAGGCTGCCGAGACACTCCGATCCCATTAACTTCCTGCCTGGCAATCGTAAGTGACGGCAGTTGGCTTCCTGCGACACGTCTCCCCCGGATAACGAGCGTTCGTTGGCAACCCGGGCAGGGGACCTGTGCGCCTGCATCGGCGTCTTCAGCGCGAAACCGCTCCCCACACCGGCACATTACGATGATGGCCATACCGTTTCCTGTCGTGTCATCAGTAACGACTCGATCCAAGGGTTCATTGCACGAAGCCATCCCACTCGCGCCCGCCGACTCCGCGCCAATTCGATGAGTACTGTTTCAAACGCTCTGAGATATTGGAACTTCCGAACAAGTACATGATCACGGCAATCGAGATGGCGAGGTTCGTTAAGCCAACCATGATCCCGTGGCGCACAACGAGCGCGACGATCACGGCGAGGAAAGCCCCTACCCCAAAGACCACGGCCAAGACCTTCGCCACCGGCAACGCCCACTTCCGGAAAGTCCAGAGGCCGTAGCAAGCAACCAGGGTTATAAGTCCGATGTGGAAGAGTAGGATACCGCCGAATCCCGCGACTTCTGCGGCGATTTTTCCGCCTGGCAATGTTGATGATCGCAGTGGACCGCTATCCTCCAGAACCGACGAGATGCCGCCAATAAAGCCTCCCGCCCATTGCACTGCAATTCCAAAGAGTGCCGCCACCACCCCGGTGAACCCCCAATAGAAGACAATCCATACCAGGCCGACAGGCCTTTTCGGCAATGTGCTCGGGCTCTGCGCAGGTGTGTGCTTGCCGTCGTCGCACAGCTCGACCGCTGCCGCAGCCTTTCGAGCGGCGGGGCGATCGGTGCCGCTTAAGAAGTCCGGGGCGCCGTTGCTTGACGGCAACGGCGGAACGGTGGAGGGGACAGGCAACGGGGGAGCTATTCCGACCGCCGCGTGTTGTGTCGCCCACGTTGCCGAGTCCTGTTTCGCGATTGGCTGCAAGGAGGGAAGAGAGGCCGGTTGGTCGGGAATCCTTAACGGCTGGCCGCACCCTGGACAGGGTACCGTCTTGCCAAACGCCGGTTCGGTTACGTTCAGGCTTCTCTTGCAGTGGGGACAACTCATTTGGAGAGACATAGCCAACCTCCGACTTCCGACTGGATGCGCGAGAATCTGGCAATGAACACTGCACTGCAATGGGCGACGCGGGATGCTCCTTGACTAAAGGCAAGCACTACGGTCGAGGCTTTACCTCCTCTTTGGTCGCTTTGCGAGCGGCTGGCCGTGGTCGGGCGCCACCGGCCACGATTGCGTTGGGCCAGGGCATCCACGGAGCGACCACGAGATCGTTGATCTCCTTCGCTGTGAGTGCCTCGACAAGTGAGCCTGTGGGCGTCCACTTCCTTTCGGCCCAGCGAAACAGCGGCTCGAACAGGGCCTTCTGGATGTCGTAACATAGATAGAGCCAGATTCCTTCGTCGGGTTTGGCTTTCTCCTGACAAGCAAAACATAGCCATCCGTCGTCGTTCGTAAATGCCAGCAGCCCTTGTCGATAGTGGACCATGCCGGGCGGGAGACTCAGTTTCTTGATCAGGCGCGAGCCGTCGTACACGTAGATCTCGTCCGGTGGTTGTGCGGCGGCCCATCGCGCATCCAAGGGATCGGCCGCCACGCCCCCGAACCGGAAGAGTATCGGCTCGGCCTTGTTGGGCGTTTGGTTGAGCGGATAGCGGTACACCCCACCCTCGGCCCCCTCGCTGAAAATGACGTGCTTATCCCCGGTCACGGCGATCGACATGCCTTGATCCAGCGTACGCCGCTCACTGGTGGCCGCCGCCGGCCCCCGCCGGAATACCTCCGCCTCGCGTCCGTCGACGTTCGTGTGCGCGATGACGTTGGCGATATCGTCCGCCACGAAGATATCGTCCGAGTGGCCGGGAACTCCAACATCTACGGGATGTGGAATCGCGCGGTCGGCCTGCAAAGCTGTCGAGGCGCTGCCGTGCTGGTCGATCGTCATGATCCTGCCACGGTCGCGAGGGATGGCAACGACCAGGCCGTGGTCGTCGTCTTTTTTCTTGTGGTAGGCCATGCCGGTAGGCGTGTATCGCAACCCGACGGAATCCAGGATATTGCCGTTGACGCTGACCATGTAGACCCTGCCGGAGGACGAGGGGGTGCCGGTCGCCAGGTAGACGACCACCTTCTTGAAGCGATCCTCAGGGGGCAGAGCCATCCACGAGGACCGAGCTTCTCCTCGTGGCCCCGCACTTGGTCCTGTCCCGGTACCCGGTCCTGCGCCAGCACCTGCTCCTGGGCCAGCACCTGCTCCTGCACCGGCGGCCACCCCCTCTGCCTGTCCCGGCCTGGAGCCGATATCTGCACGAGCGACTCTCGGGCCCTCGATGTGTGCCACTCTTGAATCGTCAATTGCTCTTGGTTTTGCTGTGACAACTTCCGCCTTCGGCGCGACGACTTCGGGCTTGAGCTCGATTTGCAGCGAGTTCTTACCTGACACCACGTTCTTGGCGAGCCGGCTTGGCAGATAGCCGTCCGTACCGACCGCGAGTTCGACGGTGCCGGGCACCAGTCCGGTGAAGCGGAATCGCCCCGTTGCATCACTCTTAACCGTGAGGTTGGTCCCGGGAACCCGCACTTCGACCCCAGCGATCGGTGTTCGGCTGCCCTCGCGGACAACAGTGCCCTCCAGTTGGCTGTTGCCGGTCAGGACGACATTCCCCAGTGCAGTGGCAGTGTCGGAAGGGAGTTCTTGGGAGACTTCCTGCGGGAGATAGCCCGCGGCTGTTGCGAGGATCTTCGCGACTCCGCTCCGTGCCCCATCCAAAGCGAATTTCCCATCGGGGTCGCTCGTGGCCGCCAACGGCGATTGATCGATGCGTATCGTGGCGCCGGCGATAGGGTGAGGAGGATCATAGGCGGCATCCACGACGCAGCCGCGGACGGAAGCGTCGCCCGTGAGCACGACCGGCACGTCAACGTCGGCGCGCGGGTTACAGTCTACCTCCCTCGAATGGAAGCCGGGGGCCTTCACGACCAGCGTCAGGGGCAAGGGTGGGAGTCCAGCCACGGCAAAATGGCCGTCACCATCGGCCGAGGCCGTCACGTCGGTCCCTTTGACGCGGATCGTTGCTTTGCGAACGGCGACCGAGGAGCCGGTGCTGCCTTGCCAGACGACCTCGCCGCCGAGCGACTTGTCTCCGGCCAACACGAGCGCGGCCGGAGGATTCACGCCAGGCGTCACCACGAGGGTTTGGTCGGCGGCAAAGTAGCCGTCCGCCGAGACGCGGAGGATTTGCTGGCCGGCGGGAACAGCGTCGATCACGAACTTGCCATCCGGCCCGGTTTGGGCCTTGAGGCCAGTGCCCCGCAACGTGACCGTAGCTTGGCCGACAGGTTTGCCCGTTACCCGCTCGTTCACTGTCCCAGTGAGCATCGCGGCGCCGCGGAGTCGGACATCGACCGCGGCTTCCCCTTCGGGGGGGGTGCTGACACCGACCTGCTGCTCGGCGTAGCCCTCGGCGGAAACCAGCAGGTCCAGGTGCTCCCGACCTCGCGGAAGCGGCTCCATGCGGAACCGACCGTCGGCGTCTGTCTGAACTGTCTTATTGGTCCCCACCAAACGGATCGTAGCACCGGCGACGGGCTTCCTCTCCTCGCACGCATCGGCGACGACCTCGCCCTTAATCGCGGCAGTGGGCTCGGCCTTGACGGCCGGATGGCTTGCCGCAAGCACGATAGCCACCGCCGTCGTGACGCCGCGCACCGTTTCCGCCGCCACGACCTGGGTTTCATAGCCGGCGGCGGCAACCTTGATCTGCATGGAGCCGGCGGGCAACCATCGCAACTCGAACCTGCCCTGTGGGTCGGTCCGCACCACGCGCGGAATTCCGAGGATCCGGATCTCCGCCCCGGCGACCGGCTGGTTTTTGGTCTCGGCGCCGACGACCTGACCCGCCAGAGCGGCCGTGGGACGAGTGGACCACCAGTACCATCCCCCCGCCGCCAGCAATAACAACAGCAAGAGGAGCATCGCAACCCCAATACGCCGGCACCCCTTGGAAGGGCCGTCGGCTCGCGCGGGAGAACCAGTCATGGGACACTCCTCACGGTTTGCAGCGGACAGTCAAAACCAGTTGGGCGTGCTGGTGGCGATCGCCATGATCCAGATGACGAAGAACAGGATAAAGGCCAGTGCCACGATCAGGACGATACTGACGTACATCCAGAACGCTCTGAGTCTTTCCAGGGCGTTTTCCAAAAGGATGGGAGCCTTGCCATAGGTCAGGCTCCCCAGGCG
>Ga0187848_10002896_pt1 | contig 13078 bp, 11 predicted proteins | sample June2016WEW_4_40_FD_132424 | JGI IMG/M metagenome (GOLD analysis project Ga0187848, IMG submission 132424) | Peatland microbial communities from SPRUCE experiment site at the Marcell Experimental Forest, Minnesota, USA - June2016WEW_4_40 | ecosystem: Environmental > Terrestrial > Soil >... | reverse complement strand
TGCGAGACCACCAGCGGCATCCTCAATCCGATCGAGGGCGTCGCGGCGCTCGCCGCGCGCTACGGCAAGCGGCTGCTGATCGACGCCATGAGCGCCTTCGGCGCCTTGCCGCTCGACTCGCGCGCCGTAACCTTCGACGCCGTCGCCGCGTCCGCCAACAAGTGCCTCGAAGGCGTGCCCGGGCTCGCCTTCGTCGTCTGCCGCCGCGAGGCGTTAGCCGAGACCAAAGGCAATGCGACCACCTTGACGCTCGACCTGTTCGACCAGCGCCAAAATCTCGACAAGACCGGCCAATATCGCTTCACGCCGCCGATTCACGTCATTGTCGCGTTCCACCAGGCCCTCGAAGAATTCTGGACCGAGGGCGGCGTCACGGGCCGCGGCGGGCGCTACGCCGAAAACTGCCGCGTGCTGATCGAGGGCATGCGCGCGCTCGGCTTCAAGACGCTGCTCGCCGATGCACTGCAGGCGCCGATCATCGCCACCTTCCACACGCCGATCCATCCCAATTTCGTGTTCCAGCGCTTCTACGACGCGCTGAAGGAGCGCGGCTACGTCATCTATCCCGGCAAGCTCACCGTCGCCGATTCTTTCCGCATCGGCTGCATCGGTCGCCTTTATCCCGAGGACATGCGCGGCGCGCTCGCGGCCGTCCGCGAAGTTCTCGAGGAAATGGGCGTCGAACTCGCCGCGGCGCTCACCGCTTGAGGAGAGGGCGATGAACACCCAGAGCAAGGTCGGCGCGCGCGTCGCCGTGAACGGACGAGACTATCGCTGGCCCGCGACGCCGACCGTCGCTATTTGCCTCGACGGATCGGAGCCCGGCTATATCGAGCGGACGATCGAGCGCGGCCTCGCCCCCAATCTCGATCGCCTGATGCGGACCGGCGCCAACCTCGTCGCGTCTTCGGTCATCCCCAGCTTCACCAATCCCAACAACATCTCGATTATCACCGGCGCGCCGCCAAGAGTTCACGGCATCGCCGGCAATTACTTTCTCGATCCGGCGACCGGCGAGGAAGTGATGATGAACGAAGCGCGCTTCATGCGCGCCGACACCATCCTCAAGGCGTTTTGCGACGCCGGCGCCACGGTCGCGGCGGTGACCGCCAAGGACAAGCTGCGCGCGCTGCTCGCCAAGGGGCTCGACTTCGCCTCCGGACGGGCGATCGCGTTTTCGGCCGAGAAGGCCGACCAGGCGACGCTCGCCGACAACGGCTTGGCGAACGCGTTGGATTTCGTCGGCATGCCGCTGCCCGGCGTCTACTCGGCGGCGCTGTCGGAGTTCGTCTTCGCCGCCGGCGTCAAAATCGTGAAGGCGTTCCGCCCCGACTTGATGTACCTCTCGACCACCGACTACGTGCAGCACAAGGCCCCGCCCGGCTCCGATGTCGCCAACGCGTTCTACGCCATGGTCGACCACTACGTCGGCCAACTCGACGAGGCCGGCTGCGTCGTCGCGCTAACCGCCGATCACGGCATGAACGACAAGCATCTGGCGGACGGCGAGCCCGACGTGATCTATCTTCAGGACGTGCTCGATCGGCTGCTCGGCGCGGGCGTCGCGCGCGTCATCCTGCCGATCACCGACCCCTATGTCGCCCATCACGGCGCGCTGGGCTCTTTCGCCACCATCTACCTGCCCAAGGACGCCGATCGCCGACGCGTTATCGACACGTTGAAAAGCCTGCCGGGCGTCGACGACGCGATGGACAACGCCGCGGCGTGCGCGCGCTTCGAACTGCCGTCCGACCGGATCGGCGACGTCGTCGTCGTCTCGGGACGCAACAAGGTGCTGGGCGCGACGCGCGCCAAACACGACCTTTCCGGCCTCACCGAACCGCTGCGCTCGCACGGCGGCCTCGCCGAGCGCAAGGTGCCGATGATCCTCAATCGCCGCGTCGCGGCGCCCGCCGGACCGGCGTTCCGCAACTTCGACGTCTTTCACGTCGCCCTCAATCTGGCAGGCTGACCGATGAACGCGCTTACGAAACCCGCCTTCCGCCGCGAGTCGATGCGCATCGCCGGCAAGCTCGTGGAGACCGGCGACACAATCGAAGTGCGCAATCCTTACAATGGCGAGGTCGTCGGCACGGTCCCGGCGGCGCGCCCCGAGCACGTGCGCGACGCCTTCGCCAAGGCCAAGGCCTTCAAGGCCAAGCTGACGCGCTACGAGCGCCAGCGCGTCCTCCAGCGCGCGGCGGAGCTGCTGCGCGACCGCAAGCAAGATTTCGCGCGCCTCATCACCGCCGAATCCGGCTTGTGCTGGAAGGATTCGCTCTACGAGGCGAGCCGCGCATACGACGTCTGGTCGTTTGCGGCGCAACTCGTCATCAAGGACGACGGCGAAATCTACTCCTGCGACGTCAGCCCGAACGGCAAGAGCCGCAAGATCTACACCATGCGCACGCCGCTCCTCGGCGTCATTTCGGCGATCACCCCGTTCAACCATCCCTTGAACATGGTCAGCCACAAGCTCGCCCCGGCGATCGCCACCAACAACCGCACAGTGCTGAAGCCCACCGAACTGACGCCGCTGACCGCGCTCGCTCTCGCCGACGTGCTCTACGAAGCCGGCCTGCCGCCCGAAATGCTCTCCGTCGTCACAGGCAATCCTACGACGATGGGCGACGCGATGATCGTCGACCCCAACGCGGACCTCGTCACCTTCACCGGCTCGGTTCGGGTCGGCAAATCCATCGCGGAAAAAGCTGGCTACCGACGGCTGGTGCTCGAGCTCGGCGGCAACGACCCGCTCATCGTCATGGAGGACGCCGACCTCGACCGCGCCGCCGATCTCGCCGTGCAAGGCGCGACCAAGAACTCCGGCCAGCGCTGCACGGCGGTCAAACGCATCCTCGTCGTCGACAGCGTCGCCGACCGCTTCGTCGAAAAGGCGCTCGCGCGCGCCAAGGCGCTGAAATGCGGCGATCCGATGGACCCCGAAACCGACGTCGGCACGGTGATCAACGAGCGCTCGGCGATGCTGTTCGAGGCTCGGGTCCGCGACGCGGTCGCCAAGGGCGCGAGCCTGTTGCACGGCGGCGAACGGCGCGGCGCGCTCTTTCCGCCGTGCGTCGTCGACCGCGCGCCCTACGATTGCGAGCTGGTGCGCGAGGAGACCTTCGGGCCGGTGATTCCGATCATCCGCTGCCCCGACGACATCGCGCGCGTGATCGCCATCTCCAACTCGACGGCGTTCGGCCTTTCTTCCGGCGTCTGCACCGATCGATTGGACTACATCACCCGCTTCGTCAACGAACTCGAAGTCGGCACGGTCAACGTCTGGGAGGCGCCGGGCTATCGCATCGAAATGTCGCCGTTTGGCGGCATCAAGGATTCCGGCCTTGGATACAAGGAGGGCGTCGTCGAAGCGATGAAGGGCTTCACCAACGTTCGCACCTATTCGTTGCCGTGGTCGGCCTGAAGAGCGGCGCCAGGGAGGAGATGATGAAGGGCGACGATCTGCCGCCGAGCGAGGGCGACGTCAACCGATCGCCCGCGCGCGCCGAGTGGCGGGCGACCCTGGGCAAGGCGGCCCGCGAAGCGCTCGACGAGGACGAGCGCTACTTCTTGCGCCAGTCGCTGTCGACGCCCTGCCTGACCGAAATCGTGCGCGCCGAGGGCGCGGTCCTGACCGACGTCGAAGGGCGACGCATCTTCGACTTTCACGGCAACAGCGTCCACCAGCTCGGCCACGGCCATCCCAAGGTCGTCGCCGCGATCAAGGCCGCGCTCGACGTCCTGCCGTTCTGTCCGCGCCGCTACGCCAACGCCAACGCGAGCGCGCTCGCGCGTCGGCTCGTCGAGACGGCGCCCGAAGGCCTCGACAAGGTCCTGTTCGCGCCCAGCGGCGCCGCCGCGATCAGCATGGCGCTGAAGCTCGCGCGCTACGCCACCGGCCGGCACAAGACGCTGTCGCTGTGGGACTCGTTCCACGGCGCCAATCTCGACACCATCGGCGTCGGCGGCGAGGCCCTGTTCCGGCGCGGGCTCGGGCCGATGACGCCGGGCGCCGAGCATCTGCCGCCGCTGCATCTCGCGCGCCGCTTCTTCGGCGACGACCGGCCGTTCGAGCGCTTCGCCGATTACATCGACTATGTGCTTGAAGTTCAGGGCGACGTCGGCGCGCTGATCGCCGAGCCGATGCGCTGGACCAGCGTCGAGGCGCCGCCGCCGGAATTTTGGCCGCGAGTTCGCGAGTCCTGCACGCGCCACGGCGCGCTGCTGATCTTCGACGAAATCCCGAGCTGCCTCGCGCGCACCGGCGCCCTCTACGCCTGTGAGCGCGTGGGCGCGACGCCCGACATCCTGGCGATCGGCAAGGGGCTCGGCGGCGGCGTGATGCCGCTCGCCGCGATCCTCGCCGCCGCGCCGCTCGATTGCGCGCCCGAGGCGGCGCTCGGGCATTACACCCACGAGAAGAGTCCCGTCGCCTGCGCCGCCGCCCTGGCGACGCTCGACGTCATCGAGGAGGAGCGGCTGATCGCGCGCGCGAGCGAACTCGGCCGGCGCGGCCTCGAGCGATTGGAAGCGATGAAGACTCGCCATCGCGCGATCCGCGAAGTGCGCGGCCTCGGCTGCTATTTCGGCGTCGAAATCGGCGGGCCGGACGCCCCCGCGCTCGCCGACCGGCTGATGTACCGATGTCTCGCCAAAGGGCTGAGTTTCAAGATCGGCGGCGGCGCCGTGATCACGCTCTGCCCGCCGCTGACGATCCCGTTCGACGAGTTCGATGCGGCGTTGGCGATCCTCGACGAAGCGTTGAGCGAATGTGCGGCGCCGCGCTGATTTTCCGGTCGCGCACGCGCGCCTGCGCCACGTCACACGAGTGTCATGTCCACGGCCTAGGCGATCTCATGGCTCCTTCCGAGTCCGTGAGGAATACGTCCATGAAATCGCTGTTGAGCGCTCTGCTCATTTCCACCGCGTTCGCGACGACCGCGTTTGCGGCGTCTGATGTCGTCACGATCTACTCCGCCGACGGCCTGCACGACGGCAAGGGCAGCTGGTTCGAAACGCAATTCGACGCCTTCACGAAGGCGACGGGCGTCAAGGTTCAGTATGTCGAGGCCGGCTCGGGCGGCGTCGTCGAACGCGTGGCGAAGGAGAAGTCGAACCCGCAAGCCGACGTGCTCGTCACGTTGCCGCCGTTCATCCAGCGCGCCGAAGCCGAAGGCCTGTTGCAGAAGTTCACCCCGACCGCCGCGGCGCAGATCTCCGGCGGCGACGACAGCTACCAGCCGCTGGTCAACAACTATCAGAACTTCATTTACAACTCGGCCGCGCTCAAGGATGCGCCCAAGAGCTTCGCCGACCTGCTCGACGCCAAGTTCAAGGGCAAGATCCAGTATTCGACGCCCGGGCAGGCCGGCGACGGCACCGCGGTGATGCTGCAGGTCATCCATTCCTTCGGCGGCAAGGACGCCGCCTTCGACTATCTCAAGAAATTGCAGGACAACAACGTCGGCCCGTCGGCCTCGACTGGCAAGTTGACGGCGCTCGTCAACAAGGGCGAGCTCTACGTCGCGAACGGCGACCTGCAGATGAACCTGTCGCAGATGGCCGACGATCCCAACATCCGCGTGTTCTGGCCCGCCGGTCCGAACGGCGAGCGTTCGGCGATGCCGCTGCCCTATTACGTCGGCCTGGTCGCCGGCGCTCCGGACGCCGAGAACGGTAAGAAGCTGATCGAGTTCCTGCTCAGCAAAGAGGCGCAGGAGACGGTTTCGTCGGTCGCCATCGGCGAACCCGTGCGCAAGGACGTCACGCCGACCGACGCCAACTACGTCAAGCTGCACGATGCGATGAAGGGCGTGACGATCTGGAACCCCGACTGGGCGCAAGTCCTCAAGGACCTGCCGGCCGACGTCGCGCGCTGGCGGCAGACGACGGGAAGCTGAGTTGTCGCTTCCCGCCCGCGAGGCGGCGAGATCCGTGAGCGTCGCGCCAACGCGCGGCGCTCCGTCGACCGTCTCGTTCGACAAAGTCAGCGTCGCCTATCGCGGCGCTGTCGTCTTGAAGCCGCTCACCCTCGATGTCGCGGCGGGCGAAATCCTCGCTCTGATCGGGCCGTCCGGGTCGGGCAAGACCACGGCGCTGCGCGCCGTCGCCGGCTTCGTGCGGCCGGCGCAAGGGCGCATCCATATCGGCGGAACCGACGTCACCGACCTGCCGCCCTATGAGCGCGGCTTGGCGATGGTGGTGCAGAATTACGCGCTGTTTCCCCACATGCGGGTCGCCGAAAACGTCGCCTTCGGCCTCAAGGCGCGCGGCGCCGCGAAGGCGCTGATCGCCGAGCGTGTCGCCGAGGCGCTGCGGATCGTCGGCATGCCGCAGTTCGCGCGCCGGCTGCCGCGCGAATTGTCGGGCGGCCAGCAGCAGCGCGTCGCCATCGCGCGCGCGCTCGCGGTGCGCCCGCGCGTCCTGCTGCTCGACGAACCCTTGTCGGCGCTCGACGCGCAAATCCGCCGCTCGATGGTCGAGGAGATCGCGAGGTTGCACGCCGATCTGCCGGAGCTGACGATCCTTTACGTCACGCACGATCAGAGCGAGGCGCTGACGCTCGCCGACCGCATCGCCATTCTGCGCGACGGCGAACTGAGCGCGATCGGGCGAACCGGCGACCTCTACCGACGCCCGCCCAATCGATTCTCCGCCGAATTTCTCGGACGCGCCAATCTGCTGCCGGTCGTCGTCGAGGCGGATCGCGCCGGCGCCGGCCTCGTCGCCGTGCGCGCGGGGGCGCAGAGGCTCGTCGTTTCCGGAAACGGCGAACTCCCAGGCGCGCGCCGCCTTTTATGCGTGCGGCCGCAGAACGTCACGCTGTTCGAGCATTCGGAACGCGCGAACCGCGTCGCCGGCGTGCTGCGCGAGGTGCATTGGCAGGGCGAGCTGACGCATCTGGTCGCCGAGGTCGGCGAAACCGTGTTGCGCGTCGTCGCCACGCGACTGCCTTCTTTGCCCGCTCGCGGCGACAGACTCGACTTCTTCTTCGCGCCGATCGACGCCAGCCTCATCGCGGAGGACGGCGGTGTCTGAGGCGATCGGCCTCGCGCCGCGCGCGGCCAAACTCGATCTCGGCGGCCTGTGGGTCGCCCCCCCGCTGATCGTTCTGGCGCTGCTGTTCCTCTATCCGCTTGCGCTGATCGCCCACGCGGCGTTCGTCGACGGCGCCGGGGCGGTGGATCTCGAGGCCGCGCTCGCGACGCTGCAATCGCGCGCCTTCGCCAACGCCCTGTTCAACACCGCAGAGATTGCGATCGCCTCGACCGCCGGCTGCCTCGCGCTCGGCCTCACGCTCGCTCTGATCCTCGCCTTCGCGCCCTTTCCCGGCGCCGGCTTCGTCGCGCGGCTGATCGACACCTTCATCGCCCTGCCGACGTTCCTTGTCACTCTCGCCTTCACCTTCCTCTATGGCTCGGCGGGCGTACTCAACGGCGCGCTGACGACCGGGCTCGGCCTCGAGCGGCCGCCGGTCGATTTCCTCTATACCGCTTGGGGCGTCATTCTCGCCGAAGTCACGGTTTACTCGCCATTCGTGCTACGGCCGCTGCTCGCCGCCTTTTCGCTGATCGATCGCGACCAGATCGAAGTCGCCGGACTGCTCGGCGCGCGGCCGTGGCGCATCGTGCGCAAGATCATCCTTCCCGCCGCGCTGCCGGCGCTGATCGCGGGCGGCAGCCTGTGCCTGCTGCTCACGGTGAACGAATTCGGCATCGTCCTGTTCATCGGCGCGAAGGGCGTCATCACCCTGCCGCTGCTGATCTACGACAAGGCGATCCAAGAGTCCGACTATCAGGCGGCCTGCGTCATCGCGATGATCAACGTCGTCGTGTCGCTCGGCCTCTTCAGCCTCTATCGCATCGCCGCGCGGCGACTGGGAGGCTAGACGATGCTGATTTGGTCGCGATCGGGCCGCTTCGCCGTGTGGAGCCTCGCCGCGCTGCTGATCGGCGTCATCTTCCTCGCGCCGCTCGCGATCATCCTGGTGGCGAGTCTCGCCGACCAATGGAACGGCGTGCTGCCCAACGGCTTCACCTTGGAGCATTACCTCCGGGCGCGCAGCGGCGCTTCCGGCGAGGCGGTGATCGCGAGCCTCGTCACCGGGGTCCTCGCCAGCCTGTTCGCGCTCTTGAGCGGCGCCTGGGCGGCGCTCGCCCTGCGCGCGCAAGGCGAAGCCTGGAGTCGGTCGCTGGGCCTGCTGTTCTTCGTCCCGAGCGCGGTGCCTTCCGTCTCGGTCGGGCTCGGCCTGCTGGTCGCTTTCAGCCAACGGCCGTTGCTGCTCAACGGCACGACGGCGATCGTCGTCATCGCGCACTTCGTGCTGATCTCGGCCTTCTCGTTCGGCAACGTCTCGGCGGGCCTCGCGCGCCTGCCGCCCGATTACGAAGAGGTCGCCTCGTGCCTGGGCGCGCATCCCGCCTACCGACTGCGCCACGTCACCTTGCCGCTGATCGCGCCCTATCTCATCGCCGCCTTCGGCCTCAGCTTCGCGCTGTCGATGGGCGAACTCGGCGCGACGGTGATGGTCTATCCGCCGGGCTGGGTGACGTTGCCGGTCGCCATCTTCGGCCTCACCGACCGCGGCGACATCTTCTCCGGCGCTGCGCTGACCATGATCCTGGTCACCGTAACGCTGACGCTGTTGATCGGCCTCGAACAGGCGGCGCTCCATTCCGCGGGCCGGCGCGGCGCTTAGGCGGAAGGCCGCGCGAGCGAGGCGAATCCCCGGCCACATTTCCTTGACAGGCTCGCCGTCGCCTTCCTATATGCGACCCGCCCGAGCGGGCGAGCCTCGTTGTCGAGGCGTGGCGGGGTAGCTCAGCTGGTTAGAGCAGCGGAATCATAATCCGGAGGTCGCCGGTTCGAATCCGGCCCCCGCTACCACTCGATTCGATGGTATAAATTCTCGCCGATTCGGCCGCAACGCGCGGGACCCGCCGCCATCACTTCGGCGCCTGAGGGGTCAGCGATACGCCGTTCCACTGCGCGACCAGGTCCGACAGCATCGGCACATAGTCCTCGCCATGACCGGTCCCGACCGCGAGCGCGTAACTGTTGCGCACTGCGGCGCCGACCGGATTGGCGACTCCAAGGGCCTGCGCAAAGCCCGCGAGGTAGGTGACGTCCTTGTGGGCGTTGGCGATGGTGAAGCGATGCGCATCGCGGTCGCGTTCGAGGACGTATTTGAAGAAGGTCTGGTAAAAGAGACAATCCATCCGTCCGCCGCGGATGACGCTGTCGAACACTTGCGGCGACAGCCCGGCCTTGGCGCCGATCATCAGCGCCTCGGAGTAGAGCGCGGCGTAGCCCATCGACAGGAAATTGTTGAGCAGCTTCATCGTGTGGCCCGTGCCCACTGGCCCGGTGGCGACAATGCGCCCGGCGAAGGCCTCCAGAATGGGCCTCGCCCGCTCCACGGCCTCGGGAGCGCCGCCCACCATGACGTCGAGCGTCCCTTCCCACGCATCCTTCGGCGTTCGGCTTAACGGCGCGTCGATGAGCGTGACGCCCTTGAGCGCGAGCGAGGCCGCCAGGCGCGTCGTGACCGCCGGCTCCGAAGTCGAACAGTCGATGATGAGCAGCGGCTTTCCCGCCGCCGCCAAACCGTCCTCGCCCTGAACGACCGCCTCGACCTGCGGCGAACCCGTCACGCAGATCACCACCACGTCGCAACTGCGCGCGAGCTCGCGCGGCGAAGTCGCCTCGACGGCGCCGCGCGCCTTGAGATCTTCGACCGCTTCGCGCCTGCGATGGCCGAGAACCGTCAGAGGCCAGCCCTTCTCGACGATATTCTTCGCCATGCCGTGGCCCATGAGCCCGACGCCGATGAAGCCGACGTTCTCCTTCATCGCTCCCCGCCTCCCTTGATGGCGTCGTCGTGCGCGGCAAGCGCGGGACTCCTTGCGATTGAGCGTCGCAAATTTCCGCTCCGCGCGCAAACCGCGCTCTTTCCGCGCGAGGCGGTCGACGCCGCGGAGGCCATGCCGTCGCGAAATCCGTCCAACCGGTCCGCGTAAGGCCCAAGCAAGCTTTTGGTGTTGTGCTTCATGCCGTCAAGACCGCGCTCCCCACGCGGACCGAAGAGATCGTCGATTCGAGATCGCTCCGGAAGAGTCGACCGGCCGCGGCGTTTGCGCGCCTTTTCCCATCGGCCTCCGTGACAGACTGGAGAGAGGATGACGGACGATCAATTCTTGGTTGACGGGCTGCGCATCCGGCTTCGCGACGACCGCGACAGTTCGGACCTTCTCGAACTATTCAACGAAGAGCGATTTCTGCACTACGCCTCCGCCAGAGGGCCATTCTCCTCCGTCGACGAACTTCGCGCCTGGCTCGCCAACATCGCCTGTTCGAAGAATTTCGAAATCGTCGGCGTCGTTGCGGGCAAGACCATCGGCTTTGGCGGCCTATACGTGATGGGCGACGGCCTCGATCATTCCGGGTGGATCCTCTTGGGGGTGCGCGAATCGTTTCAGGCGCGCGGAATCGGCGCACGACTGCTGCGGATGTTGATGGCCACCGCCAGCGCCATGATGGGGCTGCGCCGAGTTCAATTGACCGTCTTCGGAGACAACACGCCGGCGATAAAACTGTACCGTCGATTCGGCTTCGAGATCGAGGGGCGTCACCGCGACTTCGTGCGGCGCCGCGAAGGCTTCGTCGACGCTCTGACGATGGCGAAAGTCTATGACGCGCATAGCGCCGCGGCGACGAACCTCGAGGCGCTGCAGCGAATCGCGCAGACCCCCCGCCCGCCGGTCGATCAAATTCGACGCGAGGCGCACAGCCTGCGCTAATTTGTCGCACCGGCAAGGCTGCGGTCCGATTCATCCTTGTGCAAACATTTGACGCTACTGGTATTGCCTGCGCCGCCAAGCAAGAGCGGGCTTGGGGGCGACGTTGCGGGTCTTCGCTTTCGACTTCAAGCGGGCGCCGCAATCAAGGCGGCGAGTTCTCGGCGCTGTCCAGGGAGCGGTTTCCGGCAGGGAGCGCTTCGTGCGAAATTCAAGAAGCGGACCAAAAAGATAACGGTCATGTCGAACGATAACAGAGCCGCCCCAAGAACGCGATGTTTGCGAGAAGGGCATTGCGTTTTCAATAAGGGATACTCTAGCCTTGACGTGGTCGTTCGCAATATTTCCTCGACCGGCGCGCGATTGTCGGGCAATGAACTGATTTGCTTGCCGGATGAGTTCGAGTTGCAGATTCACGACGGATTCGGCGCCTTCGCCTCGCATCGGGTGAAGCGGGTGTGGTCCCGCGCGGACTCGATCGGCGTCGCGTTCATCGACTCCGTTGGCGAGCGACCGACGGATCGTGAACCTGCGAGGCGTCGAAGCGCCATCTTGGCGCGCCCTCTCGGTCGCCTCGGGTAACCTCAATTCGGCGCCGATTCGCCGCTCGGATCGGCCCCGCCGCCAAGCGCCGTCATCGACGCGGCGTCAGCTCAGGCTTCTCTCGCAGCGCTCGCGCGCGCCCGGGTGGAATTCCGCCGAAACGGCGCGAACCGCCCGGGACGGCCGATGGTCATAGTCGCTGCTTGGCTTGCGCGGTGGTGAGAAAGGTCAATTCCTGAATCCCCACGTCGACGACGACGTCGGCGTTCAAGCGCGCGTTGACGTTCTTCATCACTGTCGCGGTCATCTTGTTTATGTCGAACGTATCCAGATGATCGAAGTCGATCGCCTTGTCGTCGTAGATGTAGCGGAACGCCTCGTCGACGAGGAAGGGGTCGGGCGGGACCGGGCTCTTCTTGAGCGCGGCCGGATCGACGACATAGGAGAGTTGCGCGACGATGTACCCCTTTACGGCGCCGTCGCGGATCTTGGGAACATTGATCTCTTTTGTCTTCCTGGCCTCTCGGGTCGGTTCCGCGACGGCCACCGCAGGCTTCGTGGCCGCTTCGCGCAGATGGCTCATGGCGTAGCCCGCCGCGAGGGTGGTCAAGCACGCCCAAAAGCCGACGAGAATGATCCTGATCATTCGTCGTCGTCCAACCAGGGCTGGGCCGAGTAAGTGCCGTCGGACTGGCTTTCGCGGATTGCGCGCGCGATGATGTTGGAGACAGCTTGCGCCGCTTGCAATTGGGTGCGCAGCAGGCGCCGGTTGGTCTCCAGCTTGGCGTGAAGATCGGCGAGCGCCGCACGAAGGACTGGACCCATTTGATTGTGAGCGAGCGCGGGCGCGAGACGGTTCAGCTCCAGCAATCCTTGACTCTTGCGCAGGTTATAGGCGCGGTAGTCGACCGCGCCGCGCCGCGCGATGTCCTCGTTTTCCTCGTCGAGCGTCTGACGCAGGCGATCGACCACCGGAAGGATCATGGCGACCGGGTTCTGAAAACGGCCGGAATCGGCTGCGGCCAGATGAGGGCGTCGAAAGATTGCCGCGCTCATGAGCGTTTCCGATCCGAGAACAGGTAGGCGCCGTCGACGTAGCCGGCGCCGCTCGGCATCGACAGCGCGTTCGCGCTCATTTGCGCCACATCGCGCCCCGCCGCGGCGTCGACTCGGCTCGCCTTTTCCAACGATTCGCTCGCCGACAGCGGATGCGCCGCGAACAATCGTCGGGCGATCCCGAGCGACCCGGACTTGGCGATTTGCCGCGACACCTGGTCGGCGAGCATCGATTTCCACATGTCGCCCGCCAGACCCTGGCCGAATACCGCGGAGTCGTTCTTCGGCAACATCTCGTTGACAAAACCGTTGAGCACCATGGCTTCAAAGTCGACTTGCGCCTTGGCCGCTTTGTCGCTCGCCGCGAACGTCGCATCGACGAATCGCGAGCGCGCGTCCGCCGCTCCCATGACTTGCTCCGCAGCGGCCGTGGCGGGTCGTGCTGTCTGCGCGAGCGTTTCGGAGAAATCGTCTGTTCCCGCCGGTCCGACCCCCGCGAGCGCGTTGAGCCGTTGCGTCGCGGCGGCCGCACGAGCCGGATCGGCGGCCTTGGCCACTTCGAGCACGACGTCCGAGGGAGGATCGATGGCCATTATGGAACCGGTAAGAGGCGTTGAACTCGCTCGAGTTTCCTCCCTAAGCCTTACGCCGAGCTTGACTTCGGATTGCGCAGCGAGCGT
>Ga0187848_10002889_pt1 | contig 13107 bp, 8 predicted proteins | sample June2016WEW_4_40_FD_132424 | JGI IMG/M metagenome (GOLD analysis project Ga0187848, IMG submission 132424) | Peatland microbial communities from SPRUCE experiment site at the Marcell Experimental Forest, Minnesota, USA - June2016WEW_4_40 | ecosystem: Environmental > Terrestrial > Soil > Wetlands... | reverse complement strand
CCTTTCGACCTCGATCTTGGCCGGCACGGGCTTGCCGGAGACAAGCTCTTCCTCATACAAGAAGGTCTCGTCGTAATCGATCAGGTCGTAGTACAGGACGAACTGGTCGTCCAGCCTGCGTTTGTACTGCCGGGCCACGACGTTGCTGATCTGCTGGTCCTTGAGCCGCCGGTGAATGGTGATGTCCTTGTCCGGGCCGACGTTCACCTCGATGCGGTCGCCGATGGGCACGTACTTGGTCTCGGTGCCGCCCACGTAGGCCAGGTCCTTGCTCTTGTACTCGGAAAAGAGCCTGACCGTACCGTTCGGGAGCGGCGAGAGGCCCAGGTTCTCCATCGCCGAGAGCTTCTTCTCTTTGCCCTGCTCGTCCAGGAGCTTGACGTTCTTGAAGCGGTAGAACTTGGTGAAGCCCTGGCCGCCGTCGCGGTCGGTGAGCTTGTAGAAGCACTCCAGGGGCACGTCGGCCACCTTCAGGGCTACCAGCCGCTTGGGCTCCTTGTCCTTGATGTCCTCCCGGCCCTCGATAGTGAAGAGGAAGTATTCGGAGAGGCCCTGCTTGATGACCTGCGTGGCCGCCTCCGGCCTCTTGGTGACCGGTTTGTCTTCTGCCGGTACTAACGCATCGGCAAAGGCAAGTTCTTTCTCCAGTTTTGCTGCCCCGGCATCTTTTGGGGCCGATGTGTCGACAGGGAACCTGGCTGGCGGCGGCCGCCGGGCCAGGTCCGCGATCTTCTCCACCAGGTTGATCGTGCCCACCACCAACCGCGTCTGGGCGTTGTCGTACAGCTCGCCCGAGTTGTTGGCCACGCGCACGTAGCCGGTGAGATTGAGCTTCGTCTCGTCCTCGTTGGCAATGCCCACGTAATCGGCCGTCCAGGTGATCCCGCTGGTGAAGTAGCGGATCTCCACGGGGATCTTGCCCGCCATCTGGCTCTTGATGTTCCACTGGAGGGCATCGTTGCGGCCGGACGGGAACGTGGTGTCGATCAGATCGACCTTGTCCTGGTGATCGAGGATCCTGAACTCGATGCTGGTCGGGTCGATCAGGGTGTTGGCCCAGGAAAACTGGATGCGGTTGACGCCCTCCTTCACCGTCAGGAGGCGGTGCTCCCGGACCATGGTGATGTCTTCGGAGTTGTAGATGGTGAGCTGGGTGCCCTCGCGGGTCGGCAGGGTCACCAGGTCCACGGCGGCCGGGGCCGAGGCGGCCAGCGCAGCCACGACCATCGCTGTCAACCCAAACGTCCGTCTCTTCATGGAACACGCCCTCATTTCAACATCCTCTCCAACTCGCGGCCGATTCGCCAAACGTGAACGGTGCCATCGGCGTTGGCCGTCGCAAGGCTCGCGCCATCCGGTGAGAACCCCAGGCCGTATACCCGATACACGTCGGCATCGAGGACGGCAAGCTGCCTTCCCGTTCTCACCTCCCAGATCCTGGCCGTGCCGTCCTCTCCAGCGGAAGCGAGCAATTCGCCGTTGGGGGAGAATCGGACGTCCCAGACCGAGTTGGTGTGACCACAGAGTTTTCGGGCCTCGGTGCGTTGGCCCCAATCCCACAGGCGCACCGACGTGTCATAACTCCCCGATGCCAGCCATTTACGATCGCGCGAGAAATCCAGGCTGATGATACCCTTCGTGTGACCTGTATCGGCCGTCAACGGCGCCGCCCCTTTATAGCCCCAACCCCCAATTTCCTTCGCGTTTTCTTGCAGCAGCTTGTCGAGGGGCCACAGCAACGGGAACTTATAGCGCTGCCCGGCCAGCATGGTGCTGTCGCCCGTGGCCAGCGTGTTGAAATCTGCGGAAAGTGCTGCGGCGTCGAGCGAATTCCCCGTATTGACTCGCAGGCGGGTCTTTCGGGATCTGAGGTCCAGCAGATGGATTCGCGCGTCCCTTGCAACAGATATCAGCAGTTGATGCTCCGGGTCGAAATCCAGGGCGGTGACGCGAGTGCCGTGGGCGTGGACCGTGAATTGCGATCCGTCCTCCATGTTCCAGAGGTGGACATGCCCCCCGTTGTCACCGACGGCCAAGAGCTTTCCATCCGGTGAGAACCGGACGCAGTAGACAAAATCGGGTGCCCTCATCCGGCGCATTTCTCGGCCGGTCTCGACATTCCAGATCCACACCATGCGGTCATCGCCGCCGGAGGCCAGCGAGCGACCGTCAGGAGAGAATGCCACGCTGCGGATCGCGGCCGTGGGCGTTCCCTCCTCCGCAAGGAACTTCCCGCTCTCGATGTCGAAGACTTGGATCGAGCTGCGGTGGCTGATGGCGGCAAGGAACTGCCCGTTGGGCGACATGGCCAATGCCTGACACGAGTCGTCCAGCGCGGACAGTGCCTTCTGAAACCCTTTGAGTTTGTCGGAAGATGCGGCCAGGATCGTGTACGGCGTCTTGAGAAGGGCGAGGAGATCGCTCGGGTTCGCGCTGTCGATGTCAGCCGCCTTGCCCAGGTCGCCCCAGGTGATGGCCGTGGCCGGGACCCTCGCACTCCGCTGCGGCAGTTGCGAGACCAGGTTGGTGCGCAAGTCCCAAAGCCACGTTTCCGTGTTATTGCTTCTCAGGACCAGGTATCGCCCGTCGGGCGTGAAGAACGACCAATTGACGCCATGATATCCGTTCTCCCATTTGCGTCCCTCGGGCGCGAGGTCCAGGGGATCGGTCGAGCGGATCTCCCAGACGTACAAGCCGGTATTCACGAGACGGCCGTTCGCGGAGACCGCCAAAGCCTTTCCTTGGCCCCCATGAGACGTCAGCCGCCGGAGTTCCTTGAACGTCCGCATGTCCCAGATGCGGACCGTGCGATCCGCGCCTGCGGAAACGAGGAGCGAACTGCCGGGGACCACCGCCAGGCCTTGAACTCCCCGCTCATGGGCATACAGGGCCTGCTTGAGCGCGCCGGTCACGGCATCGAAGAACCGGATCATGCCGTCGTTCCCGCCGGATATGAGAGTCTTCCCGTCCGGCGAATAAGTCAAGGCCATGCCTCCGCTGCCCACCTTGAATTTCGGGCCGCCGAACTGCTGGGACGGGCGGCGCATGAGCTGAGGCCGGGGTGCCTTCCGCGGCTTCGCGGCAGGCCCGGCGCGCTGGGCGTCCGTGAACAGCTTCATCATTTCCGCGCCGCGTGGACCCCGTGCCAGGTCAAGCGGGCTATTTCCCTGCGCGTCCTTCGCGTTCGGATCCGCGCCGTATTCCAGCAGCAGTTGCACCATGTCCTTTCGACCCGAGAATACAGCGAACTGCAAAAGCGATTCGGAGCGTTCCCCCGGCACGTTCGGGTTTGCCCCTTCCGCGAGCATGGCTTCGAGCTGATTGACGTGGCCGGACCAGATGGCCTGCTTGAGTTGCTCGTATCCGGGAGCCACCCTGGGACCGAGAGGCGCTGCTGCCAAATCGGACCCGCCCTCCCCCTTGGTCGGGCTGATCTTCTGGGACTCATCCACGTCCCGTAAGAAAACCGTCACGGCAGAGGACGGCACATTCTCCGCCCGGGCTTCCGTCGCCCTCAACCCGGCCAGCAGAACCAGTATCAGCCAGAGTATGTGTGTCGGCATGGGCAAGTCCTCGTTTCAGCCCCCAATTGTACCTCGCCACCCCAGCCGCTGTCTGCCGGTTAGATGCTCGGCGGCCCGGAGCGGTTCCAAGCCCCGAGGGTAGACCGCCCTCGGCCGGTGTCAAAATGGGCAATGTACCCGCCAAGGGCCAGAATCGCGTCTGGCCGCCCCTTGCGTTGCGGGCGCTTCGTGCCCGTCCGGCGTCGAAATGCCCGCCCCCCGCTTTCTTGCGCTTCTTGCCGGCCTGCCAAGGCTCAGTTCTCGCCGGCGCGGATGCGACCGGCTCCACAGGGGTCCTCGACCATAGGCTTCGGTCCGGCTACCCTGGTATTCGATGCCGCGAGCACCTGCGGCGACCGTAAGCGGCATAGGGAGACGGCGGAATGATCAAGCCTGCCCTGCTACCGAACTGCACCGCGGAGGACCGCTGGCAGCCGGTGGTGCCGCCCTTCCGACCCCGTCTACTGGTCAGGATCACCAGCCGGAAGCCCGTGCCCGGTCAGTTGTCCTTGCCGGGCATGGGGCTCACCGACGACAGCGGCGAAATCTTCCTGCCGTCCCAAGAGGCTGCTGCGGCCGCCTGCGGGAAAGCAGCCGATGCCGCCGCCCGCCCTCCACCGACATGCCCGAACTGCGGCGGAAGGGAGTTCGACGAGGACGGCGATTGCACGAGGTGCCGGGAGCCGGGCGTCGTGAGACCTGTTGCCCGCAAACGGAAGCGATAGGCCAGGCCATCATAATCACCGGGGCGTGGTCCGATGGCTTCTCTCCCTGCCGCACCAAACGGTCGATCTGGTGGCGGGTGGCCCTCGGATCAGCGGGCGGGGTTCTCCTCCAGGGGCTTGACCCAGAGATAGTCGGCAATCGGCTGGCGGAGTTCGCGCAACTGCTCGTGCGTGATCTCGATAGCGCGCGCCTGGGCCTTCTCTTCTGGGGAAAGCCGAACGTCGCCGCTTTCGGAAAACAATACGATCCGGTCCTTGACGTCGGGCAAACGCCGCCTTACCCGCGTTGGCAACCCCAGGCCGTAAGCGACATGGCCCGCCCCGCAAAGGACAAGCATTTTTCGCCCTTGTCCCTGCTGCGACTCCAGGAACGTCGCGAGCGCCTCTGCCATGGCCTCGTCCCGGGCAATTTGGGCCTCAATCATCGGGCGCAAGGTTTGCGGCGTTGCCGAGGCATGCACCATCATCTGGAGGAAAGCGACTTCTTGTACGGCGGGTCCTGCATTTGCATCTTTGCGGGGAGTTCCTTTCTTGCCTCGGGGGCCAGGCGATCTATCCCGCCGCTCCGCACAACCTGACGAATGGTTTCAGACTTCGCGTTCAGCGCGACCACGGGGACCCTCCATTTGCGGGCGGCCTCCAGGATGGGGCGGTACTGCTGGTAGTTCTGCCATCGCTTGGGCCAAGTGGTGACCCTCGCCAGTTGCTCGAAGTCGATCTCGCCTCGGTTGTAGCGGTCGAGGTGGGATTGCTGCGACGATTCCATCTGCTCCAGCCCCAGCGCCAGTGGCAGACCTTTCTGTGCCAAATCGGTCAGGATCTTCGTCTGCATCTCGTGATGTCGCTGGAGGGTATGGCGCTCGCCCAAGTAGATGTTGCGGGCCGTGGCCAGGTCCTCCAGTACCTCCTGGTACTGCACAGGCTCACCCTGATACACGTCGATCCACAGACTGGCATGCTCGGCGTCTGCACGTTTGCCAGCAAGCGGTGAGGTCGCCTGGAGAAGGGCACGGGCCTTGGGCGGCTCCTCAGCAAAGGCGGCTGCCGTGATAACCCCGGCACCTGTCATCCCAATGAGGCAAAGGAGGTTTTGTCGCATAGGTGGCTCTCCTACTCTGCGAAATTCCCCAGTTCAGGTTTCTCGACTTGCACGTAGTCAACATACCGCATGCTCACCGAGATGCCGTGGTCCCCGGCGTTGAAGTTGATCGCCTCATTGTCGCTCAGCCGCGCGTCGCACAGCGTGGGCAGGCCAAAGACGCTGCCAAAGGGCGGAATCGAGCCGGGTGCGAGGCCCGTCAACTCCAGAACCTCCTGGGCGGCGGCAAATCGAAGTCGCGCCCAGCCTTTCGAGGCCCGGATCTTCTTGCTGGCCAGCTTCCGATCCCCGGGCATGACGAACATCATGAAGGTATCGTTGCCCTTGCAGATCAGGGCCTTGGCGCCGCTGGAGGCCGCGTAGCCTAACACCCGGACCGCCTCCTCGCTGGTGTAGACCGGCTCGTGCCGCAGCACCTGGAAGGCGATGCCGTGCTGCTTCAAGAGGCTTTCCACACGCTCGAAGACGGAGGACGACATAGGGGGAGATTACCGTTACTGCTCGTCAGGGCGGTTGTCGGGGCGCGGCGGGACCTTGATGCCCTTGCTGTTGAACCGGACCACCACGAAGATCAACGGCTCCGTGCCGGTGTTCGTCAACCCATGGTAAACCCACGGCTCTACGTACAGGATGTCGCCCCGCTTGGCCGGAAACTCCTTGCCGTCAAGCGACCAGGTGCCCGAACCCTCGGCCAGGATCAGGTATTCCTCTTCGGCGTGCCGGTGGGCGCGATGGAGGGCCTTGCCCGGCTTGACAATCGCCACGGCGGTCAGCACGTCTTTGGTGCCCGACGTCTCGCCGGTGAAGTACCGCCGCATCTCGCCCCAGTCGGCCTGATTGGCCTTGGCGTCGTGGAAGCTGACGACACCGGATTTCAGCGGCTTCAGCGGAGGATCGGCAGCCTTGGCGGGCAGCCATCCGGCCAAGCTGGTGGCCGCAACCGCACAGAGGATTCCAGAAAGCGATGACCGTGTTCTCGTTCGTCGTGTCATACTTGTCTCCCTGAGACACTGAAAGTCACTTGGCGTTCACCAGTGTGGTGATACCATCATCCCACGGCAAGGCACGATTCTCAACCCCCGACGTGTTCCGACCACCTGCCAGATTCTTCACGGACGAACTGAGCAGGCGTAGAATGGCGGCATGAGCGCAAATGCCCCCGGCGACGAAACGGTTCTGCTCTGCGCCCGTTGCAGCACGGAATTGACCCGCGGCAAGGGCGACTTCTACGTGGTGCGGATCGAGGCTCCGGCCGATCCCACGCCGCCGAGCTTCTCGGAAGAAGACCTGCAACGTGACCCAAGGGCGGAAATCGAGCGTCTCTTCCGGCAAATGTCCGATCTGTCTGAGCAGGAACTGCTCGACCAGGTGTATCGGCGGCTCGTCCTTTATCTGTGTCGGCCGTGCTACCGGCGTAGACATCATCATCATCGACGAGATCGGCAAGATGGAATGCCTGAGCCCCCTCTTTGTGGAGGCCACGATCCGCGCCCTGGATGGCCCCGTGCCCGTACTGGCGACGATCGCGGCCAAGGGCGGGGGCTTCATCAGTCAAGCCGAGGCCCGGCAGGATGTGGAGATCGTGGCGGTGACATCGGCGAATCGGGAGCGATTGCCGGAAGAGCTGGCCCGCCGTTTCCAGGCGTGGTGAGCGGGCCGCGTGCCCTACCGCACCGACCATTTCGGCTGGCAGGATCTCAATGCCCGAACCTATGCGGCCGCCGCCGAGGTCAGCCGGAAGCCGGGCCGCTGAACGCCCTTGCCGTCGCCGGCCAAGTCGTAGGCAGCTTCATTTCGCCAGGTAGTATATCTCCAGGCGAGGCCCCGCCGCCGGATAGGCCGCCCCATAGCCGCGCTTGGTCGTTTTCTGCGGAGGGTCGCCGGCAACCAGCAACAACCCGGTGTCGGCCCAATTGCCCGAGACGTACTGCTGGATGATCCCGGTCACGTCGAACGACGGGAAGTCGACTACGGCCTTGGCTTCGGCCAGCGGCACGCCGCCGTTCCGCTTCCCATCGGCGTCCAGATAGTCGGCCGACGGCAACCCCTGCGGGCCGATCGACTCCGGCCGAAACAGGCTGATGCCCAGCGGGCCGGCGCCCTTGTCGTAGAGGGGGATCCGCAGCACGGCCTTCAGCACTTTGGCCTGTTTCGGCAGGCCCAGCCCCGTGAACTGGAGCCAGTATCGCTGCTGGTTCCGGTTGGCATTCCCCAGCGAAACGATCTGCTCCGCAGGGAATGACTTGATGCCGTTGTAGGCACGCTCGGGCAGCAGCCCGTTGACGTACCACTTGGCCTCGGCCTTGCCGTATTGGGACTGGACCTGCACCGCTGCCGGCTCACAAGGCGGTCCCTCGCGGCCGGTCTTATCCACTGCCGCGACCTGATAGAAGTACTTCCCGCTCTTCAGCCCGTAATCGTCGTAGACGGCAGGTCCGAGCGCGCCGCTGCCGTACATCGGCAACCGGGACATAGCAGGCACTCCGCCTGTCGTCCGGCCGGCCCCTGCCGCGCCGCGGTACACTACGTAACCGGAGGGGGTCGAGCCGTCCACAGGTTTCCAGCTCAGCCGCACCTTTCCCCCGAAGCCGACGTTCTCGGCTGCGAGCCCGGCGACATGGGGCAGCCAGCCCGCCGGCCCGCTCTGCGGGCCCTTTCGGAGCAGGGCCTCGGCCAGCCGCTCTCTGGCCGCCAGCCACTGGTTCGGATCATTCTCCAGAACCCACCGCTGGTCGTATTTCAGATCGTCGTGCAAGGCGCGTTTCACCAGCGAGGCGACGATCTGATCGGCGGCGTCGAGCCGGCCGGCCTGTTTGAGCAGCCAACAATATTCGTAGTCCTGCAGCCCCCGCCGCAGCGCCTTCATGCGGAGGGTCGCCACCGGCCCCTCAACCCCCACCGGCTTGCCCATGTACAGGATCAGGCCGTCGCCGTCGCGGGCGTCGGTGTAATAGGCATCGAGGAAGCCGTGGCCTTGGTACCCCGAGGCGAAGTTGATGACCCACTGAAACATCCCGTCGACTCGGTATTTCCAGGCAGCCAGCCCCGCCGCGTTGACTGCCACCAGCGGATCGGAGAGCCTGCACGGGCTGCCGTAGAACCAACACTCCCGTCCGTGGGCCTGTTCCCAGGCCATGTCGCCGGGGTCGTAGAATGCGGCCGCCGGCGCCCAGATGTGGGCACAATCCTCGACCAGCGCCGGATTGGCCGCGGGAGACAGCCAGCCGGCGGCGAAATCCCAGGAAATCTGCCCCGCCGAGACCAGCGGATCAGGCTGTGCGGTGAGCATGATCCTCGCCCGCCCGCCGCCGCCCTCTTCCACCGCCCGGAAAAATCGCCGCTGGATCTCGTACGCCAGCTTGCCGACCGGCTCATCGACAAAGTACAAGAACGTGTTTTGCAACGGCCATTTCCGCTGGTCGAAGTGCCGCACGATCTCTGCGGCCAGGTCGCTGCCGAGTCGCCTGAACGGCTCGCCGCTCCAGCCCTCGGCCACTGGGGCGGCCTTCTCGTCGGTGGTGTGGTTGATCGTGCTGCCGCGGAAGGGATGGGGCAGCTCGAAGCAGCGGCTGGGCACGCCGTCGCGAAAGATCTCGCCCGTGGCGAACACTTGGCGGTAATACTTGTCGTAGTTCTGCCAGTCCAGGCTCTGGAGCCGGCCGGTCTTGCGGTCCCATTCGGCCCGGGCGGTCTGGTGCGACATCTCCGATTCGCACGTGTCCAGCCGGTGCTCGTGGGCCAAGCAGTAGTAGAGCCGCATCATGTTCCAGAGCGGATCGGTGATGTGCTTGGCCCGCCCGACCGACTCGTAGCCGACCCCTTCCCCTTGCACGATATATCCGGGATAGAATGGGGCGTAGGCCCGCACATGTCGCTCCCCGGGCAGGCGGAAGTCCCACACCGTGAGCTTCAGGGTGATGCGGCGGGCCGTCTTGCCGGCCACGGTCACGTCGATCTTCGTCTCATACAGCCCAGCCGCAATCTGGTCGGGAACCAGAATTTCCACAAAGACCGGCTGATTCCGGCTCCTCTCGTACAAGGCGGTCTCCTGGGCGGAGCCCGGCTTCACGCTGCCGATGTCGAACGGTGCACCGAAGGGGTACTTTGCGGCAAACGGAATCGTCTGATTGGGATACTCCTTGCCGCCGACCGTCACGTACCAGACGCGGTACAGGCTGACGCTTTGGGCAGGGAGTTTCCCGGGGCCCTGCCACGGGCCAACGGCCACGTCCACGTCGGCAACGGCCTTCCCTTCCGCCCGGATCACGATCTGGGCCGCCACGTATTCATTCTTCGCGGCCTTCAAGGTGATCGTGCCGCCGTCAGCGCCGGCGTTCCAGATTCCGTTGCTCTGCTGGGCCTTGGAATCGGGGAACACGGCCTCCAGGTCGGACGCGGCCCACACGGCCACCGCGGGGGACGGCCCCAGTTTCTGCGAAGCGAAAACAGGACCGTCCCCTTCCGACTGCGAGGCGGCGCCCAGCAGGCCCAGGAACACACAGGATAACGCAACATGCCGGCACATGGTTACCCGCCCCTTCTGCGGGACTATCGGTTGAGAGTGTGCCTTCCGCTTGGCGGAGACATGCGCAAGTGCTATGTCCCCGCCCCATGGCATGTCAACCCAAGCAAGCCGGTAAACGACGAGAAGGGTCGTGGCACACATGATGGAGAATCTCCGGGGTCGTGCTGCCTCTTGCCGTCGCTGCCGGGAGATCACTCTACGGGCTGACTTCGATGACGAACCGCTGGCTGGCGATACCGACCCGCTCCGTGGAGGTGGAGAGGACTTTCTCATTGCCCCAACCCAGCACGCCCTCATCCAGCTTTCGCGCCTCCCGGTCGATGGTGGCAGTGACTTCCACCTCGAACTTCCCTGCTCGACCGGGCGTGCCCGAGAGCGCGCCCGTGTCCGCGTCCAGCTTGAGCCAGCTTGGTCCCTTCAAGGCATACTTGGGGTGCTCGATGTCCCAGAAGTTGGCGACCTCCGGGTTGCGCTTCCGCAGGTCGCCCAGGGAGCGATTGGCGGAGACCCGGCCGCGGTACTCCGCGCCCACCTTGGCCTCGAGCGCCGGCTTGCCGTAGATCACCGGGCGGGGCGCGACGGCATAGTCCGACGGTCCGCTCCGCTTGCCCTCGGCATCCACCGCCACCACGCGGTAGTACGTCTTGTTGGCTACGGGCAGAATCACCTCGCTGCCCAGGACCGGCAGTTCCGTGGCCGCGGTTTCGGCGATGAAGTTCGCCGGGAACTGCGGCGAAAGCTCCTTCGAGATGCCGACGTTGACGGTGTACGGCACGTCGCTCACGGAAAAGCCCTTCTCGTCGCTGCCGTAGACGCGGTATTTCGCGGGCCGCCGGCCGAGCGGATTGGCCTTCCACTTGAGGGTCCCCACGCCTTGGTCCCGGTCGAAATCAACGGTCACGTCCACGGGATAGGCCGGCCCGCGGGGCGTGAAGCTCCACGTCCGGCTCCACGGCCCCCAAACGCCTTTTTCGTTCTTCGCCCGCACATGCCAGTAGTACTGCTTGTCCGGCGTGAGCAGGCCGGCCGCACTCAGCGTGTATTGCGGCTTGCCCTTGTCCGCGGTGCGGGAGATGAGCTTGTAGAAGTTGGTCGAGAGCGGCCATTTGATGTCCGCCCGATCGGCGAGCACGAAGTGGTAGTCTACGGTTTTCTCTCCCTCCGCTTCTTGGGGCACATTCCAGCGGAAAACCGGGTCGGTGCCCTCGGCCTGACCCGCGTCGGGCGGGTAAACCACCTCGGGCGGCGGCGGCCTGCGGGCCGTGCGCTCCACCCACTCATGGGTGATCCGCACTTTCCGCTCTCCGGGAGACTGGTCGGTATAGGTGAACGCGTTCTGGCCGACGATCATCTCGGGCAGCGCCAGCAGGGCCATTTGCAGATCGTTGATCATCGCCAGTCGCTTGAGCCGGGCGGCGCCGGAGAGCCGGCAGCGGAGTTGATAGTGGAAACGTTGCGGTCCCCAGTTCGTGAAGAACCAGTACTCCACTCTTTCCCTCGCGTCCAACCACTTCTTGCCGTCCTCGGAGACCTCCAACACGGCCCCGTTGCCTTCCACCTCGAATCGCCCGCCGACGAAGATGTAGGGGCTCCGCATCGTCCAGATGATCGTGCCCGTCTTGCCTTCTTCGGCTCGAAGCCCGTCCGGGCCGCTGACGATGTTCTCGATCTTGGTCGCGCCTTTCCTCCAGAGGTCGCTGCTCAGGTCCGGCCGGTATTCCCAGAGGCCGTCGCAGACGGTGTCGGGGTAGTCGGGCTGCACCGACGACCGCCAACTGTACTTGGCCGGGGTGAGGTGGCCCCAGCGCCAGACCAGGGCCTCGCCCGGCCGGAGCGTCATGTTCATCGTCGTCTTCGAGTCGCTGGCGCGGTCGCCCCCGACCGGGTCTTCGCAGACGAACATGGCCGCATACGCCTCATCGAGGCGGCGCGTGTCGGCGAGCGTGATGCCGTAGGTGTGGGCCCGCTTGATCAGGTCGTGGTCGCGGGCCAATTCCCGGTCGCTGGCCAGCGTCTCGTTGTCGCGGAGCAGGAAGAAGCTGTCCAGGTCGCCGTCCATCACGTGCCAGCCGCCGTCGTACGCCACCTGGGCGATGGCGTGCGACACCAGGCGGTCCGGGGCGCTCTTGAGTCCCACCTTCTGCCAATAAGCGCCCATGATCAGGGCGTCGCTGCCGCACGGGTTGTGTCCGTAGATGTTGAAGACCTGCACCGGGTCGCCGAGGTTCGCGCCGTAGCCGGCGCGGTGGAAGCGATGCGAGACCTGTTGGAACCAGAGGGCCATGGCCTTCTCCTTGTCGCTCATCCCCGGGGTGACGGCCGAGGCCACGATCTCATCGAGGGTGCGGAAATTGTTCCGCCCGTTGGAGAGCCAGGGATTGATCAGGTCGGTCTGGCCCACGTTTTCCATCCGCACTGCGCGGTTGGACTGCCAGCTTTGCTCGATGACGCCTTCCCGGTTGATGCCGCAGCCCATCGGCGTGCGGCAGCACTCGCCGTCGACGGTGCCTCCGTGCAGGACGGTGTAGGTGTGCTCCGCCTGGGAGATCTCTTCGACGTGGCGCTTGGCGACGTCACCGGGCTGGGCCTTGGAGGCCCACGGCTGCAGGGCCGCGCCCGCGGAGGCTTGTAGCAGGGCCGCCGAGATGAGGGTGAAGATCACTTGCATGGCAGTTTCTCTCTATGGTTTTGGAGGCGTGGTTTCTCCGGTTCCTGCGGAAGGCGGTGCGACTTGCTTCGCTTGGCACGCTCCACCGGCGTACTGTTGACGTCCGCGAGCGTCTGCCGCGTGCCTGCGTAAAGTTGGAGGACTTCCATCAGCGGGCGATCGGTTCCCTGGACCACTTCCAGCTTGCCGTCCTGGTCGATGTCGGCGGCCACGCAGTCGTGACTATTGTCGATGGCCCCGTTGGAGTACTTCGTGAATTCCTTGCCCTCCGGATTGCCCGGATTGCGATACCACGTGCTGCCCGAGACCTGGTCGATCCAGCCGTCACCATCCACGTCGAATGCCGCGCCGCCGACTTCAGTCCCCGCGCCGCTGCCAATCTTGTGCCGGACCCACTCATCGGGCCCCTTGTATTGGAACCACCATATGGCCCGTCCCAATAAATCTGCCACATAGGAAATTGAGGGTTCCAGGGGCGTTTTTGGGCTTTTTCTTGCTGTAACACGTTGCACTTTTATTGGGACGGG
>Ga0187848_10002873_pt1 | contig 13146 bp, 10 predicted proteins | sample June2016WEW_4_40_FD_132424 | JGI IMG/M metagenome (GOLD analysis project Ga0187848, IMG submission 132424) | Peatland microbial communities from SPRUCE experiment site at the Marcell Experimental Forest, Minnesota, USA - June2016WEW_4_40 | ecosystem: Environmental > Terrestrial > Soil >... | reverse complement strand
TTTACGTCGAGGGTCTCCCACCGACGCTTGCCATTAGCGGCGTAACGCAGGCAGAAAACTGTGCCCTCAGGGTAAATTCTTTTCTTATTGGGCTTCACGTAGCGGCGGCGCTTGCCGTTCGCTGCGGTTTCCCGAATCCATAGGCTCACGGTCATGATTTCTTCCTCAGAGCCCAATACTGAGAATTGAGGAAGAATCAGGGATTCGGGTAGCCACGCTTGGTAGCCATGCCGCTAAGTGATTGTATTTAAAGGACTGGCGGAGAGGGGGGGGATTTTAACCCCACGCTCTCGCGAAGCTATTTTAATTCTGGGACTTGCAATCATAACTGCTTGTGACCACACGAATTATCCACGTTTCGGTTCCACAAACCGCCACAACCCGCAACACGGTGCCACAGCCAAAACTGCGGAATTCTAGTAAAAACAGTAAAACGACGGATCGCGCTTCTGCCCGCTGAGTCGCCTTCCCCCATTTCGACGGACTAATCAGCGAGGTACTCGTTTTGCCGCCTGGCTGAGGTCGTGGACGCGCGGTTGCCCACCGGATCGTACACGTAGGAGACGGTGCCGTTCTTCCCCTCTCTGGGTGGCTATTGATCATCTCGAAGGTCAGCACTTAACTGCCCCCGAAGCAAAGGTGCCTTTCACACTCTTGCCGTGCGAGATCGACGTCAGCAATGCTATGAGGGAAGCGCTTGTCGTTCTGGCTTTGAAATCGTCCAGTCCAAATGTCCCTAAGTCTTGCGTGAAGTACGAGAAATATCGCTGGACGAGCAAGTCGGCTACCGTTTCCTCGCTGGCTAGTGAGTACGGCCTGCTCTGATTTCAGAACAAGACTCTGCTTGGATTTGTCTTGGGGTGATATGGTCCTCCCGTCTTCAGACGTGTTCACATCGACAATCACGAGCTATAATGTGTCCCCAATGGGGCGCTGCCTATGCTTGGATTGGAGAGCCTGAGCTTTCATTTTTCGGATGGCGTGCTGCCAAGGGTGCTGAAGCGTATGCGTTCGGGAGGAATCGGTCCACCCCGAGAGGTCCTTTTTAACAGCGATGAGGCTGCTGCCCGATACTACTTGGATCAACTTCTGCGGGGCGACGCGCGTCCTGCTATGCGCGGCGTGCTCGCGGTCGAAAGCCCTCAACTTGTTCCCAATCTCCGCATGGAGAAGGCGCAGGAAATACGCTGGCCTGCCGCCTCGATGAGCAGTATTGCAGGGAATGCGGCACCGCCCCTTAAAACAAAAAAGACTACTATAGTTCGATTTAGCCAAGTGCACCACGACATACCTGTGTTCGGGTCGTCAGCGGTGGTCGAGCTTGATGACAAACGGTGCTTGGTCTCCGCACGTGTGGGAGCGGCGGCTCCCGGTCCAGCCGCACCTATATCGAAAGTGTCCAATGCGGAAGCCATACAGGCCATATCAGAGTTCACCGGCACACCCGTAGAAAGTCTTGCCGGTATCAACGGTACTCTGATCTACTTCCACGATGACAGCGCGGGAACGTGGCGTCACGCATGGTTTTTCCGGAAAGTTCCCGCCGCGCCGATTTCATTCATTAAGAGTGGCCCCTCGACGCTAGGGCTTCCAGGGCCATCTCCGCGGATGATTCACATGCGCTTTGATTATGTGATCGATGCCACTAATCGGAAGGTCCTCCTTTCCTATACTTCTACCCCGACATTAGCCGTCATGACTCCGATTGCGTGCCAGGGGTTCGACGACGAGGGGAACCTGTGCTCCTTCGTCGGCCGGCGCGTCGCAGATCCAGCCTGCGTCGAAATGCACGACGAAATGCGTCATATCAAGACCTTCGACAACGATATGCAGCCCTACGACTCCGGTCCTGCTCCGGCATACCCCGTCCGCAATAGCACTGGTGATTTTGGCAATCAGAATGCGGCTGCCATTTCTGCCCATAAGAACGCGCAGCAAGTGATGCTTTTCTATCGCGGTGTCCTGGCGCGCAGTGGCATCGACGATCAGAACATGGAACTGGTATCAAGGGTGAAGTGCGTGGCCAGCGATGGCAAAGCGCCCATCTGGAAGCAAGCCCAATGGTATGACAACGTCATGTGGTACGGGCAGTGGCAGGATGCGCAGGGACAAGTCCGCAGTCTGGCCGCCTATCTCGATGTGATGGCGCACGAACTCACTCATGGAGTGGTGGAGCACTCCGCCGGGTTGAAGTATTTTGGTGAGTCCGGCGCTCTGGATGAATCTTTCGCTGACATTTTTGCCATCGTGATAAAGCACTCCTCGGCTCGGGGAGGAACGGCACCTGCAGACGAATGGAAGTGGGTAATTGGCGAAGGACTTGGCGCGGACGGCGGTCCTTTGCGAGACTTGAGCCGCCCGGCAGTCGACAACACGAGTAAGATAGTCCCCACGTTTGACGATAATGGTGGAGTGCACGCCTTGAGTGGCATTCATACAAAAGCCGCCCAGAGCGTGTTCACGGCACGCGCGGGGGATGGTAGCTTGCTCTTCAGCTGGGAGCACGTTGCGTTTTTGTATTATCTGTGCCTTTGCCGTCTGGCGCCCCTCGCTACTTTTTCCGATGCCCGGCAGATTCTCGTGGACGCAGCCAAGACATTCTTCTCGGGTCTGCCAGATGACCAACGTTGCCTTCGCATTACCGCCATCGAAATGGCGTATGATGAAGTGGGAATTGCATGACGAATAACGGCCCAATAACGGTTGATACGCTGCTTGTGTTTCGCGATCCTAAACAGGCGCAGGAACTCGGACCAGTGCTCCAGGTGGCACTGCGTGAAGTCGAAAACTTCTTTAACCTCGGACTTATACGAATTCAACTGAACCGCTCGGTCATATCCGAGGTTCCGATTCTCGCGAGTACGGAGAGCGACTGGAAAATCGTCAGTTTCGCCCAGAAAGCATGGAGAGCACTCTTCCAAAATGAAAGCGCTCCCGCAGACCAGTGGAATTCGGTTGCGCTCGGGCAAGGCGCCAAAGAACTGTGGGAAGTCTCAAAAGGAAGGTATGTCGCTACCATCGATGCAGAGAAGCTCCTTGGTTTTGTGCGCAGGACGACCAACCTCGGCGAGCACTCTCCTTTGCTGGTGGTGGTGGACCAACAGCTCACTCCGACAGAAGATTCGACGTATGTCATTGCCCGATCGTGCAATGATAACCAAGCCATCGTCTCTACGGTCCCCATGGACCCGGATTACTGGAACATACCGGACACGAACCGCAAGGCAACCATAAAACAACGATTCCGGGCCGTTTGTATGGCCTTCGTTGGAGAGTTACTCGGGTTCCAGCACTGTGTTGAACCCGCTTGCTTTATGTATGAGTTCGCCGAGAGTCCTGAGACGCTCGATGGCATGGTGCGATTGGGCGAAGGCCATGAAATTCCCGACTTGACGGGCAAAGGCTACTCGCCCCCCACGGGCGATCCTATGCTGGTTCAGCGCGTGGAATCCGAGCCTCAGTCAAAAGGATGGCAAGCGCTTGCCTAAGTACTGCTTCGATTGGTATCCAGGCGCGAGCGGGCAGCTCGAGGTGGTGAGCCCCACCGGCAATTTCCCTTGCCGATTCAGGTATACTCCGCCGTTTCGCGCTACCCTGCGATCGCCGCTGGAAGAAACCACACTGAACACGCCAGAAGATCTCGATCCGATCTATTCCAAGCTAGATGAACTGATGAAGTGCCTCACCGTGGAGGCCGCAAGGAAACCAGGAGGACCTGCCGCCGTTGCCGCGCCGGCTGCCGCCGTGGCTGCGCCCGCTGCGAATCCCGATCCCGACTTGCAGACGCTGGGAGACATGTTGCTTACCTTGATCTTTCCACAAAAGGTCTATTCTCAGCTTCAGACCCAGGATCTTTATCTGGAAATTGGCACGGATGAAGATCTGCTCAATCTACCCTGGGAGTTGATGTTTGATGGTACAGATTTTTTGTGTCTCAAGAATTTTGTCGGCCGTTTTGTAAATCTTTCCACCCCCCGAGTGCTTAGCGCAGCGCGGCCGGCCAACGTGTATGGAGTGGACGTTGAAAAGCTGAATGTGCTGGTGATCAGTGTGCCCAAGCCCCCGCCCAGAAAAGAGAAGGGAGGGGGAACCACGGAGTATGCGGAGTTGGAGGGAGCACGTGCCGAGACGGAGGCGATTCAGGAGACACTTCTCAAGTTTCCACAAGTGGACGCGGTCGTGCTTGCCGACGCCACCTTGGACGACGTATGGAAGCAGTTGAAGAGCAAGCAATTCCACATCATTCACTTCAATGGTCATGCCAGCTCCAATCCGAATGATGCCAAAAGCAGCGGTATCGTCCTGCAAGACAGATTGCTCACCACCGGTCTACTCACGAATGTGTTTGGCAAGAACCCGGCGGTGTTTTGCTTCCTGAACGCCTGTGAAACTACCAAGATGCCGGCCGATGTGCGCGGTGCCTGGAAAAGACAACACAAGCTCTATGCCCTTGCCAGTGCGCTTCTGGAAACCGGAGCTTATCTGCTGGGAAGTTCCTGGAAAGTAGAAGACCAGACCGCCGCGAACTTCGCGAAAGATTTCTATGACTGTTTTCTACAGGGAAATTCTCTGGGGTACGCCGTGCGCGAGGCGCGGCGTGCGGTGCGAGATCCGAATGACCCGAACAATCTCGGCTGGGCGTCGTACACTCTCTACGGCGATCCCCGCCTGTATATCCGGGTTCGCGACTAACTATCCAGAAGTCCTCTTGCGCGGCGACGGTTCGAGCCGCGCGCCCAATTTTCCGGCGCCTCTGGGCGGGCCCTTCAGGGCCTCACGCTCTTCATCAGTGAGCAACTTTTCCAGTTCGCTCGCGATGGCTTCGGCACGTCCCCGCCCCACATAGTCGTCAAATGCCTCCCGCGAAGCCCGGCGCATGGATAAGAGGGCTTTCGGGGTTTTGGCGCCGAACTTCGCGAGTTTCGCGCGTTCCTCGTCAGACAGGTTCAGGTCGTTCAGATACTCTTGCGACACGCCAAGGAACTCCTAGCCGATAGAGTACGCCTCGCTCCCAAACCGTGCAATGTAGCTGTACGGGATGGTTCCGTATCCCGGCGTCCCCAGGACCGACTCGGTCGCCCAGTATGCGTCCCAACTGTTGCGTAGGTAAAACTTCCCGCCGCCCAGATCCGGTTCATCAGCTACATCCTCGTAACCGACGAAGCACATCGCGTGGCCACCAACGTCTTGCTCATTCGGGATCGGGTTCACGATTTCCCCGGTTCGGGTAACCTCGTCGTTCTGGAACCAGGAATTGAACACTGGAATGGAAAAGGCCACACACCGACCACGCGCCAGCTCACTCTTAATGTCGAGAATCGAGGTTGGCGACAGTTGGTAGAAAGCGGGAATCTTGTAGTTTGCGGCGTCGGTGACGGCGCCGGCAGGAGGGGGATCCTGAGATTCATTGCCGGGGACCGGTGTCGGCACATAAGGCCAGGTCGTTTCTAGACAGCAGCCTTCGCTCTGCAGTAGCGGCATCGCGACCCCTATCCATGTACCTTCCGCGTTCGGGTCCCCATCATGCTGCTTACAGTCCCAGTAGAGGAACTGTCGCGATAAATCGAGAACCTTCTGCTGGGAACGCCAGTAGTGTTCCGCCGCTGCAGTGGATGCGTGAGCTACACAGGTTCCACGCTCCGCCTGGTCTCGTACCGGCTGCATCTCCGCCATTAGGCTCACTTTAGGCGGGAGGGGCGTGGCCGCCTCAGCCGACATCATCAAGGCCCGACGGGGACGAGGGACGCGTTCGAGGCGCACGCCCAGAGCCCTTTTCCTGGCTGGTATGGCTTGCATACCCCTGGGTTTGGGCCGCTGAGGAATTTTTGCCACCAGTGAAATCAGAGCTTGCCGATCAATCTTCAGATAAGCCGACAGCAAATCACCGGCGACTTGCGCCGAGCCAACCACTTGGTCCGTTGTCCGATAACCCAGTGACCTGAGGCGCACCAAATAGGGACTTAACTCAGGGACCTCATCAATGCGGGTTTCTGGCATAGCAAGACCTCCTACAAAAACGTGCCCACCAAGATTAAGGATGCAGGTGAGCCGAGTCAAGCGGCAAACAATCCCCCTGATGAAAGGACCTGATTCGGACCACATGTGCTTCCGGTTCAACCGGAAGCAGCAGGTCATGCCGCTCTACAGAGACCCGCAGGAAGCGGTCGACGCGAAGCTGAAAGAGATTCAAACCCTTCCTCCCGATCCTTACCCCCTCTCCGAATACAAACATCCAGTAACGGCTAAACCGTCCTCATTGGACAATCTCGATCCGGATTACATCAAGCCGCCTCAAACAGGACCCGTGCCAGACCTGCGCCGTCCGGGTGTCCCCGCCGTCGACGTCGCACCTCGGCCCAGCGCTCCCCCACATCCGCCCGTACAGGCACGCGCGCAGAAAATTTCTATCCTGAGCGAGCGTTGCGATCTGCTAATTGGGGAAATGGTGAAACAGTCGAGGCATATTCCCGAAGCGCACGAGCGCTTGCAACGAATGCTCGGCGGGACATTCGTTGCCAAATACGAAAGCAGTGCGGACAGTCTGTGGAAATCGGTCAACGCTGGCAAGACGCCACAAGTGCTCGTCGGGGATTCTCTGAAGGAAGTAGACCGTTCAACGGAAAAAATCCTGAAAACAGCGGCGCAGGATGACGATTCTCTGTTGAAGGCGCTCATACAAGATTTTTCCCGCATTCGATGAGCTATGTAGCAAAAAACAAGATAAGTGTCTTTGTTTTAATGCCTGGCGGAGAGGGGGATTCGAACCTGACCATTTCTGGACCCCTTTTGTTTTCGCGGACTTGCAATTGTAAAATCTTGTAATGGGAGCAGTTACCTAGACTTTGCCGCCATAGACTGCCAAAGCCAGCGACAGGGTGCCACAGGCAAAACTGCGGCATTTTAGTAAAAACAGCAAAAAATGGGTATCCAGCGATTTTGACTCTACGCAGCATCCGCGTGGGATTTGAACCCGGTAGCCCGAACTGACGACAAATCCTGGGATCGACAGCACATCCAAAACGCCGCGGCAAACTGTTATTACTGCATGCAGATCGGTGCGCGCGTAAAGCCTTTGCGCGCAACCAGCAGACGCCATGCGAGTTCAGGATGCGCCAAGCGACCGGCATCATCGCTTGCTGGCCTTCGTTCACGTAGACAGCCAGATGTTCACGACAATATTTGCTTGCAATCTAAGTTTCTGATAACCTGCCAACGAAACAGCAGTTCTTCATAGCTTCTAGGATTAGCATAAGCGGGCAGTCCTTTGAGCCGAAGAATTATGTGCGACGCAGAGCAGACGCTTCACCTCCAAGGGCCACCCGGTATCACAGACGACTACAACTCAATACACAACGACAGACTCCCCCAGTGGAGCACTGCATCGATGGAGTTCTCATGCGCCCGATCCATAGCATCTTTGCAGCCGTTCTCGCCGCTACCCTAAGCAACTTCGCGACGCTGCCCGCGCTTTCGCAGACCGCCGTGCCTCCCACCTTCCATCTCAGTTACGAAGACGATAGCAAAGTTAAAGGCAAAGACCTCGTCGTCTCTGGAGCGGCAGGAATCACCCAAGATCACATCGTCTACGTGTGTAAGTGGCCGCAGGAGCCACCGGCAAATCTCCTCTGCCCCGAGCCCACAATTGGAGGCAGTCCCGACCCAACCCTTTCCACCACGTCTTCGGGTGGGACTTACACTATTGCGTTGCCGCCTGGCACCTACTCGAACACCCGTAATATCTCCGTCGTTGAAATAGCCGGCACAGGCGAAAAGATCCCGTCGCGTACCGCTTCTGCTCTTCCAGGGGCCAGCAGCGCTGCCGCCCCTGCCGTAGCAGCCCCGCAGCATGACTTTAAGGTTAACGTCAACATGCCCTACTGCGACCGCGCTCTCCCGTATAGCTATGTACAGGGGGACAAGGCTGCGAAAACGCCATCTTTGCACATATTCTTGCAATCGAACAATTGGACAGATTGGTTCAAAAGCCAATACACGACGCTCTCGACCTCCCCAACCTCGCCGACGATTGATTGGGCGCCATTCGACCCCACCACTAAATTCAACAACGCCGGCCCCAACGATCCAATCGGCGGCCCAGACAACCTCATCAACGATGAGGGCGACACAATCCTCGCCGACCCAAGCCAGACCTTTAGCGGCGACACCTTCGACGCCCAGCGTCTGATCGTTCGCACCCTCTACGGTCCGAATCCCTTCTCATTCGCCTGCTCTTACGCGTATCTCGCGGGCATCGCTCCGAAAGCTGAGAATGCTCCCGTCTACGATGCCAGTGGAAATCCAGAGAATTTGATTAGCAACGGACTAACCAAGGGCAAGCCCTTCAACTTCAACGACTCGGACAACCCCAACTACTACCTCTTCAATGTCGTTCGCTGGCAGGATGCCCCGACAGCCCAAACGGCCAAGCCATCGGGAACCTCTCCACAGCTCTACCAGGCGGCCTCCGACGATTGGTATCTCCTGAATTACTCCAACAAAGTCGACCACCGCCACGACGCAATAAGCCTTTTCCGCCACTTCAAGCCAGAGATGTTGCAGTCGCCTTTCAACATCGTCGGCGACGAGAAGCTCATCTTCATAGGCATCCACCTCGCCCCCGCACCTTCCACGCCAGTGATACAGCCTGCAACCGCTCCTGGCATTCCCATATCGCCCACTGAGTTGGCTTGGTATAACACCCAGATCCAATACAACTTTCACGCAACACACGTTGAGCCCGTCAACGTACAGGACTTCGAATCTCTGCTCGGCATCTTGGAAGCAAATATAGGATTGACTACGCCACCGACTCCAACACCGAGTCCAGCACCGAGTCCAGCACCGCCTGCGGCGCAAGCCGTACCACCACCGCTTATTAAGGAGCTTACGGCCTCGTGGAATGCACTGACAAAGACTACGACTGTTACGGGGCTGCCCCAAAGTTTGAAGATAGTTCTGCAATTCAGCACGGACTGCCTCTCGGACGTCAACAATGTACTTAAGACAATCAAGCCACTTTTGACCGACAAAAACTGCAACGCCGCCCTTGCGTCGAGCACCTCAGCAAACGACAAGAAACAGGCGGATAGCGCTTGTTTTGCAATCGCAATCCCTGCATCAAACCTCGCAACTAAAGCGGCGGCAACCTGTGGCGCCTCATTTACCGCGCCAACCGCGCCCACAGACAGCACGAGTGCTTTCAATGATCTGAAAACAGCGATAGACTCCATCAACGCCGGTTTCGTGAACCCGAAGAACAAGCCCATCCTGTACTCTCTCAAGCAGGGCCTCTACGGCGCAGCCATCGTAACCAATCTCCAGAATCTTCCCGCCAACCTTGTCGGCACTTGGACAGCAACCTTCGCAGCCGCATCGTCCACAGCACCCCTGAGCACCGCGCCAAGTAGTCCGGACTCTCCCAGGCTGACCATCCAAGGCGCGAACCTAGCTTACTCCGGGCCTCCCTCTAAGAGCACCGTGACCAAGACCACGACCAAGAAAGGGAAGACGAATACTCCACCGACAGGAGGTGCGGCCACTCCGTCAACTCCGTCCGCCAACTCCACCGGCAAAACCACTACGGCCGCCAACTCCACAAAACAACCCATATGCGCCGCTTCCCTGGATACTGGCGGTCCCGATCCAACCGTCCAGAAGCCATGTTCTAACGCCGGTCCAACCATCCACGACGAAGGATTGGCTCATTGGGATGTCTCGCTACTCGTGCCAGTAAAGGGTTACACAGACTTGACCTATCAGGTCAGCACGCCGCCGACCTCGACGACCGGAGGGACCGGCCCGAACGACGTCACCGCCAAGACTATTACCCGTACAAACGCCTACGCCATGTTTGATATCATGCCTTTCGGGCAGGATCTCAATAACCTTCCCACCATCGGTATTCCATATCTGACCGCCGGATTGCCACTGGCTGGGCAGGTTTTCAATAAACCCTACTTCGCGGTGGGCGAGACCCTTTTCCTCCCCAAATCCATTTCCAGCAGAGTCAAGGTACTCTCCGAACTCTCTTCCTACTTCCCTTTGTCGATCAATCCTGTTTTCGGCTGGGTCTACAACAAGGAGTTTCACACTACAGTTAATCCCACGACAAATGCGGTCACCAAGGCGCCTTACCGTGCCTGGAAACCCCAATTTGCGATCGGGTTCTCTTTCCGCTCTATCTCCAGCACGGTCAAGAGCGGGCTCAGCAAATCCAGTGGCACTAACACCAAGTCCACCACAGGTACCGGAAATAACAGTGCTGCCGCGCAATAGATCTAGAGAAGAGAACTGCACGAAGGGGCACAGGCATTAAAGGCCAGAAGAGAGAGCAAGCCGCAATGGCACGATTGATCAGGGAGGAATAAGCGATGATAGCTGCGCGTGGCAGTGACGCCCTTTGAGCTGAGAGTTTAAGGATTCTTCGTGAGAGTCGGCAACCTCGTTGAGATGCCGGTTGCTGGCCGCTGGTTCCGAATCGGTATCGTGGCTGTCACTTTTTGGAGGTGAAATGGAAATTGCTCGGCGACTCGCACTGTGCGTCCTAGTCGTTGCGTTGCTACCTTGCGGAACGGGAGCTCAATCGGCCCCTGCGCGGCAGACGGTCACTTTTGTGCAGCTTACGGATGCGCACCTTTTTGACGACGACCAACGCAAAAATTCTGACGCACTCGTTTGGGCAATAACAAAAATAAACGGCTTGGTTTCCGCCGGAACAACAATCGACTTCGTCGTTTATACGGGGGATCTGGGGTTACGTGCTGTTATATTCCAGTCTGACCTTTGCGACCTTGCCCCTCGGGAGGCAGAGAAGATTCCGAAATTACATCTGCTGAACCAGGCTCTTGATACACTAGCCAAAGAACTCAACGAACTTGCCGTCAGGAAGCTCTATTTTGTTCCTGGAAACAACGATTTGGCCTATGAGGAATTGAGGGACATTGGACGTTATCAGTGTTTCCTCACTCAACTGCGGGCCAGCCTGCACAAGCTGGCGGAGGAAAGTCATGTCCATTCTTCGCCGCTGGAGCTAGCTGCCCTCGGGCCAGAAAGTACACTTGAAATCGGGGGGATTAGGTTATTGGGATTTAATACCGCATCCCTGAAAAATCATGAGAAGTACCAGCAATGGTGTTCAAAACCGCCTGAGACCGCGGACGAATACGCAATTTGGGCGGCTTGCCCACAAGTGCAAATCGACCAACTATCTAAGTCGCTGCAGACGACCGCATCCGCCGTGCTGTTCACGCATATCCCTTACTTGAAGGATCCGCATCCGCCGCGCGCAGAAAAGCTGCCTCGCGCGTGGGACATTGAGGAAACGCTCCGCGCTGAATGGGAACAGGAGGCATGCGGAAAGAACGTCGTCGCGATCTTTGCCGGACACTTTCATGACGGCAATCGCGACTTTTACGGTGCCAGAGGTCGCCAGCCTTTACGAGTGACGGAGTGCGTCGCCAACAAGAGTTGGGTAGCGCCGCCATTGGCTGCAAAGTATCAGGAAAGGCAGGCTGTGCAGGCTCGCGGCCTGCTGTTGGCCACGATCACGTCCGCTGAGGTGACCCATTGCACGATCTATTGGTTTTATGGCGAAACGGGGCCCGCTAACAACACCACCGCTTCGCCCTGCCAATAAGAAAACATCCCCACGACCCAAGGCGGCGAGTACACTCTAGCGCAACGACGGATTAAAATGGTGCGTAACGAAGGAGACGAGAACCCGCCGCCCGATGCATTACGTTTGCTGCCTCCGAACGGAGCGGCAATTTCTTTGACGTATAAAGAACCTGTCTTCCGTCGCTATGCTCATGAGGCGGGAGGCAATCGAGCAGAAGTCTGTGCTGATGAGTACTGCTTGCGTTTCTGACATTTGTCCATAAAATTCACCTTATATAGGGGATCAAGGCTATTCGGCAAGTCCGCGAAGTCTATTCGCTAACCATTGGCCACCTTCTGCATCCATATCGGCTCCGGCATGCAATGTCGAGCGTAAAATGCCTCCAGCCGTGACCGCGCATTCTTTCCTGGCATCCCCGGGCGCAGCCCCAGATACTCCACCGCATTCCATCCAAAAAAACAGTCCTCCGCCGAATGCCCAGGGCACGCCGCTGCACTGATGTGCGCAAACAATTGAGCAAACCTCTGCATGTAAACGTCGTTGTTCCCCACCTGTCCGAGCAGACTCCAGTCGGTGCCGTACAACAAGTGTGACGGTAGCTGGTTCTTCCCAGCAGTCGCTTGCTGATACGCCATCTGGATGCATTCACCATAGCCCGATTGATCCAGGACCATGTTGCTGCTGAACGCGGCGTCGCCATACGCCTTCGGGGATCCCTTCGCGCCGAGCATCACAACAAATTCCTGGGATGTGGCGGGCAGGCCCGCAACCGAGATACAAGCATCCAATCCTCCTAGATGACCGAAATCCACGCGCAAGCCCGGATGTCTCGTGAGCGCGAGAACCCAATACTGTGCTGCGGCCAGATCCTTGTATTTGTCGCTAGGACCGTTCGTTTTGTTAGTGTGTGCAAGGACAGGTACCTGCTCGTCAACGCACCAGTTGTACAAATCATCCAAGGCGTCGTCCATCCGCTGACCTAACAACTTAGTCGTGCCATTTGGGTATGGAATTGGCGCCGATGTCCATTCCGGCAACAGACCACCCTTCCAGAAATCTGCTTTCCCTCCTTTAGCAGGATCGTCAAGCGCCGCATTTCCATAAGCTGCAAAACCCATCGGCGGATAGAGCTTCACTCCGACACAGCCCTTGCTCCGCACGGCTTTCTGTACAAAGGCCAGCGAGGAACTCGCAACCTTGCCTTGCTTATTTTTGAAGCCAGCCCGTGCTGCCACTTCGCGCAACGGACAGAATGGCGCAAACCCGTGCACCCGCCCATCCGACAAAATGCTGATCAACATCATCAATTCGACTTGTGTGTCGAGTGTCGTCGGCGTCGGGTCGCCCTGTGCCAGCCACCAGTCGTAGTCCACCATGCTCGCCAGCATTAAATCGACATCTCGCTGCGCGGCCGGCGTAAACGTATCCAGGTAATCTTGGGCGGAAACATATCGGTATTGGAAGTACTGCATTATGAAGCTGGCAGCCCCCTTGAGGCTGAAGGCCTGTGCCGTCGCACTCGCTCTGGC
>Ga0187848_10002870_pt1 | contig 13152 bp, 12 predicted proteins | sample June2016WEW_4_40_FD_132424 | JGI IMG/M metagenome (GOLD analysis project Ga0187848, IMG submission 132424) | Peatland microbial communities from SPRUCE experiment site at the Marcell Experimental Forest, Minnesota, USA - June2016WEW_4_40 | ecosystem: Environmental > Terrestrial > Soil >... | reverse complement strand
GGTGACCCTTACCTTCTGGGTCACCGGAGTCGTGTCGGTCCTCGCCCAGAGGTTCCACTCCTTGAGGGCGCAGAAGTTCACTTGCATTCTGTCCACCACGACGCGGGTGTGCTGCATGAAGATATCGACCATGGGGAGATTGAGGCTCGTCCAACCGTCATAGCCGCCCCCGCCGAGGCCGATGACTCCGCCGACCCTCGTCTTCTTCATGATCTCCCAGTTATTTATGAAGACATGATTCATCCTCTCGTGGATGCACGTGAAGAACCCGTTGGCCCTCACATGGTAGCAGGGAACGGAAACGATGAGGGCCGCGTCTTCAACACACGTCTTTTCCAGAATCCATTCCACGTCATCCTTCTGCCAGCACTTGCCGGTGCGCATGCACAATTCGTCGCAGCCCCTGCACGGGTAAACCTTCAGGTCCATGGCGCGGATGATCTCGGTCGGCACACCAAGCTCTTCCGCCCCCATTGCCGCTTCCTTGAGAAGACTCTCAGAGAACCGGTTCTTCCTGCCGCACGACAACCCTATGATCTTCTTCATTCCACCCTCCTTGGAGGTGTTCTCCTCAAAGTTCTCCAATACCCGTTCAGTTCTCGAACCCGTTCCACGCAGGCACGCCGGTATAGGTTTTGGCCTCTTCCTGCCCCTTGAGCACCCTCAGCGCTCCGGCGGCCATGGCCTCCATCTCGAACTCACCCGGGTAGACCCTCACAGGGGCGATATACTTTACCATCCCCGTGATGCGATCGACGAGGTACGTCTCACGGACGACGCCGCCGGTCAGGAGAATCGCATCTACCCTGCCTTCGAGGACCGTGGCGTAGGCGCCGATGCTTTTGGCGATCTGATAGATCATGGCGTCATAGATAAGCTGAGCGTGAGTGTCTCCCCCTTTGATGCGATCGAGTATCTCCGTCACGTCAGACGTCCCGAGGTGATCCGTGAGACCTCCGGTCCTCGTGATCCGGTCGTACACCTGGGCTTCCGTGTATGTGCCTGAAAAGCAGAGGCGCATGAGGGCGACGGCGGGGAGCGCGCCCGCCCTGGTGGGGGCCATGGGTCCATCGCCGTTTATCACATCCGTGGAATCGACCATGCGCCCTTTCCTGTGGGCAGTGACGGTTATGCCGCCGCCGATGTGGGAGACCACGAGGTTGAGGTCTTCGTAGCCCCTGCCAATTTCAGCGGCATAGCGTATGGCAACCTCTTTCTGGTTGAGGGGATGGCCCCTGCTTTCCCGGAAAATGCCGCGTAAGCCCGTGACGCGCGCCACGAGGTCGAACTCATCCACGTCGGGAGGGTTCACCACAAAGGCCTTCCCGCCATAGGCAGCGGCGAAATCATGGGCAAGCTGGCTGCCTAATGTGGCCGGGTGCTTCACTGTGAAGCCTATCCGCGCATGATGGAGCAGGGTCTGGTTGATGGCGTACGTGCCGCCGGACACGCCCACGAGGCCCCCGCCCCTTCCCACAAAGGCGTCTATCCCGTCGAGGGAGATTTCTTTCTTCGCGAGCTCCGAGAGTATCGTCTCCTTGCGAAAGGGGAACTGGTCCCGTATCTCCGGGAACTCCCTGAGCTTCGCTGCGTCGTGGGAAACATTGGCGGAAAAGATCTCTTTTTCGTTCTCGAAAAGGGCTATTTTCGTCGAGGTGGAGCCTGGGTTTATGACAAAGAGGCGATAGGGCTTATCCACGCGTATTTTAGGCCCCCTCTTTCTTCTGGGCGCAGACCGCCGCGAGCGTGATGGCCCCCACTATCTCTTCAACCGGCGCTCCCCGGGAAAGGTCGCTCACTGGTTTCGCGAAGCCCTGAAGGAGCGGCCCGTAGGCCTTAGCATGGGCAAACTGCTGGACGAGTTTCACGCCTATGTTGCCCGCCTCGAGGCTCGGGAAGATGAGTACATTGGCCCTGCCTGCCACCTCCGAGCCCCCGGGCACCTTCTTTGCCGCCACTTCGGGCACGATGGCCGCGTCGAGCTGAAGCTCCCCGTCGATGAGGAGGTCCGGTCGCCGGCTGCGCACCATCTCGAGGGCTTCGAGCACGCCATCCACGCGCTCGTGGCTCGTGCTTCCCTTGGTCGAGAAAGACAAGAGAGCAATGCGCGGCTCCCACTCCATGAGGCTCCGCACAGTGTCTGCAGTGGAGACGGCTATGTCCGCCAACTCCTGCGGCCCTGGTGCCGGGCAGACGGCGCAATCCGCAATGGCGAGGAGGTCGCCTTCCGGGCCCTCGTATCCGGGTATGGACATGATGCCCATGCTCGAGACCGTGGAGATCCCCTCCTTCAATCCGATGATCATCTCTGCCGCCATGATGACCTCTCCCGTGGTGTGGGAGAGTCCCGCCACCATGCAGTCGGCCTCGTCGAATCTCACCATCATGGCCGCGAAGTTAAGCGGGTCTTTCAGCATGCGCTTCACTGCCCGGGCCGGATAATCGAGGTTCACGCTCGAGAACCTGTTGGCAAGATTCTCGACCCTTGTTTCATCAGTGCCATCGACAATTGTGATGCCTTCAAGCGAGACCCCGATCGCTTGGGCCGTCGCCGCCACAGCGCCGGGCTCTCCCACAAGCACAGGAATTGCCACCCCCTTGTCGCGCACCTGGCGGGCAGCCCGTAGTATCTTCTCCTCATTGGCCTCAGGCAGGACAACACGTCGTGCATCGGCTTTTGCCCTCGCCTCCAGCCCTTTCATGACATCCGTGCTCATCTGCCGCTCCTCACAAAGAATAAAGGGTCTTGTGATCCATCAGACCCATTCTTTTTGCTACCGGTACACGTAGTCCCCTGCCACATACTTGGGCGGGATGACAGGTATCTGGAGATAGGAGTCATACTTGCCGCCCGAGTGAATAATGTGCTTCCCCTTGTTGTTGGTGTCCCAGAAGAAGGGCTCGAACCAGCCTTCGCGGATGTAGTGGCCGGACACGAGAACGCGCAACTGCTGTCCCTTATGCCATATCCTGCTGTGGGGCCATATCTCGATATCCACTGGGACGATCTCGCCGGCTTTGAGCTTCTCTTCTTTAAGGTGGGCCTGAACAGGCTGAAAATGGGTGGAGAGCTTCGGGTCCAGCTCGCGGTGAGAGACCCTCATCTTTCCCCAGGCGCCCGGATGTGGCTCGCCCAGCACATTCACGGGGAGCCAGTTGCCTGCCTCATCCAGTTTCTGGATGGCGATGAACATGTCCATATCGTCATGACCCTCGGCCTCGACCCAGAGCCGGAGCTTCATGTAGCCGGTGATCTCGGTGTCCTTGTCGAAGGCGATGTCGAAGGTCGTGAACCCTGTCTCGCCGTCGTAGCTCACCTTCGACTCTTCGGCAACAGGCTGAAAGGAAAGGGCGCCCCTACCCGCATCCACGTGGAGCTTCGCATATTCGGTCCTGGCAAGGGGGAATTCCTTCTCCGGCCGGTTCGTCTGAAAGTCGTATTCGTGGGCGTCCATAACCTCAAGCCGCACCCTGGGGGTGAGCTCCCAGCCGTTGCGGATATCCTTCAGATAGCGGTCGAAGAAGCGCCTCAGGTCTTCCAGGCCCGCGGTGCAGTACGTGTCGGGCCACTCGAACTCCCTGTGCGCGCGGAGCCACTTCTTCTGGGTCCGGATCTTTCTGAAGCCTTCCATGGACCCCCGCAGGTGAAAGTGGTTCCAGCAGACCGTCGTGTACGTGGGGATCCTGATGCTCTGCCACTTCGGGATCTTGTCCTCCCAGTAAGCATTCATGAAAGGGTACGCCTTTGCCATTTCCACGTTGTCGTCCACATACCCGGGGCCGGTAAGGGAGCCGACGATGAAGTCGCTGAAACCGAGGGCAGGGATGCCCCCCTCGTAGAGGGATTCACGATAGAGATCGCCTGTGCCTTCCCACGGGGCGATGCAGGTGAGATGGGGCGGCTGCTCCGCGGCTATGCGCCACTGGGTCATGGCAACGCCTGAGTTGCCGCTCATCCCAACTTTCCCGTTGCACCAGTATTGCGTGGCGAGCCATTCGATGAAATCGTAGCCGTCGCGGCCGTCCTGAGTACCGAACATATTGATGTCGCCCTGGGAATGGCCCACCCCTCGGGGATCGACATTGGCGACCGCGTACCCGTGGCGGCACCAATAGGCAGGGTCAGGGGACTCGAACTTGGTCATGCGGGAGACCGTTCCCGGCGGAACGCCCATGATCTGCCATTCGTCAAAGCCGTCCCCCGGGCGCTTTCCGAAGTAGCTCCACGAGATGAGGACGGGTATGTTCGTATGTCCCATGGGCCGGTAGATATCCGTATAGACGATGGTGCCGTCGCGCAACGCCACGGGGATGTCCTGCTCGCAGGTAATGCCGTCCTCGGCCACGTAGGTCCGTTGATTGAAGGGTGGACAGAACCCGTGGCCCATTGCTTCCATCGGGTCCGTAGGCGGCCCCTCTTCAGCGCTCCTTATCTTTGGCGGGGCGGGTCGCCGGGCTTCCCTGTAAATAGTCTCTATTTCCACGCCATTGAATATCTCTTTCTTTCTTATCTTCTCAGCCATGAAGACCTCCATCCGAAATCGCCGATTCCGGCTGCGCACCGCGCGCATCCGGTCGCGCCATCATCCTATTCCCCAAGCAGCTGCGCCACGTAAGCCGCCGCCTCGCCGAGAGTCTTCTTCCTCCTGAATTCCATGAAAGGTATGTCCACGTCGTAGGTGTCGGCAAGTATCGTGATTATCTGGACATAGTTGACGGATTTCGCCTTCAGGTCGTCCACGAATTTCGTCTCTCCCTTGAACTCTTCCGGGGGTTTCTTGAAGATCTGGGAAGCCCGCTCGATGATCTTTTTCAATATCTCCTCTTTCAGTTCCATCGGTCCATTCGCTCCTTCCTTTCCTGCCTGTGGCTCGCCGGTCGGTCGGCGCTTCGAGACCAACCGCGAGGCGTCAATCCTGGGCCACTGCGAAGGCCACTGCATACTCATTCTCGCACGACAGGGAGATCAGCACGCTCCTTATTCCCTTGTCAGCGGCTATGCCGTTGAGCTGCCCCGAGAGGGTCACATATGGCTGGCCGGTCTCTCCGTCGAGTATCTCGATCTCGCTCAGCCTCACGTTGCCGTGAATCCCGAAGCACTTGAAGACCGCCTCCTTGCCGGAAAAGCGCGTGGCGTAGTAAGAGACAGGGTCTGGGCTTTCCGCGGCCTGCTCCCTCTCCCGGGCGGTGAAGACCTTCCGGACAAAGGAGTCGCTCTCCGCTTCGAGGATATCGTGAAGGCGCTGCATGTTCAAAATATCGGTCCCCACGCCCAGTATCACTCGCTTTTCGCCTTTCTCTTCTACGGCTCCGCGTGAGCTCCTCACCCGGTCTCGTGCTCCCGCATCCAGCGCACGAGGTGCTGAAGCAGGCGGTGCTTGCATTGCTCCACCTTTTCCCTATCCCACTCATAGAACCCCTTGCCCGTCTTGAACCCGAGCTCTCCCTTCTCCACCTTCCTGCGAAGCAGAGCAGCGGGACCCATCGACCTGTCGATGCGTTTGAGGATGTACTCATGGATCTGCAGGGTAAGGTCGAGACCTACCATGTCCGCCGTCTCCAACGGGGCGAGCACGGGCAGCCTGATGCCGAAGCTGTTCTTGATCACCTCATCCACGGTCGCCGCGTCCGCTATTCCCTGATCGACGATGGAAACGGCCTCCCGCCACAAGGCATGCTGCAGCCGGTTTCCCACGAACCCCGGCACGTCCTTTTTCACCCTCACGGGGTGCTTCCCCGCGGTCTTCAGAAGATCGAAGGTATAGTCCACTACCTCCGCCGAGGTATGCCTGCCTCCAATAACCTCCACGAGGGGGATGAGATACGGGGGGTTCCAGAAATGAGTACCAACCACCCGCTCCTTCTTGCGCACCTTCGCGGCGATCTCCGTGATGCTGATGGTGGACGTATTGGTGGCAAAGACCGTCTGGGGGGAGCAATACTGCTCCAGCTCCACGAAGAGCCCCTGCTTCAGATCGAGCCGCTCGCAGACGGCTTCGACCACGAAACGAGCGCCCGTCACCGCTTCCCTTAAGGAAGGGGTGATTCTGATGTTCTTTAAGACAGGCTCGATGTCTTCCGCAGCGCCGATGCCATTTTCCGCCAGAAAGCTCAGGTTGATCCTTATGTTCTCGAGGGCTTCGCCAAGGACCCGGTCGTTCACGTCGGTGAGGCTCACCTCGTGGCCTTTGGACGCGAAGACCTGGGCAATCGCGTGGCCCATCAGGCCTGCTCCGACAACGGCTATGTGCTCCGATCGTGCCAAGGATAACTCTTGTATGAGGCTTATTCAATCCTCGTGCCGTACAATAGGGCATTGACGGTGAACTGCAGAATCTCTCTACTGCGGCCGGTTTTTGAGATTAACGGCGGGGTCGCCTTCGCGATATACCAACGGCAGGACCCGCAGCATATGGTGGCGATCCACATGATGCTGCGGGGTTCAGAAGAGATAGACGTCCTCTACGTGTTGCGCGGACGCCTGATGCCGAGCTTTTTCGCGCGAAATCTCAGGGTGCTCGGCTTGAGGCCCAGGCGCCGGGCGGCCCCGTTTCGTCCCTCGACAATCCACCCGGTCTCTTCAAACACCTTGAGGATGTGGCCCCTCTCTATCTCCTCGAGGGTCTTACCCGTGTCCGTTGACACACCCGGGCCCCTCGGCACCTCGATCTGGAGGTTTCCGTCGGGACTCGTGATCACTGCCCTCTCGACGAGGTTCTCCAATTCCCTGACATTGCCGGGCCACGAATATTCCTGCAGGGCCTTTATCGTCTTCAAGGGCACCATATTGAACTCCTTGCCCATCCATTGCCCATATTTCTTCACGAAGGAGCTTACGAAAAGGGGGATATCGTCGAGGCGTTCGCGCAAAGGGGGGATGGAGATGGGGAAGATGCTCAGGCGATACCAGAGGTCCCGACGGAACCTGCCTTCCTCCACCTCCCGTTCCAGGTCCCTGTTCGTGGCCGCGATCACCCGAACATCGGTCTTTATGGTGGTACTCCCGCCCAGCCGCTCGAATTCGCCGTCCTGAAGCACCCTGAGGAGCTTCGGCTGCAGTTCTGCGGGTAGGTCGCCTATCTCGTCGAGGAAGAGGGTCGTGCCGTGGGCCCCTTCGAACCGCCCGGTTCGTCTCGCCGCTGCGCCGGTAAAGGCGCCCCTCTCGTGGCCGAATAGCTCGCTTTCGATGAGGCCAGGGTTGAGGGCCGCGCAGTTCACCTGCATGAAGGGGCGGTCCTTGCGCCTGCTCGCCTCGTGGATGGCCCTGGCGATAAGGCCTTTGCCCGTGCCGGTCTCTCCGAGGAGGAGGACCGTGGCATTCGTGGGCGCCACCTGTTTTGCCTTGACGAGGATCCGTTTCAGAGCATCGCTCTTGCCCACTATGTCGCGGAAATCGTTGGGAAGGTTGATCTCTTCGCGGAGATAGATATAGTCGGCCTCGATGCGTTCCTTGAGCTGTCTGATCTCCGAGAGGGCGTGCTGGATCTCTTCCTCGTTTCTCTTCCGCACGAGGGCGTTTGCAAAGACTTCGCCGAAGAGGCGCAGCCTGGGGACAAGCTCTTCGGGCCACGAGCAGTGTGCGTGGATGGTTGTGATCACTAATGCAGCAATGGTAGATCCGCCGACTGACACGGGTAGGGCTATCCCGGAGCGCACGCCGAACCTTGCGTAAAGCTGTTTCACCTTCTCCGCTTCCGCTGGCAGGTCCTCGAGGTGCGTCCATTGGACGTGCTCACCGGCATACCATTTGTCGAAGAAGAATTGGAGGTTCTCGAACATATTGGGGACCCTGGACCACAATTCGTCCGCCTCCCTTATGTCGTCGGCGTCTTCGTCGGGGGACCAGACAAAGGGCTTCTCGAGTCCTGAGAAGCGTTTGTCTTCGCCGGCCCTATAGAGGACGCACCGGTCAACGCCGCCAAGAAGGCGGCTCAGCCGCCCAAAGTCCCTGCTCAGGACCTTTTCGACGTCGTCCCGCGGGAGATTGATGTACGTGGCCGAGACTTCCGACAGAAGGTGCTCGAACTGGCGCATCTCTTCGATCCTCTCCACCACCCTTTTCCGCTCCAGGGCGCCGGTGAGTATCTTGCCCAGGTGGCGGAAGACCTTCACCAACTCGGGCGGCCACGAACGTTCGCGCCCAATGGACAGGGCGGAGAGAACCACCGACTCGGGCCTGTCCCTGCCGCACGGCAGGATGAGGGCGGACTTGACACCGTATTTCGCGAAGTACTGCTTATCGCGGCCTGTCGGTAGGTCGTCGGAGAGCCTGGACAGGAGAACCGCGTCTCCCGAACCTATCTTGTCGGCCACCCATGGAATCTCAGGGCTGACTGTCACGGGGGGGAGCGGGCCTGCCTCGGGGGCACGATAGGTATGCACCTCGCGCATCGGGCCATCATCTGATGCTTCGGTAAGGCTGATCGCGTCGAGGTCCCAGAATTCTCCGGCTTGCTTGAGACTGATCTCTATCTCCTTGCCAATGCGGGAGGGCGCCACGCTCATGAGCTGGGCCGACAAGTCGAAGAGCATCTCCCTGAAGTGCTGCAGAGGCTCACCCGGCCGAGTGCCCGAGCTCTTGCCCGACGCACGGGTATCCCCCTCCGCCGGGGTATTGTGCGGCCGTATCTCGCGCTCCTTTCGAGGGGCCATGCGTGCACCTTATACGTATCCGGGTGCCGGTCAAACGGGAAGAGCCGCAAGCCTTTCGCTCAAAGGGAAAGCCCTCACCAATTGATCCTAAACCCGTTACTCTCTTTATACCACAGACCATTTCGATCATCCATGGGGATCACCGGATTCGCCAAAGCTCACGGCTCTTTAGTTTCCCTTCGAGCGCTTCGAAGAACTTCGGGGTGCTTGGTGCGGACAAAGCCGCTCACCATGAAAGGAGATAGGACAAAGGGACGGAAGCGCCAGGTCCGGTGGTTCGACTCATAGGTTCGTACCTGCAAGGAAGGGGATCGTTCTTGTACTTTCCCTCGGTGCCCTGACCGACAGGGAGTTTACCCTGGGATTTATGCGAGGATTGAGGGAACGTGGTTTTCGCTTGTCAATAGATCTGCAGAGTTTCGTACGCCAGGTTGATATCGGGACCGGGGAGATTCATTTCAGGGACGTAGCGGAGAAGAGAGACATTGTGAGTATCGTCGATATGGTGAAACTCGATGTAGTGGAAGCAGAAATACTCACCGGGACTGTTGATCTGGAGCAAGCCGCGGTGATTGTCGAAACATGGGGATGCCCGGAGATCATCATAACCAGTTCGGACGGGGTTCTCGCCCGTTACAAGGGCAGAACGTGTTTTGAACGATTCACTAACAGGAACTCTCAGGGCAGAACCGGTCGCGGTGACACAACAACAGGGTCATATCTGGTCCGTAGACTGGATCATGGGGTGGAAGAGTCATTGAAGTTTGCGGCAACCCTGGCTTCGATCAAGATGGAGACCCCCGGTCCCTTCAGGGGAACCTTAGAAGATGTTCTGAGAAGAATGAGGCCCTAAAGACCCCCCCCTGGAATGCCCCGGAACTTTTCCAAAGAGCTTACTTACGGCTGGCCTTTCTCACGGAAATTACCCGTTGGAAAACCGTAGCATGGGCGAGCACGGCGAGGACGAAGATGACGTGTTCGAGGACGTGGAAGAGCAGCCCTATTGAAAGAAGGATGACCCTTTCGGATCTCTCAAGGATGCCGCTGCGGCAGGTGATCGATGCCGCCTCGGCCCGGGCCCTCGCGTAAGGCACGATGGCCACTCCGATCGCCGCGAAGAATGCCACCATCGAGGAGAGCGTATCTGCCCGCCTCACGAAATAGATGGAAATGCCAAACATCACGATAAGATCAGAGTAGCGGTCGAGAACGGAGTCGAGGAAACCTCCGAACCGGGTCACCATGTTCGTAGTGCGGGCCACGGCGCCATCGAGGAGGTCGAAAAAACCTGAGACCACGAGAAAGAGGCCTGCAATGGTAAGCTGCCCTAATACCGCCGTAAAGACGAACGTGAGGAGCGAAAAAAGGAAGCCGATGAGGGTCAGTACGTTGGGTCTGATGGGGGCGTTTCCGAAAAGAAGCCGAAAGATCCGCACGAGCAGCGGATCGAGCCTGTGACCTATCTTGGAGCCTATCAACTAGAACCTATCAATGAGAGTTCCTATCTGAGTCTCTCCCCTCTTATGAACTCCTCGACCATGCGCCGCGCGACCTCGTCGGAGAATTGCTTTATGGGGTGTTTCATCGTATAGCCGGATATCGATTCGAGGACGCCTCCCACCCCCCTGTCCCTGGCTACCTTGCAGCACCTGATCGTATCGATAACGCATCCGGCGCTGTTTGGCGAATCTTCAACAGAGAGTCGCAGCTCGAGGTCGATGGGGATATCCCCGAAGATCCTGCCCTCTATCCTCAAGAAGCACACCTTGTTATCGCACTGCCACGGAACATAGTCGGAGGGGCCCACGTGGATGTTCTCGGGCGCAAGCGGCACGTCCAGCTGAGATTGAACCGACTCGGTCTTCGATATCTTCTTCGACACGAGCCTCTCTCTGTCGAGCATGTTAAGGAAATCAGTGTTTCCTCCGGTATTGAGCTGGTACGTTCTCTCGATGGCGACACCCCTGTCGTTGAACAGCTTTGCCAGGGTGCGGTGTATGATGGTCGCCCCAATCTGCGACTTCACGTCGTCGCCGGCGACGGGAATCTTCTTTTCCTCGAACATGGCGGCCCACTTCTCGTCGGAGGCGATGAACACAGGGATACAGTTCACGAGGCTCACCCCCGCATCGAGACAGCAACGGGCGTAGAACCTCGCCGCTTCCTCCGATCCTACAGGGAGGTAGTTTACAAGAACCTCTATTCCGCGCTCCCGCAGGATCCTGGTCACGTCCTCAGGCGCCGCATCCGCGAGAACGAACCTCCTATTCTCCGGATACTCCTTCATATGGTCCGGGATACCGTCGAGGGGGTGCCCCATTGCCACGATAACGCCGTTGTCATGGACGGTCTTCGCTATTTTCTTGGTGCAATTGGGCGGTGAAAAAATGGCTTCCTGAAGAGGCTTGCCTACCTTCCTCTCGTCAATATCGAAGGCCGCGGCAATCTTTATGTGCTGCGCCGTGTAGCCGCAGATATCGTAGTGCATCAAACCCGACGCGATTTCCTCTTCCTTCTTCTCTCCGTAGTACTCTATCCCCTGCACCAGAGCGCTTGCACAATTGCCCACCCCGACGATCCCTATCCGGATTTCGCGCATCGAGTCCCCTACGAAGCTTTTTTCTCTTTTAGAATATTTGCCCTAAAAAGTCAAAAGAAAACCGGCCGCTGTGTCACGCCGTTCGGTACTTGTTCCTGCCAATCTCATACAAATCATTGCCTAGAGAGTCGTTTATCACGAAGAGCGGGAAGTCGCGAACGTAGAGTCTCGCTACTGCTTCCGGCCCCAGATCGGCATAGGCGACAATCTCGTACGAGAGCACATTGCATGAAAGGAGCGCACCCGCGCCCCCGGTGGCCCCGAAGTATACGGCCTTGTGACGGACGATTGCCCCCCTTACGGCTTCGGATCTCTTGCCTTTCCCTATCATGCCCTTGAGGCCAATGGACAGGAGAGTGGGCGCGTAGACATCCATCCGCGAGCTAGTGGTAGGCCCCGCTGCTCCGATGATCCTGCCTGGTCTTGAGGGACTCGGGCCGCAATAGTAGATGATCTGGCCGGAGACGTCCAGGGGCAGCGCCTCACCCGCAGCCAGGGCAGTGGCGAATCTCTTGTGAGCCGCATCGCGCGCAGTGTACACGTACCCGCTCAGGAGGACCTTGTCGCCCGATCTCAGGCGCACTATCTCTTCTTCCACGAGGGGCGTCTCGATCCGCCTTATCTCCATCGCATCACCTAAAGCAAGACCTCCCTCATCCTATGGGCATGGCACTGGATATTCACCGCAACGGGAAAGGAGGCTATGTGGCAGGGGATGACTTTGATGTGCACGTCGAGAGCAGTCGTTGTCCCGCCGTATCCCCCCGGCCCTATGCCCAGGCTGTTGATCTCTCCGAGGATATCGAGCTCCAGCTCGGCGATCCCCGGATCCTCGTTCCTCAGGCCGAAAGGTACCATAAGTGCTTCTTTTGAGACGATCGCCGAGGTCTCGAGGTTTCCCCCCACCCCCACGCCGATGATGATCGGCGGGCATGGATTGGGCCCCCCTTTTTGAACCATCTCCTTCACAAAGGCCTTCACCCCTTCCCTGCCTTCGGAAGGCACGAGCATTCTTGCTTCACCGTAATTCTCGCTGCCCCCGCCCTTCGGCATCACAACGATCCTGACCTGCTCTCCCTGCACGATGGACGTGTGGAGAATGGCCGGAGTATTGTCTCCCGTGTTTATCCTTGAGAAAGGGTCACAGCACGACTTCCGGAGATAGCCATTTTTGTAAGCATTGCGCACGCCTTCTTCGACCGCCTCGGAGAGTCCGCCGCCCGCGAGATGCACGTCCTGTCCGACTTCCATAAAAACAACGGCAAGGCCGGTGTCCTGGCATATAGGCACCCGCTCCTCCCGGGCGATCCTTGCGTTGGCTAGCAGTTCCTTCAGTACCTCCCGACCTACGGGCGATGCCTCCTCAGTGACAGCCTCTTCGATCCTCTCCTTCACGGCAGGGCAGAGCTCCGTGTTGGCCTCGATGAAGAGCCTCTCCAATGCCGCCGCGATTTCGGGACAGCGTATCTCTCTCATGCCTATTCCTCATAAGGCCGTATGATCCCCTTTTCCATGAGAACGCCGACTTCGTCTCTTGCCCGTCTGATCTTCTCCTCTGCCATGGTGAAGAGCTCCTTTTCCGTCAGATGAAGACGGGCCACGCCCTGCTCCATGGCTTTCTTGGCGACGGCTACGGCCTCCCGGGGAAATACTTCCCACTCTCCCATCGTTGGCAGAAGGTAATCAGGGGAGAGCCCCTTGTCCTCCGCGCATCTCGCCAGTTCAACGGCCGCCGCCAGGCACATCTCATCCGTTATGGTTCGGGCCATCACGTCGAGGACTCCCCTGAAGATCGCCGGGAAGCCTACAGAGTTGTTCACCTGGTTGGGAAAATCGCTCCTCCCGGTCGCCACCACCGTGGCCCCCGCCTCTTTTGCCTCCCACGGCCATATCTCGGGAAT
>Ga0187848_10002868_pt1 | contig 13165 bp, 11 predicted proteins | sample June2016WEW_4_40_FD_132424 | JGI IMG/M metagenome (GOLD analysis project Ga0187848, IMG submission 132424) | Peatland microbial communities from SPRUCE experiment site at the Marcell Experimental Forest, Minnesota, USA - June2016WEW_4_40 | ecosystem: Environmental > Terrestrial > Soil >... | reverse complement strand
TTTCTCGGCGCGGGCAAAATGGCCACGGCGCTGGCGCGTGGCTTCATTCGCGCGGAAATTGTTTTCCCAAAGGAAATCCTCGCCAGCGATTTGTCCGAGGCGGCGCGCGCCGCCTTCACAAAGGAAACCGGCGCCAAAACCACCGCGTCCAGCGCCGACGTTTTGCAATTCGCGAACGTCCTTGTTCTCGCCGTGAAACCCGACCAGGTCGCCGGGGTTCTGGCCGAACAGCGCGGCAATTTCACAAACGAGCATCTGCTGATTTCCATCGCCGCTGGTGTGACGCTTGCCAAAATGGAAGCGGCGCTGCCCGCCGACACACGGGTCATTCGCGTGATGCCCAACACGCCTGCGCTCGTGGGCGAAGCGGCGGCGGCGTTTGCGCTCGGCAAATCCGCGACGGCGGCAGACGGCGAACTGGCAAAGAAACTTCTTTCCGCCGTCGGCATCGCGTTTCAAGTGAAGGAACCGCTGCTCGACGCTGTGACGGGCTTGAGCGGCAGCGGCCCGGCCTATGTTTATCAATTCATCGAAGCGTTGAGTGATGGCGGGGTGGCGGCCGGCTTGCCGCGTGACGTGGCGACAAAGCTCGCGGCGCAAACCGTTTTGGGCGCGGCCAAGATGGTCTTGGAAACCGGCCAGCATCCCGGCGCACTCAAAGACCAGGTCACCAGCCCCGGCGGCACGACCATTGAAGGTTTGCACGAATTGGAAAAAGGCAAACTGCGCGCCACCGTGATGAGCGCCGTCCGCGCCGCGACGGAGAAATCGAAAAAGCTGGGGCAGGGTTGAGTACGAACACGAAGATGGAGAATTGAAGATGGAAGATGGCGACGAAATCAGCCGGATTCATGAAACAGGATAGGCTGTCCCGCAACTGTGGAACCCCGTCCATTAACTGTTAGGCCACACTACGTTTATGTCACGAGGGGCGCAAAAATATCCAGTGCCACCGCACATCAGTAACCTTGGTATTTCACAAGAGTCATTCGGCAGATGGCTTGATAGAGTCACCAACGCACATCTTGTCCGTGATCGGAAGCGCACCGGCGAGAAGATTCTGCCGACGATTTATCGTGAGGCTATTTATCGCGCTGTCGCTGACGGAGGCGACCGTGATTATCACACAGGGGAGCAGTTGGACTGGAAGCTTCTTCGTTATTTTTCCAAGAGCGACGGAAAAGGTAGAGACCAGCGATTGGTTCCCACTGTTGACCATGAGGGGTTGAGCACCAAATCGCCAGTGTTCAGGATTTGTTCGCTGCGCACGAACAAGTGCAAGAGCGATTGTACGGTTGAGGAGTTACTGGGTTTTTGTGAGGCATTCATTAGACATCAGCGAGACCGTGTGGTCTAACCGATTTATGCGCACTTTCACACAGACGCATCACAATCGGCTCATTGCCAAGATCTGCGAACGCCACGTCGCTCGGACTGATCGCTGGATTCATCATTTTGCTGAGGCTGTATGGAAGAGGAACAGCAATGCTGCATGGAAGGCAAATTGGCCAGTTCAGAAAATCAAACAGATCGTCCGCGAGGTTGCCGGCAACCGGGTCCCCGATGCATTCAAGATTGATAGTGAAAACAAACACCTTTGGTTTTGGGAAGTCGAGGTATCCCATCCAATCGACCAGCCGAAGGCAAACGTTCTAGCGCAAATCGCAATCGAGGTGGACGACTGGGGCTGGGAACTGAAACTCGTTACGGTGGATCGTTACGGCAATGACAATGAAGTCTTCGTTATTGACGGCGTTGGCTCGCCCGCCCGCCTTCTAAACAGACGAGATTATGAACACATCATGGTAGAACGAGAGAGACAATATGGAGCCTGATACGAGGATAAACTGCAAACCGAACAGGCTTCAATGCTTGGCGATCAGTTCCCGCACATCCACCGCTGCCATTCCGGCTGAACGAATCGCGGTCATGCCGAGGTCGGTGTCCTCGTAGGCGCGGCAAAATTTCGGCTCCACGCCAATGCGCCGCGCGGCTTCGAGAAAAATGTCCGGCGCGGGTTTCTGGTTTTTCACCATTTCACCCGTGACGATGGCATCGAACAGATGCCGGATGTTCAGGTGTTCCAGCACCAAGGTGATGATTTTTTCCGTGCCGCCGGACGCAACGGCCATTGGAATTTTACCGCGGTTGGCCCGTGCAATCTCGACGACGGCGTGGATGGGTTCGACTTGCGAAAGCGTCGTCAGGTAGGTTTCTTCTTTTTCGTGCGCCACGGCGATGTGGTCAAGCGAACGGCCCTGTTCCTGCGCGAGCAGCTTGAGAATGTCGCGCGCCGGAACTCCGCCAAGCGAATAAAAACGGTCTTCGGGAAAATGGAGCCCGTACCGTTGCGTGACCATGTGCCACGCACGCCAGTGCAACGGCATCGTGTCGGCCAGCGTGCCGTCGCAGTCAAAAATGAGACCTTGTGGTTGTGATTGATGTTTCGTCGTCATAAATCAAATGAAATGGGCTGGTCCGATCGCCGGGTTGCGTATTACGTCAAGTATTCACCGACGGCCAATCGCTGCTTGACGCAACCCGCACCACGCATCACGTCTTCAATGCCGCCAGTTTCTCCTCCAAATCATGTGTCATCAGCGGCTCGAGCAGCGGGTCGAGTTCGCCTTCAATGAAATTCGCCAGGTTGTACAGCGTCAGCTCAACGCGGTGGTCGGTGACGCGGTTTTGCGGGAAATTGTAAGTGCGGATTTTTTCGCTGCGTTCGCCGCTGCCGATCTGGTCTTTGCGCTGCGCGGCATATTTTGCGTTCTCCTCGGTGATTTTGCGTTCCAGCAGGCGTGAGCGCAGGACTTTTAACGCTTTCACCCGGTTTTTTTGCTGCGAACGTTCATCGGCGCAACGAACAATGAGGCCGCTGGGCTTGTGGATGATCTGCACGGCCGAGTCGGTGGTGTTGACGCCTTGACCGCCTTTGCCGGAAGCGCGGCAGACGTTGATTTCCAATTCCTCCGGTTTGATTTCGATATCCACTTCCTGCGCTTCGGGCAAAACTGCGACGGTGCAGGTGCTCGTGTGGATGCGGCCCTGCGCTTCGGTCGCGGGCACGCGCTGGACACGGTGGACACCGCTCTCGTATTTGAGCCGCTTGAAAACGTCCGTGCCGGTAATGCTGAAAATGATTTCCTTGAAACCGCCGAGATCGGATGGGTTGGAATCCATCGTTTCCACCTTCCAGCCGCGCGCTTCAGCGTAGCGCATGTACATACGGTAAAGATCGGCGGCAAACAGCGCGGATTCCGAACCGCCGGCGCCGGCGCGAATTTCGATGATGGTGTTGCGCGAATCGGTCGGGTTGGGCGGCAGAATGCCGAACTGGATTTGCTGCGCGAGACGTTTTTCCTCGATTTCAAGCCGCGCAGCTTCGTCTTTGGCGAGTTGTGCCAGTTCGGAATCGGGCGGTTCGCTTTTCAACAGCGCGCGGTTCTCGTCCAAATGGGCGAGTGTTTTCAAATAGCTCCCGCCGTACGCGACCAGCTCCTTGAGCCGGGCGTATTCCCTGGACAATTCCTGCGCGCGTTGCGGGTTGTCAAAAACTTTTGGGTCGCTTAACACGGCCTCGACCTCGGCAAATCGCCTGGAGAATCTTTCAATGTGCGGTCGCAGATCCATTTTTGAAATGACAAATGACTAAATCCTAATGACTAAAGAATGCCCAATGCCTGAATGACAAATCATCGTGCTTGTCTGGATTCGGATTTCGTCATTCTTTCGTCATTCGTGCTTCGTTATTAGTCATTTTGGCCAGCCACAAAAACAATGCCGCCCGCAGAATTAAAGAACTCCTGCGGGCGGTTTTTTGCAAAAAGCTACTTCTTTTTCTTGCGGGTTGCCGCCGCCGCCTGGGCGGCCAGGGTCTTGGCGGCGCGTTGCTGGAATTTGTCCACGCGGCCGGCGGTGTCCACGAACTTCTGCTGGCCGGTGTAGAACGGGTGGCACACGTTGCAAATGCCCACGATGATCACGGGCTTGGTGGAGCGGGTCTTGATCTCGTTGCCGCAGGCGCAACGGATTTCCGCGTCCACATATTTCGGATGAATGTCCGTCTTCATAAATAAAAGGCCGTTAAACTTAGCAATTGCCGCCGGGATTACAAGCGCGAAATTGAGCAAATTCTATTCCTCTCGCGGCCAATCCTCAAAATGCCTGCCTTCCCGCACGACGAGTTCTTCCAAAACCATTTTCACTTCAGACATCGCGAGCTTCAACTTCTCCTCAATGCTCGTGCAAAGCCCACTTAGCCTTCCTTCGTAAAACACCTTGGAAAGGAAATACACCGGAAATCCAACCGGCTTTGGTCTGAACCGGGCTGCGTAGGCGAACTGCACTTGTGGATCAACCGGGTCTGACTTCATCCAGTGGCCTTTTAGTTCTAGAAACACACCTCGTTCCAAGCGGTCCCCCTTGAGCCGGATCGCGCGACCAATGTTCGGGCCTGACCTTCGTTCAAAAATAAGGCCTCCCTGCTCTGCTGCTTTTGCAAAGCTTCCGTTGAAGCTGTCGAATAGACGATCGAATGGTTTTCTCGAATGGTTCATTGTGGAATTGGGATCATGGACTAAAATCTTGAGAATGGAAGCCCGTTTACGGAATGCCATTCTCTGCCAACTATTTTGCCTGCCAGCATCGGTGGCTGCGCTCACCGAACAATTCCCCAATCGTCCAAGTACGCACAGACTTTCCAGTTAAACCCCACTGATCCACTTGCGGTCCTCCCAAACGGCCTTGAGGGAAGTCAGGTTGCGGGAATCGAAAATGTTTTTTGCCGCCGAAATCAGCCTGCCTTTTTTCAAATTGTTGAAGGCGTCGCTGGCGCTGATGGCGACGAATTGCAGCACGCTCGGGTCGCGATAACAGTCAATCATGCAGCGCGTGCAGCCGTCGCGAATGAGTTTTGAGTCGTCCCACTCGTACACCTTGCACATGGGCTTCTCCCAGAAATGACAGCGGTAAAGGTCCAGTTTCCAGTCGAGGTAAAAATATTTGTGCCCGCCGAGGCAGCCGAACTTCTCCTTTTCGCCACGCAGATGCCGCTGCATTTCGGTCAGCGATTCCGCCGGATTGACAACCGGGAAACTGCTGCGCTGTTTCATCCGTTTGATTTTCTCAAACACCTCAATCAATTCATCCTTCGAGTAATTGACCAGCCCGCTGTTGCTGAAGCTGAGATAGCTGCTGGCCAGCGATGTCAGCGGATAACTGAATGTGCAGCTTTTGAAACCGAGCGTTTCGAGGAACGTGGGCAATTTATCATAATCGTCAATCAACCGGCTTGCCGTGATGCTGGCGGTGGTCTGGATGCCGGCCGAGTGGAAGAATTCGTTGGCGCGTTTGATTTTCCTGCAGACATCCGGCAGGCCGCGGTTCTTCTCGTGTTTGGAAACATCATGCGCGTCAATGGACATGATCACGCTGCTCAGGCCGTCGCTGGCGAGGCCGCGCATATTTTCCTCGGTCCAAAGCCCCCCGTTGGTGCAAATCATCGGATGAATCCCGCGCTCCGCCGCGTAGCGCGTCATGGCACGCAAATCACGATGCACCATCGGTTCGCCGCCAACGAACAACAGATAGCCGATGTGATTTCTGACGGCGATGTCAATGACGTCGCGCGTTTCCTGCAACGTCACGCTGTGCCGGGCTTTGGGATCGAACTTGGAGCGGGCGAAACCGCAGAAATCACAGTCCGCATTGCAAATGTTCGTGATGGCAAACTGGAGATAGCCCGGTCCGCCATGATTAAGCACTTCGGCGGCAATTTTGAGCACGCCTTTCTTTGGCCGCCTGACCGGCTTGGAAAAGTCTGATGCCGGCGCCGCCGGAGGAACGGCTGCGACAACACGCGGAGTTGTTTCAACTGAAACGTTGTTCATTACGAATTACGACATCTTGCGGGCAAGAAATGCTGCGGGCAAACCTTCTTTCTTTGCAAAAATTGTTATTGCTGATTTTCCCTTTGCGCGAATGGTGCGGAAAGTTTAATGTTTTTTTCGGCTTGTCCGATGGTGTAACGGTAACACAGCGCCCTTTGGAGGCGTTATTCATGGTTCGAATCCATGTCGGACAGCCAAATAATCACTTCACATTACCCGTCGAGTTCCGATTCGCAAGCACTGCAAGTTTCGGCATCGGCTGACAAATCGTTTCCTTCGCCAGCTCCGCCACAACGCTTCAACCAAACCATGAGGATGCTGATGTCCGCAGGCGACACTCCGGAAATTCGGGCCGCCTGACCGATGGTCGTTGGACGAATTTTTGAAAGTTTCTGGCGGGCTTCCAGACACAAGCTTGGCACCGACGAAAATTCAAAAGAGTCGGGAATCTGCTTGTCCTCCAAGTTTTTGAATTTCTCAACTTCCGTCTCCTGCCGTTCGATGTAACCGGCATATTTGATGGCAATCTCAACTTGCTGAATTACTTCCTCGGACAGAACGTCATTGCGATTCGGCAAATCTTTGTAGCCAACTTCAGGTCTGGAGAGTACTTTTGCCAAAGAGTTGTTTGCATAATACGTTGAATATAAACGATTTAGTTCGTCTATTATGGCTTTCTGTTTGGAGCGAAATTTTGAATATTTACGTTCGGGTAAAAGACCGATTTCATGTCCAATGTCTGAAAGCCGCATGTCAGCGTTGTCTTGACGGAGCAAAAGCCGATATTCAGCGCGTGATGTGAACATACGGTAAGGTTCAGTTGTGCCTTTAGTAACTAAATCATCAATCAGGACTCCGATATACGCCTGATCGCGCCGAAGGATGATTGGATCGAGGGAATTGACTCTTCTGGCTGCATTAATCCCGGCGATGATTCCCTGACCGCCAGCCTCTTCATATCCGGAGGTTCCGTTGATTTGTCCGGCTAAAAACAGATTCTTGCAAGCCTTCGTTTCCAAGGACGGCAGTAATTGTGTTGGGTAGGCGAAATCATATTCCACAGCATAGGCTGGACGCATGATTTCAGCGTTTTCGCAGCCTATGATTGTCCTGACCAATTCCACCTGGACTTCAAACGGCAGACTTGTTGAGAAGCCGTTGACGTAGAATTCGTCAGTTTCAACCCCCTCCGGCTCAAGGAAAATTTGATGCCGCTCCTTTTCGGGAAACTTCACAATTTTATCTTCAATTGACGGGCAGTATCTTGGCCCTATTCCTTCAATAGTGCCTGAATACAAAGGAGATTTGTGTAGGTTTGAGCGGATTATTTCCGCGGTCTTTTGTGTAGTAAACGTTATGAAGCAACTCAATTGGCCATTGATTTTATCTAGGATTGATCTTGGCGGGTATTTCCCGGCGGAACGGCCACTGCCAAATAAATTATTGGTCGATTGTTCCATGTGGAACAAATCATCCTTCCAGAATGTGAAATAAGGAACTGGTTCGTCTCCCGATTGAGCTTCTGTTTTGGAGAAGTCAATTGAGCGTCTCAAAAGTCGTGGCGGAGTTCCGGTTTTTAGCCGGCCAAGCTCAACGCCGATTTCTTTAAGCGACGCTGACAGGCCCAAAGCGGCTAAATCGCCAGCTCGTCCGCCAGATTGCTGATTCGATCCAACATGCATCAATCCCCGAAGAAATGTCCCTGTCGTTATTACTATTGTCTTTCCTAGATACTGGACTTCAAGGGTGGTTTCGATTCCAAAGGCTTCCCCATCCTTGTGAAGAATTTTTGACGCTTGTCCCTGCTTTAAATCTAAATTGGGTTCCGATTCACAGACCCATTTAAGCCGAAATTGATAAGCCTTTTTGTCGCACTGAGCTCTCGGCGCCCAAACAGCCGGACCTTTTTTTGTGTTCAGCATCCTGAACTGCAACCCGGTCATGTCTGTGGCCTTGCCCATTTCTCCCCCCAAGGCATCAATTTCGCGCGCCAGATGCCCCTTGGCGAGCCCGCCGATGGCAGGGTTGCAGGACATCTGTCCGATGGAATCTGCATTCATGGTGACCAGCAAAGTTTGACAGCCCATTCTGGCAGCAGCCAATGCGGCTTCAATCCCGGCGTGACCGGCACCGACAACAATGACGTCGTATTGTTTTGGATAAACGAACATTAGAAATCAGATAATAGCATATTTCATATTTAATATGCTGTAATCAAACAAGTTACATATTGTTCTTTTCTGATTTGTGGACAGATATTCGCATGTTTTGAAGATGTGTTCAACGTCGTCTTCAGCACCAATTCCCTTGGAGATTTCTTCAACACTAAACCCCGCGCCGGGTTGTTTGGAGAGAAAATCCAACACCTTGCACTGTGTCTCAATCACCTTACCGGCGGCCTTCTTGCCAGCCTTGACGCTTGGTTGGTTATAGGCACTGATGTTGATTAATGAGGCGTAAAGGCCGACAGCCCGTTCAAACAATGCGATCAGCATTCCAACCACAAAGGGAGTAATTCCCTTGACTGTGATGGTGACGGATTCCCTGTCCTTTTCAGCGAGTGCTTGGCGAGTTCCCAGATAAAATCCGCGAAGATAATCCCCCGATGTCACTTTGGGTTCAACCTCCAGGCTTTGGGGTTTCGCATCCTTTAAAACCTCTATAAAAGTGACAAAGAAATTGTTCAGTCCATCCCTAAGCTGTTGAACATATGAATGCTGATCTGTTGCCCCTTTATTTCCGAAAACCACAATTCCTTGATTAACCACAGTTCGATTCAAATTTTGCTCTTTACCGAGTGATTCCATCACGAGTTGCTGGAGATACTTAGAAAATAGCTCTAAACGGTCTTTATAGGGTAAAATGACCATGTTTTTTGTTACTTTACCGTTACCTGACTTGTACCAGGCCAGCGTAAGCTGGGCTGCTGGGTTTACTTTAACGTTATATAGCCTTGTTGATTTATCGCATTCACAAGCTCCTAAAATTAAATTAGTTATGTCAATTCCTTGTAGATCGGCTGGTAATAACCCGACCGCTGATAACTCGCTGGTTCGACCACCGACCCAATCCCACATTGGAAATCGCGTTAACCATCTATTCTTAATGGCATGCTTATCAAGTTCGCTGCCGTAAGTGGTAATGGCGACGGCGTGTTGTCCGAAGCGAAGGCCTGCGTGTTTGAAAGCGTTTTCCGCTACGAGCATTCCGCTGCGGGTTTCCTTGGTGCCACCGGACTTGGAAATGATAATGCAAAGGGTTTTGTCCAGATCGGATCCAATTGTAGCAAGAACCCTGTCCATGCCGCCCGGGTCGGTGTTGTCAAAGAAAAAGGGCTTGACCTCGTCGGTACGCGGATCAGCCAAAGCGTGGGCGACGAATTGCGGTCCCAGCGCCGACCCGCCAATACCAATCAAAAGGTAATTTTTGAACGGCCCGACGGCACCGTGAATTTTACCCGCGTGAATTTTACCCGCGAAATCCTTGATTCGGGCGACGGTATCTTCAATTTCCTTGCGAATTTCCGGCAATGGAGCGAGCAACGGGTTCCGCAGCCAATAATGTCCCACCATCCGATTTTCATCTGGATTGGCAATGGCCCCGGACTCGATCGCCGCCATGTTGGCGAATGCCTTTTGCATCTGGGGTTCCATCGCCGCGAAGAATGTGTCATCCACATTCATCCGGCTCAAATCCACGGCCAGCCCAAGTTTGGGAAACTCAGTGTAATACTTTTGAAATCGCTCCCACCATTCCAGCTTTGAGTAATTCATAAAATTGGAAACTCCGTCGAATAAACTCGACGGTAATGTCTGGCAAGAAAATAGCGCGTCCGGCCGAATGCGCAATGAGCGGAGTCTGGAAAATCAGGAGGCTAAATTACATCCGAAGTTTCAGGCAAATAACGGGAAGTCAGTCAGCCTCGCACCTTGCTTATTTCACCGGCAAAGTGATGCGAATGGTCGTACCGGAGCCAATTTGCGACTTGATTCGGACATTGCCGTGATGTGTTTCAATAATGCGGCCAACGATGGCCAAACCCAATCCTGTTCCCTTGGCCTTTGTTGTGCTCAAAACTGCCGTGAAGGCACGTTTTTGAACTTCCTTGCTCATGCCGCCACCAGTGTCCTTGAATTCCACCGTGACGTGCGTTGCCCGCGGATTGCTCCGCGGCAAACGAATGGCTTTGGACTCGACCGTGAGTGTCCCGCCGTCTGGCATGGCCCCGGCGGCGTTGAGGATCAAATTCAGAAACACCTGTTCCAGTTGCGGTGCGTCGCCCATCACGACCGGCAAATCCGGCTGCAATTGACGGACCAGCCGGATGTTTTGATTCGCCAGCTTGTGCCGCACAAGCAATCCAAGCTCGTCCACCAATTCATTCAAATTCACCGGCACAAGCTCGGGCTCGGTCGTGCGCGCAAACGCGAGAATCTGCTCGACGATCTTGTTCAGGTGCTCGATTTTCGCGTCAATGATCCGGGCGTCCTTCGCGCGCGGGTCGCCTTCCGGAAACTTCAAATCCAGCGAATGATACAGCAGCTTCATCACCGTGAGCGGATTGCGGATTTCGTGTGCGACCTCGGCGGCCAGAAGGCCGAGTGCGGAGAGTTTTTCGTTCTGCCGCAACTGTTCCTCGACGTCCACGACGCGCTCATAAAGTCGCGCCTTCTCAATCGCAATCGCCGACAACTCGGCCAGCGCATTCAAAATGCTGATTTCCTCGTTGGAAAAACTATACGGACAGCCCGTGTAAATGCTCAACGTCCCGATCGCCTGGCCGGCAAAGATCAGCGGCACGCTCAGCAGCGAAACCAATCCTTCGCACCGCGCGACTTCGACATGCTGATAACGGCTCGACTCCTGGACATTGGCGACCTGCATCGGTTTTTTGCGGCGCACGACAACGCCGAGCAGGCTGTCGTCCACGGGCAGCCGGGGTTTGTTGAGGTAAGCTTCGCCCGCGCCGTAACTGGCGCGCAAATCGAGCCATTCGCGGCTTTCATCCAGCATCATCAGCGAGCACATCCGCGCGCGCATCAACACGCCCGCTTCGCGTGTGATGGCCTGTAACGCTTCGTCGAGATTCAACGTGGAGTTGATCGTCCGGCTCACACTGGCAAGGGATTCGAACAAATGCGCCTTCAGCCGCAATTGCTCATAGAGCCAGGTGTTTTGAATCACCTTGGCCGCTTGCACCGCCAGTTCCTGTAGCGATTCCTGATCTTCCGTGGTGAAGGCGTCCACGCGGTCTGAATCCACGTTGAGCACGCCGCGCGTTTCACCGTTCACTTCCAGCGGCACGGCCAATTCCGACCGCACGCCGCGCCGCACCGCAACGTAATGTGCGTCCTGTGTTACATCGCCGACGCGTGCGGGTTTACCCGTGCGCGCGACCCGGCCGGTGACGCCTTCGCCAATCCGCAATTGCAATCGCGAGGCGCTGGGCGGCAATCCCTGCGCCGCGTGGATTTCCAGAAAACCCGAAGTGGGATTGATTAAAACAACAGAACCGCTGGATGCCCGCATGAGGCGAACGGCTTCGCCAACGATGAGTTGCAAAGCTTCCTGTGGTTCGAGTGTCGAGTGAATGACATTGCTCACCTGATAGAGCAGATTCAGACGCTCGTAACGCGACGTTAGCTGTGAAAGCTCGTCATTCACTGTTTTTTGAAATTCAGATTCACCGCACGCGCGTGGTTAGCAGCAATCCCGTTGCGCCGAACGCCAGATTCGGCAGCCACGCCGCCAGCCACGCAGGCAAATGGCCGCCGGAACCCAGCGCGAGACTCACCTTTTGAATCACAAAGTAGCCGAAGCAGATGAAAATACTGCCTGCCACGCCGACGAAAAGATTTCGCCGGCTGGACGCCGTGCCGAACGGGATGGCGATGAGTACTACGACCAGGCACGTCCAGGGGGCGGCCAGCCGCGCGTGCAATTCGGTGAGCAGCTGGCTCGCCTCGGTGCGCGGCAGACCCGGATGCCGTCGCAGGTAGCCCCAGATATCCGCGAGCGGTACATCGGCCTTGAACTTGCCGCCCAGGCTCAAGTAACTGCTGATTTTGATCTCGTCCTCAATTTCCGCCGGTTTTTCGGTGAATTCCGGCATCGCCAGCACGTTCGTTTGAAAGAGCGGCAACAGCGGCGCAGTCGTGTCCACTTGCGCGTATTCCTTCACGTCAAAAAACACCCAAACGCCGTTCACGCGAACCGCGCGCGCTGCCTGCAACTGCCGCCACGAGCCGTTTGGCAAGGTCCAGCTCACCTTCGGACCGGACATTTCGGCGGTTTCCGGGTGATATTCGCCGATAAACCATGTGCGAGTGCGATGTTCGCGCGCATTGGTGAAACCGAAGTTGCGGAATTGATTTCGCGCGCTAGGGGCATTTGAATTTTGCACGTAGCGGTTCAAAATGCATTCCGCCCACTCCGTGCTGCGCGGCACGCAAAATTCATTCAACGCAAATAACACAAGACTCGTGATGAATCCCACGATAAAATATGGCACGCATAATCGCCACAGACTCACGCCTGCCGCGCGCATGGCGGTGATTTCGTTGTGCCGCGCGTGGTTCGTGAGCGTGTAAAGCAACGCGAGCAGCAGTGCGATGGGCAGCACCATCACCAAAAATTCCGGTGTCCTAGCGATGGAATACCCGATGACATCGAGCAAATGCAATTTATGCTCCTGCATCTCGTTCAGTTCGGTGAACAAGTCGTAGGAAATCCAGAAAATCAGAAAACCACCGAGGCAATACGCCAGCGGCGTGAGCAGTTCGCGGAACAGATATCGGTCGAGCAACCGCATTGTGTGGTCAGAGTAAGCGGGGCGAGTCGTCTGGAGCAAGTTTTGTCGTCAGCGCAAAACTGATCCGCCGGACAAAGCTCAAAGCGTATCGCTGGTTTTCGCCCGCCGGCACGCTCCGCGCCACGGCGCGGCAGCCTTCGCTCTCCGTTCTGGCTCGCCCGGGCCGTAGCTCGCAGCGAAGCGGAGAGCGAAGGCTGGTGGGTTGGCAGGGACTCGAACCCTGGACCAATGCCTTAAAAGGGCACTGCTCTACCAACTGAGCTACCAACCCGCCAAAGTGCCAAAGGTTATCATCCTAAAACAGTCGCCATGCCACGCAAGGTTTTTCGGGATGAATTGAGGCCGAAACGGCTGCAGGCCGCATCCTGACTTCCAGACCCTTCAGTTTTTGCGATTTGTCTTTTTGACCGCACGGGTTAAAGTGATTTCATCAAAACTGCCACTTGCGTAAAATTCTGGGGCG
>Ga0187848_10002861_pt1 | contig 13198 bp, 8 predicted proteins | sample June2016WEW_4_40_FD_132424 | JGI IMG/M metagenome (GOLD analysis project Ga0187848, IMG submission 132424) | Peatland microbial communities from SPRUCE experiment site at the Marcell Experimental Forest, Minnesota, USA - June2016WEW_4_40 | ecosystem: Environmental > Terrestrial > Soil > Wetlands... | reverse complement strand
GCCATCGCCATCAGCTACCTGGACCGGCAGACCCTGCCCTGGGCCATTGAGGCCATCAACGCGGACATCCCCATCTCCAACCAAGCCAAGGCAACACTCGATTCGGCCTTCCTCGCCACCTACGGCTTCATGTATCTGGGCGGGGGCTGGCTGCTCGATCGCCTGGGCACGCGGCGCGGATTTCTGCTCGTCATGATTTTCTGGTCGCTGGCCTGCGCCGCCCACGGGCTGGCGGGTGGGTTGCTGGCGCTGGGGGCCTGCCGCTTGCTGCTCGGCATGGGTGAAGGCGGCGGCTTTCCCGCCGCCACCCGGGCCGTGGCGGAATGGTTTCCCGTCCGCGAACGCGCCACCGCCATGGGCATCATCAACGGCGGCACGGCCGTGGGCGCGGTCGCCGCCCCGCCGCTCATCGCCCTGGTCCTGACGCAAGTCCATTGGCTGGGCCTGGCCCCCTGGCGCTGGGTGTTCTTCTTGACTGGAAGCTTTGGCCTGGGTTGGGCTTTCTGGTGGTGGGCCGTTTATTCCCCGCCCCGGGAAGACGCCGGCGGCGCTGGGTCGGAGGCCTGGAAAAAACCGGTCATCCAGTTGCGCGAGTTGCTGCGGTTCCGCGAGATTTGGGCCGTGGCCGGCGCGAAATTTCTCAGCGACGCCACCTGGTATTTCTATCTGTTCTGGCTGCCGAAATATCTTCTCGCCGCCCGGCACTTCGACATCAAACACGCCGGTGCCGTCGGCTGGATACCCTACGCCGCCTCCGGGGTGGGATGCCTCTGCGGCGGCGGCTTGTCCAGCGGGCTGCTGCGGCGCGGCGGCTCCGTCAACTTCTCGCGCAAATGGGCCTTGGCCGCCAGCGCGGCGCTCATGCCCTGGGTGATGTTCATCCCGTCCCTGCCGGATGTCGGCTGGGTCTTGGCGATTTTCAGTCTTGCCTTCTTTGGCCAGCAGTCCTGGTCCACCCTCATCATGGTGCTGCCGACCGACCTTGTGCCCAAGGAAGCGGTGGGCAAAGTGGCCGGGCTGGTGGGCTTTGGCGGGGCGATGGGCGGGGTGGTGCTCGGCCAGCTTGCCGGCTACCTGCTCGACCACGGCTTCACCTACACGCCCATCCTCTGCATCGCCGCCTCACTGCACATCGCCGCCTTTATTTTGATTTGTCTGGTCATTCCCGTTTTACAACCGCTCCGCTTTGCCGCTAAATACCCGGATGAAAATAACTGAAATCCGCACCCGCGTCGTGCAATGGCGCGGCCAGACCGTGGCCTTGCCGCCCCATTTCTGCACCAATCCCATGGATGTCATCTCGCCCATGCTCTCGCCCGCCACCATGGGCACGTTCACCTTCCACGGCTGGCTCATTGTGGAGATTTTTACCGACAACGGCCTGGTCGGACTGGGCAACGCCGCCTTGTCGCCGCAGATCACCAAGCAAGTCATTGACCTTTATCTCAAGCCGCTGCTCCTGGGCGCCGACCCTTGGGACAATGAGTTTCTCTGGCAGCACATGTATCGCAAAACCATGGCCTTTGGCCGCAAAGGCATTGGCATGGTGGCCATCAGCGCGGTGGACATCGCGCTCTGGGACATTCTGGGCAAATCGGCCAAACAACCCGTCTATCGCCTGCTGGGCGGCCGCACCAAACCGCGCATCCCGGTTTATTCCAGCCGCCTTTACAGCACGCCGGCGGCGCAACTGGCCGCCGAATCCAAAAAATACAAAAAGGAAGGTTACAAGGCCCTCAAACTGCGCTTCGGCTGGGGACCAGTGGACGGCGCGGAAGGAATGCAGCACAACCTGGCCCTCCTCCGCACCGTGCGCGAGGCGGTCGGCGACGGCCTGGACCTCATGGCCGACGCTTACATGGGCTGGACGCTGGATTACGCCAAACGGATGCTGCCCCTCCTGGAACCCTTCCACCTCCGCTGGCTGGAGGAACCGGTCATTCCCGACGACATCCACGGCTATGCGGAACTCAAAGCCTATGGCCGCGTCCCCATCGCCGGCGGCGAACATGAATTTACCCTCTACGGTTTTCGCGAGCTGATCCAAGCCCGCGCGGTGGACTACATCCAGTTCGACACCAGCCGCGTCGGCGGCCTCACCCAGGCGCGCAAAATTGCCGCGCTGGCGGAAGCCCATTCCATCCCGGTCATCCCTCATGCCGGCCAGATGCACAACTATCACCTCGTCATGGCCAGCCTCAACTCGCCCATGGCGGAGTATTTTCCGTTCGTGGACGTCGAGGTGGGCAATGAACTTTTCTGGTACATTTTCAAAGGCGAGCCGGTCGCCCGCGACGGCTTCATTGATCTGGACGAAAATCTCCCCGGCCTGGGCTTGACCGTGGACGAAGAAAAACTCAAACAATTCAACGTCATCGCATGAGCACCCGCCTCGTTCAATTGGAAAAAGGCCCGCTGCGCTGCGTCGCCCTGGTCGAAGAACCGCATCTGCGCCTGCTGCCGGAGGTCCTCTCCGTCTATGCCCTGGCCAAACTCGCCATCAGCACCGGCGCCTCCTTGACCGCGCTGGTCAACCGCCACGCCATCGGCGGACTGCTCGACTACAACGCCATCTACGCCGGCCAATCCGACTGGCGTCTGACCGCCCCCATGGATCATCCCGGCGAACCGGCCCGCTGCCTGGTTTCCGGCACCGGCCTGACTCATCTGGGCAGCGCCAAAAGCCGCCAGGCCATGCACGGCGCCTCCGAGTCGGAAATGACCGACAGCATGAAAATGTTTCGCCGCGGCGTCGAAGGCGGCCGGCCTGCGCCTGGAAAAATCGGGGTCGCGCCCGAATGGTTTTACAAGGGCGCGGGCCACATCCTCCGCCCCCCCAACGAGCCGTTGCTCGTCCCCTCCTACGCCGAGGACGGCGGCGAGGAAGCCGAAATGGCCGGCCTCTACCTCATCGGGGACGACGGCCATCCATACCGCGTCGGCATGGCGCCGGGCAACGAATTCTCGGACCACAAATTTGAGAAACAAAATTACCTCAACCTGGCCGGCTCCAAACTCCGCACCTGCTCCATCGGCCCTGAAATTACTATTGACGCCCCTTTCCAATCCGTGCCGGGGACCGTTGCCATCGAGCGCGCCGGCGCGGTCATCTGGAGCCGGGAAATCGCCACCGGCGAAGCAGAGATGTGCCACAGCCTGGCCAACCTCGAGCATCACCACTTCAAATTTGAGGGGCACCGCCGGCCCGGCGATGTCCATGTCCATTATCTCGGCGCCGTTTGCCTGAGCTTTGGCGACGGCCTGCAATTGGTGGACGGCGACGTCATGGTGGTGCAGTGGACTGGCTTTGGCCGCGCCCTGCGCAACCCCTTGCGCGTCGCGCCCGCCGAGACCGCCCCCGTCACCGTTCAACCGCTCCCATGAACTGCAAGGAAAGGAAAAGGATGAAAGAGGAGTCGCCGGCCGGCGCATCTTGCCACCACCACCGCGCGCTTCTTCTCCCTCTCCTCCACACACTTGTGGAGGAGAGGGACGGCCTGTCCGCCGTCCTGTCCGCCGTCCTGTCCGCCGTCCTGTCCGCCGTCCTGTCCGCCGTAGGCCCGGCGCAGGCGGAAGGCCCGGCGCAGGCGGGAGTGAGAGGCCAACCAACAAAAAGGCTGGCTAATTGTGCCAATGAACCACCACGCACTTCTTCTCCCTCTCCTCCACAAGTTTGTGGAGGAGAGGGCCGGGGAGAGGAGGATTCCAACAGGTTCATGGGCAGGAGGTTTCCATCTGTTTCATGGGCCGGGGTTCATGCCGTGGATGGTGGTATTATCAAGATGCGCCCGTCCCCAACCGCCAGCACCCGTTCCCGAATCCGGTGGGTGGAACAGGCGACCCGCCTGTGCCGGTCGGCGACTCGCCGACCGGAACGCGAAACGATATCCTGTGAAATCTCCGGGCCAGGGCGCGCCGCGCGATGGACCTTGGCCGCGTGCCTCGCCGCCGTTTGCCTGGCGGCGGGCTGCAAAACCGCGCCGACAGGGACTTTCACCTCCGCGCGTGCCGATGCCCTCTTGCAGGCCCACACCCAGGCCTTTTACCGGGTCAAGGATGGCCGCGCCTGGTTCAAGGAAACCACTGCCGGCGAAAAAAAGGTTTCATTCTGGATGCGGGCCGAGCAGATGGAGATGGAACTGGACGCCTATGAACGGACGGGCAACAAGCAGCAACTCGCCATGTTCGCCAGCCTTTTCCGGGGTTTCGTCGCCGATCACGGCGCGGACTGGACGAGCAACGAATACAACGACGACATTATGTGGATCGTCATCGCCTGCGCCCGCGGCTATCTCCTGACCGGCAACCCGGCCTTTCGCGACGCGGCCCGCACCAACTTCGACGCCTGCTTTGCCCGCGCCTGGTCAACCAACCTCGGCGGCGGCCTCTGGTGGCGGACCGACAACCAGTCCAAGAACGCCTGCGTCAACGGCCCGGCCGCCATCGCGGCGGCGCTCCTGGGCCGCGCCTGCCACGACCCCGCTTATCTGGCCAAGGCCACCAATCTTTTCCTTTGGGAACGCGCTACGCTCTTCGATCCGGCGACCGGCCAGGTCTGCGACAACATCCGCCGCAACGGGCGGATGGGTTACACCGCGTTCACCTATAACGAAGGCACCTTCGTGGGCGCGGCCAATCTCCTTGGCTACACCAACGAAGCCATGCTCGCCGCCACTTACACCATGAACCAACTCTGCCGCGACGGCATCCTTCCTGAATATGGCGAGACCGGCGACGCCGGCGGCTTCAACGGAATCTGCGTGCGCTGGATTGCGAAATTCATGAACGAGCGCCATGCCCGGCCCGTCTTCGAGTCATGGTTGCAAAAAAATGCCGATGCGGCCTGGAACGTCCGTCGTCCTGCCGACAACCTTTCCTGGTGCCGCTGGCAGACGCCGACCCCATCCGGCCCGCGTCATTCCTGGGGCTGCAGCAGCTCCGTGGTAATCCTCCAAGCCATCCGCCCACCGCCAGGAAAACAATAACCTGCGATTACGGGTAATTCGTCCACACCGTCCACACCGTCCACACCGTCCACACCGTCCACACCGTCCACTCCGTCCACAAAGTCCACTCCGTCCACAAAGTCCACTCCGTCCACAAAGTCCACATCGTCCATGCTTTTCCAAAGAGACAGATTCGTCTGGGCGCATCTTGATACCACCGCCACGCGATTTGCCAATTCCCTCGCCCCACGAAGTGGGGAGAGGGTTACGGTGAGAGTCCAACCAGCAAAAAAGCTGGTTAATTGTGCCAATGAACCACCACGCGCTTCTTCTCCCTCTCCTCCACAAGCTTGTGGAGGAGAGGGCCGGCCTGCCCGCCGTAGGCCCGGCGCAGGCGGGGGAGAGGAGTATTCCAACAGGTTCATGGGCAGGGGTTCTATCCATCCAATGGTGCTTTTATCAAGACGCGCCCTCACGAGCCTTGTCCAGGACGACGTTCTGACCGCCATTCGCCGGCATCAGTCCGGCGATTGGGGCGACGTGCCGAATGAGGACCGCCAGAAGAATGAATGGTTCCTCGACATTACCAGTGGAATGCCGCAGGGGAGACCTGGCGTCGTTCATTTCCGTCTCCATCCGTGTCATCCGTGAAATCCGTGGTCCTTCTTCCGGCCGTCAGTCCGGTTGCCCGCGCACCACCCGCTTCCAGGTCAGTTTCGATTCCTTGAAGTTCAGGCGCAAGGCCACTTCCAGACCGGTGATGTTGGGATAAGTTCCTCATGCTTCATAAAACGGCGTGAACCACGGATGTCACGGATGTCACGGATATTTCCGCCCCTCCACCCAGGTCAAGGCGTGAAAGGGACACTTGAGCCTGACTGAGCGAGGAGAGCGCAATCCACTGAAAACGTCGAGGAAGCGAACGAATTGTCCAACGAAGTCGTCTCTCAAATAACTGCGGATGCCGAGGCTGAAGATTTGGGCCGGGGACGAGACGCGAGGAGGGAGAATCCCCCCAGTGGGGCTTTGACCGACGAGCAACGAAGTACTCGGGCGAAAGAAGGGCCTTCGCCGCCGTGGGTATTTGGGAGACGGCTTCTCAAACAGGGCTTTCGCCTTCTGTCGGCGTATTCCTCCGCCCAAGGAGTCAAATTCTGGATCATCACAGAGGGAGACCGGTCGGCCACGACTTTGCTGCTCCCGGAAGACTATTGAAATCACACCTCCCCCCAAGGGGAGGTTTTTATTTGAATTCGTGATCTGACCGCGAGCGACCCGGAGCTTGCCAACCACCTGTGGCAAGGCACGTTGCGAAAGTTGGGTGCAAAAAAAACAAAAAAAGGACAAAAACAAAAAAAGGACTTGCACGAATTCCCAAGCGCCCCATAATCGCCTCAAATCCAAATTCTTGGGTGCAAGCACGGCATCAATTGCAATTATTTGCTTGCTCGCCATCGTGCAGGGTTCAAATGGACGCGGGTCGGGCCGCGCAACAACCGTTTCCACATTCGGCCTTCAAGGTTATGGATGTTTTTCCATTCATCCAACGACGTGTGTTCGCAATGCTGGCGAGAAAAACCCTCAAAGTATCGATGAAATGAAAAAATGAAAACTCCCCAGGCTCTCACCTTCGTCGTCCTATTCCGCCTCGCTCTTTCGGCTTTGCCGGTCGAGGCGGCACAAACCATAACGACTACAAGCGTTAATGGCGATATACTGACTGTGAAACTCATTGGTCCAGGATTCGTGTCATGCTCGCTTGGCACCGATGGCACTGGACTGATTGATCAATTGTTGGTCAGGGGCACCGACGAGAAAAGCGCCCTCACGATCAAAGTCAAAAAATCGAAGTCCGGCGATGGCCGAGTCAGAATAAATTCAATCAAGGGAGACTCCTCCCTCGGAGAACTCCATGCTGATTCTGCGGACATCTTTGGTCCGGGCATCAGCTTTGATGGTTCCATTGGTATGCTCGCCATCGGCAATTTAATAAACTCGGCGATCGATTTGGGGGGGAAAGGCATTCGCGCTGGAGCGCCGTCGCTTGGAACACTCTCGGTGGCGGGCCTGATCAGCAATTCAGTAGTCAACGTGAATGGGACCATCACCACGGTCAACGCGAAGAGAGTGGTCAACTCTGAGATCGCGGCAGGGTACAGGCCAAGTGCGACTAATAACCCAATGGGCGGCGGGACCTTTAAGGTGGCTGCCCAGATTAAACGGGTGACGATACTAGGCACCGGAGCCTCCTCGTCTCCCGCCTTCGTCAACAGCGTCATCGCAGCCAGCGAGATCGAGGACGTGACAATAGAAAGTGCGCGGTGCGACAATGGCGGCCACCCGTTCGGTGTGCTGGCCGACAGAAAGATCGGCCGCGTTCAAGTGACGACGCCTCAGTTCAGTTACAGCGCAAAAGAGGCGTGGGGTAGAGCCATGGGCGATTTCATCGTTGACCCGGGTCTGGCAGTGATCATCACAGCGAACACTCGGATTTTGGCGGAGGCCGATTTGAGCAAAGCAGTGATATCCACCAACCTATTAGTCCTCGACCCTACGGGTTCATCGGCCCAAGGTTTGGTTCCCGGCGACATCCTCGTGGGAACAACCAACCACCCTTTCCTCTCGCGTGTGGTTTCAGTGAAACACGTCGGCGGCCAGCTTGAGATTGCGATCCAGCCCGCACGCTTGTCAGATGCAATCCGACGGGGGAGCCTGCACCTGTCCATTCCTTTAAGCCCCGACAGAATTAAATATCGTGCTTCTGGGGTAAAGGTCCGAAATCAAGCTCCTTTCGCCGTCAGCAGTGGATCCCAAGGAGGTGGCCCTAGACCCGAAGACATCGTCATCTCAGTACCATTTTCCCAGGATTTCTCAGATGTCTCGCTCTATGGTAATGGACCGCTTTCCGTGACTTTCAGCGGTATCGCTGATTTGGAGCCTATCATCGATATCAACGCACAGTGGGGAGTGTTATCGTTGGAATCCGTTTCGGTGACCACGTCCCTTGCCGTGAATGCTCTCCTGGATATCACGGTCAGCGGCGCCCTCACGACGGCCCGGGAAGTGCCTCTCATCGATTACGCGGGCGTACCCATCGTAACCGCGATTGGCCCCGTGCCGGTGGAGATTTCTCCTTTTCTCAAGTTGTCTGCCGGCTTTGACGCAGGATGTTCGGCAGCTTTGGAGGCAGAGGCATCCGCAAATGGCCAACTCACGGCTGGAGTACAATGGAGTTCAGCCTCTGGTTGGTCCCCGATCTCCAGCGATACTCTGCAATTCAAAACTACGTTGAGTGATTCTGTTGGCGGCCAACTCGACGGCTACATCAAAGCCGAAGTGGGCGCAGACTTCTACGAGGCAGTCGGGCCAGACCTGAGCGTAACTGTCGGGGCTAACCTCGACGGCAATCTGAATCAAGCTGGCAACGAGTTCTGCTGGAGCTTGACTGGCTACCTGGATGGTGATGTAGGAATCGATTTTGGTTTCCTTGGTGATTTTCTTCCACTCCCAACTTACAACACTCAGATCTGGGGACTGGGTTTCCCGATCATAAACAACGATTGCAACCCGATCGTTGTTACGCAAACTGGCTCGTTGGAGGTCATGATCGGCCCGCCGACAGCGGTTAACTCAGGCGCTCAATGGCGGGTTGACAATGGCCCATGGCAAAACACTGGCGTAACCCTGTCGGGCCTGCCAGCCGGCAGCCACACTGTCGGCTTTAACTCCGTCAGCGGATGGGCCAGTCCTGCACCACAAAGTGTCAACATCACAGCCAGTTCTACCTCAACCATCAGTGGAACATATACGCCATCCAGTGCGGTCCAAGGCAGCGGCCTTTCGCTCACGCAAACAAACTGGACAAACGTGGGAGATGGAGACCCGTATCTCGAGGGATTCGAGCTGACGCATCTTACGGTCACGGTGTTCAATAACATGTCCGTCACCGCCGGTGGGGTCCAGGCTTCGCTTTCCTCGCCCATCCCAGCCGTTATGGTTGATCAGGGCCTGAATCCGATCTGGGATATTCCACCGCGCGGAAGCCAGACCTATGGGTTCAACCTTACATTGAACCAGGCAAGTGGAAGCGGCGTGACCTTCTTTCTGACCAACGCTTATCAAAGCAACGGCGTGCCTTTGGAGCAATCTTTTACGTTTTTCACAAATTTTTCCTCAATTGGCAGCCAGCAGCCGGCCTTTGCTGTGGACCAGGTGACGATTCTCGATACCAACGACAACGGCGACGGGATATTCCAGAGTGGTGAACAGCCAAACTTCGCGCTGTATCTCAAAAACTGCGGCACCGTCCCTGCCGATAACGTCACGGTTGCGGTCACAAACCTCTCGGAAGGGTCTGTGAACGGCTGGACTCCCGGTGTATATCCAGCGTTCTACCAGTACGGGAACATGTCGAACGACTGCAGCGTCCACGGGCCAGCGCAATACGCCCCAGTCGCGACGGGCATCCCTGAGAACTTTGTTGGGCCTATCACAGGCGACGTTGTTATCCAGTACGGCGGTGCAAACGGCGTCCAGGCGTTCACAAACCAGGTCCTCAAAGGTGTAACGCTGTTCAACGTCCAACCGGCGGCGTGGGTGTGGGTGACTGCGCCTAGCTACGGCGCGGATCCGCTCGACCCTGTCAATTTCGGCATTAGCGGTACGAGCTCCAACATAGTCATTCCCTGCGTAATCGCCAACCCTGGCAGCGCAGATCTTTACGTGAGCAACATTGTCACTTCATCAGCCGACACCACCTGGACCTCAATCACCAATGCACTCCCTTGGATTATTCCACCGGGTGGCACACAACCTTTCCTAGTCCAGATTAACCCGGAAGGCCTGGCTGGTCAGATCACGAAGCAGGTGACCGTGGTGTCCGATGGTCGGGCAACCATTGGTCATCCAGCTGAGGGACAGGCAAACGTGCTCACCATCACCGGCTTGATAAGCGATACGCTGCCGGTCTTCCAGGTGCCAGGTTCCAGCAACGTTCAGATGGGCGGTTTCGACTGTAGCAGCAACACGATTGTCTGGCAGGACGGACAAAACGTTTATAGCTATGGCATATCGAGTGGAGCCAGTTCGCTTGTTTATACGGCTTCAAATGGCTGGTTGGTGGGTAATGTCCGGGTGAGTGGGAATTTGGTCGCATGGGAAAATATTCCGAATGGAAGCTATGATCTTACTAACGTCACGATTTCGGCTCTTAATTTAAGCAGTGGAGCCAGCTATTCCGTAAGTTCAACCCAGGCAGCCCAGAGCCTAATCGGTGTTGACGGGCAATTCGTTGCATACATGCGGAGGGACTACCTACTGCCTGGAATGACTCTTGACGCGGGAACTTACACATGGGGAATATACAATTGCTATCTATTTAGCACGAATGGCTCTACGACAGCTCTGACATCGCTGTCACCGAATGGAACCAACCTGGTACAGTCAGTGGACTCTCCCTACGATTTCGGAGGTGGTAATCTGGGCTTTGTCGAAAACACATGGAATTGGATGGGTACCTATTGGAATTATGTTGGCGGCACAAACTATTTGGTGAAATTCTCGCCCGGGAGCGACTCAGTTCCGGTGCAGATATTCGAATCCCGATACGGGCTTTCCGCCGTCGCCGCGAACGACGGCGACATCGCATACCTCACAAGAGTTGGCAACGACGGCGCAAACGGGGTGTGGCTTTGGAACGGGGGGTCGCCCACATTAATCACCTCCTCGTTGGTCATTGAGAGCGGCAGCCCAATTGCCCTTGGCACTGGGGATATTGTTTACTCCGAAAATAGCCAAGGTCTTTATTATTGGGATCTTACGCGAGGCATCGAAGGACTTGTTTCGGCTTTTTCGGGGAGTGACAACAGTTCTCCGAGAATGGACGGGCAGACGCTGGTGTGGCAAAACAGCGGTGTCATTTACTTTACAGTCTTTAACCAGCCGGTCATTTCAGTTTCCCCCTCTGACATCACTGTCGTGCCCCCGATGCCACTTCAAAACCGGCCATTCAACGTTGGCCTTGTGGTTCGGAACACATCGTCACTCGCCCAGAACGGTAGCATGATCGTCCAGCTTTTTGACGGTGACCCAATCGCTGGCGGTTTACAGCTTGGAACAAACGCGATTATAAGTGGCGGCTTAAGTGCGAACAGCTCCGCTCAGGTGCAGTTCTCGAATATCGTTCTCCAGACCGTCGGGACGAATCAGCTTTATATTCAACTGGGGCTCCCAATAGCCGCCGCCGCCGCTGCCGGGTCATTCGTAGTGGATGTGATCGATCCAGATCTCTCGGGACCAATCATTGGAGCCCCAACATTCACGGCTTACCCCAGCGGCAGCAGTCAACCCAATTCGAGTGAGAAGATCCTCATTTCGTGCTCGGTCATGGATGCGGATGCGATCATATCGATGACCTTTTCTCTTGACCGCAATTTGATACCGATAACTACCACAAACATCACCGTTTCTTCAAATGGCATCAGTGTCGTTTACTCGACCACCGTCGGCCCGTTGGCCACGGGCATGCACCAGCTTCAAATTCAAGCCAGTGATGCGGACATTCCGCCCAAATACTCGGGCATCACCAATGCCTTTAGTGTGCTTCCTCCTGGGGCCGCTGCATTAACGTTCGGGAGCGGTAATGGGCAGTTAACGTTGACCTGGCCAGGTACCTTCTACCTACAGACCAGCACGAACCTGTCAAATCCCGTGTGGATTGACGTCGGATGTAGTAACGGTCCATTCGTATTGACGACCTCCGAGAAAGCCAGGTTTTTCCGGCTTTCGGAGTTTAGATCGACCAACACAGTAAGCCCTGCTACCAACTGCGTTCAACCGCCGAATGGCATCGTTGCCTGGTGGCCAGCCGATGGCAACGCGAATGACGTCATCGGCACGAACAATGGCGCATTGATGGGCAGCGCGACGTTCGCCCAAGGCGAGGTTGGGCAAGCATTCTCTTTCAATGGCAGCAATGCCTACGTGCAGGTGCCCCAAAATAATCTGTGGGCATTCGGAACGAACGATTTCAGTATTGAACTATGGGCCAATTTCAGCACGAACCAATCAGCCACCTTGATCTGCGACACCGAAGGAGGAGGCGAGAATCCCAAATGGGATTTTACGTATGCCAACGATCAACTTTATTTCCATTATGCCCCTCCCTATAATGGGAATATCGCGGTATCGGCTGCATTTACCCCTGTTCTTGGGTTTTGGTATCACCTGGCGCTTACCAGAAGTGGAAATGTCTGGACAATTTTCACTAATGGCGTTGTCGTCTCAACCGGGACCGATTCCCCCGCGTTGCCGACCAGCATAACTGCGCCGTTGACGATTGGGGCATCGCCTTCTGACGACCAGTATTACATGAATGGACTGCTGGACGAGATTTCCATCTATAATACCGCACTTTCAGGGAGCCAGATTCAGGCTATTTACAATGCAGGCAGTGCTGGAAAATGCAAATGACGCTATTACATTTTTGGCCTGTACTTTAGTTGGTTTATCTGGATGTCACCGGGCGGTTGAAAACCGGCCACTCTTGGGCACTTCAAAACCAGCGCCGGGGTGCGCTGACTCTTCTGACGACCGGGTGAGACCGGGGCCGTCGCCTGGCGACCTCAGCAACTACCCGTGTTCTTCGCGCAAGGAGTCGCACTCTCGATCATCACCGAGGCTGACCACATGACCCTTTTGCTCCCAGAAGACTATTGACTCCATTCCACACCTCTCTCGTTTCGGGAGAGGTTTTTCTGTGTTATTATGGCCGGCGGAAAGCAGTTCTTTCCAATCCATCCCCTCTCCCTGACCAAAACGAAGTGCCGTCCGCGCTTCCAGTGAGAGTAACCAAACCAGAAGCAACCGGCGGACACCGGTGGACGGCAGACGGAGAGTACGCTCCTCGCGCACCCGCGCGAGGTGTTCCGGGCGGCGGTCATCGCCAGCGCGGCGGCCGTCGTGCTCAGGCACGACCAACCCCCTCCCAAAGCCCTTCGTCGCGGCCTCTCGCCGATCACGCTCTGATGGGTGCTGGAAAGGTGAACGCGCCTGTTCCTGAAATTCGCGGATCTCCGGCCCCGGTTTTGGATTCGCCATTCAGGATTGACCTCGCAAGGCAAAGGAAGAAGGATGAATTGTGAAGGATGAAGAAACAGCCGCTTCGCCGGATTTGAAGGCGCGCACGAAGAATCTTGCGCTGCGAGTGATTCGGATGTTTTCGGCCCTCCCGAAAACGACCGAGGCGCGCGTGC
>Ga0187848_10002858_pt1 | contig 13209 bp, 11 predicted proteins | sample June2016WEW_4_40_FD_132424 | JGI IMG/M metagenome (GOLD analysis project Ga0187848, IMG submission 132424) | Peatland microbial communities from SPRUCE experiment site at the Marcell Experimental Forest, Minnesota, USA - June2016WEW_4_40 | ecosystem: Environmental > Terrestrial > Soil >... | reverse complement strand
TTGACCTGTGGTTCCGGCTGTCGAGGATAAGCCCTCCGAAAATGGTAGACCAGAACCTGGCCTATTTTAGGGTACATGCCAATCAAAAGACAGGCCTGAGTAATTTACAGCGGCAAACGAGAGAGATATGCAGAGTGCTCAGGCGTGAGCACGCGCCGTGGCACGCGATTGCAAGACTCTATTTCAAGAAACAATGGCAGGCTCTTATGGGATGTTGCCGTATGCTCCTGGTCCTACTGGGAGTCCTTGATGCCGTCAAGCGCTGCGATTTGGCAAAGCGCTCGGCAAGGTAGGACATGAGAATAGTCCATCTTACTTGGGGTCTCGAGGTAGGGGGGACGGAGACCATGCTCGTCGACATTGTCAATGAACAGGTCCTGAACGCCGAGATTCACATAATCGTCATAAGCAATCGTTATGATAAGTCCGTTCTGAGTTCGCTCGACGGCCGAGTGGGTGTCACCTACATAAATAGACCTGTTTCCAGCAGGAACCCTTGGTATCTGATCAAGCTCCATTGGGTTGTGCGCCGACTGAAGCCGAACATACTCCACTCGCAGGACGAGCATATAATCGATACGATTCCTTTTCGAAAAGCGCCTATCGTGGCTACCATACACGACACCGGGCTGACCTTGCCGACCTCTATTCGCAAGCACGAGGGGATCTTCGCCATTTCGGAAGCCGTTAAGCAGGACATATTGGCTAGATATCCAAAGTTGAACCTGAAGGTAGTATACAACGGCATTCAGTTTTCCAGGATTCGGCAGAAAGAGAAGTATGGGGGCAGGCCCTTTAGGGTCGTTCAGGTAAGTCGCCTTATGCATCAAAAAAAGGGACAGGATATTCTGATCAGAGCATTGAGCCACGCCATGGAGCGGATCGCCGAAGGGGCCGTGACCGTGGATTTCATCGGTGAGGGCGAATCACGCGGGTTTCTTGAGGGCCTTGCCAACGAGTTGGGAGTGGGTCGATGGTGCAGGTTCCTGGGCCTCCATAGCCGCCGAGAGACCTATGAGCATTTGCCCTCGTATGACCTGCTAGTCCAGCCGTCAAGGTACGAGGGATTCGGCCTGACGGTTGTGGAAGGGATGGCCGCACGAATACCGGTGCTCGTTTCAAACATAGAAGGCCCTATGGAGATCATAGACGGCGGCCGGCATGGATTTTTCTTCCGGAGCGAAGACTTCCGGGACTGCGGCGACAGGATTATCGAGATCATGGAGCTGTCACGGGACCGGGAGATGGTGGGTAGGATGAGCGAGGCATACGAATACGCCAAAGGCCGTTTCGACATAGGGGTGACGGCGAAAACGTACCTGGAAGAGTATGGAAAGGTGCTTACCTGCGGCCGGAGGAATTAGTGATTCGATAATGAAATGCTTAGCCCTTTTCCTTGTTATGGTCATCTGCTTGTGTTGGCCGGGTTCTGCCCGTTCGGAGCAGTCAGGGAGCGTCAACCTCCTTCGCAACACTACTTTTCAAAGACAAACAAACAAGGGACTCCCCGACTACTGGGACCTTCATCATGCGGCGGCCGCGACCTTCAAGGACCTTTACGATTTGTATGGAATCGACGAGACGGCAATCTCGCCAATACCGGAGACCAGGGTGTTGAAAGTCACCAACCCGGAGCAAGACTTCCCGTACCTCATGCTATGGGCCACCAGTTTTGATTCGCCGCTGCCGGGAGGTGAATATACTTTTTCCGTATATCTTCGCGCCGACCGCAAAGGGGCCCTTTGTGCCGCGACCAATGGCGGAGATGCGGGCCATTCCGTCCCCTTTCGCCTTTCGACCGAGTGGAAGCGGTTCTCCGCGACCTTTAGAACTGACGGACCCGGCTCAGGAGTACAGCCGGTGCTCTATTTCAAAAGCAAGGGCAGCTACTATGTTGTCGCGCCACAACTGGAGAGAGGGGCATCGGCATCCCCCTTTCAATCGGAGATGAACGAAGAGTCGCGAGAGGCGGCGATGGCCGATAAAGCCTTATCGGACGAGCGGACGTTACGGGCGCTTACGCAAAACAGCCCTAAGAATAGTTCCCCATTGACGCCCATTTTTGAATACGACTATTACACAGATGACAGCTCGGCCCGCTTATTTGTCACCTCAAACCATCGGCGCACACTCTCCCTTCGGGTCTCATGCGGAAGCCCCGGAGGCAGGCCCTCGGACGTCGGTTCTTTCACGCTCAAACCGGGATCAGAGACGACTATCGATGTTCCCCTCCTTGAGGTGCCGGAGGGTGACTTCGAGTGCACCATCAAGGCATTTGATGGAATTGCCTTGACGGCCACTGCTGTGGTGAAATCGCAAAAGAGAACGCCCGGCGCTTCGGAAGTCCGCGTGAATCAGCATCGCCGGTTCATTTCTATCAATAAGCAGCCCTTCCGGATTATCGGAATAGCCACCAATTTCAGACCGCCCGACTGGTATTTCAAAGATCTCGCCGACCACGGATTCAACACGATCTTTTTTGACGGACCGCTTGCTGTGAGCGCCTATGACATGGCCGCCACAAAGACGTTTCTTGACAGGGCCGCGCGATACGGACTGAAAGTAGTGGCCGGCTTGCCTTTGGCGGGTGACAAGCCGTCTGACTGGCAGTCACGTCTATCCGATTTTTCCAGATTTGTGTCAATATTCAAAAACCATCCGGCCATACTATGCTGGTGGGCCTACGATGAACCTTACGGAACGTGGAAAGCGAGCGAGCTGTCGGAGGTCTATCAAACAGTGAAAGCGGCAGACCCCTATCACCTCGTCCTGGGGAACTGGTGTGACATACCGAAAGCCGGGAAAGAGCCTTTCGGGACGCTCGCATCCACGGACATCTATTCGCACGACTACTATGCCTTCACCTTCCTGGGGCATACGCTTTATGGATTTGGAAACGAGAATTTCTATGTATCGCAGACTGCCCATATGAAAGACAAGCTATCCCACGTCTTTATCCAGCTTTACGGCGGCATTAATGCCTGGCGTGAACCGACCGGCGACGAACTGAATTTCATGACCGTTTTGGCGTTGATGAACGGTTCGATGACGACCTACTGGGATACAAAATCGAATTGCAGCGAAACATGGAACAGGATAGGGCTAATCAACAATAACACCAGGGCCTTGTCCGCTGCCCTTTTCCTGGACCCGGCGGCCCGGGAAATCAGGGGTGTTACAATCCAGGGAAACTTTCTCTATTCCCTATGGCAGAAAGGAACGACATGCTATGCCATCCTTCTTCACATGAAAAACTCCTCCGAACCGCTGTCTTTGGACGTCTCCGGCTTCGCCGGCAAAGCGGACGCCCGGGTAGCGATGTTTCAAGGCAGCGGGCCTGGCCGGCTCGTTAAAGGCTCGATCACAGACTCCTTCGGTCCTTATGAAGCTAAGGTATACACGTTTGACCGATCGTAAGGTCGTCTGGAAGTGCTGGACTCATCGTTTCGGTAAAGTGTATGCTATGGACGAAAAGAGGTGCTAACTTCGTCTCTCCAGATCGGAGGCCATGAGGGTTCTCTTTCTTAATAATTGCTTCTACGTGAGGGGTGGGGCGGAGAGGGTTCTCTTCGAAGAAATGCGGCTCCTGAAACAGGCGGGCCACGAGGTAGCGATCTATTCGAGGGCCAATTCGAAAAACGAGGAATCAGAATACCGGGAATTGTTTCCTCCCGAGATCGAAACGGAACGTGTGGCATTCAACGCGAAAGCCCTGTCAACGGTGCGGGAGATTATCTACTCGGCTGACGCGAGGAGAGGATTGAGGGAAGTGATCGGACGGTTCAAGCCTGACATTGCCCACGCCCACAACATTTACGGGAGACTGAGCCTTTCGGTCCTTGATGAGCTTAAGGTGAGGGGCGTTCCCACCATCATGACCCTCCATGACTACAAGCTGATCTGCCCGAGCTACCTCATGTTGAGCCACGGGAGGGTCTGCGAAAAATGCAAGGCAAACCGGTTCTACCATGCGGTAGCAACCAAGTGCCACAAAGATAGCTACCTCGCCTCCATGGTCTACGGCTTCGAGACGTGGATGGGCGTTTTCCTCAAGAAGCACGACCAGGTGAGCTACTTTATTTCCCCCAGCCTATTCCTCCGGAACAAGGTCATGGAGTTCGGCTGGGACGGAGAAAGGGTGGTTCATGTGCGCAATTTTGTCGACGGGAGCTCTGCCGGGTTCTGCGACGAGCCCGGCCGATACCTTCTCTATATGGGTCGACTGTCACGGGAAAAGGGGGTGAGGACCCTCCTCGCGGCAATGAAGGGCCTGTCTTCCGCCACTTCCTTGAAGATAGCAGGCGACGGGCCGGAGCGGGGAGAGCTTGAGGATCTTGCCCGCAGGGAAGATCTCGACGTCGAATTCGCGGGGCACCTGGCAGGCAGCGAGTTGGCTTCGGCCGTTTCAGGCGCGATGGCCCTTATCGTGCCTTCCGAATGCTACGAAAACGCGCCCCTATCCGTTCTTGAGGCATTCGCCTTCGGCAGGCCTGTCATAGGGGCGAGAATCGGTGGCATCCCGGAAATGATAGAGGACGGCACGGACGGGTATCTCTTTGAGCCGGGGAACGCAAGTGATCTCCGGAAGAAGATAGAGCAACTCCTCGGGGAAAGCGAGGGCAGGCAGAGGGGAATGGGGAAGGCGGCGCGTACAAAAATCGCCACTCTCTATAACGAACAACTGCATTACGAAGGGCTCATGGAAGTGTACGAGAATGCCTTGAGCCGGAAAAGCAAGGGTCGGAAAAAGCCTGAAGGACCTCCTGTGAGCGGGCCTCGAGCCGACCACGCCCTAAAGTGAGGCTCTTCGCCCTGTCGAGGTTTCCCGGTAGGGAGGAAGTGCAATTCATGCGCTCTCCGCGTAGGCGCCTAATTAGGCGCGACGCTTGAGGAGCTCCTGAGGAGCCGGATATTTAATGAAAATGCGCATAGCCTATATCGCCGTTAAGGGGGTCCCTATCGGCGGCGGAATAGAGAAGCTCACCGAAGAAATAGGTTCCCGTTTGGTCGCCAAAGGCCATGAAGTGGTCGTTTACTCCAGCAGGGACTACGGGACCACCGACGGTTTTCACAGAGGCATGGAAGTCAGGACTGTTCCGTCCATCAACACGAAGTCGCTCCACAAGCTCTCGATCTGTTTTCATGCCACGAGGCACGCTCTTAAGGACGGTGGCTTCGACGTCTTTCATGTTCATGCCGTCGGGCCTTCCATTTTTGCGATCTTTCCTCGCCTCAAAGGCATCCCCACGGTCGTTCAGATCCATGCCCTCGAGTGGGCCAGGGATAAGTGGGGGCCGGTCGGCAAGACGTTCTTTAAACTGGCCGATTATAGCGCAGTCTATTTTCCCCATAAGACGACCTCGGTGTCGAAAGTCCAGAAAGAGTATTTTGAGCGCAAGTTTGGACGGGAGATCGTCCACATACCCACGGGGGTGAATAGGGTAGAGAAGCGAAAAGCAAATTGGCTACTAACGCAGGGCATCGAGGCTGACAACTACATGCTTTTCGCCGGCAGGCTTGTGGCAGAGAAAGGCGTGCATCTTCTCATAAAGGCCTTCAGGAACATTGATACGGACATGAAGTTGGTTCTCGCGGGCGACGCGGCACACGCGGAAAAATACAAGACCCTCCTGCGGGACCTCGCCGCGGGGGACCGAAGGATCCTTTTTCCGGGCTTCGTGAGTGGCCCTCCCCTCGAGGAGCTTTTCAGCAACGCGCGGTTGTTCTGTCTCCCCTCTACTCTGGAAGGCCTGCCCATAGCGCTCCTTGAGGCGATGAGCTACGGCAACTGCTGTGTGGCAAGCGATATACGTGAAAACAGAGAAACCCTGGAAGGGCACGGTTACACCTTTCGGAATCGGGACGCCCATGACTTGAGGAATGTCCTGGACGATCTTATGCGAAACCCGGACAAGGTAGAAGCAAAGAAGCAGGCGGCCAGGGATCATGTGCTCCGCCATTATTCGTGGGACCTCATCGCGGACAGGATGGAAGAGCTCTATCGTTCCCTGTTGGAAGAGCAACGAGGCCGATAGGGAGGCAGCCCATGGACGGTATCCTCGCGGTAACCTGCCGCTACACTAGACGCTGCTCAATATGCCACACCTGGAAACATCAGAGCGACCGGGCTCAAGGGGTGCGGGCCGAGGATTAGGTGAGTTTGCCAAGACTGACGCGCCTCAATATCTCCGACGGCAAACCGTTCCTGATGAAAGATCCGAGCAGCGTCCACACTGTCGGCAAGGAAAAGGCCGACCGCGCCGTGGTCAGCAGCGAGGGATTCTCACCACAGAAACCCTTGACGTCATGAAAAGGCACCCCGACGGGGGCATACGCATCCGCTTCGACGAGATGAGGGACAAACCCGTCCGGGGGCTGAAGAAAGCCCACGAGGCAGTACTGGGCCCGCTGAAGGGGGCTTTATGATGGGCAGCAAACTTAAGCCGGAAGGGGACCTTAAGCTGCTCATGAAGCCTCTCAAAGGCCTGTTCAACTCAATAGCCGCAAAGGCGATAGCACTGCTGATTATGTTTATCTTCGCCTACTGGGTGCCTTTGAAAACGATGGTCGGCAGATGGTGGACCGACGATGATTATTCATACGGTTTTTTCATCCCGGTGGTTTCGATGTATCTTTTCTGGGACAATCGGAAGGCATTGAAGGGCATCTTCTTCGCGAATGCATGGAGTGTGCTCCCGTTCCTGGTCTTGTCTGTCCTGGTCTCTCTCTATGGGATATTGGGGTAGAGCGGCAATATTGCAATGCCCATCGTCCCGATCCTCGTCATCCTCTTCGCCGCGTTCTGCTTTGGAACGAGCATGACGAAGCGGTTTTTCCTTCCCCTCGCCTTCCTGATATTCATGGTACCTGTGCCCGATATAGTGGAGAGGTATCTCGGATTGTTTTTGAAAAGCGTCTCGACCCAGGCGGGCGCATGGATGATAGAGCTCTTCAACATCCCCGTGCACGTGAGCGGCAACGTCATCGATCTCGGGGTATCGCAACTGCAGGTGGTGGATGCCTGCAGCGGAATGCGCGGTCTTTTTGCGCTCCTGGCACTGGGTGTAATCTACGCCTACTTTTTCGAAAAGGCGTCGTGGAAAAGAACCGTGTCAGTCCTGGCGACCATGCCCATAGCAGTGGCCGCAAATGCGTTGAGGATCGGCATCACCGGTATTCTCACAGAGCGCTTCGGGGGCGCCATGGCAGAAGGGTTCTTCCACGGCTTCTCCGGCTGGGTACTCTTTGTCGTGGCCTTTGCGTTTCTTTTCGCGATTGGACGGATCCTTCGCTTCTTTCCGCCAAAGCCTTCGTCGCCTTCGGGGCGGGTCAGGGATGCGCAGTCAGATCAAGAGGCCTCACAGAGGACAGGTGCAGAGAGCAACATTAACCGGGGGTTCGTCGTTTGCCTTGCCATCCTCGCGCTGGTCGGCCTTGCGACCCTGAGCACGAAGGCGCTCCCTCCCATAAAGATCCGCGGTGATCTCAAGAGCTTCCCCCTTGTATTCTCTTGCTGGCAGGGTCGGTCGGAGCCCGTTGATCCTGAAATAATTGCCCAATCGGGAGCAGAGGAGGCTTTCAGCGGCAAGTATGGCAGTGACGAGTTCGGCGCGGTTTCCCTCTATCTCGGCTATCGAAGCACGGCCTTCCTTTCGGACGAGAATTTCTTTCACAGTCCTACCGTGTGTTTACCTTCATCCGGCTGGACGGACCTGCAAACCTCCACCCACATTATCGGGAGTGTGCCGCTATTCAAAAGGCTGGTCGTTACCGAAATGGTCATAGCGAATGCAGGCACGAGACAGTTGGTCTATTTTTGGTTCCAGACGAAGGACCAGGAGACCCCCGACAAGAACGTAAACCGGTTCCATCTCGCCTTGCACGCCCTTAAGAGAGACAACACCCACGACCTGTTCATCAGGCCGATAGCCCTTATTGGTCCGGGCGAGAAGATCGAGGATACTGAAAAGAGAATGGACAAATTCGTTTGTGACATGATGGCGGCCCTCTTTACGTTTCTGCAAGAGCGGCAATTCGAGGAAAAATAGGATAGAACTTTTGCGTGACCGGATCAGGTAAAGAGTCTGCAGTTGGCGCAAAAAGGCGAGGTCATTGCCGCGAACGGGTAGGACGGGCGGCTAAGCCGAAGCAAGAAAGGGAGCCACTGGAGTTATCCAGTGGCTCCCTTTCTTTTGGCTATTCTTCAGCGCTCTAAACGACCGGCTCGGATTCTCGGCCGCTTTTCTGACTCTATCCGTCCTTGCATTTGTTCAGGACCAAGCCGATTACCTTCTCCGCAGGGACGAGCTCCAGCGCCCTCCTCACATCGGAAAGGGGGGTGCAGCCTGCCGCGACGACCATGAGGATGTGGTCCACCTGAGGGGCAAGGGCCAGGGCATCGGCGTTGGCCAGCAGGGCCGGCACATCGAAGAAGACGTAGCGGTCCGGGTACCGCGCCTTCATGTCCTGCACCACTTCCTTCATTCTCGGCGACCCCAGTACTTCAGTGGTCTCGTGAATTGTTCTACCCCCCGATATGAGAGTCAGCTTCTCGAAACCGGGCCACACGATCAAGTCCGAGATGGGTTCGTCGTTCAAGAGGTGGTTGATGAGACCCTTGTCGCTTTTTACGCCGAGGAGATCGTGGATGCGCTGGCGGCGGAAATCGCAGTCGACCAGGAGCACCGTCTGACTGAACTCACGGGCGAAGGTGAAAGCGAGGTTGATGGCGCAAGTCGTCTTGCCTTCGCCGGGCAGGGCACTTGTCACCATGATGGTCTTGCCGCCCGTCAGCTCGGCCTTTTGACTGATCTGGGTGCGGATGCTCCTATACGCCTCGACGTAGGGTGAGTTGGGCAACACGGCCACGCACCGGTTTGCCGCCGCAACGAAAGGGTCGAGGCGTACGGTGCGTGATTGTGTGTAGCTGGGGGAAATCCAGCCTGCTTTCTCCTTGCCGGAGGCATCCCATGGCCGCTCGACCGTGGGCGGGGATGCCGCTTGGCTCTCCTGAATGGTCTTCTTCACGTTCAACTTTGACGACTTCTTCCAGAAGCTTCGCACTTTTCGTCACCTTCCCTTTGCACGATTCACGTTTAACGCCTACATCATGAGCCGCTGGCTCACCTTGGCCCAGAGGACCTCGAGGTCCATGACGAGGAAATGGAAAAGGATTATGGCCACGACCACCGCGATACCGGCGCCGATGGCGACCCTTTCGCGCCGATTTCGCGCCTGACGCCTGTCGCCCTCGGTCACGATAAGTGGCACGGACCCGAGGACAAAATGATTCGTTTCGTCGGCGAGTTGATCCGGGTGTCGCGCCGACTGGTCGCTGTATTCCCTCAAAGAAAGGGTCCCTACTCCTGACCCGATGCCGAGGAACAAGCCAATCAGGAGGATGGCGGGAACATTCGGCTTCACGGGTTTTTCGGGGAGGCGGGCGGGATCTATGAGAGTAAAACGTTCGCCCATTTGTTCTTTTTCGAGGCCTTGGGCAACCCTGGCCTCCATCACTCTCTTCATGAGCTCGTCGTACTTGGCCTGGGCATTGTTACGCTGCCCCATGAGCGTCTTGTACGTCTCCTCGACCCGGGGACCTGCCTCCGTCCTCCTCATGTACTCCTGCCGCCTCCTTTGAGTCTCCGATATCTGCCTTTTCACCGATTCGATGTCGGACTGGACTCCGGAAAGCTGGGAGGCGAGGGTGACATAAGAGGCGTTGTTGGCCTGATCCGCCACCGAGGTCAAAGGTTTCTTGTGAGGACTCTTTTCGTCGGGAGGCTCCAGGGCTATCCGTTTTTCCAACTCCGCTATGTCCTGCTTCGTCTTCGACACATCGGGGTACTTGTCTGAATAGCGGCTTTGGAGTTGCACAAGCTTGGCCCTCAGTTCCTTGAGAAGGTTCCGGTCTTGGTCCGTGCTCTCCGTCGGCACACTTGCCAGCTGTGTTTGAAGGTAGCCTTCCTTCTCCTGCAGCGTCTTGAGCTCGTCCTGGAGCTTTTCCAGGTCTCCCTCTATTCTGTCAAGCCCCTGGTAATTCACCTGCTGCAGCTCGGGGAGGGCATCGGGGTTCTGCGCCTTGAATGTGGCGATCCTCGAGTCGAGGTCTGCCAGTTCCCGCTGAAGGGTGTTGGCCTCTTCCTCGAGGAACCGTGAGGCGCCCGCCGTCCGCTCTTCCCTCGTCTTCAGGTTCTCCTCTAAATAGAGCGAGGCGAGTACGCTGGCAACCTGCTGGACTACCTGCGGGTTCTTGCCGTCGTACGCGACCGTGAAGGCTATGGTAGCCTTGGAGGCCGTGGTCGACAGAACATCGGCGCTTATGGTCGCGAATCTTATATCCTTCCTCATGGTCTCGACGATCTCCTCCATGGTCATCTTCGACCGGAGATCGGCGTAAAGGCTGAACCGATTGATGATTTCAAGGAGCCTCGATGTGCTCATGATCCGCTGATTGATCATTTGAAGGCGTTGATCCGCGAACCCCGTGACCGTGCTGATGACAAAATCCCGCGGAATCTCCTGCTCCTCGATGAGAATGGTGGACGAGGACCGATACGTGCGGGGCAACGTAATGGCGGCTATGGCCGCTATGATGAAGACCACAACGATGGGGATGATAAGGGCCCACTTTCTACGCTTGATGATTCCTATGTAATCGCCTATAGTCTTGACATCCTCTTCCATTAAACCAACCTCACACTATTTTTTGTTGAATCAGACTACTATAGGACCATGCCTCCCAACAACGGGTCATTGACTCTCCCCATGCGCACTGGAACGGTCCCATCCATCCTCACTCGAGCACGGCATGCTGCGCGAAAAAACGGACCATGAAAAGATTCCGGTAGGCGGTCGTCTGTGCTATCTTATCCTCGATCCTTGTGAAGGTGTACGAGGCCTCGACATACATATCCCTGCCGGACTGCGAGCCTCCGGACCCCTCATGGCCAAACTCGTAGCGTATGCGCGGCGAAACGTTGATCGTATCGAAGTCGATAGGCGCAACCGAGAACTGGCCGGCGCCCGATTTATTGACGAAGTAGCCCAAATCAAAATAACCGGTAAAGTCGTAGCTGAGCCTGCGGTTAGCCGACAGCGTGAACGACGTCCTCTCGACGGTTCCGTTCTGGCCCACTGCCGGTGCGACGTCGCGGTTTGCCGTAAGGCTGCAGTTCGTCACCTCCCCCGTGTAATTGAGGCTCGCCTGACCGACGCCGCCCCAGCCAGAGGTTGTCTGTGTCTGTTCGGTGAAGCCTGTCACGAAAAAAAAGGGGCCAAAAATGAAGCCGGTCGGGACGAGGGTCTCGAAAGAGGAATCCGTCCGCCTTAAGCCTGCACTCGCTTGTATCGACCATTTTTCCTTGACCGCATAAGAGAAGCCGGTGGTGGCCTCGTAATTGTTTACGGTGGTGGCCCCTAAATTGTCTACACTGGTGCCCGTCAGGGAGTATTGCGTATAGCTCATGTTTAACAAGCCCTTTACCTGCGGCAGGTACTGGCTGAGGTCGTGTGTAAGGGAGAGCGTCCCCGCATCGGACGTGACATCGGAAAAAAGAGAACTCTGGTAGTGGATCGTATCATGGTCATAGAAAAGGCTTGCAGCCGTCTTCTCGGTCAACACATAGTCAGCCTGGGCGTGGTAGGTCGTGGTGTCCACCGTGACCCCGTTCAATACGAGTCCCGTGGTCAGTAGTTGCTGGCCGGGCTGGGAGGCTCGGCTGTAGGAGCCCGTCGCGGACAGGGCGAGTTGCGGATTGACGGAATAGTGGATACTCCCGCCGCCTGACCCGTCGGTCGAATCGAGACTCGTGGTGTGTTGGTAGAGGTTTTCAGAAAACAACGCCGAAACATCTAGGTTAAGCTTCTCGGTCGACTCGAAAAGCTCGATGCCGCCCGTAGTGGTACTGATAAAGTCGTGTAAGGGCTGGCTGGGAGTTACGTATATGTTGTCGTTGTATTGCAGCGTCTGCGCAATAGACGGAAGAAGGCGGAATTCATCCGCCTCTACCAGGCTCGGCAGCAAGATCGCCGCGAGGATGAGGATGAACCAGGAGGGTAGCTCAAGGCACGACAATTACATCGCCCCTTTTCAGCTCTATGTTTTCTTCGAGATGTTTTCCATCGGCAATATCATCATAATGGAACGGGAATATTCGTGTTATGCCGCCCTCCTGCCTCATTATCTTGACCTTGTCCCTCTTGGCAAAAGGGTTGAGCCCTCCTACCGTCGCGAGGGCCTGCAGGGCAGTGATGTTCGTGTTAAGGCTAATTCGTCCCGGGGTGTTCACCCGACCGATGACATAAACGATCATGCTGTTTACCTGCTTCACCTCCACATTGAGCACGGGATCGGTCACGTACTGAGACAGCCTTTCTTCCAGTTCGGATTTCAGCTGGGCCACGGTCTTGCCCGCCGCCTTGATCAGGCCCACGAGCGGAAATGAGATGACCCCGTCCGGAAGGACCACGACGTCCTTGGTGAGCGCCTCGTCTTTCCATATGGATATGCCGAGAACATCCCCAGGGCCAATGGGATAGGTCGCATCGAGAACGGCGGCCGGAAGCGGGGAGTCCTGCAAGGAAGAGGCCGCCTTTTGTTCGGGTAGACCGCCCTCTTTCTCCATCCCCCAAGCAAGTCCTGCGATCGCCATGAATATGACGAGTGATGCAAATATCTTCCGCACTTCTACCCTCCCTGTCTATTGAAACTGGCGCGGCGCATCGCTTCCGTCTCCCAGCTGCCCGCGTGATACCGACGAGCCAGGTGAGGCTGGCAGACCCACACAGCGGACAATCCCAAGCGGAGCTGTTACTTCAGCGTATGCGATATTTCCTCAAACTTCTCAACTCTTCCTATGCTTCCTTGGGTGAAATTGAGTTTTATATAGCCCGTAAACCTGCTCTCCTGCAACGCCTCGATCTGCTTTATCAGCCTCTTTAGTTTTTCTTCCCTGCTCAGTTTAGCGACCTTCTCGTTTTCTTGTTCCATGGTCTCCACCGTTCCCGGACATGCACGAAGCCTCGAGACTCGTAGCGAGGTTCTGGTATGGTACCACTTAACAGGAATAGGTTATGATAACAGATATATTGTTAAAATATTGTTTGTTGTACGTTAATTCCGTTTGTCATATGTTGATTATCGTGAATGCTGTCATTTCCTATTTTACCATATCCCGGGCTGACTTTGGACGATTTTTCTTGCTGAGT
>Ga0187848_10002857_pt1 | contig 13211 bp, 15 predicted proteins | sample June2016WEW_4_40_FD_132424 | JGI IMG/M metagenome (GOLD analysis project Ga0187848, IMG submission 132424) | Peatland microbial communities from SPRUCE experiment site at the Marcell Experimental Forest, Minnesota, USA - June2016WEW_4_40 | ecosystem: Environmental > Terrestrial > Soil >... | reverse complement strand
GTTCTGCAAGCGGCGGGAATAACGCATGGCGGATCGCAAGAAAGTTCGTTGGTCGCAACTCAAAATCGGCATCGTCGCCGGCACGGCCTTCATCATCCTCTTCATTCTGGTGTTTCTGCTGACGTCGAGCAAGAGCCCGTTTACCCATTACGCGCTGCTGCGCACGTACATGGACAACGCGGCGGGACTTCCCGACGGCACCGAAGTCCGGCTGAACGGCATCGTCATCGGTTTTCTCGAGATGCCCAGGCTGACCGAGTCGCACGATCCGAAGCGCGCGGTCGAGTTCGACATGGACGTGAAGCCGGAATTCTTGCCGCAGATTCCGGAAGATTCGACGGTCGCCATCGCCGCCTCCACGTTGCTGGGCGGCAAGGTGATCGACATTACCAAGGGCGTGTCCCGGGTCGCCGTGAAGCCGGGCGCCGAGCTGCGCTCCGCCCAGTTGGAGGACATCCCGCAACTGATGGGCGAAATGAAAGTGGTCCTCGACAGCTTGCAGACCATCGTCGTGCGCGTGGACAACCTGCTGGGCGGGATCGAGCAGGGCAAGGGCAACGTCGGCAAGCTGTTGAAGGACGAGGAACTCTACGACCGGTTGAACGGCATCGCCGCCGAAGGCCAGAAGCTGTTGAGCGACGTTCGCACCGCCAACGGAACGCTGGGCAAACTGATCTACGACGACACGCTCTATCGCGACCTGGACGCGCCATTGAAGCGCGTCGACTCGATGATCGCCGGCTTGCAGGGCGGCCAGGGCACGGCGGGCAAGCTGCTCAAGGACCCGGCGCTGTATGACGAAGCCCGCCAGTCGCTGAGCGAGATTCATGCGCTGCTCAATCAGCTCAACGCCGGGAAGGGCACCGCCGGCAAGCTCATCAAGGACGAACAACTCTACAGCCGCATGGACGATCTAGTGGCCAAGTTCAACGTCACCGTGGACAAGATCAACGCGGGGCAAGGCACGCTGGGCCAGTTGGCCGTGAACCCGCAACTCTACGACGCGCTCACCAGTGCGACGCGCGAATTCCAAGCGCTGGCCAAGGACATGCACGCCAATCCCAAGCGGTTCCTGTCCGTACGGCTGGGCCTGTTTTGAGAGCGCGCCGCCAACTCGTGGTGAACGCGGACGACTTCGGCTTCACGCCGGACGTCAACTCTGGCGTAGTGGAGGCGCATCGCCACGGCATCCTCACGGCGACCACGTTGATGGCCAACGGTGACGCGTTCGACGATGCCGTGCGGCTGGCGCGCGAAACTCCGTCGCTCGACGTCGGCTGCCATCTGGTGCTGATCGGCGGACGCTCGCTGGTGACCGGTAAGCCGTTCCCTGCCACGGTGGCGCAACTGCTGTGGGCGCTGGCCCGCCGCCAGATCCGGCTCTATGACGAGCTTGCCGGCCAGACGCGGCGCGTGATCGCGTCCGGCATCCGGCCCACCCACCTCGACACTCACAAGCATACGCATCTGGCTCCGACGGTGCTTGAAGCAGTAGCCCGCGTGGCGCGGGATTTCGGCATTCCATGGGTGCGCCGTCCGTTCGATTTTCCGATGCACGGCCTTGGCGGCGCGCCGCGCTTGACGCGGCTGGCGAACAGCGCGCTTAGTTTGTTGCGAGGCCGCTTCGATCGCGTGCTGGCGGCGCACGGCTGCCGCACTGTCGATCATTTCGCCGGTTTCCGGATGACCGGCCGCCTGGGGTGCGAGGAACTGACGGCGCTGGCCGCTGCGCTACCCGAAGGATCTACCGAGTTGATGTGCCATCCGGGACATTTGGGCGAGGCGCTACGCAATGCGCCCACCCGCCTTAAGGAAAGCCGCGAGCGCGAGCTTGCCGCGCTGATCGCACCCGAGGTGCGGCAGGCGATCGAGCGGCACTCTATCGAGCTCAAGAATTTCGCCGGCTTGGGTTGAGGTGGGGCATGCTTTAGCTTTCCTGTATCACGAGGAGCTGTATGCTTGCCGTGTTTGTCCCCCGCACCCGCCTGCCGTTCGCCTGTCCAGGTGGTACCGTATTCTCCATGATTCGCGCTTTGTTTATCCCACTGCTCGCGACCGCGATATTCGCGCAAGCGCCCAACGTGCCCAAGCCGGAGCTGCTCTGGCCCGATGGCGCTCCCGGCGCACTCGGCACGGCCGATGCCGATAAGCCCTCGATTACGCCTTACCTGGTACCCGAAGGCCGCGGAACGGGCACCGCCATCGTCGTTTGTCCCGGCGGCGGATACCAGATTCTGGCGCTGGATCACGAAGGTGCGCAGGTCGCGCAGTGGCTTACCTCGATCGGTGTCGCCGCCTTTGTGCTCCAGTATCGCCTGGGCCCGCGCTATCACCACCCAATCGAATTAGGCGACGCGCAGCGCGCCATCCGCGCCGTGCGCGCCAAAGCCGCCCGATACCGCGTGCTGCCGGACCGCATCGGCATCATGGGCTTTTCCGCCGGCGGCCACCTGGCGTCCACCGCCGCCACTCATTTCGATGCCGGCAATCCGGACGCCGCCGACCCCATCGACCGCGTTTCCAGCCGCCCCGATTTCGCCGTGCTGGCCTACGCCGTGATTTCCTTCACCACTCCGTACATGCACCGCGGCTCGCGCGACAACCTGCTGGGCCCGAACCCCGACCCCAAACTGGTCGAGAGCCTCTCGAACGAGCTGCAAGTCACCGCCGCCGCGCCGCCCACGTTCCTCTTCCACACCAGCACCGATACCGTGGTGCCGGTGGAAAACAGCGTGCTCTATTACCTGGCGCTGCGCAAAGCCGGCGTGCCCGCCGAAATGCACATTTACGCGCAAGGACCGCACGGTGTGGGCCTGGCGGCGACCGACGAAGCGCTCTCCACCTGGCCGGCACGCCTGGCCGATTGGCTGCGGGGGAGAGGGTTGTTGAATGGAGGAGCGAAATAGCGAGATGGTTGGCAGGCGAAATCCGCTTCGGGCCCGAAAACCGGGGCGGCTGCACCACGCACCTGCGACGCCTTCGACACCAAAGTGGGACAGACGCTATCGTCTGTCAACCTTCCCGTGGAAGAACTACAATAAAGCCGAGGGCATCGATGGAAACAGTCACCTTCGAGTCGATTCCGATCACCTTAGGACGAGAGGATGACGGTCGCTGGTGGGCCGACATTGAGTCCATGCCGGGCGTGATGGCCTATGGCGACACGCGAGATGCAGCCATCGCCGCCGTGAGCGCCCTGGCGTTAGGGGCCGCCGCCGACTGCATCGATCACGGCGAGGAAGTTCCCGCACCGCTCTCGAAAGTCTTCTCCGCCGCATGAGCCGTTGGGGGTGCGTCAAAGCACAGCAACTTCTGGCGGCGCTCGGGGCCCGATCTAGAACGGCTCCATACCAAATCCAACGGGAACGACTATGAAGTTCAAGCTGCCGGACGCCCACCTTGCGCCCTTCGTGCCAAATTTCTCGCGAATCAAGTCCGATTCGACCGCGTTCCTGATGAAGGCCTCCGGTAAACCCGAATCTGCCGCCAGTTGGGCCACCTGAACAAATGCTTCGTCCTGCCGGCCCTTCACTCTGTCCTTCAGGGCGGCGCAGAGGCCACCGGTCATAACGTTCAGCTTGTCGGAGTCGAACTTGCCGCGCAGCTTAAGGCCCTTTATCCACCCCGGGCCGCTGAGAACATAGGTGTACCGACTGTTTGTCTCTTTGACAAGGCCGCGCTCCTTAAGCTCACCCCACGTCGTTGGGAGAATCCGAGGGTCCACGGACCGTTCATCGATGAACACTTCCATGATGCTTCGGCCGTGTAGATCGTCCATGAGCAACAGGATGGCTTCGTCGAGGTTCTGCCGACGGGCGTCTTTGGATAAGGTCACAGGGGCTCCTGACCAAAATCGATCGGGATCACAATTATGCCATCTGTGCCTAGCACCGCACCCTTCATGTTGTAGCAATGGTCGAGTAGTTTGCTCTCAAGCATGTTCCAGATCAGGTCTTCTGCCAATCCGGTCATCTGAGCCGCCTGGGAAACGTGCAGGTACTGCTCATCTCTTCGCCCCTTCACCTGATCTTTCAGAGTCGCAGCCACCTTCGACATTTTCTGGCCGAACGTCGCATCTTCGTTGAGCTTCAAGAGCTGGACCCCTTTTCCCCAACCGGTTGGCGTCAGGTGATAGGTATCGAGGCAGAAGTACTCAATAAGCCCTCGGTCAAGCAGCTCCTTCCATGTTGTCCCGTAAACCTGTCTATAGCGCTCCGAGTCGACCGCGATGTCAGTGCGATACAGGGCATTCTCCCCTACATCCTCGGTCATCAGCTTCAGCGCCAAGAGGAGATTCGCAACACGGTCCTCGCGAGATTTTGTCATAACGTAGAAAGCTAATGATACCCCCTCGCGCTCGTTCCGCAAATCCTTGGACCGAGGCGCTGCGTCCCCCCTACCCCACCCACCTCAGCAACATCTCCGCGTTCAACGCTCCCGCCGGCGTGTCTTCGTGCTTGAACATCACGTATAAGTCCCGGCCGGTGGCGAGTAACTCCTTCGAACGCGCGGCCATCGCAGCTACATCGGCCTCGCTATAATCCGGCTTTCGCAGGCGATAGTAAACGAAATCGGCCGTGATCACTTCCGGCACTTCCAACTTCTCCGATTCGGCTACGCACAGCGAGATGTTGCGGCGGCGCAACTCTGCGTACACTTCCTCCACTAGCCACGAGGGGTGCCGGAACTCGAACGCATAGCGCAGGTCCGTGGGTAGCGTTTCCAAGTAGCCGGCGAGCAGCTCGTCGTTCCGCTTCAGTTGCGGCGGCAATTGAAACAGAATCGGCCCCAGCCGCCGCGCCGATCGCAGCGGGTCAATCGCCTTGAGGAAAATCTCCGTCGCCTGGCCCGCGTTCTTCAGCCGCAGGATGTGGGTGATCCGCATGTTCGCCTTGACGGCGAAGACGAACCCCGGCGGCGTCGCTTCCACCCATGCCGCCAGCGTCGTCACGGCCGGCAAACGCCGGAATGTGTAATTGATTTCCACCGCACGCAGCCGCGTGGCATAGTGCTTCAGAAAATCCTTTGGCGGCAGCTTGGCCGGATAGAAATCCGGCTTCCACGCCGGATACGCAAAGCCGGACGTCCCGGCATATAGACTCGCCATGGCTTATCATTATCTTCTAGCCGGGCTCGAAAATGTATGGCCCGGCTTCTCGAGCCGGTGTCGAACGGCATGCTGCATACCCCAGAGACCCCAGACGATCTCGCCGAGGCGCTCAGCCGCGCCGCGCGCCACCTGCGCACCATTTGCCTCGAAGGCAATGGCAGCAAGCGCCTGATGGCGGGCCCGGTTGCCTGCGCCGACGAAACGGTCACCACCGCCGCGCTTCACCGCGTGCTCGAATACGAGCCCCGCGATCTCACCGTCAGCGTGGAGGCAGGCCTTCCCTGGCGCGAATTCACCGCCCTGCTTCGCCAGAACCGGCAGATGGTGCCGCTCGATCCGCCATTCGCCGAACAAGCCACCGTGGGCGGCGTGGTTGCCTCCAACTCGAGCGGTCCGCGCCGCCGCCGTTACGGCACCGCGCGCGACATGGTCATCGGCATGTGCTTCGTCACGCTCGCCCGTAGAATCGTGCAGTCCGGTGGCATGGTAGTTAAGAACGTGGCCGGCCTCGATATGGCCAAGCTCATGATCGGCTCCTTCGGCACGCTGGCCGCCATCGCGGTGGTCAATTTCAAAGTCCAGCCCATGCCCGAAGTCGAGCGCACCATGCTGCTTTCCTTCGCCGATTCCAAGACCGCTTTCGAGGCCCGCGCCCGGCTGCTGGCGAGCGTGCTGCAGCCCGCCGCCATCGACCTGTTCAATCCGCCCGCCGGGGTTCACGGCAGCCCCGCCTGGATTCTGGCCGTGCGCGCCGCCGGCAATCAGACCGCCGTGGACCGCTACCAGCGCGACCTGGCCTCACTGGGCGATGCGCAAGCGCTCGAAGGGGCGCCCCACGAGGAGTTCTGGCGCCAGGTGGAAGATTTCACGCCGCACTTTCTGGCCGCCCATCTCGATGGCGCGGTGGTGCGCGTCTCCGCTACGCTAACGGATCTCGAGAAATGTATGGCGCCGCTCACCGTTCCGGCCGTGGCTCGCGCCGGCTCGGGCGTCTGCTATATGTACTTTGATGAGACCGGCTCCGCCGCCCGATACCTCGCGGACGTGGCCGGGCTGGGTCTGAAAGCAGTCATCGAGTTCGCGCCCGAGGCGCGCAAATCCGAGCTCGAATTGTGGCCCGCTCCCGGCGCCGATTTCGAAACTATGCGGCGGCTCAAAGCTCTGTTTGATCCGTCCAACGTGTTAAACCGTGGCCGACTCTACCATCGTCTCTGACCCACGCGCCGCCGGGCCCAGCCAGTTCGATCTCGATAAGTGCATCCACTGCGGCCTATGCCTGAACGCCTGCCCCACCTACCGCGAACTGGGCCTCGAGATGGATTCGCCGCGCGGCCGCGTTTATCAAATGGTACAGGTCTCCGAGGGCGCGCCCATCACCGCGGCTTACCTCGAACACATCGGCCTCTGCCTGGCCTGCCGCGGCTGCGAATCCGCCTGCCCTTCCGGGGTGCCCTACGGCCGCATGGTCGAACATGCCCGCGCCGAAATCGAAGCGCGCATTCCGCGCGGCCACGCCGCCCGCTGGCTCCGCGCGTTTCTGTTTGGCCAGCTCATTCAGTCGCGCGCCCTGCTCTCTATCGCCGGCACTTTGCTCTACTTGTATGAAGTCAGCGGCCTGAAAACCCTGGCGCGCGCCCTGGGCCTGATGAGGATGCTCGGGCGAGTGGGAGACGTAGCGCAGCTCGCTCCTTCGGCCGACCCTCCGTTCTTCTTTTCCCAGACCGGCAAAACATTTCCCGCCGAGGGCGTGCGCCGCCACCGCGTGGCCTTCCTCTCCGGTTGCGTCGCCAACGTTTCTTTCGCCCGCCTGCATGAAGCCAGCGTGCGCGTGCTCCAGCGCAACGGCTGCGAAGTGGTGGTGCCCGCCGGGCAAGGCTGCTGCGGTGCGCTGCATCTCCATTCCGGTCTCTCCGGCGAGGCCCGCGCGCTGGCCCGCCGCAACATCGATGCCCTCCACGGCGGCGCTTTTGACGCGATCGTCAGCAACTCCGCCGGCTGCGGCACCATGCTCAAGGAATATGGCGAGTTGCTTGCCGGCGATCCGGTTTACGCAACCGCTGCGCAACAATTCGCGGCCCAGGTCCGCGACATCACCGAATTCCTCGGCTCCATCGAGTTAAATCCGCAAATGGGCGTGGTGGATGCGGTGGTGACCTACCAGGACGCGTGCCACCTCGCCCACGGCCAGCGCATCCGCGGCGCACCCCGCAAGCTGCTTGCCGCCATCCCCGGCATCACGCTACAGGAAATGGCCGACGCCGATATCTGCTGCGGCAGCGCCGGCTCCTACAACATCGTACAGAACCAAATGTCGTTGCGGATACTGGCGCATAAAATGGAGGCGGTGAACCGCACACACGCCACCATCATCGCCACCGCCAACCCCGGCTGCGAACTGCAACTCGAAGCTGGCGTTAGACTCCACGGCAACCGTCAGCGCGTCATGCACGTCGTCGAGCTGCTCGACCTGGCCTACCGCACCGCTCCCGCGATAAATAGCTAACCGGAGCCGCGGCTTCAGGCTCGGGGGCAAGCCCTGGGCATGCCGGCTGCTGGAGTTTCTACATTTTCTCAAGCGGTGGCAGCGCGGACGCGCTGAGAATCCGTGATTTTGCCCTCGCATTCTGCCGGAAGTTCCGGGTGCTGTGCCATCTCTTTGCGTAACCGGGCGATCCGATCCAGGCAGGAAGGGCTGGTAGGCTTGCCTGCGCCACTTGGGTAGCGGCTCATGGGCGGAAAACGGTTCCCCGACAGCCCGTCTTGGCTGTCGCGGCCTACAGCGCTTTGCTACTGGCTCGCTCATCGCTTTCGGCGCCGGGCTACCCCTGGGCCAGTCGGGGACATGCCTCACACGGTACACTCAAACTTAAACCATGGCTTATAAAGATCTGCGCGAGTTCATTGCGGCGCTCGAGCGCAATGGCGAACTGAGGCGCATTCCCTTCGAAGTGGACCCGGTGCTCGAGATCACCGAGTTCGCCGACCGCGCGGTGAAGCGGGGCGGGCCGGCGCTGCTGTTCGAAAGGCCCACCGGCTCGGATGTGCCGGTGCTCATCAACGCCTACGCTTCCCTGCGCAAGATGGAAATCGCGCTGGAAGTGGATTCAGTGGAAGAGATCGCCGCGCGCATCGTCGAGTTCCTCGAGATGCGCATGCCGGAAGGCCTGATCGGCAAGCTCAAAATGCTGCCCAAGCTGGCCGAGATGGGCGCGTTCTTTCCCAAGATCGTTCCCAAAGGACCGTGCCAGGAAGTGGTGCGCACCTCGGGCATGTCGCTCGCCCAGTTCCCGATTCTGAAATGCTGGCCTGAAGACGGCGGCCGCTTCATCACGCTGCCGATGGTGTTTTCGCGCAATCCCGATACGGGCAAACGCAACTGCGGCATGTATCGCATGCAGGTCTACGACGACGTCACAGCCGGCATGCACTGGCAGACCCACAAGCAAGGCGCCGAGCACTACCGCCGGATGCGCCATCACGGGCAGACGCGCATGGATGTCGCGGTGGCGATTGGCGCCGACCCGGTGAGCATGTACTCGGCGATCCTGCCGCTGCCGCCCGATCTGGACGAGATGACGATCGCCGGCTTCCTGCGCCAAAGCCCTGTGGAGATGGTGAAGTGCCAGACTTCGGACCTGGAAGTGCCGGCGCAGGCCGAAATCGTGCTCGAAGGATACGTGGAGTTGGGCGAGCTGCGCACCGAAGGGCCGTTTGGTGATCACACCGGTTTTTATTCGCTGGAAGACCAGTACCCGGTTTTCCACCTGACTGCCATTACTCACCGCGAAAAGCCGATTTACGCGACCACCATCGTGGGGCCGCCTCCCATGGAAGACTATTACATGGGCAAGGCCATCGAACGCATTTTCCTGCCGCTGATGCGGCTGCAACTGCCGGAAGTGCGCGACATTGCAATGCCGGCCGAAGGCATCTTCCACAACCTGATCCTGGTGTCCATCCGCAAGTCGTACCCCGGCCACGCGCGCAAAGTGATGCACTCCATCTGGGGCACCGGCCAGGCCATGTTTTCGAAAGTCATCGTGGTGGTGGATGAGGACGTCGACGTGCAGAACTCGAGCGAGGTCGCCTGGAAGGCGCTCAACGCTATCGATCCCGAGCGCGATATTGAATTCGCGATGGGCCCCGTGGATTCGCTCGATCATGCGAGCCGTTTGCCGGACTACGGTTCGAAGATGGGCATCGACGCCACCTGCAAATGGCCCACCGAGGGCTTTACGCGGCCATGGCCGGGGCTGATCGAAATGTCCGCCGGCGTGAAGAAAAAGGTGGACGAGTTGTGGAAGCGGGCCGGGCTGTAGGGTGATCAAAGAAAAATAGGGAGTCGGTTTCCGAGAAGCGTACAAACGGATAGAAACATTCAGCAGATCCGCCAGCCCCCTGAACGCATAAAACGCCCTGCCAAGTGCAACTCACCGGGGGCTTCGCAGGACCGCCCCAGCACCGCGTTCACCCGCGTTCATCCGTGGCCGATGCTTTGGTACGCGCCAAGGCAAGACATTAGGTTCCGTGCGCGCGCCCTATCGGAAAACCATGTGGCCCGGCGCGACCTTGCGCGAGGCGCACCAATCCAAGTAGAGGCGCCCATAGCTCGCGGTGATGTAATCCTGCTCGCAAAAGCCCAGGCGCCGGGCCATCCGGTCGATCCAGCGCGGGCTGCCTTCCAGTTCCAGGTAGACGCCGATCGGCGTTTCATCCAGCGTCGCCACGCCGGAAGTGCCGGGAAGGCGGAATTCGGTGCGGTACTTTTCGTAACGAAACGCCGGCTGATAACCGAGGCGCTGGAGAATCAGGCCGCATGTGACGGCGCTCGAGAGAGTGACTTCCAGTTCCTCGCGGGTTTTGTGTTTGGCCGCCAGCGGTGCGCCCTTAAAGGTGAAGGTGTCCGCGCCAGGAGTCTCGCGCACGCGCAGCAGAAGGTTCGCCTGGCGCAGGCCGCGCTCCGCCGTATCGAAGACCGTGTTGGCTTCGAAGACGCGGCGGCGCGCTACACGAAATCCGGCCTTGCGCAGCAGGCGCCGCGCGGCCGCCACGTCCGGCGCCGCCAGCTTGATTTCGGTTTCTTGGCTTCCGCGGAGCATTTGTTGAGTCGCGGCCCGTTCAGTCGCCGCGATGGTTGTCGAGAAAATCGCGGTCCACCGGCTTGCGGCCGCGAAACCCTTCATCCACGCCGTGCCAGAAGCCGATGCCCGGCTCGCCGAGCCGCCAGCACAGGTAGACTTCATCGCCGCGCAGCAGGGTTGGGAAGTCCACCAGGCCGGTGTCCAGGTCTTTGATCACGCAGCCCAGGTTCTGCACCTGCTCGATGGCGGCGCGCAGATGGGAGGCCGCCGTTTCGCTCCGCGTCCGAACCGCGCTGACGCGTCCGCGGTCCAGGTTCACGCCGCCCATCAGGGCCACGCGTTCGCGATACTCGATGAGTTCGCCCTGCGCCTGCTCGAGATCGCTCTTGAGGTCGATGGCACTCCGCAGCAATGGCTCCACCCGCGACAGCAGACGCTCGGCCTCGGTCAGGGTGAAGCGCTTGGGCATGATCAGATGCCGGACACCTGAACCGACATGGTGCGGCTGCGCGGGCCGTCGAATTCCGCCAGAATGATGCTCTGCCAGGTGCCCAGCAGCACGGCGGAATTGCGCACCTGCAAGGAAAGCGCTTGCCCCATCAGCATGCCGCGCAGATGCGAATCGGCGTTCCGGCGATCGCAATCGCTGTAACGCGGATCGTTGTGCCGCCAATCGCCGTCGCGGCGCACCAGGTCTTCCAGGACCGTGCGTACGTCGGCCAGCAGGGCGTCCTGCCACTCGTTCAGGAAGACGGCTGTCGTCGTGTGCAGCGATTGCAAGTGAACGATGCCGTCGCAGACGCCGCTCTTCCGCACGATGTCATTGATCCGGTCGGTGACGTTGATGAGCTGCACGCGGTCGTTGGTGATCCAGTCCACCACGCGGTGGAAGATTTTGTATGACGAAGACGGCGTAGCTTCGGCCGCCGCTGCCGCAATGGACCCGTTGTGAGCATTCATGGAAGTTTCCACGCCCCCCTTTACAGTTAAGATGCGCCGGCCGCGCATCCAGTAACAAAAAAGGTAGCGGCCGTTTTTCTTCAGTATAGCGCCGGCCGAAAGGGACGCCTGGGATGTGGTGCCCATGGCGACGCCTCCCAGCCCCGAGACGCGGCGGAACGGTGCTGGCGGAACGTCTTGCGTTCCGTGCGGGCCTGGACTTACTCTACTGCGGAGCTTGATTCACGCCCGGCGTTGGAACGTAAGATCCCTTCTTGCGTCGCGCACCTGAAGCGCGCGCACTTGACCACCGCGCCGCTCCGGCGCAATAATAAGATATCTTATTAAGGAGTCTTTGTATGGCGCGACAGGACGCGTTACAGGGATCGCTCCCGCTGCTGGTATTGAAGATTCTCGCCCGCCGCGGGCCGCTCCACGGCTATGGCATTGCCCTCCGGATCGAAGCCATGTCGGAGGACATTCTGCGGGTCGAGGAGGGCTCGCTCTATCCGGCGCTCCATCGCATGGAAGAGGCCGGCTGGATCAAGGCGAAGTGGGCCACCACCCAAAGCAATCGCCGCGCGCGGACGTATGACATCACCGCCGCCGGGCGAAAGCAATTGGAAGGCGAGCTCATCCGCTGGCGCTCGATCACGGCGGCGGTGGACGCGGTTCTGGAGCAGGCGTAGGAGTGGCGACCGCCGTTGTCACAGAGTTCCGGACAGGAGGAATCGATGTCCTGGCTATCTCGATTAACGCCGAGAATTAAAACGCCCGTCTCGCGCTAATTTAAAACGCCCGGATACCAGTCGCACCTCGACTGATCCAGTCCTATCTGATGACTATTTGTTGATCGCTATGTCCCTTTACTTATGCGCGGATGTATGCCACGGCTCTCCAGGTCGCTCGGATTCGTGAAAAAATTACTCGCCCGGCCTCGTTAGGTGAGGCACACAAAGAGGTTGAATTAACACATCTCCCATGTTCTCAGTTCCGTAACCGGCGTGGCAGACAAGGTGCTCAGTATGTTGCCAAGTGGCGAGACACGTTGATGCGGCCCGCCCAGGAGGGTAAGTAAGTTATGACGATAGAAAGCGGCAAGTTTGAGGATAAGCCAACCGAGGGCAGGTCGCCCCGGCCCGGGAGAGGGAACCTTTTTTGGTATACCGCAACTGCGCTTGCTCTGGCGGCCAACGCGGTTCTCTTCGTGAACATCCACCAGCTCGGAGTCCGCGTCGTTCAGCAGAGGGACGCTACCGCGGTGCAGATCGCCAAGCTGGGCGACCTGATCGCGCAGAAGGATGCGGCAAGCAGCCAGCGCCTGGAATCCGTCGCCCGGGACGCGCATGATTCCGCCATGGCGGCCGCGGAGCAAGCCAAGGCCGATTTGCGTCAGACCAATGCCAGCCTGGCCGCCAGGATCGCCCGGGAAACCAAGGCCGAGCAGGAGGCGCAGCACGAGGCGCAACAGCAGGTGGCAGACCAACTGGATGAGTTGAAGCAGGCCACCAACACCGCCAACTCGAAGCTCGAACAGATTAGCGGCGATGTCAGCGGTGTCATGGGAGACGTCAAGAGCGCCCAGTCGGTGCTCGAACAGCACGGTTCCGAGCTGAAGCGGGTTACCGGCGACATGGGCGTGATGAGCGGCCTGATCGCCACCAATTCCAAGGAGCTGGCTGAGTTGCGAGAGTTGGGCGACCGCAACTATCTGGAATTCGATCTGAAGAGGAGCAGCACCGCGCAAAAAATCGGCGGCATTCAATTGCAACTCGCCAAGGCCGATCCGAAGAGGAACCGGTTCACGCTGGATGTAGTGGCGGACGACAAGCGGGTGGAGAAAAAGGACCGAACCATCAACGAGCCGGTGCAACTGTACGTGGCCGGCAATCGCCAGCCCTATGAAATTGTCGTGAACAATGTCAAGAAGGATGAAGTAACCGGATACCTCGCCGTTCCCAAGGTCACCATGGCGAGGCGGTAGCCGCCGCCCTTGCAACATCATCTATGCCCGGAGGGCGATAGAGAGCCGTGGATCCAGGTCGCAACCAACATAGCCCTGTGGGAGGCGTAAGAGTTCT
>Ga0187848_10002856_pt1 | contig 13213 bp, 10 predicted proteins | sample June2016WEW_4_40_FD_132424 | JGI IMG/M metagenome (GOLD analysis project Ga0187848, IMG submission 132424) | Peatland microbial communities from SPRUCE experiment site at the Marcell Experimental Forest, Minnesota, USA - June2016WEW_4_40 | ecosystem: Environmental > Terrestrial > Soil >... | reverse complement strand
CTGTGTGGTCTTGGCAAGTTTGTCGGACAATTCATCAGCGCGCTTGGTCTGCGCCGTGGCGGTGACGACCGCCTTGTCGCGCTCGGACTTCGCATCAGCCAAATCCTGTGTGGTCTGCTTGAGCGTGTCTTGCGTCTTCGTCAACTCAGTCTTCGCTTTGGAGAGATCGGACAGGGCTTGTTGCTTTTTGCCGCGTTCATCATCCCGCTGAGAAACCAGCGTGCTGATTTTATCCCTCACCTGAAGGATGTTTAACGTGCCGGCGCCCAGCGCCACAATAATGGCCAAAATCAGACTGATGCGAATCAACATGGCTTGGTTTGCAGTTTTGCCGTCAAGTTATACGTTTGCGCCCAATGTGTCAACGCCAGTTTGTGCCTTGCCAAACCTTGATTTCGCTTCATCTTTTGCCGCATGGATGCAGAACAACTCAAGCATTTGCACCCGTCCGGCGCCAAACCGCGGCCACTGCGCGCGTTGCTGGCTTTGAGTCGCGTGTCGCATTTGCCAACGGTCTGGTCGAATTGTCTGGCCGGCTGGTGGCTGGGCGGTGGCGGAAATTTTGCGAAATTGCCGCTGCTGTTTCTGGGCGTAAGCGCGCTTTACACCGGCGGAATGTTTTTGAACGACGCTTTTGACGCGGATTTCGACCGCCAGCGGCGCGCGGAACGGCCGATACCGTCCGGTGCGATTTCGTTGCCAGCCGTCTGGCGCTGGGGATTGACGTGGCTCGGTCTGGGCGCGCTGTGTTTGATTGCCGTGAGCAAAACGACCGGGGCACTCACGCTGGCGCTGCTCCTGTGCATCATTATTTACGACGCGACGCATAAAGCCGTCACCGCGTCGCCGTGGCTGATGGGCTTGTGCCGGTTCTGGGTGTATGTCATCGCCGGTTCAGCGGGCGCGGCGGGCGTCAACGGGGGGCCGGTTTGGTGCGGCGTCGCGCTGGCTTTGTATGTGGCCGGACGGGGTTACCTGGCGCAGCACGAAAGTTCCCGCGGACGGGTTTCTTATTGGCCATTGGCCATGCTGGCTGCGCCGATCTTTTTCGCCATGCTGATAAACTCGGCGGAATATCGCGTTCCAGCAATGTGGTTGTCGCTCGTGCTCGCGCTGTGGATCGCGCTCTGGGTGCGGACAATGTTTCAGGCGGGCGAAGCCAATGTCGGGCACATCGTGTCGGGCCTGCTGGCGGGAATCGTTTTCGTGGATTGGCTGGCGGTCGCGCCGTTAATGGCTGAACATCAATGTCCGTATTGGCTGAGCTTCACGTTTTTGATTTTATTCGGCGCGACGCTGTCGCTTCAGCGGTTCGTGCCAGCCGCCTGAAATTACTGGCCGGCGTTCCGCCAGCCCGCCGCGCTGCGACAGACAATTCCACGCCGACGAGACGTCGGCGTTCCCAAGACCGGCAATCCGGTTCCATCCGAAAAACGGAGCTGGCGACAGCCTGAAGTTACGCCCCAACGAAATAATCCTTCACAAGCTGTACTTGAACAAAACAACAGTTCCGGTTATTATGGTTTTTCGGTCATGAATACATCCGAAGCTCCGGTTAAATTAACGCACAACGAGGTCATCAAGGAAGCGACGCCGACGCTCGCGAGCACCATCGCCGCGACCTTGAACGACGCGGGCGCCGACCATTTTTCCGAGGACGAAAACCAGTTCCTGAAGTTTCACGGCTCCTACCAGCAGGATGACCGCGACCTGCGCAAGACCGGCAAGAAATACATCATGATGGTCCGCAGCCGCGTCCCCGGCGGGGTGATGACGGCCAAACAATGGCGCGTGTTCGACGATTTGTCGGCCCGCTACGGCAATAATACGTTGCGCGTCACCACCCGCCAAACCATCCAGTTTCACAGCGTGCTTAAAGGTAATTTGCGTCCGCTCATCAAGGCCATCAACGAGTCGTTGCTTTCCACGCTCGCCGCGTGTGGCGACGTGAACCGCAACGTCCTTGCCCCACCCACGCCCGCCTACACCCGGGCGCGTGAGCAGGTCTTTCAAGATTGCCACCGCGTCGCCCTGGCGCTCGCACCGCAAACCAGGGCCTATCACTCCATCTGGATTGACGGGGAACAGCTTGATCTCGAAAAACCGGAGAATAAAAATTTTGCGGATCCGCTTTACGGCAAAACGTATCTGCCGCGAAAATTCAAAATCGCGTTCGCCATTCCACCGGTGAATGACCTCGATATTTTCACGAATTGCCTCGGCCTCATCGCCGTCGTCGAAAATGACCGGCTCACCGGCTACAATCTCGCTGTCGGCGGCGGCATGGGCCGCAGCCACGGCAATGAAGCCACCTATCCGCGCCTCGCGGATGTCATTGGCTTTTTCAAACCGGAAAAACTTGTCGAAATCGCGAAGGCCGTGCTCACGATTCACCGCGATTTCGGCGACCGCACCGACCGCAAGCACGCCCGCCTGAAATACGTCGTGGCTGAACGCGGTGTGGACTGGACGCGCGCTGAAATCGAGAAGCGCGCCAATATCAAACTCGAACCGGCCCGGTCTTTCAAATTCACCACCACCAGCGACCTTTACGGCTGGCACAAGGCCGTGGATGGAAAATGGTTTCTCACGCTTTTCGTCGAAACCGGCCGCGTGAAGGACGCCACCGAGCGCCGCCTGAAAACCGCGTTGCGCCAAATCGCGGAGAAATTTCCGAACATCGAATTCCGTCTGTCGGCAAATCAAAACGTCATCCTGGCGAACATCGCCGAAACCGACCAAGCGGGCATTAACGCGCTGCTCGCCGAACACGGTGTGAAGACGGAAAACCAGGCGACCGTGCTGCACGCGGCTTCCATGGCCTGCCCCGCCCTGCCCACCTGCGGTCTTGCGCTCGCCGAATCCGAACGCATGTTGCCCGGCTTGATTGATCGCATTGAAAAACTCTGTGGCGACCTCGGCCTCGGCGGCGAAGAAATCATCATCCGCTCAACCGGCTGCCCGAACGGCTGCTCACGGCCTTACATGGCGGAGATCGCGTTTGTCGGCAAAGCCCCCGGACGTTATCAAGTCTGGCTGGGCGGCGACACCGCCGGCACGCGCTTGAATCGCATCTGGAAGGATGTGATCAAGGACGCGGACATGGAAAACGAGTTACGCCCGGTGCTCACACGCTTTGCGAAGGAACGTAATCATGGCGAACGCTTCGGCGACTGGTGCGACCGGGTGTTTTTGAAGGAACAAACGAATTAAAACAACAAAGACACGAAGACCTGGCGCGGCCGACGCCGCAACCAAACTTTTTGGAGTGCGGCGGGAAGCGAAGCGCCACGCCGCTTTTTCAGTGTCGGTCGGCGTCCCAAAGCGGTGTCGCCGCTGCGCTCTGCCACCGCACTCCAAGATCCTCGCAGCGCACGATGGTTCCGGGCATTGCAGTGCGAAGAACTTTGTGTCCTTGCGACTTTGTTGTTCAAAACCCAATGACTTCTGATCAAATTTCCAAAGCCAACACCGGGTTGCGCGACAAATCGCCGCTCGAAATTGTCCGCTGGGCGATTGCGCAAGCAAATGGTCGCGCCATCGTCTCCACGAATTTTCGTCCTTACGAAGCCGTCATTCTGCATCTCTGCACGCAGGTGCAACCGGACATTCCGGTGTTATGGGTGGATCACGGCTACAATCGTCCCGCGACCTACCAGCACGCGGAAGATTTGAAAAGTCGGCTCAAGCTGAATATCAAAGCGTATCTGCCAAAATTGACGGTCGCCCATCGCGACGCCGTTTACGGCCCGATCCCGACAACGGACGACGAGGAAGGCCTGAAACAGTTCAGCACCGTGATGAAACTTGAACCGTTTCAGCGCGGCATGAAGGAGCTGGCGCCGACCGTCTGGCTTACGGCGTTGCGCAAGGTTCAGAACCCGAACCGCGCCGGCCTGGACATCGTTTCCGAGGACAAAAATTTCGGCACGCTCAAGGTCAGCCCGGTTTTTTATTTGAGCGACGCGGACATGGAAAATTATTTGAAGCAGCACAACCTGCCAAACGAGTGGGATTATTTCGATCCGGCCAAGGCCGACGACAAACGCGAGTGCGGTTTGCACGCCGAGTGGGGCGGGAAAGCGGTCAAAACCTAGACACGGATTGCACGGATTTTCACGGATTATTTTATGGCTGAATTTCTCTACCGCGAAGAAACGCACTGCTTGATCGGTCTTTGCATGGAGATTCACCGTGAATTGGGCAAGGGACATGATGAAGTCATCTACAAAGATGCGCTGGTCGTGGAATTGAACCGCGCAAATGTTCCGTTCGCCCACGAAAACAAATACGAAGTGAATTACAAAGGCGTCATTCTTCCGCATTCTTATCGCGCTGATTTCGTCGTTTGGGACAAAATTCTGTTTGAAGCCAGGGCGGTTGAGCAACTCACCGATGCGCACGTCAAGCAGGTTTTGAATTATCTGGCTGCTTCGAAATTGCGATTAGGCTTGCTGGTCAACTTTGGCGGTGATTCGCTGGAATGGAAGCGCGTTATTCTATGAATCCGTGTCAATTTGTGAAATCCGTGTCAAAATGAACAGTTATCACCTCGACCATTTGCAGTATCTGGAAACGGAAGCGATTCACATCATGCGTGAAGTCGCGGCGGAATTCGAGCGGCCCACCCTGCTCTTCTCCGGCGGCAAGGATTCCATCTGCCTGCTGCGCCTTGCGGAGAAGGCGTTTCGCCCGTCCGACATTCCGATGCCGTTTCTCAACATTGAAACCGGCCACGAATTTCCGGAATTGATTGAATTCCGCGACCGGCGCGCGAAGGAACTCGGCGCGAAGCTGATCGTCCGCACCGTCGAAGAGGCCATCGCCAAAGGGCTGGCCCATCCCGCGCCGGGCGAAATCAGCCGCAACAAACTGCAAATTCCCGCCCTGCTGGGTGCAATTGAGGAGTTTCGATTTGATTGCGCCATCGGTGGCGCGCGGCGCGACGAGGAAAAAGCCCGGTCCAAGGAGCGGTTCTTCAGTTTCCGCGACAGCTTCGGCCAGTGGGATCCGAAAGGTCAACGGCCGGAAATCTGGAATCTTTACAACCCCCGCGTGAATCCCGGTGAAAACATGCGCGTCTTCCCGCTCTCCAATTGGACGGAGATGGACGTGTGGGAATACATCAAGCGCGAAAAGCTGGAAGTGCCGGCCATTTATTTCAGCCACACGCGCAAATGCGTCCGCCGCAACAACCAGTGGCTGCCGGTCACTGATTTGCTGCCGCCCAGGGAAAAAGAGCAGGTAAAGGAACTGGTCGTCCGTGTCCGGACCATCGGCGACATCATCAGCACCGGCCTGGTCGAATCACCGGCGGACTCCGTGGACGACATCATCGCCGAAATCGCCGCCGCGCGTGTCACCGAACGCGGTTCCCGCGCCGACGACAAGGCCGGCGAAGCGGCAATGGAAGACCGGAAAAAAGCGGGATACTTTTAACCACAGATGAACACGGATAAACACGGATTTTTTTCTTCCCACAGCCGTCGGCGTCAGAAGGCCAAGACAATTTGGAGTGCGGTGGCAGAGCGTAGCGGCGACACCGCTTTCCGAGCGCCAGCAAACTTCAAAAGCGGCGTGGCGCTTCGCTTCCCGCCGCAGTTCAAAACCTTCGGTTGTGACGCATGCCGCGCCACGTTTACCCGTGCTTGAACTTTTTCCATGCCCCACATCCAACATCCAATCGAAATTCTGCGATTAAACACCTGCGGCTCGGTGGACGACGGCAAGTCTACACTCATTGGCCGCTTGCTTTATGACTCCAAGAATTTGATGGAGGACCAGCTCGAGGCGCTCGAACGTTCCGCCGACATCACCGGCGGCGGACAGATCAATCTGGCCAACCTTACCGATGGCCTGCGCGCCGAGCGCGAACAAGGCATCACGATTGACGTGGCGTATCGCTACTTTGCCACGCCCAAGCGGAAGTTCATCGTCGCGGACACGCCGGGACATGTGCAATACACCCGCAACATGGTCACCGGTGCCTCGACCGCGAACCTGTCCATCGTGCTCGTGGACGCGCGGCAGGGCGTGATCGAGCAAAGCCGCCGCCATACTTACATCGCCGCGCTGCTCGGCATCCCGCACCTGATCATCGCGGTAAACAAGATGGATTTGGTGGATTGGAACAAGGAACGTTTTTTGGAAATTCGCGATGAATTCGAGGATTTCATCCCGAAACTCGACGTGTTCCGCGATGTGAAATTCATGCCCATCAGCGCGCTCAACGGCGACAACGTCGTCGAGCCGTCCAAGCGCACGCCGTGGTATGAAGGCCCGACGTTGCTCGCGCATCTGGAAACCGTCCATATCGCCAGCGACTGGAATCTCAGCGCGCTGCGTTTTCCCGTCCAATGGGTGAACCGACCGAACAACCCGACCGACGCGCGTCTGCACGATTTTCGAGGTCTGAGCGGACAAATCGCCAGCGGCATAGTGCGCAAAGGCCAGCAGGTGGCCGTGCTACCCGCCGGCATCAAGACCACGGTGAAAGACATCTGGACTTATGACGGCCCGCTGGAAGAAGCATTTTGTCCGCAATCGGTGACGATTTGCCTCGAACACGACATTGACGTCAGCCGGGGCGACATGATTGTGGGCCTGGAAAATCTGCCGGGACAAAGCTCTGATTTGCACGCTCACGTTTGCTGGATGCACCAGCGAAAGTTGCAGGCGGGCAAAAAATATTTTCTCAAGCACGCCACGCAAACCGTCCAGGCCGTCGTCACCCAGGTGGAAAGCCGCATCAACATGGCCACCTTTGAACCGGAGGCCGCGCCCGCCGCCCTGGCGGTAAATGACGTCGGCATCGTCCGCCTGAAAGCTGCCAAACCGATTGTCTATGACGGCTACAACACCAACCGGCTCACCGGCTCGTTCATATTGATTGAACAAGGCACCAACGCCACCGTCGGCGCCGGGATGCTGTTGCCACCCACCGAAGCCGTGAAGCCCGAATACACCGACTTCGCCATTTGAACGCCGTCCGCACCGGTCAAAGACAAAACAACTTTTAAGAAAAAGGCTGTTTGCGGGAGAGGTTTTTTTGCCATTGACCGCTCACGCCAATGGGTGACACCTTTTCGGCACGACCATCACACTGGGTAGTGCTGAGAGGACTGTTTTGAAAAGATGCGCCTGCCCGTTCTTGAGAATGATGCCACTGGTGACGCGGCTTCACAGAGAGGAAGCCGCGCGGTTTTCATTTTCGCCGGCTGCTTGCTGCTGCTGATGGTGGTGGGCTGGGTGGATTACATTACAGGCTATGAACTCGGGTTTTTCGTATTTTACACCGCGCCGATTGGGCTGGCTGCCTGGTACCTGGGTCGCTGGCCTGGCATTGCAGTGGCCTTTGGGTCAACGATAGCCTGGTGGCTGGCAGATGCTTTCGCCGGAGTAAAATATTCCTCACAGTTTTCTTTTTGGTGGAACAGCACCGTTCATTTTTCGGCGTTTGTAATCAACGCCGTGACCATTGCAAAAATCAAGCTGGAACTAAGACATCGCCATGAGCTGGCGGCCAAACTCGAAGCCGCCCGCCAGACCTTGCGCGCAGCGGCCAAGGTTCTGCCCGCCTGTCCCATATGCGGCAAAGCCCATCTCCAGACCGGGCGGAACGGCCAGGCCGAGTTGCGGGACCTGGCCCAAGGCAACGCCGACCTCAGCGGCGCTCTCTGTGGAGAATGTGCTCAACCCGTACGAAGGAGTTGACGGCGCGGTGCGGCAGGCGCAAATTCTTGTTTGCTTGGGTGACAAAATAAAATTTCGCGTTTCGGAGTCCCTTTCACCGCGGCGGCGCAAGTTTCTGTTCTGGGTTGTGGGGTTGCTGCTGTTCTACACGGTCGCCGGTTTTTTCATCCTGCCGCCCATCATCCGCGCCGTGGCGGTCAAACAGTTGTCCAAACAACTCGACCGCGAGGTCTCCATCCAGAAGGTGAAGCTCAATCCGTTCGTGCTTTCGACCACCATTCGCGGCCTGCTCATCAAGGACAATGACGGCGAGCCGTTTGTTTCGTGGGATGAGGTTTATGTCAATTTCCAGCTCTCGTCGTTCCTTGGCCATCCCTGGGTTTTCAAGGAAATCAGCGTGACCGGGCCCTTTGCCCGCGTGCAAATGAACAAGGATGGCACGTTTAATTTTTCCGACCTCATCACGAAGTTCTCAACCAACGCGCCCGCCGCACCACCCAAGGCACCGGCCAAACCCGTCGCCCTGGTGATTGACCGGCTGCAAATCACGAACGCCACCGTCTCGGTGACCGACCTGACGCACCGCCAGCCGTTCAAACGGATGGTTGGTCCGTTGAATTTCACGTTGGAACATTTCGAAACCAATCCGGACAACAAAAATCCTCATGTGTTCACCGGCACGACGGACGCGGGCGAAAAAATTTCCTGGAACGGATTTTTCTACCTCGACCCGTTGCGCTCGCAAGGCGAATTGACTCTCGACAACCTCCCGTTGAACAAATACGCCCCGCTGTATCAGGATCGGGTGCCCTTTGAAATCCGGGATGGCACCGTGGGTTTGCACGTGAATTACCATCTGGAACTCAGCCCCACCAACCGCATCATCGCCGTGACCGACACTGCCTTCGCGCTGCGGAATTTCAAACTCGCCGAACCGGGCAGCGAAACCAATATGATCGAGCTGGCCAATCTTGCCGTGACCGGCGTGAACGTGGACGCCGTGGCCCGGCAGGCGGAAATCGGTTGTGTGTCCGCCAACGGGGGCAGGCTTTTTCTGCTTCGCAGCGGGAACAATTCCACCAACGTCGCCGGACCTTCCCCACCGGCGGAAACGGCAACGAACGCGCCCGGCGGCATCCCGGCGTTGCTGGGTTCCGTCACCAATGCCGTCGCCCTGTTCCTCCACAGCACAAACCTCTGGACCGGCACCATTCATGACGTGGAGTTCACCCACTGCGCCTTCAGCCTCGAAGACCGGACCGCTTCCCGCCCGGCCCGGCTGGACCTCGACGACATCGCGCTGAGTGTCAAAAACATTTCCAACGTCCCCAACACCAACCTCACCGTCGGGCTTTCCCTGCAATGGAACACCAATGGCACCATCAAAACCGATGTCGCCGTCACCTTTTCTCCGCTGACGGCTGATGTCCAACTTGCGCTGAACCGGCTCGACCTCGGCACGCTGGACCCGTATCTCGAATCCAAACTCAATCTCTTCATCCCTGACAGCCAGCTTGGCCTTCATGGGCAGATTCAACTTCGCACCCCAGACGGTCAACTGCCCGAGGTCAGCTTCCGCGGTGACACCTGGCTCGACGGGTTTCGCACCGTGGATGGCGTTTTGGGCGAGGATTTGTTGAAATGGAGTTCCGTTCGCGTCTCCGGCATTGATGCCAACCTGAATCCACTTGGCGTTGCCATCAAGGAAATCGCCCTAGATAACGTGACGGCGCGTCTCGTCATTGAAACCAACCACACCATCAATCTGTTCGCCGCCCTAAGCCCGTCCGGCACCAATGCCCCGGTTGACACCAACGCGACCAAGTCTGCAACCGTGGTTCAAAATCCCGCCGTGCCCGCGACCAACGCCACGGCTCCCGCGGCGCTGCCGCAATTTTCCATCGGCAGCATCGTCATTTCCAACGCCGCCGCCAGCTTCACCGACCGTTCGGTCACGCCCAACGTCAATCTGGCGGTTCTGGAGGCCGGCGGCACCATTGCCGGGCTTTCGTTCAGCCAGCTTCAGCACGCCGACGTTGATTTGAGCGCCAAAGTGGACGGCGTCGGCCCGGTGGCCATCAGCGGCACCCTCAACCCGTTCAGCGGCACAGAGACAAATGATTTGAAAATCACCGTCAAGGACGTGGATTTGACGCCGACCAGCCCGTACTCCGGAAAATTCGCCGGTTATCGCATCGCCGAGGGAAAGTTAAACCTGGACCTGGCGTATGATCTCATCGGGCGGAAGTTGAAATCGAAAAATGTCATCACGCTTGACCGGTTCACCTTCGGCGAAAAGGTGGAAAGTCCGGACGCGACGCATCTGCCCGTGCGCCTCGCCATCGCCATCCTGAAGGACCGCAACGGCCAGATTCTGCTCGACGTGCCCATCGAGGGCAGCCTCGACGATCCGCAGTTCCGTATTGGCAAGGTCGTCGCGCGCGCCATTCTGAACATTCTCGAAAAAGTCGCCACGTCGCCGTTCTCGATGCTGGGCGCGGTGCTCGGCGGCGGAGGCGAAGAATTAAGTTATCAGGATTTCGTTCCGGGCAGCGCAGTGTTATTGCCTGCCAACAAACAAAAGCTGGATTCTCTGGCGAAAGGGCTTTACGAACGGCCCGGCCTGCAACTGGAAATTGCCGGCAGTGTTGATCCCGAGGCCGACCGCGCCAGTTTGCGCCGCGCCAGCCTCGACAAACAAATCCGCACCCGGCAATGGACGTCACTACGCAAATCCGAACGCGTCACCACCACGCCCGGCCAGCTCACGCTGACACCGGAGCAACACACTGCCTGGGTGAAGAAACTTTACAGCGAGGCGGTGGGCAAGGGCGTCATCAACGCCGCCTTCATCGCCGCCAACACCAACCTCATCGCCATCGCCGCGCAAATTCCATCACGCTCGGTCGAATCTGAAAAGGATGCAACCCTGTTGATGCAACGCTCGTCGGCCGCCGCGCCCAAATCGTCCAAAACCGCCGCCGCCCATCAGACCAAACCCGTTGCATCAGCCGACCCGAAGGAGATATTGCTGCTGGCCAGCATTCCGGTCACGGACAGCGACCTCGCAGCGCTCGCGTCCGACCGCGCCAAAGCCGTCCGGGCTTACATCCTTCAGACGGGCAAGGTCGAAGCCGCGCGCCTTTTCCTCGCGGAAAATCAGACCGGCGGTGTAAAAACCAATGGCAGCCGCGTTTATTTGCAGTTCAGGTGAGCCGTTTTCAAAAGGCGAAAAGCCACGGCACCAGTTTCTTTCCGCCGGAAATCCAGACCGCCGCTGCGAGCGCGATGTAAGGCCCGTAAGGCATGCGCGACGACCATTCGCGCCGGCGCATCGCGATGAGCGTCACCCCGACCACCGCGCCAATCATTGAACTGAGCATCAGCGAAAACATCACGCCCTGCCAGCCGATGAACGCGCCAATTGCGCCCATGAATTTCACGTCGCCCAAACCCATCGCCTCGCGCGGCAACACGATTTCCGTGCTCACCGCCTCCAGGCACGGCACCTCGTCGGGATTCATCTTTTCTTCACCGATCTCCAGCGCCGACGGCGACAGCCGCACCAACACGTCCTGGTAGCCGCGGTCAACCAGTTCAACCGTGCGTGCGTGCAGCACAATCACGTCCGACCGCCGGTAAAATAATTCTTCGTAGGAAATTTCCTTGTCCGGCAGATGCACGGAGGTGTCGGTAAAAACAATTTTTGTCTCCATCGGCAATTTCACCCGCTGTCGTCCAAACAGCCATTTGCCCAGCCGTAGAATCGCGTACATTGTCGCTGCACCCACAATCGCGCCGATAAAACTCCGCCGCATCCCAACATTCAATGTGCTCGCACCCTGCAGGGACGGAAGGAAAAATGACGCGGCGAAGCCCAGCGTCATGCCGCCGAGCGTGATTTCGTCGGGAATGATGAAATGTTCGAAGTCAATGAACGTTGCCACGATCAGTCCCGCGAGAAAAATCGCGTAAACCAAGGCAACCGGCATGGACTGAAGCGGATGACTCGCGTTGCCGAATGCCAGCCAGCAGCTTAGAAACGCCGCGCCCGTCAGCAATTCGACGACAAAATAGCGCGGCGAGATGGGCGCACCGCAATTTTTGCAGCGTCCGCGCAACGCCAGCCACGTCACCAGCGGAATGTTCAGATGCCACGGAATGGAATACTTGCAGTGCGGGCAATGCGACTTCGGCGTGACGATGCTCATGCCCGATGGCAGCCGATGGATGCACACGTTCAAAAAACTGCCGACAATGCAGCCGAGTACGAAGAAGACGAGCGACCAAAAATGGAATGGCACAAGCGACCAGTTGTGCGCGTTGAAAATCGCGTCAATGCCCATAAATACTTTGTTCCAAGGCGCGGCGCATCACGTCGAGCGGCGCGGGTTTGCCCGTCCAGATTTCAAACGCCCTGGCGCCCTGGTGCAGCAACATGCCCAGGCCGTTGGCCGTGCGGCAACCGGCGGCTTTGGCCGCCTGGAGCAACGCCGTTTCCGGCGGGTTGTAAATCATGTCATAGACCGCGCGCGCCTGGCGCAGGGAAAACTGTTTCTCGTCCAGTGGCGACGAATCGCCGGGCTTTAAACCGAGCGGCGTGGCATTCAACAACAAATCCACCGGCCCCTGCGGAAAGCCAACCTTAACCTTCACCCGCGGATGCCGCTTGCGGATTTCCTGCGCCACCGCCTCGGCCTTGGCGCTCACGAAATCTATCAGAAACAATTCGGAAACGTTTTCCACCGCCAGCCTTAAAGCCGCTACCTGCCCTGCCCCGCCGGTCCCGAGCAGCAACACTTTCGCGCCACCCAGGTCCAGGGCCAGGTCCTCACGCAACGAACGGGCCACCCCATCGGAATCAGTGTTGAAACCCTGCGACCGGACTTCACCGGAAATCGGTTCTGAAAAATGGTGCAGCGGCTGCCACTGCCCGCCGGTGTCCCGCGCCTCGAACCGGACGGTATTCACTGCGCCCCACGTTTTTGCCGATTCATCAAGCTCATCCACGATTTGCATCGCGAGCAGCTTGTGCGGGACGGTGAGGTTCAGGCCGGAGAACTGCATCGCCCTGGCGCCGGCGATGGCCGCGCGCAAATCGTCGGGGCGGACTTCAAACGCGAGGTAACGCCAGTTCAGGCCGAGCGCGGCGAACGCGGCATTGTGCATCGCGGGCGACGCGGAATGGCGGATGGGAAAGCCATAGACCGCGCAGCAGCGCGTGGCGGCATTGATGGCGGGTTGTCCGGGTTCAGGCACGCAGAATTTATATGCGGCAATGGCGCGAGTTCAAAGCGCAAAGTCCGCCCGCCAACGAATTTTCAAAACGCTTCCGCTTTGCGCCTGCGAGGTTGTTCGGTAACATAACGCGACAATGAAATGCACGGGCACAGTTTATCTCGTCGGCGCGGGGCCGGGCGACGCGGGCTTGCTCACGTTGCGCGGCGCGGAATTGCTCCGGCGCGCGGACGTGGTGATTTTCGATCTGCTGGTCAATCCCGGTTTGCTCCGGCTGGCACCG
>Ga0187848_10002853_pt1 | contig 13224 bp, 19 predicted proteins | sample June2016WEW_4_40_FD_132424 | JGI IMG/M metagenome (GOLD analysis project Ga0187848, IMG submission 132424) | Peatland microbial communities from SPRUCE experiment site at the Marcell Experimental Forest, Minnesota, USA - June2016WEW_4_40 | ecosystem: Environmental > Terrestrial > Soil >... | reverse complement strand
GCCCTTGCCCTGATGATTTCTTTCGGCGTGGTAATGCTCTTGGAATTCGGTTAGCGCTCTCTTCAACGAAGCTTCCCCGAACAGGATCAGCTTCGATAGACACTCCTCTTTGACCGATCGCACTCAGCGTTCCGCAAAAGCATTCAAGTTCGGGCTACGTGCAGGAAGTCGTAGGCACTTCATCCCTCCCGCCGCCAGCGTCTCACGGAATTCCGCGCAGAACTTCGAGTCGCGGTCGTGAAGCACGTACCGATGTTGGCGTAGACACCCGCAGGCCTCGTCCGTCGCGTTGCGGCCCATTTGCGTCATCCACTCTTCGGTGGGATGCCGGGTGATACCCGCCAGGCTGACGCGCCGGGTCTCCAGCTGGAGGAAGAACAGGACGTAGTAGGTGGCCAGACCTCGCCAGGTAAGCACTTCGACGGTGAAGAAGTCGGCCCCCGCCAACACAGCCAGGTGGGCGGAAATGAATTCCTTCCAGGTGGTCTTCGGGCACCGCTTCGGTGCCGGTGCGATGCCATACCGCCTGAGCACGTTCGCCACCGTCTGATCCGACACCCGATGGCCGAGGTTGGCCAAGGCTCCCGCGATCCGATCGTATCCCTAGCCGGAGTTCTCTCTGGCCATACGTACGATCAGGGCTTCGGTTTCACCCTCGAGGGACGGTCGGCCCCGATAGGATCGGCGCGGCAAGGATGGCAGCCCTGCTGTTCCCGTCAAGCGACCCGGTGTGGGGTAAGCATGGCGCGCTGCTCAGGCTGTGGGGTAAGTAAGAACGGTTGCAGGCCTCTGCCGTCAGCGGCCAGTTGGACGTATAGTCGGCTCATGCTTATCCGCTTGTTTCGGCAAGCCACTGCAGATTGTGTTTCTATACCATTCGTGTGTTCCGTTTATGCTCCGTTTGAGTCGTGAAGAGAGCACAGAGTGAAAACGCGGTATTCTCAATCGCCAGAACGAGGTGCGGGAAACGCTCTGTTCTTTGTTTCCAATTTACTGTCGTATTCACAAGCTGGACGTCAATTATTGGGTAGCCAGAATAGAAGACTGACTGGCCCTCAGTGTAGCTGATTAGGTCTGGGGTGGTGGGCTAAACGTGCCCCGCCAGCCGATTAGCATCAGTGAAACAGTCAAAGCCCCGCCGTTTGCCAAAAAGATTGCTAGCAGATTGCACGCCAACTTTGTCGGAAATCGTCTGGTCGCGCAGACCTCAAGCAGCTCGGTCTTCCGTTGGCTGTACTCCAGTCACACCTTCCTGCGTTGCCCCTTCCTTTACTGACGGCAAGCCTTTCGGGTACCACACCTCCCATGTGCTGTACCCCCCGGAGAGATTGTGAACATCAAAACCGTTCTGTTGCAGGATTCGCACGGCGATATAGGATCGCTGGCCGACCCGGCAATTGACCCAGATGGGGCGGTTCATGGGCAGATCACCGAGCCGTCCGCGCAATTGACTTAGGGGAATGTTGGTGGCGCCGGTAATTGATCCACCCTTGAACTCTCCCGGCTCGCGAACGTCCAGGAGAAAAGCGTCAGGGTGCGGCAGGTTGCCCCATTTTGCCAAACTGACATCCCCCCGCACGACGTTCGCCGCTACCATGCCGGCCAAGTTTACGGCGTCCTTCGCCGCACCGAACTGGGGCGCGTAACACAGCTCGGCTTCTTCGAGGTCGAAGACCGTAGAGCCCTTTTGGATTGCCATGGATATCACGTCGATACGTCGCTCGACGCCCGCCTCACCCACGCCCTGAGCACCCAGGACCAGGCCATCAGAACGCCGGAAAATCAATTTGAGGTGCATGGTCTTTGCGCCCGGATAATAACCAGCGTGATCCAGCGGATGAAGGTAAACAACCTCATAGTCGGAATCGTTCGCTTGCGACAGGCGCTTTTCGCTCACTCCCGTGATGGCAGCGGTTAACCCAAAAACGCCGCAGACAGCGGTCGCTTGAACTCCACGGAAACGCGCAGGCCTTCCGCAGATCGCGTCGGCCGCGATCCGTCCCTGTCGGTTCGCGGGTCCCGCCAGCGGCACGAGGGAGAACTCACCCGTGACGACGTCCCGTACTTCCACGGCGTCCCCAACCGCCCAAATCGCAGGGTCGCTGGTGCGCATGGATTCGTTTACACGAATGCCTCCTCGCGCACCAATCTCCAGTTCTGCCTCCCGGGCAAGTTTCGTTTCGGGTTTAACACCCACAGAAAGGATGACGATGTCGGCCGGAATTCTCGCCCCGCTAAGTGCCACGACCGAATTTACGCGTCCATTCGCTCCGTCGAACCGCGCGACAGGATCACCTAGGCGGACGGAAACCTGGTTCCGAAGAAGCCGATCGTAGACATATTCAGCCATTTCACGGTCGAGCGGAGGCATGACCTGGTCGCACATTTCTACGATGGCCACCTGCAGGCCACGGTGGGCGAGACTCTCGGCCATTTCCAACCCGATGAACCCGCCACCAATAATGGCCGCCTGATGCGCGTTGGTGTCTTGGATCCACGCTCGTATGTCCCGGCTATCAGGGATCGTCCGAAGGGTAAAGATGCCTCCAAGATCTATTCCGGGAAGAGGTGGACGAACAGGCGCGGCGCCCGGAGACAGAACGAGCGCGTCGTACGTCTCCCAACAGGTGGTTTCCCGGCGGAGATCTCTCACCTCAATTCTCTTTTCCTTGCGATTTATGCGAACAACCTCATGTTCCGGGCGGACGTCAATGTTGAAACGCGCGCGGAAGAGGTCTGGCGTCGCGACCAGGAGTTTCGCTTCGTCAGTGATAATGTCGCCGGTGTAGTAGGGCAAGCCACAATTTGCATATGACGGGTATGGCCCCTTTTCGAACACCACGATCTCTGCTTTCTCGTCGAGCCGGCGCAGCCTTGCGGCACAGGTTGCTCCACCCGCCACCCCGCCCACAATCAGTACTTTTCTCGATGCCATCAACCCGATCCTCCTCACCAGTAAATGCCTTGAGCTCAAGCGGGTTTAGCGAGCCCACCCGGCCACGAATCACCTTGACCGCACACGACGCAGAACTTCGCGCATCAGGGAGCAGGCCTGCTTGACCTCATCGAATGCCAGGACGCAGAAAACCTGTTTCCCTTTTCTGTAGGTGACCACCGTGCCGGTAGCCCGCAATATGCTCAGGTGCTGCGAGAGGTTTGCCTTCGAAAGGCCCAGAATCTGCTGTAACTCGGAAACGCCCCGCTCCTTCTTTCCCAGCAGGTCGAGAATGTGAATGCGTGTAGCGTTAGCAAAAGCCTTGCAGATCTGGGCCTGTCGTTCGTAGATGTCAAAACGGCGAGCAGCCATATGTTTATGAACAGCCCCTTCCCAGTTTCAGTTTCTTTCCCTGTGTCGGGCCAGCGGGTGTGGTCTGAGCAGGTGGCAGAGCGGGCGTGGCAGGTGGAGGTGCAGCGGTCGTTTCTCCCGTTGGCGCCGATCCCAGGAAGTGCTCGCGTAATTGTTTTGCTTGCAGATATCCGGCAGGCGTCTGATCCTCCGAGCGCAGACTGGTGGGGGTGATGATGTCATTCCACCAAGCCGTAATGCCATCTGGCACCGAGAACGCGTTGTAGCCCTTGAGGCTGAGGAGCAACTGCGCTTGTGCCGCCCGGGTCCCACCGAGTCCATACACCACAACCTTCTTTTCGCGCGAGAGTTTCTTCAGGCCGGCGTCTTCAAAAAGTCCCGTCAGCGGGATATTCACGGCACTCGGGATGTGGTAATCATCGAATTGCCACGGTTCGCGGATGTCGATCAATTGGAAGTCGGTGCGCTTCTCGATCAACCACTGCGCAAGTTGGCCGGGCGTAACATGGTCTTCCTCTTTCACAATCGTCTGCACCAGGGCAGGCGCGTTGACGGCCCCGGCGCCCGTTCCCCGCACGATCGTCGTGGCCATCGCGAGAACGATTCCCAGGAAGACCAGGGTGGCGGCTGCGATGGTTTTTCCATTCAGTTTCAGCTCGACTTTCATCGCTGATCATCTCCTTCTGCGTGCTTCCCATAAACCCGCGCGAACGTGTTCCACTTGCCCTCGCACCTCTCCGCCGCCCAAAAGGCTCCGACGGCCATCAGGACCACAGCCAGCACTACAATCCCTGTGTTTAGATTGAGCCACACGGGCAGGGTCAGGCTGCCCATGGCACCTGATACGTTGAAGTGCGCGATACTCGGGGCCGAGACGCCAAAGAGGAAAATACCGACGAAGATTCCAAAGATGTAGAAGAGCGCATCAAGCTTTCCGATGGCGACCGCCACCGCGGAGGTGCCCGGTCAATATCCGCCGATGATGAACCCGGCTCCAAGCAGCAACCCTCCCGCAATTTGCGGCCAGAGGAAGGTCAAGGGGACGTAAACCTGGCTCATATCGAGCCAACCGGCTGCCGCCAGGTACGCCACGCCCAGCATCGTCACCACAATGGCCGTGAACATGACCTTCAGAACGGAAAAGTCTTTGAAGTAAAACTGCGCAGTCAGCTTCTTAGCGCTGGAAAATCCGGCCCTCTCCAGAAAGAACCCGAAGAAGAACCCCAACAGCAGCGAGACAATTACATACATCGTTTGCGAGAACATGGGGAAAAACGGAGCACTCATATCCATGACCTCCGTACGAAATAGGCTCCAATAAATCCGGCGGCAAAAACGGCCATCATAAACGCCCAGGCGCCGGCGGAAAGAACGGCTCCGCCCGAGAGCGCCAGGCCGCTCGTGCAGCCGCGGGCCAACCGTGCCCCGTAACCGGTCAGCACGCCTCCCACGAGCGCCAGAACATAGCGGCTGCGCGCTGAAATGCGCGGACCCTTATCCACGCTGATGCGCAACCGGTGTGCCAGCCAACCGGAGACGAATCCGCCTGCGACCACTCCGATCAATTCGAAAACCAGGAAGGACATCAGGGGCGACTGACCCGGTTGTGCGTACTCACTCCAGTACGGGTTGCGTGCAACATAATCGGGAGCAACCCAGGACAGCAAAGCGACGAGATACCGGGTGAAGCCGCCCGAAGCCCCCAATCCTTGACCCATCAAGATGAAAGTCATCAGCAGGGTGATCCCAAGCCCGACGCCCGCCACGTACGGTGGCCAGTATTCGGGTTTACGGAAAATCCGGCGGAAAATACCACCAGTTCCACCCTTGCGGGTTGTGGTGTCCTCAGCCGATCCGCCGGTCGCCGGTGTAGGCGCATTGCCGCCATCCGGCCCGACCTTGCCGCCAGACCCTTCGATCTCCTGCTTCCATTCACGCTCTTGCATCTTGACCTCTTTCCACCACTTGAAGTGGTGGCGATAGGCGTAGAGTTCGTTCACCATCCCGGTGATCATGGAAAAGAAGGCGGCCTTTTCTTCCGGGAACACCGCCCCCATGTAAACGTGGATCATCAGGCCCGAGAACACCATTCCGACCGCGACAAAGTGCAGCACGACGGCCCACGCCACCAGCGTCGTGCCACCGAGGTGAAACGCCATTACCACCCCCGTGAGCATTACGATCGGGATCATGGCGTAAACCATCAGCGCAAAGAGCTTTTGCCCGGCATTGTAAATGCCCTGCGGGGGCAGCGGATCGTCGCTCTTCCCCAGAATCCGCAGTGTGCGCACGATAAGCCAGACGAAATCATCCCAGTCGAGAGCAATTTCCCTCTCCAGTACTTCGCGCGCGAGATAGGTGCGAAATCCAAATGTGCCGTAAACAGCGAAAACACAAATCCAGGTGATTCCGACCGCGATATGGAACCAGAGCATGTGCGCACGGGACCCAAAAAAGCCCTGAACGATGGCGATGTACCACAGAGGGGCGATCCGAAAGTGCGGGGAAGATATGAGAGCCGCGCCCGTGGCGAGTTCGGTCAGCCAGACCGTCGCGTTGAACCAATGCAGCAGAATGATGGCGACGTGATGCTTCTTAATCTGGCGTTGCGCCATCGCTTCGGTTTGTTCGAAGGTCAACGGTTCAGGAACAGCGGGAATGGTCAGGAAATCCATGGTATTGCCTCTAGTCGTCAAACTCCTTTTCGCCTTTCCTTAACTGCTGAAAGAATGCCACCGCTTGGCCAAGGAACGTAGCGCCCACCGCTGTCAAGACGAGGGGCTTCAGCACCCTTGCCCACCAGTCTCCCGCCACCGGCAGGCGCGGCCGGTGCGGCGGGAATTGGGCCAGCACGAGGTCCACGTGTTCCTTTTTCCCGAGGTAATAGACATTCGGGCCTATCGACACATCCGTGGTTTCGAGCCGACGTGCCCCACGCTCATAGACCATTTTGAAGACGTTGCTTGACCGGTCTTCAAGGTCGCCGAAGAACTTGGCGTGTCCCGTGCAGGTCTCGACGCAGGCAGGTGACTGCCCGCGCTCCAGGCGCGCCGCGCAAAAATCGCACTTATCAACTTTCTTGAGCACCGGCTGGATGTAGCGGGCTCCATACGGACAAGCATCCACGCAATATCCGCAGCCGATGCAGAGATCACGATCAACCTTCACGATTCCGTTTTCCGCCTGGTAGGTGGCGCCGCTGGGACAGGGAGGGACGCACGCCGGATGGTCGCAATGGTTGCATTGCGCCACATACAAGGTCGACTGGAGATTGGGGAATGTGCCGACCGCTTCCGTCGCCCGCACGTGCGTTCGCGCCATGCCAACCGCCACTTCCCACTCGGAGTTGCACGCCACCGTGCACGCCTGGCAGCCGACGCACTTCTTCAGGTCAATGACCATCGCGTAGCGAGCGATAGCTGAGCGTCAGCCTCCCTGACCGTCCAGATCTTTCAAAACACGCACAAAATTCACGCGCATTCCCGTGCCGCCCATGATTGGGTCGATCTTCACCCGCGTCATCAGGTCCGCGTCGGACGCCCCCTTCCGGTAAGCGCGGCGAAGCGCACGCGACTGGTTGCCGAACCCGTGCACCATGTATACGCAATCGGAACGAATCCCGGCGGTAACCCGGAGCTTGATGGGCAGCCCCGTCACACAGTCCATGCACCGGAGGGGTAGGATGCCAAGAAAAGTAAGAATCCACCGTTCGAACCAACCTCGCCGGTGCGATCCAGCGAGGTTCATACTTCCGCATTTAGCGCATTCGTCACTGGTCATGGGTCTGGTCCAACTTGAGCAGGTCATCGATGATCGCCAGCGCAGCCCCGAGTAATTCCCGACATCGTGGCGTACGGTTTTCAGGAAGTGGTGTGGTGGTAGATAGAAGCAGGTCAATTTCAGAGAGGAGATTCTCGAGAGACTCATATGCAGCGTGGTTCGATTTACTCTTCATGTCTTCAGGTTACGGCGGTCTCGTGAGAGATGCAAGGTTAGCGGTCGGTCTTGGCCATCTAGACGGGGTTTGCTGTTAGTGGGCATTTTCCCAAGTGGGCAGTCTGGTTGTGTCCACTTGGATGCCAGATGGATGCGGACAGACGACATTGGATTGCGGAACTTCGAATGTGTAGGTAGTCATTGCGCTTTTCTAAAGTAGGAACTTAAGCCCTGCAATCGTCGAATTGCTGGACTCCTCTTCCCGCGCCCAAACTACGCGAGCAGGAATGGTCTGGGAGAATTGCCCTTTGATAACGATTTCCACTTCTTGTTTTGGAACCAGCGCGAGCATCGTTCGAATACCCACGCCGGACAAGGAAATGTTCATGGTGGTCGTGAAGGTGTCCAACTTTAACTTATCAGCCCTCAATACAAGACTAACGGGGATGGCGACCGGTTCGCGCTCCCGCCGACGGAGGTCAGGCGGACTAATCGTTTGCATCGCCAGTCCCTCCGATCATCTCGCAGAGTCCCAAAACCAGGGCTTTGTTAGCCGTCTTTTCCCTAGCTCTGGCCCCCTTCTGTCCCGGTCGTCTTGGTTTAGATATATTTTGCTTCGTGGTTTGACCTCATCTCCAGGCAACCAAGTGTGGGCGCGGTTTTAGGAGAAGGCAAGCAAATTCATCCATTCCTGGCCCCCTTCGGGGTTATATAGATATAAGTAACAGTGCGGTGTTTATTCCTGATTCACGACGACACCCCTCTGCTACGCTGAATCGGAACTCCGAACTCGGGGTAGTATGATATTGGTGCGTTGCTGTGATTAAGTCCTGGAATTGCGCGGCTCTGATGCGTCCTTATCGTCTCCTCGGGGTGTCTATTCCTCATCGGTTGTGGCAGGCATGGGGACCGTTTGCCCTCCCTGGATGAGATACCTGACCCAGGAGGAGGCGCAGGCAACGGCTCTGTATGCGGCTTTAATCATGCGCTTCCCAGCCAGCAGTGCTCTGCTCCGGCGCTTGCGCTCAGCCATGGACATCATGGTCAGCATACGAACGCAGTACCTCTCCCCCTTGGCGCTAAGCCTCCCCGTTCGGGCCTTCTCGACTTTCATGAGTTGGTCGTCGTATATCCTGAGGGTTAGGTCTCCCAGGTTCTCCCAGAACAGGTAAAGGAAGAAAAGCAGTCCGGCGAACTCCGGGCAGGGCGACATCATCAAGGCAGCGGCAACGCCTACGAGTCTCTTCAATTGGCTCCTTCCTCTGTTCCCCAGCCCCGCATCACAAGGTTACGCGACGTAAGAGCGACATGCGCACTCGTCGCCCTAAAGGTGCGCAGCCAATCCGTGCATGCCAGCGTGAAATAACCGGCGGAGCCGGTCTGTGTCCGGGCAAGTGTAGTCGCCACCTTCGGCAGGTCAGCCCCATCGGGCGTCTTCCGAACCAGGTCCCGGAGGACTCGCACGAGTTCACCGATGTTTAGCGCACCCTTCTCGAACCAGGCGTCGGGTTCGGCTTCCGCCGGAACTTCATTGGGGATTGATCCTGAAAGGACGATGACGGGTATGGAAGGGAACCGCTGGCGAACTACTCCTATAAACTCGAATCCGGACATGCGGGGCATTTGAAGGTCGGAGATAATAACCTTGGGAATCTCATCACGGAGTTTCACCAGAGCGTCGATTCCGTCCTCGGCCTGCCGTGCTTCGAAGCCCGCTTCTTCCAATTGCTCCGACAATATCTCCCGAATGGAAGGATCGTCGTCAACGAGCAAAACGTGACCCGCGCAAACCTCGGGCATAAGGTCCTCCTGATGGAACAAGGGCGTCTAACCTAGCCCTTGAACACTTCTTGCAGAGTTTCCTTTATAATGCCCAGTATGAAAGTTTTGCCCGGACTGTCTATTATCGACTTTCTATGTCGCCTAGGATATTTACTTGGCTTTCAATGAATGAGGTTTCTGTTGCCCTTCGCCCGCCTCTAACTTAACTCCGAAATCAGCATGGTGGACCGGTTGTCACGATATTGTCACGCTATAACACTCTAAGGACCGTGCATTGCTTTGGCAATAGTACGGAGGTACTATGTGCCGTAGTGTAGAACGGGATGGTCGGAATCCACCTGCCGTAGCCCTATAGCAAAAGCCAATAATCACACGGACGAAGCGCCGCTTCTCGCAAGCTGAACCAATTCCCAATCTTCTCCCCAATAAATAGCACGCGTGGCCCCTATGCCACGAAAAGGAGGTTCCATGTTCGTTGAACTCATGCCCCTTCTCGCCGGCCGCACCGTGCTCATCACGGTGGCCAAGGTGGATGACAAAACACTTCGTGTAAACGTAATCCCCCATGGAAAGGCCGACGACAATCCGGCTCTCAGTGCACCGCTCACCTGTACCGGCTCGCCCGAGGAACTCGATGCTGAACTTGGCAAGCATCTGGCCGGTTACGTCCAAACCCACCAGCAAACCGCCAGCACCCTGGCTGAAGCCAAGGCCACCATGGAGGCTGCCGCCAAAGCAGCGCAGGACGAAGCCAAGCGCAAGAAGGCAACCGTGAAGTCGCCCACCACTGCCGCGGTTGAGCCTGCCCCAGCATCTTCTTCCGCATCCCCAACTCCTTCTGACCCTGCGCCCTCCCCAGCATTTACGGGTACACTCGGGCTGTTCCCACCTACAACGCCCGAACCCGCTCCAACTCAATCGAATGGAGGTCTCGCACTCTAATGGAAAGCCATATACTTTCCCGCTATTTCGAGCTTAATGGCGTTCGACTTCCAGATATTAATCCCTCGCTTTCGGTGGAGGAAATCCGCACCGCGTACGCCCACCAATATCCCGATATCGCTACGGCAACAATCACTGGGCCGGAGGCGGTCGAAGACAAGCTGCGGTATTCGTTCTCAAGAGCCATCGGTTCAAAGGGGTGACCCCATGAGCCGAAATCCAACACGCAAGGAGGTGGCGAAGCGTGCGGTCCTGGCGGAACTCGAAAGGCTTCGCCAGGGCCGCCACGCCCGTTACCAGACCCTAATGGGGAGGTTTGCGAGATGCCAAGACCTGCAACAATCCGCCGCTCTCTTGGTTGCCGCAGTCGAGGCGAGCTTGCGCACCAACAACCGCACGCCACTCGATGCTCCCCCCGGATGGCTTCCTCCGGTCAGTTGATGGCACAGGGAAGTGGACTTGTGCTGCCACGATTTGGCACCGTCCCGGTAGTCCATCGGTTGGTGGCTGATGACCGATTGGCGGTGATGTTGGCCAAGACTCTCCTCGAGCTGGACATTGCCGTTCCCGGAGATTGGCAGAGGGCGGAACGTGACCCAACCTCGTTCATCAGGCTGACGCTTGAGCAATGGATCCAAACGCATGGCGGCTCAGCCATTCGCCGTCGGTTCCTGCTTTCCGCCGTGATTAGCAACAGTCCCAGTGATTGGGCGGAGCGTGATGAAACCAAGCCCAATCAGTTGTTCCTCATTGTTGAGCCTTCCGAGGCAACGTGTGGGTGTGCGATCTTTGGGCCAACCCTGGCGCTACTGGAGAGCATCCACCCGCAACTCCCGGCGACGTTCTTCCACCTCTTTGTCGGAGCGCTCAATACCTGGATTAGGATTTACGACTTTCGGGATGCCGAAGAACGGGCGGAGACGCTGCGGGAATGGGCCGCACAGGAACCGGACGGTGCCGAGTACGAACTACCCGACGTGGCTGGGTCCGTTCCACCGTGCATGCGGCAGGCCGTGCTGGAGAACAGCGATCTTGCGCACGTCAATGACAGAATCAATGATTCAACCGCCAAAAAGCTGGTGGATGCCGAAATCTCCCTCGATGGCGTCTCTCGCGGCGTAGAGCGACCCGAGCTTGGCGATGACGTTGGCGAACAGCTCTCGGATTGCAATCCGCCGCTGCCCTGTCTGCTGGCCGTGTTTGCTGACGGTGACGCAATCGCAGGCTGCTTTGATGAAGAGGCTCAGGGAATGATGGAAGTGGAACCGGAGCCTAATATCATCATGCCCTTCGACCCCACGGATACGGCAAGCATTCAGCGAACATTCCACATGTTCGGAGTGGCCTGCCAGACCATTGCCGCGGCAAGCCGCGTCATCGACCTGATGCCCGGCAACGACCAATGGATTATTTCAAGGTGAGAGCCATGAAAGCCTACGTCAACATAGGCGCCAATCACGAATTCCGGCTCACCGAAGCGGTCCTTGTTTATCGGGGTGGAGGCGATGGCGCCTTCGCGAGCCTGCATCAAGTCAAGCAAACTGAGGATGGAATTCCCTACCTCACCCCCGGTGAAGCGCTAACCACCGCCTTCCTGCGCACGCTTGCCCAAGGGCTGGGAGCACAGGTCAAGCCGGAAATCCTTCCCGATAACGTCCTGGCACGCACCCCCGACATGCTGGTGTGGTGGTCACGGCCACGACAGCGGGTCATGTTCTTCGGAGGAGCGAATGAAGAGGCGCGGAAGCTTAACGGTCTCGTCTTCCCGCATCCGGCGCTGATCTTCAAAGTTGCAGGGAAGGACCTCTTCGTGCGAGCGGTCGCAACGAATTCACGGCCAAGCCCTGAAACGCCCATGAAAACCGCTCCTTATTGGAACACGGACGGTCGAGTCTGCCCCGGCAGTATGCGCGTGCCTGACACATTTGACGTCGCGTCGATACCACAGTGGCAAGACGCATTCTTTCAATCCGAGTTCAACCACGCAGCCGGAGCGGTGCGGCTTACCAGCCACCCAGAAGGCTTCATTGGGTTGTGGAAAAGCCTTGTTGGCAAGAAGCGTTTCCAAGTTCAGTACCTGATCGATGCCGGCGAAACCCTACAAGAATTCGTCACTCCCGCAAACGAACGTTGAGGAGACGGTCATGGAAATTCACCGGATCCACCCGGAGTTGCTCGAACGGCAAGTGCGCGTGCTGGTGGTAGGTTGCGGAGGAACAGGCAGCGCGGTAATTGCGGGCTTGCCTTACCTTCACCAATCGCTTGTGGCCCACGGCCATCCCGGAGGGCTGCATGTCACGGTAGTGGACGGCGATATGATTTCCCCCGCCAATTGCGTCTGCCAACCATTCGCTCGTTCGGAGATTGGCCTCAACAAGGCAATCGTTTTGGTCAACCGCCTTAACCTATTTTGGGGGCTAAAGTGGGAAGCCGTCCCGGCTTACTTGCGCCCAGGAGCCTTTATCTCCCGCAGCTACTCTGGCGACGACCTTGGTGCTCACATTGTGGTGGGGTGCGTGGATACGCGGGCGGCAAGGGCTGTGATTCGTGATGCCGTTGGGAAATGGAGCACGGTTTCCTACTGGCTTGATTTGGGCAACAATGCGGACAGCGGGCAGTTCATCCTGGGTGAGCCACCAAACCAGCGGAATCGCAGAGCAAAACTCCGGTTGAGGTGTGCGTCAGAGCTATTTCCTGAGATAGTCGACCCGGCTCTCGACCATGACGGCGAGCCAAGCTGTAGCGCTGCGGCTGCCCTGGAAAGACAGGAACCATTTATCAACTCAACGCTCGCACAGCACGCTCTCGCGTTGCTGGCCCGGCTGTTTCGCTACGGGGAAACCTGCTATCACGGCGGCTTCTTCAATTTGGCAACCGGAGCAGCTTCGGTAATGAGGATTGACCCGCGGTACTGGAAGCGAGCCCGGAGAGTGAGCAAGCGCAGTTCACAGATACACCAATCAGGACCGCGTTAATGATTACCAACGGGGCCACTTCTACGTGTAGGCGACATAACCGGCCAATCTCTGCTCGTTCGCGGGCTCGGGTGGAACTGGTCTCCGGCGGCCGCCGATACTCTCTTATCGCATTAAGCCCCCGGCTAGCGCCCCGATGTATCGGGGCGATTCCGAAGGACCCAAGAATCGCGATTGAAACGAGCGGGAGACCGCAGAAAAGGCGTTCACCCTCACGGGATGTGTGTTATAGAGATTTTGCGAAGAAATCCAGACCCACACCCGGAGGGTGAACGATGGAAG
>Ga0187848_10002852_pt1 | contig 13225 bp, 5 predicted proteins | sample June2016WEW_4_40_FD_132424 | JGI IMG/M metagenome (GOLD analysis project Ga0187848, IMG submission 132424) | Peatland microbial communities from SPRUCE experiment site at the Marcell Experimental Forest, Minnesota, USA - June2016WEW_4_40 | ecosystem: Environmental > Terrestrial > Soil > Wetlands... | reverse complement strand
TGCGTTATTACCTGGCCTATTTGTGTTTCACCTCCGGCGACCTGAAGGAGGCGGCCGCGTTGGGGGAAGTCTTGGCCGGCGGGGCAGGGGAGGGGGGCGGATCAAGGATCAAGGATCAAGGATCAAGGATCAAGGAGGGCCGCTGGGCTCGCGAGGGGGCAAAGATCGCTCTGGCTGCCTACGACGCCCTGTACCGCCAGGCCCCGCCGGGCGCGGACCGCGGCCGGATCCGCGAGCCCATGTTGCGGCTGGCCGAGTCGGTGGCCAAGCGCTGGAGCACCGGCCGCGAGGCCGACGAGGCGCGGATGGTCCTGCTGGAGGCCGCCCTGGACGACGGGCGCCTGGCCCAGGCCCGCGGGTACCTCGACGCCATCCCGCTCGACTCCCCCCGCCGCGGCGAGGTGGAGCTGGGCCTCGGCCAAGCCCTATGGACCGCCTACCGGCGTGCCGTCCGGCTGCCGGCTGCGGGGCAACCCGGAAAGGAACAATTGCAGGACATGGTCGCCCAGGCCCGGCAGCTTCTCAAGGCCGGGATGGAGCGGATGCGGGAGCCGCTGGAGGCGGGCGGGCCCATCTCCGGCATGTTGGCCGCCGCCTCGCTGGCCATGGCCGAGATCAGCCTCGACGCCGGCCACTTCTCCAAGGCCGTCCAGCGGCTGGAGGACCCGAAGGTCGGCGCCCGGACGCTCGTGGACGTCCGCGACCGCGCCGCCCAATGGGGCGACTTCCCGGCCGAGACGTATCGCGTCGCCTTGCGGGTGTACGTGGCCGCCGGGCAGGAAGAGGAGGCCCAACGGGCGATGCTCGAACTGGAGAACGTGGTTCGCCAGCAGAGCGCCGCGGACGCCGCCCGGCGATTGACGCAGACCGCGGTGCAACTCGGCCGCGACCTCGACGAGCAGATCGACGAGTTCCGCCGACAGGGCAGGGGGGAGCTTGTCGCACCGTGGGTCCGCGCGATGGACACCTTCCTGGTCCGCGTCGCCGCCGCCCGCGACCAGACCTCGTTCTACCGCCTGCACGCCGTGGCGGAGGGATTTTATGGGCTGGGCGCCGGCCTGGACCTCACATCGGCCGCCGAGCGAGCGGCGGGGTCGGGAGACTCGCGCCGAACCTCGTCACCGGTCACTGGTCCCTCGTCACCGGTCACTGGTCCCTCGTCACTCCCCACGCCGGCCCTGCCCGGCGCCCGGGACTACTACCGCCGGGCGGCGGAGGCGTTTCGGGACCTCCTGCGGCGCTGCGACCACCAGAAGGGCTTCGCGCCCCAGGCGGAGTCCGTCACGGCGGTCCGGGTCCGGCTGGCAAGCTGCCTGCGGCGATTGGGCGAGTACCCCGCCGCCCTGGAATTGCTCCGGGCCGTGCTGAAGGAGCATGCGACGATGGTTGACGCCCAGGTCGAGGCGGCTTATACATATCAAGATTGGGGCTTGAAGCAGCCCGACCGCTTCCGGCTGGCCATCGAGGGGGATCCCGGCTCCCGGGAGATTTGGGGGTGGAAGGAGCTGGCGCGGCAGGTCGAGGCGGCCGCCCGGTATCGGGAGGTGTTTTTCACGGCCCGCTACAACCTGGCGCTGTGCCGCTTCCGCCGGGCACAGGCCGAGCCGCGGGCGGAGGACCGCACCGGGCTCTTGCTGGCGGCCAAGGAGGATCTCCGGGGCCTCCAGCGGCTTCATCCCGACCTGGGCGGCCGGGCGCCGACCACGACCACGTTTCGCGTGGTGCCCGGGTCGTGGCAAGACCGTTTTGACGAGCTTCTCCGGCGGATCGAGGATACACTAAAGGAATCGAAGTAGTTTGGAGAGCAGGATGAACAAGCAAGCGATTGTCCTGGCGGCCGCCGTGGCGCTGGCCGCCGCCGCGACCGGTTGGGCCGTCGACCGGGTGCAAACGACCGCCAGAGAAAAGCCGATGGTGATGGGCAAGATCCTCAGCATCACGCCGCAGCAGATCGAGATCGAGCTGCTGTCTTCCGGCGGCGCGACCCGGCAGATCCCGGTCAATGAGATAAAGGGCGTCATGTTCGAGGACGAGCCCGGCGGCCTGTTCCAGGCCCGCAAGGCCGTCGCCGACGGCGAGTATGGCGACGCCCTGGACAAGCTCGAGAAGCTCACGCCCGCCGAGTCCTCGCGGCGGGACATCGCCACCGAGATCGAATACTTCAAGGCCTACTGCCGGGCGGAGCTGGCCCTGTCGGGCAACGGAGACATCACCGAGGCGGGCGGCGGGATGCTGGCCTTTGCCAAGGCCCACGAGACCAGCTACCACTACCTCCAGGCCTGCGAGCTGGTCGGCAACCTGCTGGTGGCCAAGGGGGCCTACAGCCAGGCGGAGCCCTATTACCACAAGCTGGCCGAGGCGCCCTGGCCGGACTACAAGATGCGCGCCGGGATCGCCATGGGCCGGGCGCTGTTGGCCCAGGGCAAGGCGGCCGAGGCCGCCAGGGCCTTCGACACCGTGATCGCCAGCGAGGCCAGCGGCGATCTGGCCGAGGCGCAGCGGATGGCGGCCAAGGTCGGCAAGGCCCGCACGATGGCCGCCGGCAGCCAGGTGGACGAGGCCATCCGCATCCTGCAGAACATCATCGCCAACGCGGATGCCGACAACGAGGAGCTGCACGCCCTGGCCTACAACGCGCTGGGGACGGCCCTGCGGAAGGCCCGCAAGCCCCAGGAGGCCCTGCTGGCCTTCCTGCACGTGGACCTCTTGTACTCCTCCAATCCCGAGGCCCACGCCGAGGCCCTGGCCAACCTGGAGCAGCTCTTCACCGAGCTGCACAAGGCCGAGCACGCCAAGCGGGTCCGCGCCACCCTCGAACAGCGCTACCATAACAGCCGCTGGGCCACCGGACGGTAGCTGTCCACCGCACCATGATTGCCGCAGCGGACCGTCTTACGGTGCGGCATCGCGCGAGCGCCCTGCCGAACAGCACCACGCAAGCCGCCCCAGCAGGCGGAAGTAGATCATCAGCGACGCCACCCCCGTCAGGGCCGCCGCCGGGATGGCCAACAGCAGGCTCCCCGGAAGCAGTGCCGCGATCACAATGCCGCCGGCCGCCGCCAGGAGCAGGATCGTCTCCACGTGGAACCCGATCCATGCCCGCCAGTTGCGGACCAGACTGCGGCAAACCGTCTTGGACAGCGGAACAAAGGGCGAATTGACCTCCAGCATCGAGAGCAGCACCAACGGAAACAGCACCAGCGGCACTCCGACCAGCGCATATTCGCCGGGCAGCTCGGCCTGGCCGAGCAGCCACTCCACGCCGTTTCCCGCCGCCGCGGTGAGGGCCAGGCTGTTGATCACGAAGAACGTGCTGCCGGCCCAGTCGAGGAAGCCGTAAGGATCGGGCCAGTGTTCCACGTCGTCCGCCCCCGCGGCCGTGTCGCCGAGGATGGTCAGCAGGTTGATGGAGAACACGCCTGCCCAGCCGAACGCCAAGCAGCCCGCCGAGGCCAGGAAGATCACGCTGAGGATCGCCGGCCCGATGGCGGCGACGCCCCCGCCCGCCACGATGCCCCGCCCCATGTTCCAGCCGAACTGTCCCGTGCAAGCGATCAGCATCGCCCCGACCGACAGCGAGAGCCACTTCGCCCGGGCGCCGTGGCGCCACGGGAAGGTGAAAACTCCCGAGATGAGCGGCCAGCGCGGCGGCGGCGGGTTCGGGGGCAATCGGCCGTCTTGGTCGAGCATTGCGCTGAACCGGCCGGCCAGCGGCAGTTGCGGCCGATGGAAGGCGGGTGATTGCGGTTCGCCGGCCGCTGCCCCTCTGGTGTCATACAGGCCGTCGATCTGCTTGGCCGGGTCGGGCTTGGGCCGCTTGCGCGCGGGCGGCGGCACGGTGAGTGACCGGCCGCAATCGGGGCAGATCAGCTCGTGGCCGGCCTCCGTCACCAGCGCGTGCAGGCGCGTGCCGCAGGGACAGAGGAAGCCGACATGCTCCTGCCAGGCCACCGATTCCGGCGGCGGCTGACCGATTTCCTCACGGACCTCGTACGACTCGGTTGTGGGGCAGGTGTGCAACTCGTCGCGCGGCCGCGGCGGTGGCACGACCGTCGCGGCCCTGCAATCCGGGCACGTGACGCTGCTCCCCATCTGGTCTGGCGTGACCTGCATGAGCGTGCCGCACAGCCCGCAGTGTACGGGAACGTATTCCGGCCGCGGGATCGGGGGCGACGCCGGATCGTAGTCCTCGCACAGGGCGTAGGCATCCAGCGGCACGGGCTGCTTGCGGGGGCGCGGCGGGGGCCTTGGTGGAACGGTCACGGGCGTGCCGCAGTCCGGGCAGGCGATCTGCTGCCTGACCTGCTCTTCCGGGGCCGTCATTCGCGTGCGGCAAACCGGGCACTCAACGGCGATTTCCGGCGCCATCTCCACGCGCGGGGCCGAGTCGTCGTGGAAGACGTACTGGGCGAAGTCCGTCCGGCGGCTGTGGCGCGGCACGTCAACGGCCCAGTGACACAACGGGCACCGCTGCCGTCGACCGGCATAATCTGCCGGCGCCTTCAACGGCGCCGTACACCGTGGGCAGCCGAAGTGAATAAAACCCTCGCTGGGCGGCATGATGGCCTTCGCAGGTGCGGTTTGGCCCTCCCTATTAGCGTAGTGCATGGAGGTGTGGGGCACAAGGAGCCCCCGCCAATGAGGCAACTGTGCCAAGAATGCCCGCAGGCGGGACTTGAAATCTGATTCCATGCCATCCGCTAGCATCTGCTGGCCGGGGCCTCTCCAGCGGAGATCGCCCGCGGCCCCGCTCCTTGACAATTCGGCACGAGCGACCCGCCGGAGGGACGCTCCTTTGGGGGAACTCTCGAAGCCTGTTGGCCGGAAACCGGCCGACCATACTCCCCGGTGGAAGAGGATCGTTTTGGAAAATCGCGAAAATGATGACCAACAAACGGATTGGGGCCAGAGCGACGGTAGCAAGAAGATGCGGAAAATGCCGCAAAAACCGCGGTCTTGCTCGCGGGCGAACCACGGGCGTTCGATCGCGCCGAGCGTCGCGAAAACGACGACCAAAAAACGCCCGGTGACAGAGAGTGTAGGGTGGGTCGACGGGCACCGGGCGCAGCCTGGTCGGCGAGCCCCACCAATCCTCCGGCGAATGGTGGGGCTCGCTCCGCTCGACCCACCCTACTTTCCGCAACGAGAAACCTCTTACAGCTCCCAGCCGGGGCGGTATTCGCGATGGGCGAACTGGTTCACCTCCGGCAGGTTCGTACACTCCGCCTTCTCCACGTCCCACTCGACCTTCTTGCCCACGCCCGCAGCCATGGCCAGGTGGCCGCTCAGGGCGAAGGAGGCCAACGGGCCGGCGGCGGTGACGAAATCCGAGCAGGGCGTGCCGCCGTTCTTCAGGCACCAGAACAGGTCGCCGACCGGGCCGCCGTGGGCCCGCGGCAGCACCTTCGGCGGCTTGGGGACCTCCTTGCCGCGCTCGTAGGGGATGAACTGCCATCCGCCGGCCGTGCCCTCGCTCCGCATCAGCCCCTTCTGGCCGACGAACAGCGTACACTCGCCGAACTTGATCTTGTACTGCTCCTGCACGTCCTTCATGGCCTTGGGCATCAGCCCGCCGTGGTCGTAGGCGTGGATCTTCACCTCCGGCATGTCGCCGCGGGCGGGGACGGTCCAGAGGAGGTGGTTGTCGGTGGCGTACATCTCGTCGTTGCCGGGCGTCTGCGCGAGGCACTCGATGGTGTACTTCTTGGCCTCGGCCACCTTCAGGGCCAGGAACAGCACGTCGAGGTTGTGGCAGGCCATGTCGCCGATGGTGCCGGTGCCGAACTCCTTCCACGAGCGCCAACTGAAGGTGTGCAGCCCGTCGTGGTACTCGCGGAACCGCGCCGGCCCGAGCCACTCGTCCCAGTGCAGGCCCTTGGGGACGGGCTTGCTCGGCGGACGTTTGCCGTGGCCGCCGAAGTTGCGGCCGAAGATGGTGTGCGTCTCGGTCACGTTGCCGATCGCGCCGTTCCAGATGTATTCGGCCACGAGGCGGATGGTCTCGCCGTAGTGTCCCTGGTTGCCCATCTGCGTCATGACGTTCTTTTCCTTGGCGGCCTTCATCAGGGCGTAGCACTCGGCCACGTCGTGGGCCATGGGCTTCTGCACGAAGACCGCCTTGCCGAGCTTGATGGCCCGCATGGCGGCCGGGGCGTGGTGGTGGTCGGGCGTGGCGATCAGGACCACGTCGAGGTCCTTTCCGCAGGCGTCGTACATCTTGCGGTAGTCGTAGAAGGTGCGGACGCCGGGGGCCCGACCCTTGATGCGTTCCAGGGCCCGGCCCAGGATGTTCTCGTCGACGTCCACCAGGGCGACGGCCCGCTGGTCGGCGGCGGCGTCCGGGTTGCCGCCCCCCATGCCGCCGCAGGCGATCACGGCCACGCCGAGCTTCGAGTTGGGCGAGCGCTCGGCGAGCACGGCCGGAACGCCCAGGGCTTGTACCCCGGCCGCGGCGCCGACCGCCAGGCCGGTGCGGGTGAGGAACTCGCGACGCGTAGAACGCAGGGACATGTTCGGTCTCCTTGTTCGAGAGGAAGGCAGGGTGGGTGGGTCAGGCAGGAATGTGCCGCTGCACGTCGCCGCCATTATCCTCCCCGAAAACGGCGGCGTCAAGGCTGCCGCAACGGCGGGCAAGCCCGCCCGCTAAACTGCCCACTGCCCCTTGACATTCCGGGCCGGGCCGCTGAAAACCGGAGGATGGATCGTTCATCGCGCCTGGGCGAGGCCGGCATCCCCCGCCTGCTCCTGCAATTTTCCATCCCGGCCATCGTCGGCATGATGGCCCAGGCCCTCTATAACCTCATCGACCGGGTCTTCGTGGGGTGGGCCATCGGGTCGGAGGGGATTGCCGGCACCACCGTCGCCTTCCCGTTCATGCTCATCGTGCTGGCCTTCGGGATGCTCTTGGGCTTCGGGGCCACGGCCCTGATCTCCATCCGCTTGGGCCAGCAGAACCGGGCCGAGGCGGAACACGTTCTGGGCAACGCCGTCGTGCTGCTGGTGGCGGCCGCGGCGCTGATCACCGCGCTGGGCCTGTGGTTCCTGGACCCGATCCTCAGGCTGTTCGGCGCCAGTGAGGCCGTCCTGCCCTACGGCCGGGATTACCTGGGGATCATCGTGCTGGGCACCGTGTTCCAGATGATCAGCTTCGGCCTGAACGCCGCCATTCGCGGCGAGGGGAATCCGCGGATTGCCATGCTGACGATGCTCATCAGCGTCGCGCTGAACTTGGTGCTGGCCCCCGTGTTCCTCTTCGGACTCCACTGGGGCATGCGGGGCGCGGCGCTGGCGACCGTGATCTCCCAGGCCGTGTCGGCCACGTGGGTGCTGGCCTATTTCCTCAGCGGCACGAGCCTGTTGGGGCTCCATGCCCGGCATCTCCGGCTCGACTGGCGAATCTGCCTGGCGATCTGCGCGACCGGCTCGCCGCAGTGCGCCATGCAACTGGCCGCCAGCGTCATGCAGAGCATCCTCAACAACCAGTTGGGGTATTACGGCGGCGATCTGGCGATCGCGGTGATGGGCATCCTCTACGCCGTCTTCATGCTGGTCGGCATGCCGGTTTTCGGCCTCAATCAGGGGGTGCAGCCGATCATCGGCTACAACTATGGGGCCCGGCGGTTCGACCGGGTGAAGCAGGCCCTGGTCACGGCGATCCTGGCGGCCACCGCCCTGACGGTGCTCGGGTTCATCGTGGCGATGCTGTTTCCGGCGGAGGTGATTCGCCTGTTCAATCCCAAGGACCCGGCCCTGCTGGACCTGGGAACGCATGCCATGCGGATCTCGATGGCGATGCTGCCCCTGATCGGTTTCCAGGTGGTCAGTGCCAGCTATTTTCAGGCGGTGGGCAAGCCCAGGGAAGCCCTGCTCCTGATGCTCTCCCGGCAGGTGCTGCTGTTGATCCCGGCGGTCCTGATCCTGCCGCATTTCTTCGGCCTCGACGGGGTGTGGGCGGCCCTGCCGACGGCCGATCTCGGGGCCTGCCTGGCAACCGGCATCTGCCTGCTGGCCGAGCTGCGGCACCTCGGCAATCGCCGTGGGGCCCCCGGAACAGGCTGAAAAGCCGTAATCGTCCACGAAAAGCCTTCCCCTGCTTTACAAGATTCTAACAAGCGGCTATATTGCGGGTCTTGTTAGGCGGCGATAGGCTGCCCGGCGGAAGAAGGGGCCGGATCTCCTCGCGGACATCTCGAACCTGCGGCGCTTTGCACCTGAACAGGGAGCCAAGCATGAACGGCAATCGCCATCGGGCGGCGATCTTGCTCGTCCTTCTTCTTCTGTCGACCGCTCGCGGCGGCGAGCCGGCCGTTGCCAAGCGGGTGCTGCAGGCCGATCCGGCGGAGAACCTGCTGCGGGCCGGGGGCTGGCGTCCCTGCGACAGCGGCTTCACCGGCGATGCCCGGGCCCTGCTGTGCGACAACGGCAGCGACGGCCGGGCCCGGCGGGGCGCGGTGCAGTCCGTCGAGCTCGGCCAGACCCGGCCGGAGCCGATCGTCGCCTCGGTCTGGAGCAAGGCCGAAGACGTGGACGGTTCGCCCGATAGCGACTACGCCTTGTACCTCGACCTGGTCTATAGCGACGGGACGCCGCTGTGGGGCCAGGCCGCCGGCTTCGCCACCGGCACCCACGACTGGCAGAGGCGGCAGGTGATGGTGCTGCCGGAGAAGCCCGTCAAGCGGGTGAGCCTCAACCTCCTGCTGCGCGGGCACAAGGGCAAGGCGTGGTTTCGGGACGCCCGGCTGGGGGTCGTCCACACGCCGGCGGGGGCCTGTTTGTTCGACGGGGTGCCGGTCGTGCCCGCCGGCGGGCTGCCCGCCGGCCGGGGACCCGCTTGCGGGTGCCCGGAGGGTTTCCAAATTCGCGACGTGGCCGCCGGCAGCGATTTTCTGGCAATCGAGCCGCGGAGTGCCCGGTATGAGAACCCGGCCTTCGTGACGGGCGAGAATCTGGGCGTCAGATTGGTTTGGCACTGGCGGCCGGCCCGCAGCCCGGATCGAGAACCGCTGGGCGAGGCGACGTTGTGCGAGGTGAGCGTTTGCGACACCACGTGCAAGGACCGGGCGATCACGCTGCTGTGGACGGTCCCGGTGGCCGGCAAGTCGTTGCGTTGGCTGGGCGGTCCGCGGGAGAGCACCCCCGCCGAGCCGGGCCGCGAGTACCTTGCGGCCGCACGGTTTCGCGCCGGCAGCAACGGCCGCCTCTCGCGGTATCCCTTCGCGGCGGTGGCCGACAAGAGCCGCGGAATCGCCCTGGGAATGGCCCCGCTGCACCCGGCCTTTTGCCGCATGGGCTACAACGCGGGGACGGGCGAGCTGTTCGCGGCCTGGGATATCGGCCTGACGCCCGAGAAGCCGCGGGCCGAACTGGAATTCTGCCGCTTCACGTTCGAGCCGGAGTGGGGTTTTCGGGCCGCCCTGGACCGCTACTACAAGATCTTTCCGCGGGCGTTCCGCTGCCGCACGCCCGAGCAGGGCCTGTGGATGCCGTTCGCCAAGATCAGCCAGGTTCGGGGGTGGCAGGATTTCGGCTTCAAGTTCAAGGAAGGCAACGATGAGACCGCGTGGGACGACGAGCACGGCATTCTCACGTTCCGCTACACGGAGCCGCTGACCTGGTGGATGCCCATGCCCAAGTCGATGCCCCGGACGCTGGAAGCGGCGATGGCGGAGGCCGGGCGGCTGGCCGCCCAGGGCCGCCCGGACGCCAAGGCCCTGTTCACCAGCGGCTTTTACGACGCCGACGGCCGGTTGGCGGCGCGGCTCGAGGACACCCCGTGGTGCAACGGCGCCGTGTGGAGCATGAATTCCATGCCCGGCATCCAGGGCGAGTGTACCGACTGGAAGAACAAGTGGAACCCGAAGATCGAGGGCGATCTGTACGTGTACGGCAGGCTGGGCAAGGGCCTGGACGGCGAGTACGTCGATTCCAGCGAGGGCTACGTGACCGCCGAGCTGGATTTCCGGCGGGAGCACTTCGCGGCGGCCGAAACGCCGCTGGTGTTCTCGATGGACGAGCACCGGCCCGCCATCTTCCGCGGCCTGGTGGCGGCGGAGTACGTCCGCGGCCTCCGCCGGGCGATGAACCGCCGCGACCGGCTGCTGATGGCCAACGGCACGCCGCAGGGCCTGTGGTGGCTGGCCCCGATGCTCGACGTGATGGGGACCGAGACCGACTGGAACCCGGGCGGTCGCTGGCAGCCGATGCCCGACGCCGAGCTGCTCTACCGCCGCGCCCTCACGAAGGGCAAGCCCTACTGTTTCCTCATGAACACCCGCTTCGAGAGTTTTCCGGCCGGGCTCGTGGAAAAGTACATGAAGCGCTGCCTGGCGTACGGCATGTTCCCCGGCTTCTTCAGCCACAACGCCTCGCAGGGCGCCTACTTCACGCGGCCCGAGCTGTACAACCGCGACCGGCCGCTCTTCAAGAAGTACGTGCCGCTCTGCAAGCGGATGGCCGAGGCCGGCTGGGAGCCGATCACGCGGGCCGCCGGCAGCGACCCGCACGTCTACGTCGAGCGATTCGGCGACAAGTACCTCACGGTATTCAACGACAGCCCCGAGCGGAAGACGGCCACCGTGACGCTCGACCCCGGCTGGCGGACGGCCCACCGCAAGCTGTTGGCCGGCGAGGCCCTGGAGCCGCCCGCCGCAAGCGTTGCGCTCGCGCTGGACGCCGAGGACGTGGAGGTGCTGGAATTGACGGAATAAGCGACCGCTATTGGATCCGCACGGTGGCCAGGCCGTGGCCGCGGACGGGCACGGTCACGACGCCGTCGCGAATCTCCAGCGGCCCGGCGGGGTCCTCGACCACGGTGCAGGCCTCGGCCTGCTTGCCGCCCAGCTCGGGAGCCAGGCGGAGGTGGGCGTCGGTCGGCTGCCCGCCCACCTCCCACAGCCGCACCACGAGGCCGCTGCCCTGGTCGGGCAGCTTCGTGCCGAGCACCAGGACGTTCGGCTCGGCGACGGACAGGAGGCTGGTCGGGGCGGCCGGCAGCAGGCCGTGCGGATTGGCTTTCACTACCACGGCCACCAACGGGCTGGCCACTTCCTCGCCGAACCGCGCGGAGGCCACGCTGTCGGGCTTCGCCCGGCTGGTGATCGCGTAACGGAACGTAAACTCGCCGTCCTGGCCGGCCTTATAGTTGGTGTGCCAGTAGTTGTTCATGGCGTAGCTGTAGAGGTGGCCGTTCGAGAATGTCAGCTTGGTCGGCCACTTGCCGCGGTTGACGTCCTGGAAGCAGACCAGCGGGGCGTCGGGCGTTGCCCAGGCGATGGCCCCCGCCTGGTCAGAGACCTCGACGAAGTGCTGCACCGTGAACCATTCCAGGCAGGCCCCCGGCAGCATGTCGCGGTTGGCGTTGACGATCGCCGCAGGGGCCTCGTAGCGGAAGGTCGGCTGGCTGGCGGCGAAGGGGAAAGCGAAGTACACCGCTTCCTTGTCGTAGGTCTGCGTCTTGGTCAGTTGGTTGACGAAGTCGATCCGCTTGATGCCGTCCCAGAGAAGAATCGTGGCCCTGATTTTCGGCGCCATCATCCCGGAGGTCTCCGCGACCAGTGTCTCGCCTGCGCGGCTGCCTGTGCGGAGGCGGGTGACCGTGGCCTTGCCGGAGCCGGTCAACGTGAGCTTGGGCTCGGGGCCGTTGGGATTCATCACGATCCGCGAGCCGTTGCCGCCGGCGGCGTAGACATACTGGTTGAGGCGGTAGGGGGCCTTCGCATCCACCAACTCGCGGCCGGTTTCCTTGTCGAGGATGCTGGCCACGCCGCCCGTAGCCGGATCGACTTGGACGCGGTAGAAGGCGTTTTCGATCGTCAACTCTTCGAGGCCCGCGATCTTCTGTTCCTCTGCCGCCGGCAAGAGGTGTAGTACGCGGTAGCCGCAGGCGGGCACGTCCTTGACAAGCAGCGCGCCCAGAAAGGTCGGGGCCTCGGCCGCATCGATGCCCAAGCCCTGCGGCAGCACGGGCAGTGTGAGCACGTCCGTCCGTGGCCAACTGTTGGGATTGAAAACGACGAGGGCGGGGCCCTCGGTCTTGACCAGCCCGGCCAGGGCGGCGGCACCGTCCTCGAGCGCCCTCTTCGCCCCGCGGTCGGCATCGACGGCGAACTGGGCCTTGATCTTCCATTGGGCCTTGCTGAACTCGCTGTCCGGCTGAGAGATCGAGCAGTGGGCGCCCCAGGTGTGCTCGTCGTAGAGGGTGCAGTTCCGCCAGACCTGGTAGAGGTCGTCGGGCCGGTAGGCCTTGGCCGGCTGAATCCGCGCGGCCAGGGCCAGGAACTTCTCGCCGGCGGCCAGGGCTTCATGGGCGTTGCGGTTCAGCCGAGTCTCGTGGGCCGACGAGGCCGCCCCATCCTCCCAATACGTGCCCGCGCTGCCGCGGTACACGGGCAGCCGGTCCCCGTAGCGCTTCTCGATGTACTCGAAGAAGTCGGCGTTGGGGGAGAGGATGATCTTGGGGAACTCGTAACGGGCATTCCAGGCGGCGGCCACCTCGGCCAGCTTCGCGTTCAGCGGGCAGTTGTCGCTGACCGCACCGTGCAGGAACACCGCGTCGTACACGTAGTCCGGCCGCTTCTCGTACTGCGCCAGCCCGTCCAGCACCCGCGGCCTGGCGGCCGCGACGCTATCGTCCAGCGCCCAGCCGGCGGCCTGGGCGTAGCCGTACGTGTACATCATCAGCACCCGGCTGCCGTCGGGGCCCTCCCACCAGCATGGGCAGCGGTTCTGCATCACGTTGAACGGGTACGCCCGGTCGTTGTTGATCCCGCTGCTGAAATAGCGGATGCCGGCCGCGCTGAGGATCATCGGCAACGAGGCCTCCTGGGTGGGCACGTCGCTGATCATCGCGCTGCGATAGGGAATGTGGTGCTCGCGGCACAGCCGGCGGGCGAAGGCGGTCAGGCGGCACGCCTCTTCGCTGGAGCACAGGCCGGTCAGCACGTTGCAATACAGGGCCTGGATGCCGATCTTCCCCTCGCCGGCCAGGCGATAGAAGTCGGCCAGTTTCCGGCCGGTCCGCGAGTGGACGTAGTTCTCCGCCTGCCAGGCGACCTCCGTGTTCCAGCGAAAGTCCGGGAAGCGATCGATCAGCTCGATGGCCGTGTCGAGGTTCTGGCAGTGCCGCTCGGCGGCCTTGGGCTGCACGTCGGTATAGCCGATGTCGGTGTGGGCGCTGGGGGCCACGTACACCCGGCACTTCCGCTGCGGCGGGACGCGGACGGTCGCC
>Ga0187848_10002847_pt1 | contig 13236 bp, 9 predicted proteins | sample June2016WEW_4_40_FD_132424 | JGI IMG/M metagenome (GOLD analysis project Ga0187848, IMG submission 132424) | Peatland microbial communities from SPRUCE experiment site at the Marcell Experimental Forest, Minnesota, USA - June2016WEW_4_40 | ecosystem: Environmental > Terrestrial > Soil > Wetlands... | reverse complement strand
TCCGCCGGTGCGCGACTTGTAAAGCGAATAGGGCGTGATGATGACATAAGCGAGTTGTTGCGGCATAATCAGTTCGTGGTCGGCGGATTGGCCGGCGTCGCACTGGTAGCGGCTTTGCCACCCAAAATCTTGAACATCACCGTGCCACAGGTCGGGCATTTGCCCTTGATCGCCTTGCGCCCGTTTTTCATCGTCTCTTCAACGCCGTTGGCGATTTCCTTCTTGGCTTTGCACTTAACGCAATATCCTTCGGCCATAAAAGTTTTTACCGTCCACGCTTCATGCCCGAACGGTCTAATAGCTTACCGGTGGCTGTCTGGCCGCGTCAACTGGGAAAAGGCATTGGCTTAACCCGTTGAAATCCAACTTGTTGTTATTCTTGGGAGCCTCAAACCAACGGTTGTTGCCTAAGTGCGGTTTTAAGTATTTTGCCCGTTGCGTTTCGGGGCAAGGCAGACAGAAAAACCATCTTTTTGGGCACTTTGTAGTCGGCCAGTTTGCCGCGCACGAATTGCAGAAGGGTTTTTTCTTCGACCGCTTGTCCTTCCGCCACAACGACAAACGCCACCGGCTGCTCGCCTTTGCGCGCATCCGGCACGCCGATGACTGCCGCTTCCTTGATGCCCGGAAATTGATAAATGACTTCCTCAATTTCCCGTGGATAAACGTTGTTGCCGTTGACCAGCAGCATGTCCTTTTTGCGGTCGGTGATGTAAAAGTAGCCGTCGGCGTCGCGATAACCGATGTCGCCGGTCAACAGCCAGCCGTTGCGGAAGGCTTTCACTGTTTCCTCCGGGTTGTTCCAGTAGCCCAACATCACGTTGCCGCCGCGCACGCAGATTTCACCAGCCTCGCCGGCGCCGAGAATTTTTCCCGAATCATCCTGTGTGCTCACTTCGACGTTCGGAACCGGCAATCCAATCGAGCCGGGCTTGCGCACGCCGTGAATCGGATTTTTCGACACCACCGGACTTGCCTCGCTCAAGCCATAGCCTTCAATCAATGGAATTCCAAATTTCGCCTCAAAATCCTTCAGCACCTGCACCGGCAACGGAGCGGAGCCGCTGATGCAAAGGCGGAAAGGCAATTTGACTGGCGCCGGTGAACCCGCCAGCGTGCGATAAAACGGCGGAATCGCCGGCAAAATCGTCGCCTGCCGGGCGCACAACTCCTGCAAAATCTGCCGCGGTTGATTTAGCGACTTCACCAGCACCATCGTCCCGCCCACCAGCAACGGCAGAAACACGCCCACCGTCAGCATGTAGCTGTGAAACAGTGGCAACAGCACCGCCATTCGGTCCTGATCCACCGTTTCGAGCACCAGCCGGCAGCTCTCGACGTTGTGCAGCAGGTTGCCGTGCGACAGCATCGCGCCTTTCGGCCGGCCCGTCGTGCCGGACGTGTAAATGATGACCGCCAGATCCGACTCGTTACAAGCCGGAGGAGATGGGAGATGGGAGATGGGAGATGGGGAAGCAGGAAAATTCTCCACCTTGAAAATCTTGAGTTGCGGGCGCGCTGCGAGGAGCGCGGGCGCGTGAATGGCGAGTTCATCGTCCGTGATGAGCACGTCAATGCCGCCGTCCTTCAGGATGTAATTTACCTCGTCCGGCTTGAGGAAATTGTTGATGGGTACGAGCACCGCGCCCGCGCCAAGAATGCCAAAGACCGCCGGGATGAATTCCGGGCGGTTTTTGAGCCAGAGCGCCACGCGGTCGCCGGGTTTGACGCCGAATTTGCCGGCCAGCTCCGCTGCCACGGCGCGCGACTGCGCGAACAGCGTGGCATAGCTGAATTCGCTTTCGCCCCAATACAAGGCGATTTTATCCGGCCGTTTTTCAACCGAGGCGGTAAACGCAGTGGCCAAATTCATGGTGCCAGACATTACGAAAAATTTTCACCGCTTCGCAAGACCTAGCCGCTTGGTGTCCACGCTTCAGCGTGTTCAAACACCCCACCCGCAATGCGGGACGAAGGCCGAAGCAAACGAAGTCTGGTACCGGTTTCACCCGTCCCGCCGCGCGATCACGGCGATACGATCCGATAGAACCGGACCGGCAGGTTGGTTGAATTATCCGTAATGGTGACGGTGCCTGCTCCAAACGTTCCATTGGTCACCACCGTCCACTGGCTCACTGGCAGCGTCAGATCGCCCGCGGCCAGCACTTGGTAGCTTTGTCCAGCCTGGGCGCTGAAACTCAACTGCCAACCCCCGGAGCCCACCGCTATCCCCTGACCCGCAAAGGCCGGTGTCACCAAGGGCAGAATGCCCAGGGCCGTCGCGTTCCCCGCCGCCTGCACAAACGTGTAATTGCCGTTGTTCGCCGTCAAACCGGAGCCGTTGATGGCGTAGCTGCCCACACTGCTCGACGAAGTCGCCGGCGTCGTGAAGGTCAACGTCCCCGTCGTCGCATTGGCCTGCGTGTCGCTGCCCACAAATCCGCCCACCGAACCGCCCAGGCCCGGCACCGCCGACCCGTAGATCATGTTTGCCGCGTTCGCTGTGTAGGTCAGCGTCGCCTGGCTTACTGTTTGCGACAAGGCGGGTGAATTCGTACTGCCAGCATAACCACCGCCCCCGCCATATACGGCGGCGATGGAATGGGTGGCGGCGGAGAGTTGGGTGGCGCTCGTGGCATAAGCGGCCTGACCGCTGCCATTGACTGTTCCGGTGCCCAATTGGACGGCCCCATCATAGAACGCGACGGTTTGCCCGCTGATGCCTCCAACCGCCACACCATTGGTCCAGACCGTGGCGGTAAAGGTCACCGCACTGCCGTAGGTCGAAGGATTGACGCCTGAAGCCAGACTGACCGTGGTCGTTACCAGCGAGTTGGCAACGCCTTGCCCCACGAACGTGACCACGCTCATGGCCGGCAGCGTGTAGGTGAAGGACGAACTGCTGACCGTGACGGGCGTCTGGTTGGCCAGCGAGAGACTGCTCGTCGTCATCCACGGCGTCACCGATGTGGCGCTGAAGTTCGTCAGATTGAAGGTCTGAGTGATGGCGGAACTGGTGTTGTTGACAGCTACAATGGCAAAGTTGGTGGCGTTGGGGTCTTTGTAGGCGCTAATCAGGGCGACGCCGGTGTTGGTGGCGCCAATGCGATAAAAGTTGGGACGAACGAACCGGCTCCACTGACCGAGGACATACATGCGCTTGGCGGGATTGCCGGAGGTGTCGGTAAGGCCTTCATTGTCCGCATTCTGGGAAATCAACCACCAATAATGCCAGGCGTTCACTTGAACCACAGTCATGAACTGATGAATCCGGGCGGCCCATGTCATCGCATTGGCGATGCTTCCATCGAAAGCGTCGGTCGTCATGACTTCGGTCTCCCAGAGCGCCTTCCCGTAAGCAGGGATCGCCACCCCTGGATGACCTGTATTGTCATAATTATGGTTGGCGATGATGCCCACATCCGCCGCAACAGACGAATCGGACATGGCGGTAGTGTAGAGGCTTGTCTCCCAAAATTCGTCTTCGGGAATGATGATTTTGGTGAAACCCACTCCTTTGGCCACCAGCGCATTGTAAAGGTAGGGAACAAAGTCATGAAATTGTTGAGCACTCCAATGACAGGATTCATAGGACACATTCGCATCGGGCTCGTTTTGGACGGAAATGGCGCAGAGATTGACCCCATAGTTGGTCTTCATGTTCAACACATAGTTGGCCAACTGACTCGCATAGGCCTGGTTGCTGGCCGACAGGAAATTACCACCGACCGAATTAGTGTTATCTTTTAACTTGTTTGCCGGAGTCCACGGCGCGCTCCACACCAGGGCACCGCGGTCTCGAGCCATCTGCATGATGCTCCATTCGGACGTGGTCGGTATGGCGCTCGCTGAAGGTGAACTGGCGGCGGTAATGTGGTTGCGCAACAGGGACAGGCCGATGCCGGTGTTGGTGGAAAAGAACATGTCCGCCTGCGCGCTGGTCCAACTGCCCCGCCAGGCCGAGGAAGCGCCAAAGCCGTCTATCCTTTGGTACACATTGGTCCAGTTCACGGTGCAGGTTTGCGCCCGGCCCGACAGGGATGACATTGCCAGCGCCAGCAAACCAAACGACAAACCTGTCCGAATCGTTAAGCACATTTTCATTGGGGTAATTTTTTTTATGTGACCAACCGTCAACTGAAATTTTCTACTGCAGCACAATTGTGTTCCGCATTTGATAAAAACCTTCCAGCATCATGTTTGGAACAGTGCAATTTAACTCATTTCCCAGCGGGTGACAAATATTATCAACCCGGACTCCGAAGTTGAATTTTTGCATTAGCAGAGGGCGGCCGTCCCGACCGCAGCCAAAGGGGGTGGGTGGGCGGTTGGAAAATGTTCCATGGCTCGAATGAAGCCAGTTGCTGTGCCCAAGGACGGGCGCACTCCGGCATGGCTCTCGTCCACCCCGCCACCTTTTCGGAGTCCGGGTTGAAGTCAACACTGTGTAATCCCGCCCCTGCGGCCAGCTCACCACCAGATTCACCGGCCCGCCCAAAACCGTCACCGTAAAGTTGCTGGTTGCGTTCAAACCCGGCTGCCGTTGCCGGTCATTGCCACGAGTGATCGCCGCGGCGTGGCCGCTTGAGCATCAAGCTTTCAAAACAATCTTACGGCGATACGATCCGATAGAACCGGACCGGCAGGTTGGTTGAATTATCCGTAATGGTGACGGTGCCTGCCCCAAACGTTCCATTGGTCACCACCGTCCACTGGCTCACTGGCAGCGTCAAATCGCCCGCGGCCAGCACCTGGTAGCTTTGTCCAGCCTGGGCGCTGAAACTCAACTGCCAACCCCCGGAGCCCACCACTATCCCCTGACCCGCAAAGGCCGGTGTCACCAAGGGCAGAATGCCCAGGGCCGTCGCGTTCCCCGCCGCCTGCGCAAACGCGTAATTGCCATTGTTGGCCGTCAGCCCGGAGCCGTTGATGGCGTAGCTGCCCACACTGCTCGACGAAGTCGCCGCCGTCGTGAAGGCCAACGTCCCCGTCGTCGCATTGGCCTGCGTGTCGCTGCCCACAAACCCGCCCACCGAACCGCCCAGGCCCGGCACCGCCGATCCGTAGATCATGCTCGCCGGGTTGGCCGTGTAGGTCAGCGTCGTCTGGCTCACTGTTTGCGACAAAGCGGGTGCATTGGTGCTGCCAGCGTAAACATTGTCCCCGCCATACACGGCGGTGATTGAGTGGGCGGCGGCGGAGAGTTGGGTGGCGCTCGTGGTATAAGCGGCCTGACCGCTGCCATTGACTGTTCCGGTGCCCAACTGGGTGCCCCCGTCATAGAACGTGACGGTTTCCCCGCTGATTCCTCCCACCGCCACACCATTGGTCCGGACCGTGGCGGTAAAGGTTACCGCATTGCCGTAGGTCGAAGGATTACTGCTGGTGATCAAACCAACCGTGGTCGTTACGGCCGCTTGTCCGACGAAAGTCACGACGCTCAACGCCGGCAGTGTGTAAGTGAATGACGCATTGTTGACCGTGACGGGCGTTTGATTGGAGAGCGACATCGTGGCGGAAGTAATCCATGGCGTCACGGAACTGACGGTGGGGAAATTGGTGAGATTGAAGGTCTGGCTGATGGCCGTGCTGGTGCTGGTGTTGACGGCCACGATGGCGAAGTTGCTGGAGCTGGAACTGGTATTATTGTAGGCGCTGATCAGGGCGGTGCCGGTAGTGGTCGCGCCAATGCGATAAAAGTTGGGCCGGACAAACCGGCTATACTGACCAAACACAAAAAAGCGCTTGGTTATGGAACCTTTGTTGTCCAGCAATCCCTGATTTCCCGTGCTGTTGCCGGACATGAGCCACCAGTAATGGTAGGCATTGGCTTGCGCCACTGTCATGAACTGGTAAATCTGCTGGCCCCAATAAACGCCATTGGTAATGCTGCTGTCGCTGCCGTAAAGGAGGGAAACTTCCGTTTCCCAAAGCGCCTTGCCGTAACTGTTTTTCGATCCATTGGCGCCATCATAATCGTGGTCGGCGATAATGCCCACGTCCGGCGCCACGTTTGAATCGCCCATGACAGCAGCAGCCAGACCATCGGGATCGTCCCAATCCTGGCTTTCGGGGAGCACGATCTTCGTCGAACCCACGCCAGCGGTCACCAGCGCGTTGTAAAGATTGGTGGTGAAATCATGAATCTGAGCGCCGGTCCACTGGCATGCCTCATAGCCGGTGACATCCGCGTCCGGCTCGTTCTGGATGGAGATGGCATAGAGGTTGATGTTGTAATTGTTCTTCATACTGACCACATAGTTGGCGAGCTGGCTGGCGTAGGCCAGATTGGTGGCGTTGGCGCCGCTCCCAAGATAGCTGCCACCGTCCAGCCCGCCACCGGCGGCGTGGTTGGAATCGTAGATGTCGTTAGTACTTTTGAGCCCGGCCGCCGGAGTCCACGGTGCGCTCCACACCCTGGCCCCGCGGGCCTGGGCATACTGCATGATGTTCCATTCGGACGTGGTCGGTGTCGCGGTCGGTGAAGGCGAACTGGCATAGGTGATGTGGTTGCGCAGCAGGGAAAGGCCGATGCCATTATTGGTGGTGGTGTTTTTCGGAGTCGCGTTATCAGTGTAAACGATGCCGTTATTGGTGGAAAAGAACATGTCGGCCTCCGTCGTGGTCCAAGTGCCTTGCCACGCCGAGGAGGCGCCAAAGCCGTCTATTCTTTGATATACGTTGGTCCAGTTCACGGTGCAGGTTTGCGCCCGGCCCGACAGGGATGACACTGCCAGCGCCAGCAAACCAAACGACAAACCGGTCCGAATCTTCAAGCACATTTTCATTGGGGTAAATTTTTTATGTGACCAGCCGCCAACTGAAATTTTCTACTGCAGCACAATCGTGTTCCGGGTTTTATAAAAGCCTTCCGCCATTGTGTTTGCGATGGTGTAATTTAACACATTTCCAAACTGGTGACAAATTTTATTAACATCACGGTCCAATCTGGATGCGGTGGAAGCGGACCGGATCACTGAAATTTGCATCCACCAGCGGCCCCGGCGTCCCCGGCGAATTGGCCGTCAACAACACCTGCCAGTTCCTGGTCCCGGGCGATGCGCCCTGTGCCACGGTCACGCCCGCACGGGCCGACAAAATAAAAACTTCGGGCCCCAAAACCAGCAACGCCTGCTCAAGCGCGCATTTCATCGCATTCAGGGCATACATCGGTTTGAAATTTTCCATGATTAAAAGCAAAAGCCGAACCACCATCTGCAATTCGAATGAAAAACAAGTGACAAAATGTTTTGATTTAAGAGGAGGGACAACGAGCCGGGTTGTTCCTGAATTTCAGGGTTTTTGCGCTGTGCCGCAAAGCGTCCCCGGTTTTTTCGCAAGCGGACGAGAACCGGTGCCCGCTCCGGTGCCGGCATAAATATCAATCGTTTGCAGGGTGTGGTTTGCCGCGGTGATTGTGAACGTCCGGCTGATATTTGTATTGCCGCTGTTGCCGTTGAAACTTTCGCCGTTCATGGCCGAGCCGGAAGGATTTGCCATCGTAGTGATGCCGGGACTGCCCGGCCAGCTCGTCGCGCCGGGGGAAAACGTTCCGGGTTGCCGCAACCCCCGCGCGGGTGGACGCGGCCGACCGGAACAAAGCACCGCATCTTTTAACGGATTTCTTTTTTAGAATGTGGCGTCATTATCCAGCCACGCATGCAATACAGGGGTAAAATCAAACTGGCGCCGGATTTCACCGGCGCCAGTTCGTTCTTAATTGTTACTTTGTTACGGTTACGGATAATATGGATTGCTGCTCGTCCGGAAGAATACATTTGTTGCTCCCGTCGGCCAATCACCCGCCGGGATCACCGCCCAAATGTTTGTATTTTCCATCGCTTCGGGTACGGGCGTATAAGCTCCAAGAGCGATCCAATTATGAGCCGGTCCAGTAATCCCGGTATTGACCTCCAAATCATATCCCAGAGGCGGGGTTGTCCACATGATCCAGTAAGCAGAGCCGACTGGCGCCGCGAACTGTGAGATAGGATTGTTTCCAACGGTAGCCCACTTGGTAGAATCCAATGTTGCTGCCGTATCTGTTTCAAAGTCGTCATCCCATATGGTGCTGCTACTGTCGCCATTGGTGGTTGAAATATTAAGAAAATCAACAAACTTGCCGATGGCGCCCACCGAATTGGGTTGAATGCCGATATAAATAGCGATATTACCGGCAAAATACTGGGTAACCTCATTCGGAATGGTGAAGGACTGGGGCGCGAGTCCCCACGGGCCTTGAATTGTGCCTTGCGTGTTGTTAAGAAAACTCAAAATCCATGTGCCATCGCCAGACAGGGACCCCGTGACTGTCGTAGATCCGTAGCCAGTAACCAGATTGGTCTGGGGAAGAGACAAATTCGCTCCATTCGTTTTAAATGTAACTGTCGCCACATAATTTGATCCGGTGGCATTAAGGAGCAAACCAAAGTTGTTTGTGGCTGCGACATCAATGCTCGTGTTATTAGTGAGGATGCCACTAGCGATGGTTCCGGGCATGGCATTTACCGGTATCAGGAATATATTCACCTGCATGGATGAGGCCAATGGAGGCAGGTTTGTAAATGTCATGGCGTAGCTTACAGGATAGCTGGGAGCGCCAATCCACGACGCGATACCACTAAGTGGTGGAATTTGGCCGAATGTTGGTGTTACCATGGAGCGTGAATACTCCGCGGTGCCTTTTGTAAAAAATCGCATTCCGACCGTGGCCGGTGAAATGGCCATCTTCGGATAAACGTAAACATTGCTAGCGCCAGGCCGGGCTATGAATTTGACGTTATCCACCCGAAGCGTGGTCGTTCCACTGGTCAGATGCGGGGTATAGTATCCGCCATCAATCTTAAAGGCAATATTGCTGATCCCGCCTTCATACAGATTAACGGCCGCGGTAATAGGCAGATTGATAGGCACCCAGGCGTTATTTGTGCCACGAATATCATAACCGTTAACCCCTGGTAAAATATTGGAAAAACTACCGCTGGTTATCGTGCCGATCTGCAAGTGACCAAAAATGTAGTTACCATTGCCATCTTGCGTATTGGTTGTAGAGCTGGAATCAAATTGCACCTCGCATGAAAAATCTGTCATGTTTAATCCGGCAATTGGCGGAAAGATACCGCCATCATGATCATATACGAAAAACTGGGTTCCGTTTGCCCAATTATTGGAAATCTGAAGGCTGCCAGAGCCCGCGGTATTATCTCCACCGGCGTCAATGCTGGAATTCCATGTATTTGTAACCCAGGCACCACCAAACCAATTGGTCCAAACATTGATGAGCAGGCCGGTATTGTAATGATTCGGCCCGATGCCGGCGGGATTGAAATCATCTATGATTACGTTGGTCCATCCCGTGTTGGGAATGCTGGAAAAAGTCACCACCGCGTTGGAATACACAAACGGGCCGACCCCGGAGCCATCGGAGCCATTTTGAAAAACTCCAACCGCATTAAATGTGGTTGATGAAACGCACTGTAATCCGGCAAAAGTGGTGTTTACAGTTCCATCATCATATACTGAGGCGAAATTCGTATAAGTGCCACTTTCATTTGTCATGGATATGTTCACATTCACAAAGTTAGGCGACACCAATTGAACAGCCATTTTGACGTGATACACATCCTCATTCGTGGTTGTGGCAGTAATAACGAGAGCATTCGCATTCGTACCATGCGAGTCACCTTGAGTGCCCAACATCGTATATTTATCACCACTGGTGCTGTCCCAGTCTTTACCATTACCTTGAGTGACATCTCTCCCGCAAATAAGATTGCCGCCCGACCCGGTGGCAAAGTCCGCGACGTAACCTGACCACTTTTGCAGGTTTCCGGTTGGATCACTCCACAAAGCTGCCGTCGGGCCTCCACTAAGCGTACCCCCACTGCCAGCTACAAAGTCTGGTCTGCCGCTATTCGTATTGAGTATGGCAACACGAAACGCCTGGCTGGCAAGGTTACCCGTGGGGAACATGTAAGTGAAGGAAAATGTTATCGTGTCCCCGGCGTTGACCAAAGTAACCGGGGTGGCAAGATTGGCCCGCGCCTCCATATTGCCACTTACGGTACCGGGGTTGTTATTTATTGTAAAATATCCGGCTGGAGAACCCGGCTCGGCGAGTGCTTGTCCGGCTACGTTGCCGTCGTTTTCCAGACCCCATCCGGTGATGGTTGCTGAGTAATACGATTGTGCCTGTGCCGTTGCACATAGCGCGACAAAAGCCATTCCGGCCAAAATACCGGTGGCGAACGATTTGATGCTTGTTTTCATAGTGGTGGGATTTAACGTTTTCATTGATGGTGGGAATAAACGATGACTACATTTCTCTGATTTATTTCTGTTTTTAGCACTTTGGGATTGATTATTGATAAAATCATAACATATGCCGGATGTTTTTCAATGGACAAAACTATCTTTTGCATGGATATTTCTACTATTCTTTCCGCGTTGAATTTCAATAATAATATTCAAGCGTGAGGCCATTGCCTGAAAATTGCCACGTTATGGTAGCGCGGTTATGAAGATCCACGTGGCCGTCGGCAAAACCCACGTTGACTGATTGCAGACTGTTATTATAGAAATGAGCCTGACTGATTTGCCCCGCCGCCTGGCGATTCTGAGGGGAGGGGATTCCACTTACATCGTTGGGATTGCTGATGGGCGGGCTGCCGCCGACTTCTGTATAATCGCTGATGATAGGCTGTAAAGAGAAGGAAGTGTCGCTTGTCTTTTGCGGCCAGGGAAGCTCACTGAGCGGGGCATTCTGCTGGCCGGCATTCCAGTTAGGCCAGGGGAATAATGACCCCGTCCCGCTCGGCAGTTGTATTGGTGGTCCATACGATGGTAAAGTTGTCGGTCGTGGCGCCCACCAATTGTGGATCAGTTTTCCGTAACCTTGATTGTTCGAACGCGTCCATATACACCAGTTGTTGAGATCGGTGAGATCCTTTATAAAACGATGGCCGGGGTAGTTGCCCGCATAAAACTGCTGATTTGCCAAATCCACATCCTGAGGTCTGACTGGACAAAAATACATAGGTATCGTCATCCCATAAGGTATCATATAGGGAATGAATTGGGAGGAAACGTCCGTCGGGTCCCCACCTGCCTGTTGAGCTGTAAATGAGGGCAAGTCGCCCTGCGGATCGTCCGAGGCATACACACTGCTCATTGTGCCCCACTGTTTGTAGTTGGACATACAGTTAATGACCTGGGCCCTGAATTTCGATTTGGCCAGCGCTGGCAGCAAAATCGCCGCCAAAATGGCGATGATGGCAATGACCACCAACAGTTCAATCAGTGTGAAGCCGCCGAGGCGGAGGTTTGTTTTTTTTGACTTGCAGGACATATGATTTGTTTTAATGGCTTGAATTAACGTTTAAATTCCAATCGGCATTTTACACCGTTCCTGTAACCGGATAATCCACGGGGTTGATGCCTGTTCGGCCTTTGGCGCCGCCCGGATCTTGTGCCGGATGCGAGCCGGTGCGCTCCAGACCTGTCCTGGACTCACGGGGCTGAAAAAAACGCAAAGTAATCCCGGAACTTTTGACCGTCTCCTTGATCCCATTTTTCAGCAACCGATACTCGCTGGGCGCGACGTGGTTGACGGACTTGAAAATGCGCGAAAAATAAAAGGGGTCGTCGTAGCCGAGCGTGGCGGCGACCTCCTTGACGCTCAACATCGTTTCGTCCAGCAAACGGCAGGCATGCTGCATGCGCAGCCGGATGAAATAATCAATGGGCGCGCAGCCGATCTGGCGTTTGAAGAGTGCAAAAAAATGCGACGGGGAAATATTTGCCTGGGCGGCGAGCGTGGCCACCTGGAGCGGCTCGTCCAGATGCCGCGTCATGTAGGCAATGCTTTGCTCAATTTTCCGAACCGCTTCCGATTCACAAGAATCCACCCGATAACCGGGAGTGCTTTGAACAGTCGGTTTCGGGTTTTCGATTTCGGCGGTTTTCATTTGCGCTTCAGCAACAGAATTCGTTCGACGCACAAACAATATAGACCATCACGACCATTTCAACAACAATTTTTTTAATCGGTTTCATGCTGTCAAGGGTGCGCCAAAGTGATTTTGGAGAACGAGCGCAATGGTGCCCCGCAGCCGGGGTTGCGCTTCCGGGTCGGTGGGCAGAATCCGGGTGACGGCATGGGTGAAAGACCGGCGTTTGACGGCTTCAGCCACGACGGGCCCGACCTTGTCCCAAGCACGCGTTACTTCTCCCACCACCACCACCACATCGGGGGCCAGTCCGGTCACCAGCATGGCAATACCATCGCCCAGATGACGCGCCATTTGATCCAAGGCTTTGCAGGCCCGGGCGTTATTCTGTTCCACCAGCCGTAAAATATCGCCGAACGACAACCTGGCCATGTCGCTCTTGGAGCCAACTTCGCCTTTGCGGACCGGAGCCGACTCGGTGTAATAGCGCACGGCGGCGGCATTGGACGCCAGCATCTCCCAGCATCCGTTGTTGCCACACCGGCATTGGGGACCGTCGGGCATCTGGGTCACATGGCCAAATTCCCCGGCCACCCCCGTTGAACCCCGCACCAACTGGCCGTTCAGAATAATCCCCGTACCGATGCCTTCCGAAACCGTGACCGCGATCAGATTGTTCACCCCTTTTGAGGAGTGTCCAAACCAGAACTCCGAAAGCGCACAGGCGTTGGCGGCGTTTTCGAGTTCCACTGGAAGCCCGGTGGCATCTTGAAGGCGGGACTTCAAGTCGTATTCCGGCCATCCCAAGTTGGGAGCGAAGACCAAGCGTTGTGATGGCAAATCCTTCCGGCCCGGCAGGCTGACGCCAATGCCTTCATACGAGTTTTGGGGATGCGCCCGCATCAAATCCTTGATCCGGCGGATTAACCGGGCGATGAATTTGCCCGGATCATTTTCCGTGGGCATGGACTCCTGGGCCAAAAACTGGCTGCCCATGCTGGACACCGCCAGAGTGGTCGTAGCCGGTTGAATATCCACACCTATCACCCCGCAGCGTTCGGTATTCAGATGCAGAAAAGTCGGCTTGCGGCCGCGCGGCAAATTACCGACCGCCCCTTCCTTCAACCAGCGTTCCGTAATCAACTGCCCGGTGATCGCCGACACGGTGCTGCGTTGCAATCCCGAGTAACGCATCAAATCAGCCCGGGACACGGGTTGATGTTTGCGCACCAGATTCAACATGATGCGGCTGTTGATGTCGCGGACCGTTCCATTGGTCGCCACCTGA
>Ga0187848_10002846_pt1 | contig 13237 bp, 16 predicted proteins | sample June2016WEW_4_40_FD_132424 | JGI IMG/M metagenome (GOLD analysis project Ga0187848, IMG submission 132424) | Peatland microbial communities from SPRUCE experiment site at the Marcell Experimental Forest, Minnesota, USA - June2016WEW_4_40 | ecosystem: Environmental > Terrestrial > Soil >... | reverse complement strand
GTCAGAAAAGTGGGGCCGAACTTGCCGTCGCCGATTGGGATGCACTTGAACCTTTCCCAAAGGTCGGGCGTCTTGTACTGCTGAGGCGGGTGGCAGAAATCGTCGGTATATCGAAGGTTGTGATAGACGGGATCGGGTAAATCCGCGCTTTCCGCCCAGACGTTGTTGGATGAGACTGATAGGTAACCGGCAACGCTCATCGCAATGAGCGCGCGTATGCTACGCGCCGCCATTCTTGAATCCCCCCTCAATTCGCGCGATCCCTGACAGCGGCGTTTCATTTCGGGATTGTGGGACGCGCATTCTCCTGTTTATGCGCCGCTGCCCCCAGTTCGACTCTATCCGCGACCCCGATCGCTGTTGACTTCATAGTTTCGAAATTGTCTTGCCGTCATCTCCCGGAATATCTGGGAAAATCTCTTAATCGACCCAGATGGAAGCAAGGCGAAGATTCGCCACGGGTCCAACTCTAGAACGGGCTCTGCCGCGCCATAGAAAACCGACCTCTCTGCCGACGACGGCCGAACAATAACTCATCCCGCCCAGCGCCAAGGGTTTCATTCAAGGGGGGTCGGCCCGCCGCCGGTGCGGAACTCAAAACACACAACAGGGATCATTCCCTACAGTGTGCATCGTCACACCAAGCCAGGGGCGAGACAATTTATCGCGCCGATAAGGTGAACCTATGCTTCAGGCTGACAGCCCGCAGGCTATGGCTCACAAAAGGCGGTTCGCCATAGATCTGTGGCAACTGCATCAGCGCGCCGGCGGAAACCAAAGCGGCAATCATCGCATCATAGGGCGCCACGGACTGATATTGCGATGGAAACAGCGCCACGATCCGCCGCGCCTCAAGCCCGGTGTGAAAGAGCGTCAATCCCGCGACACCCACACCGCCCTCGGCAAGACTCAGGGCCGGCACGATGCAAATGCCAAGGCCGGCGCGGGTCATCTCGATCATGGTTTCAAAGCCGCGGACCCGCGCCAGGGTGCGGTTGGCGGGCAAGACCCGGTCATACCAATCCTGAATACGGCGGCTGTGGTGGGTGCCAAAGACGAACTGCAGAGTGTTGTTGAGGACCGCCTGCGCCGCCGAAGGCAAATCGGAAACCGCTTCGCAGTTGGCGATCTCCAGACCCTGTGGCACCGCCAGGACGTAGGGGTCCGACGCAACAGGAACCTGCCGGAAGCCGAGCGCCGCTTCGGGCAAGGAACCGGCGGCAACCAGACCGATATTGGCACGGCGGGCGTACAGCGTTTCCAGCACCTCGCCGGGAGCGCCTTCGTGCAGGTCAAAACCAAGCTGATCAAGCGGCAGCTCCAGACGGCGGATCGCCTCGGGCAGCAGGGTGCGCATGACGGACCCTGCGCCCGCGATGCGCAAGGACCGCCGCGGACCGACCCCACTCGCCATCGGCAGGACGTCCTCCAGCTCCTGCACGCTGCGCAACACCTGTTCGGCCCGGGCGAGGATGCTACTGCCAAGCTCGCTCAATTCCAGCCGTCCTGCCCCGCGCAGAAAGAGCTGGCCACCGATGCCTTGTTCGAAGGCGGCAAGCTGTTGCGACAGGCTTGGCTGTGAAACACCGATCAACTTCGCGGCCTTGGTCATCGATCCGGTGTGGGCGACGGCCCAAAACGCCTGCAGACGGCGGATCGATACGTCGCTGCCCGCAACCTCCAACCCGCGCCGCAGCGGCTGCTCCGCCGCATCTGCCCCACCGCCGTTCATGGCGCCTGCTCCACAGGGCGGATCGCCGTTGGACGGTAGCCCGCCGAGATCAGCGACTGTCTTGCCGTCTCGATCAGCCTTGGATCGGGATGTGCGGTCTTGGACCAGACCCAGCCGATCTCGGCCAGAGGGGCCCCGATCGCCGCCATGCCGTCATCGTCGGACTGCCAGAGCACCACCATTTGCAGATTTCCAAGTTCCAGAAGATGCACGAGCCGAAGTTGATAGATGCCCGGATCGGTCTCGGCCAGAACGCCTTCAATGGGCAGAAGGGGGCCATCGAGGCTGGACTTGTGACAGGCGATCTTCAAGGTCGAGCGGCTGTCGTCACGGGTGGCCACGTCGACGGTAACGCCGTGACAATCCTGCTCCAGAATGCTGGGGGTCTGCGCCACTTCGAACCAGTGACCAACCAGCCGCGCCTTGTCATACTGCGCCACCGCAATCATCGGCGCCGTCAGATCCCGCACCGGCGCGGCCAGCGCCAGCGTCGGCACAAGGGCCGTCAGAAGAAAGATTCGCCACATTCCGTTCGTTCCAAGCCTGACGCTCCTGTCCGCCACGAGCCGATGATGCGCTGCTGTCCTCGGGGCATGGCCTATCTTGGTGATCGGATTTTCCAATGGCGGGTGCGGATAGCATCGGTGTGAAACCATGCGGAGACTTCATGCGGTTCTGGCAAGTTGTGCTCTCGATAAGCCTGATCGGCGCGGCCGGATTGGGGCTCTTGGTCCTTGCGGGCGGTGCACGCGGAATTCTGGCGCCCCCGTTGCAGGCCGAACTTGTGGTGCAAGATTTTCCGGCGCCGCAGGGGTTTGGCATCAACCCGGACCGGGTCGCCGGCTTCATGGCCGACCAGTTGAAACAACGGCTGGATGACGATCTGGCCTTCCGACTGACCCTGAAACCCGACGTGATGAAGAAGGTCAAGGATATCGTCCTGCCGCGCCTCATGAACTCGGTCGCCGTGGAGGCCATGATGCACGACATTCCTGAACTGTCGGCCATTCTCGACATCAGCAGTTTCAGGCGCACGCTCATGGGCGCCGTGCGCAGCGCGACCAAGGCCGAGGACGTGGCTTTGACTGTCCCCGGCGCTCTTTTGGCCGAGGTCGATGGCGCTAAGGTGAAGATCACCAAGACTTCGACCGGACTGCCGGCGCTGGACTTGGGCGAGATGGCTGCCGGGCAAAGCCATAAGGTCACCCTTTGGCTGGATGAATCCTCGCTCAAGTCCGACATGGGCAGAATGGTGGAACTGGGGGCTTCGGAGGGCCAGCGCGGCCGCGTTCTGCTTTGGGGCGATCACGGTTGGTTTGGCGCGGATGTCGAGGCGCTGCGCTGGTCGCGTGGGTTGATTGGGGCCTTGTTGGCCGGCGCCTTGCTTTTCGGATTGGCGAGCCTGCTGTTGCCGCTGCTGCCCCGCCGGAATGTCTGAGGTCTCAGCCGCGCCGAATTTGCCCGATGGCGCCGATGAGCGGATTGTAGCCGCGCGCCGCCAGCGCAAAAGCCACTAGACCAACTCCCACCACCACGGCGCAACTGACGGCGTTGAACTGGCCATAGGCCGCAAAGCGGATCAGCTCGACACCATGGGTGAAAGGGTTGCACAGCGCCAACCAATAGACGATCCGCGCCCCGGCCTCGCGCAGTTTCCACAGGGGGTACAAGGCCGAGGACAGAAAGAACATTGGGAAGATCACAAAATTCATCATGCCCGCGAAATTCTCGATTTGGCGGGTGTAGACCGACACGACAAGGCTGAGGGAACCCAACATCAAACCGGTCACGATCACCGCGGGTATGATGAGCGCCAAGGTGGCCCAAGGCAGATGGATTCCGAACAGCGCAGCGACAAGAAGAAAGGCCGCGCATTGCGCCAGCCCCAACACCGTGGCCGCAAGGATCTTCGCGAACAGCAGATACGACCGCGGCAAAGGACTGACCAGCATGGCCCGCATCACGCCGGATTCCTTGTCATAAACCAGCGACAGCGCCGATTGCATCGACTGAAACAAAACCACCATGCCCAGAAGGCCGGGCAGAATATACTCCTGATAGGGCGTGTAGGTGCGGTAAGGCGGCACGATTGACACGCCCAACAGGTCATGAAGGCCCGAAGCGAATACGATCAGCCACAAGGTCGGCCGCACCAGAGCTGACAGCAATCGTTCACGCTGGCGCAGGAATTTCAGGATTTCGCGCTCGGTCACAACCCATAGGCCGAGAGCCAAATTCCTGCTGCTCAATCGCACGCGAATTCCGCCTCATCCGTTCCCAAAGTATCCAGGGTGTTCGTCTGGTGGCTGAACCCCTGCACGGGCACTACCGTGATCACTGCGTCGTCCGTCGCCAGCAGGATCGGCTGACGCAACTGGCCGTCCCATGACCGGTAGTTGAGCGTGACACCCTTTGATCCGTCAAGCTTTGTCTTGTCGGATGTCAGATCGGCGCGGATCTGGAGCGGAGTCTGGCCGGGATCTTTCATCACGGCCGTCACGATGGATTTCACGGCGATCCAGACATCCCAATCGGCGGGCTGGATCTTGCGCTTTGTCAGTTTGTCAAACCGCGAGGAGACTTGGGTGGCCCCGTCCCGCTCAAAAGCCCAGTGCCACGACGAAGCCGTCAACCCGATCGCGCCTATGACCGGGCGCGGCAGTTGCGTGGAATAGGGCACATAGCGGCCAAACTCGCCCCGCGTGTCCGCAACAAAGACCACGTCGTAATCGACGTCCCCGGTCAGCAAGCGGATGTTGTTGCCCTCGCGGTTCTGCGGATCGGCGGCGAGGGTGAAAGGCTTGCGGCCCACGATGTTCAGCCGCAGCCGCTCGGCCGAGGCGGCGAAGGCGTCGGCGACACGTGCATCGTCGGGGTTTTCACCAACGAGAACCAGAACGTTCTGCCAGTTCATCGACCGAAGATATTGGGTGAAGGCGTCCATCTCTTGCCGGCGCGAGGGGCCCGCATGCAACATGTTCGGATAGCAGGCCGTGCGCAACTTGTCCTCAGGCGCGGTGGCATTGACCAAGAGCACCGACTGGCCCTTCAACGCGTTGGCTACCGCCTTCACATCGGCGCCGGGCAGGTCGAGCACCAGATAGGCATCACCGGCGGCGACCATCTTCTGCGCCGCATCGATCAAATCGGCTTCTTTCACCGACTGCGCATCCAGCGTCACGGTCAGACCCACGGCATCGGCGGTGAATTTCGAATCCGACACCGCCATCTTCGCCGCATCCGCAGTGATGACGGGCGGTGGGGCGATCAGTCGGGCATAGCCCCAGTCTTGCACATAGCGCGGGTCTTTCTTCAGGCTGAGATGGCCTATCTTCAGCTCGTCCGCGAGAGCGGGCGAAACCAGCATGGCGAGGATCAGCGCGAGGCGCATGTCAGTCATCTACCCTGACGGAGTGCGGCGTGCGACCGACCGGCAAGGACCGCACGGGCGCCATGGACGCCATGTCAACCTCGGTGATGTCGTCGGACAGACCATTAGTCACAAAGGCCGTCTTCTCATCGCTGGTCAGATCCACATCCCAGGCCCGGCTGCCGACCAGAACATATTGCAGCACCTTGCGCGTCTTGGCGTCAACGATCGCCAGATGATTGGAGCGACCCAGCGTGATCAGCACCTTGGAGCCGTCCTTTGTGATGATCATGCCCACCGGCGTCACATCCTCGGGCCGGAACCCTGGCGGCACGAAGGTCAGGTCGTCCTTGATCTTCAGGCTGGCGATGTCGATCACGTGCACTTCGGAACTCAACTCATTGCTGACCCAGAGCTCCGATCCATCCGGGGTCACCACAAAGCGGCGCGGTCTGGTGCCGACGATGATGTTCTTGACCACCGCGGCCTTGGCGCGGTCGATCACATGCACCATGCCGGCCACTTCGGAGGTGACAAAGATGTATTTGCCGTCGACCGAGTTGATCACGCCCTCGGGCTCCCCCCCGGTCGCCACGCGCTGAACGACCGTCTTGGAGGCCACGTCGATCATCTCCATCACCGAGTCTTCCTCGTTGGAGACGAAGATCTGGCTTTCATCCGGGCTGAACCGGAACATTTCGGGCGACGGGCCGGTCGGTATTGAATCCACCACCGCCAGCTTGGCGACGTCGATTACGTCAATGGTGTCATCGTCGCCGCAGGCCACATAGAGCAACGAGTGGTCCTTGTTGAAATGCAAGTCGCGGGGGCGGCGCGAGGTGTCGATCTTGGTCTTCACCGTCAAATCAGGGTTCAGGACCACCACCTGATTGCCCCGTTCGAGGCTGACAAAGATGAGGTTGGTGCCCTTTGCAAAGGCGCCAGAGGCAAGGCCGATGACGAACATTGCCGCAAGAAGAACGCGTCCCATCATTGCTCCACAAAATTGCCGGCCATGCCGCGCGTCCGATAGCCGTAGACGCAGAAACTGACCTCGCCCGGTCGGATCAGAGCGAACAGCGTGACGGCCGTACCGCTCCCGTGGTCAACCGGAGGCACGGTGAGGAAAGTGGTCTTGATCGTCAACCCTTCGACCGCCACGCCGTTGATCCAGACCTGCTGAAAGAAATCCGGCGCCCATAAGGATGAAGCCTCTCTGGGGTCTGACTTGATGACCACGCCATTTCCCACGACTCTTCGCTCGACGTCAAATTGCCGCGCAAAATATTGAGCATTGGATTTGCAAATACTGCTGCATGGTCGTCAGCCCTTGGCGCAATCCACCAAATTCTTTTCATCGAGCGAGAAGATCTTGCCCGGCACGATTTTGACGCCCTTGGCGAAGCAGGTGCGGCCGTCTTTGAGCGTCACTTTGACGTCGTAAGTCCCCGCCGCGATGCCGGGCAGCTTCAGCCGTTCGTCGAAGTCAACAGAACCGTCGGAATCGTTGACCGTCTGGTTGGCGCCATAAGCGTCGCCGCCGGCGGGCGCGAGTTGAAAGGTCATCACGGTCGATGAAATGAGATTCCAAAATAGCGCGGGCTTTTCAGCTGCGAACGCGCCTTGCGGGAGGAAAATCAGTCCGATCAAGAGCCCAGAGAGCGACGTGGCGCGCATGCTTCTTTCCTCCGTTGACGGACCGACGTGGCGCTTCCGCCCTTTTTGTGTCGCATCGTGGCAAACGGCCAGCGCGCATGGCAACAGGTCCGAAAGTCGCCGGCCGACGCCGTTAGCCTTTTTGTCGCTGATCCAGGGTCTGACTTGATGACCAGACCATTTCCCACGATCCTTTGCTCGACGTCAAATTGCCCTGTGAAATGTTCAGTATTGGATTTGCAAATACTGCCTCATGGTAGTCAGACGGCACGTCTCGGTACGCTTTTCCGGCCGGTTGAAGGGGAGAAAATGCATGCGCGGCTGGTTCAGAAGCCTTGCGGTTTTGGCGGTCATGTCCGGACTCTGGATAGGACTGTCAGCATTCCGCCCGCCGCCCAAGGAGATCAAACTCGCGTTGCAGGAAGGTGGAACCGCCTCCTGGGAAGTGGCCGCGATGCGCGAGTTGAAGCTGGATGAAATGAACGGGGTGAAGCTAAAAATCCGCAATGTGGCGAATAGCCAGGCAGGTCAGGTCGCCCTTCAGGCCGGCGAGGTTGAAGTGATCCTGTCTGATTTCGTATGGACTTCGCTCCAGCGCGATCAGGGCGGCGATTTGACCTTCGTGCCCCACTCCCTGGCGGTGGGCGGGCTCTTGGCCATGCCCGGTGGCAAGGTGAAATCGGTGGCCGATCTGAAAGGCGCTACCTTGGCTGCTGCGGGTGGGCCGGTCGACAAGAGCTATCTGATCCTGCAGGCCTATTACAACGCCAAGACCGGCGGTGACCTGACCAAAGACACCAAGACCAATTTTGGAGCCCCGCCTCTGGTCAACGAACAATTGTCCCAAGGTCAGGCAGATGCCATCCTGAACTTCTGGCACTTCAATGCGAGGGCCTTGGTGGCCGGGGCAAGTCAGATCATCTCGGTGCAGGACATGCTGAAGGACCTTGGCGTTTCCAAGACGCCGCCACTGCTCGGCTGGGTCTTTTCCGAGAAACTTGCGGCCGATCACAAGGACCTCGTTACCGGCTACCTTGATGCCTCGTTCCAGACCAATCAGGCGTTGCTGACCGACGATGCGCTGTGGGACAAGATCCGTCCGGTAATGAAGGTCGATGACGACAAACTGTTCATCGCATTGCGCGACGCCTACCGCGCCGGGTTCGTGACAAGCTACAGCGATGCCGACATTCAAGCGGCCAAAGAGACCTATGCCTTGTTGGCCAAGTTCGGCGGCGCCGACCTCACCGGCAACAAACCCGCTTTGGCAGACGGAACATTCTGGGCCGGTTATCGCAAGTGAGGCCCGGCAGGAGCGGCGCATGACGCGGCCCCCTCCCGACATATCGGCGTCGCGCCCCGGTGGGGAGGTCATGGCGGGGTGGGTTTCGGTACTGCTGTTGCTCGGATCTTGGCAGGCTCTCGCCTTGTGGCTGAATTCGCGGTTCTTGCCGACGCCTCTGACTGTTGCAGAACAGATCGTCTGGTTGACGCGGGAGGGGCATCTGCTGCCCGACTTCGCCATAACCTTGCTACGCGCGGCCTTGGGCTTTGTGATTGCAATGCTGTTGGGCACGGCAGCGGGAATTGTTTTGGGACAATCACGACTGGCGGACCGGCTGTTTCTCAACTGGGTTGTCGTGGGGATGAACTTGCCCGCCATCGTTATCGCTATTTTGTGCTACATCTGGCTGGGACTGAACGACACTGCACTGATCCTCGCCGTTGTGTTGAACAAGACTCCGATTGTCATCACCAATATCCGTCAGGGCGTTTTGAGCTTTGATCCGGCCTACGAGGAATTCGCCAAATCCTACCGTCTGTCGCGCAAGCAAGCCTTTCGGCTGATCCACTTGCCGCAGCTCACGCCATACTTGTTGACGACCGCCCGGACCGGCCTATCTCTCGTCTGGAAAATGGTTCTGGTCTTCGAAGTGTTGGGAGCGGATTCCGGCGCGGGATTTCGGGTCTCGCTGTTTTTCCAGTTCTTCGACCTGAAGGGGATCCTCGCCTATACCATTGTTTTCGTGGCGATTGTGATGGCGCTGGAGCATCTGGCGATTAGCCCGTTGGAAAGGAGGTTGCTGGCATGGCGCGCGGACCGGGCTTGAGCCTTGCCATTGACCGACTGACCTTTGGCGGCAGGTTGCTTTTTGAAGATTTCCGGCTGGAGGTGGCCCCTGGCGAGATTTTGGCGCTGATCGGCCCCTCTGGCGTCGGCAAAAGCACCCTGCTGCGCATTCTGGCCGGGGTCGAGACGAATTTTACCGGCCAGGCGCTGGTCGACGGGTGGCCTGCCGCAAAGGCCCCCGTACCTGGTCTGGTGTTTCAGGACGCCCGCCTCTTGCCGTGGCTGACCTGCGAGGGAAACCTGCGTGCCGTCTGTCCTCAGATCAGCGACGAAGCCGTGGAATTGGCGTTGGAGGCTGTGGGGCTTTCCGGTCTCGGCCCGGCTTGGCCTCGCCAATTGTCGGGCGGCATGCAGCGCCGGCTGGGTCTGGCTCGCGCCCTGCTGGTCAATCCGCAACTGCTTTTGCTGGACGAACCCTTTGTCTCGCTGGATCTCGCCGTGGTTCGTGACCTTCAGACGCTGGTGGCCGGTCTGATTGCGCGCAGCCAGGCGACGGCCGTGCTGGTCAGCCACGATCCGCAAGATGCCGCCCGTCTGCCCAATCGCGTCATCCTGATCGTCGGTCGTCCGGTACGGATCGTGGCGGATTTGACGCTGGACTCTGCTCCCGCACAGCGCACTCGGTCGGATATCGCCACCTATGAAGACCGCATTGAAACAGCCATGCTTGAGGCCACGCCATGACCACGCCCCTCCCCCCCGCGTTGAGCCTGTCCGAAGTCAGCAAGGCCTATGGCGGTCAGCCCGCGCTCAACAAAGTGTGCCTGGAGTTGAAACCCGGCGAACTCGTTGGCCTTCTCGGCCCGAACGGCGCCGGAAAATCGACACTGTTCCAGATATCTGCTGGGCTCTTTGCGCCGGAATCCGGCACGGTGGAGCTTTTCGGGATGAACTACCGCGAGGATTCCTCTGCCATCCTGGGGCAATTGGGCATCGTTTTTCAGGCGCGTTCGCTGGACACCGATATCAGCGTCAGGGCGAACCTGAAATTCTTTGGCGGGCTCTTCGGCCTTTTTGGCCGCCAATTGAGAGAACGCATCATTGCAGTGGCCGAATTGATGGATATCGCGGCCCTTTTGGACAAGTCCGTACATTCGTTGTCGGGCGGCAATCAGAGGCGTGCCGAGATCGCCCGCGCCCTGCTGTCCGAACCGAAAATTCTGCTTCTGGACGAGCCCTCCACTGGACTTGACGCCACAGCGCGACGCAACCTCGTGGCCGATGTGCGCCGGATCGTCTCGAATACTGGGCTTTCAGTGCTGTGGGCGACCCATCTTGTCGAAGAAGTTGCCGCCGCCGACCGCATCGCCCTGATGATCGCTGGCGCAATCAAGGCCATTGGCACGCCCGCCGATCTGATCGCCCTATCGGGCACGAGTGATCTGACCGAGGCCTATATCGCGCTTACGGTCCCCAAGACGCAGCACTAAGGGTCACGGCGGCTTGCCCGGCGTCACGGGCGCCGCCTCGCGCGTAAACGTCAGCATGGAGGGTGCGAAGGTCATGATCCTTTCCCCCAGGGCCGGCGACCCTCCCGGCTTGGCTTCGTTCATCGCGGTCTTTATTTCCTGCGCCAACGCCTCCGAAGTCGTCTGCGGCAACGCTTTCTTGGCATCGACCCTGCCTTGAATCTGATCGCCTTGCGCGATCTTTCCCATGGCCTCGTTCACCTTGATCTTTAGATCATCCGAATAAGGCAGCTGATAGGCGCGTGGCTGACCAGTGGGGAAGTTGTCCTTGTCGAGCGTTTGTAGCCACAAAAAGACATGGCCCTTTTCCCCTCGCAGCGGATCGGGCTCGATGACCTGCGCCCACAGCATGCGAAAGCTGTCCGGTATGGGGCCATCGGAGGGCAAGCCGCGCAACTCACCTACGCCAAAGAAGGTCAGCGGGATCAGCGCCACGGTTGAGAGCGTGGCAAAGGCCTTGAATACCCAGTGAAGGCGCGAGAGCAGCAACAGGTAGGCTAGAAGTGACGCCACCAGCGCATAGGCGGCGGTCAGGGTGACGATCGTAAAGGTCATTTGCCGCCCTCGGACCGCGTCAACTCAACCAGGCTTTTTCTCGGGGTGCTGGTGACGTTCGTCACGTCCTGCCCTTTGATGGTAAAACGTACGGCGGTCTGTTCATCGCCGGTGCCCTTCAGCATCAGTGTGTCATAGAAGATCACCTTCACCGTCGGGTTGAGCTTCTCGACCTTGACCTTCACGGGCAAGGGCGCTGTTCCATTGGCGATGTAATGAACGACGTTGACCACATACTCCCCATCCACCAAGCCACGGATCGAGACGATTTCCTGATTGAGCGGATCGACGACCTCTTTGCCGTTGACGAGGATCGTGTTCTTGTACAGGCCCCGGTCATCACGATCCAGATTCATCAGCCCGGCCTCCATCTGATTGTACCAGACGATGTTGCCGGCCGGGTCCTCGACATAGGTGTCAACGTCATCGGGGTTCAAGTCGGGCCAATTGACGGTGACCAGCATTTCGGCCTTCAGATCAACCTTGCCGCTGTCCGCAGGTTTGTTGATCATCGCGAAGGATATGAAAAACATGAAGGTGATCGCCTTCAGCGAGTTGAACAGAAGGGCCGAGAAAATCTCGAACTCCGGTTCCAGCTCTTCTTCAAACATCGCGCTCGCCCCGCGCGAGCAAGGGCAGCAGCGAGACTTCGGTCAGCGAAACGGTCGTCTGGCTGATATCCGTCACCAGTGCGTCGGCGAGGTTGTATTCCAGCCGCAGAAGGATGCCGCCGATCAAGCCCGCTATGGTGGTCAAAAGCGAAACCGCCATCCCGGCGATCATTTTCTGAAGTGCGCCGCGCAGGGTATTGACATCAAAGCTCGACAGATCGCCCATCGAGTTGAGCATCATAACGAAGCCGACCATCGTGCCCAGCATCCCCAGCTTGTACAAAAGGTCGGCGCCATAGCTGCCGATCTTGGTACGCCTGCGAAAGGCAGCGCCAAGGCTCATCATCAAGAGATGCGCGTTGCCCTCCACCTCCGACGGATGTTCGCGTGAGCGGATGACGTCCGCGATGTAGCTGTCCACCAGCCTGCCACCGTTCTTCAACTTTGGCAGGCGCGGGGCGGTGGACAGGTCGGCCTTGACCTGCAGGGCGCGCCGGTATTCGCGGGCCAGCTCGACCAGTATCCATAGGCAATGGGCGGAGAACGCCAGATAAAGGACCGTGATCAACACGGTGATCTTGGACCGGTCGGCGGTGTAGAGATAGGTCAGAAGCCCGTAGTCATAAGACACAACTGCGCCGACCGTGATCAGCGCAACCAGCAGCACCCATTTCAGAACGGCGTCATAAGCCCCATCCCGACCGGGCGCCATTATCGCATCGGCAAGTTGCGCCATGTTCGTTCCTATCCTGATGCACTACCGATAGCCGCCAGGATTCTCGCGGCGGCGGAATTTCCACGGCTCTTCAAACTTCACGCCGGGCTGCCAGAGGCCGACTCCCGCGCTGATCGCGTCCGCCATTTGCGCATCGTAGTCGTCGGACTGATCGTCATAGGCCAGGGCCAAACCACTTCTAACCATGGCGGCGTTCAGATCCTCGCCGCCGCTTTCACATACGCCAAAGCGGCGGTCGAACGGGTCGGGAGCGCCCTTGAAATGGCAGGTCACCTCGCCCCGCCCGGCCAACAGCTGAAGGCGCCGCTTGGCCGCGTCATAGCAGCCCCAGAGGGCGCCGTTCATCTGGCAGGTTTGCCGCGGTCCAGGTGCGTCGATGCCCCACAGGATCACCCGTTGCTGCCCGAATTTCAGGATGTCGGCGTCGATCACGTCGGGCGTGCCCACAACCTGATCCGCAGCCGTCTGCGCCAACAGCGGGCTCGCCAGCGCGACCATTGAAAATGCCAATGTCCAGAATTTGCGAAAGCCCGGGACGCGAAGGGTAACAAGTCGCATGACACGCACCTCTCCAGCATAGGAAATCGGCATGAAATCTTGGGCATTGGCGGTGGCGCTGACCCTTGCGGCGCCGCCCGCGTCGGCCGACCAGGTTCAGGACCTGATCGCGGGCACGCTCAAGGCATGCCGAGGCTGCGATCTGCACGGGGCGAATTTCAAGAAGGCCGACCTGACCGGCGTCGATCTGACCGGCGCGAACCTGACCGATGCGACCTTCCACCGCGCGGTGCTGCGCGGGGCGATCCTGGACGGCGTGACGGCCACGGAGGCCAATTTCAATCTCGCGGACCTCACGAAGGCCAGCATGGCCAAGGGTGATTTCTCGCGCGCGATGTTCTACGCCGCGCAGATGTCGGGCGCCGACCTTTCGGCCGCCAACCTGACCGAGGCGCGGATGCAGACGGTGCGGCTGACCT
>Ga0187848_10002845_pt1 | contig 13238 bp, 5 predicted proteins | sample June2016WEW_4_40_FD_132424 | JGI IMG/M metagenome (GOLD analysis project Ga0187848, IMG submission 132424) | Peatland microbial communities from SPRUCE experiment site at the Marcell Experimental Forest, Minnesota, USA - June2016WEW_4_40 | ecosystem: Environmental > Terrestrial > Soil > Wetlands... | reverse complement strand
GGATGTTGAACAGCCACTGGCCTTCGTTCTACGGCAACCTCATTGATTATTACTTGAGTCCGGGCGGCGCATACTACGGCGCGAAAAAAGGCTTGCGTCCGCTCTCGGTGGTTTTCGATTCCTATGCGACCGGCGACCGCAGCCAGGCCAGAATCATCGTTTTCAATCAAACTCCCGGCGACGTGAGCGGCCTGCGCGTTCGCGTGCGCATTTACGATCTGGATGGCAAGGTGCGCGATGACCGTTCCACAAACGGCCTAGCCGTTCCTTTCAACGGCGCAACGCATGCAATGGTGCTGCCCCGGTATCCCGGGAGTTCGCCTGTTTTCTTCGTGCGTTGTCAGTTATTTGACGACAGTGGGAAACTTGTCGTGGACAACACTTACTGGCAATCGCAGAAAGATGACGACCTCGGCGCGCGAGGACATGATATGGTCATGACTCTGCGGCAGGACAAATGGGCTGACATGACCGCGCTGAATACCATGCCGCCGGCGTCTGTCGAAATCGGGGCGACGCAGATTAGGATTGGCAAAGAGAGCCATGTAACCATCCGTCTGCACAATCCTTCCGCGCACATCGCATTTTTCGAGCGGGCCACCATTTCCACGGCGCGCGCTGGCAACGAAATTCTCCCGATCGAATACGACGACAATTACATCACCGTCTTTCCCGGCGAAACCGCCGAGATTCATGGAATAGTTCCAAAGGGGGCCAAGTCCCGCTGGGTCACACTGGATGGATACAATACTCCCGCCACTGCCATTTCTATCAAATAAATTCAACCAAACGAGATAACCATGAAACGTCGAGACTTTATTAAGACAGGCGCGGTCGCTGCCGGCCTGGCAAGTTCGCTGAAGTTGCTCCCATCGCTCGCGGCGGGCGAAAGCGATGCTCAAAAGCCGTCAGGAAAAACTGGAGGGCTGCTGGAGGACAACCGATCCCCTGACTATCTTCGCCGCGCGCAGCAGGACAAATTCCTGCCCAAGCCGCCGGCTCTCGCGGAATCGTATCGTCCAGCGGACGTACAGATCTCGCCGATGCCGCTGGCGGAACGGGTCAGGCGGAAGATTGTGCCGCGGCGGGGCTTTTGCAGTCTGGCACCCGGCAGTGGCGCGCTACTCTCTGGCAATGGAGCCATGAACATCGAGTTGACGTGCGACCCCTACAACGAACAGATTCCTTTCCGCCATGAAATGCTCTATACCCCGCGTCGGAGGCCGTTCGAGGCGCCCAAGGTCGCAGATATATTTCCGCAGGTGCGGCAAATGTTGCTGGACGGAAAATATCACGACGCCGCGGCACTCGGCTACCAGAAATGGCATGAAGGTCTAACCGGTGCCGGCGGCATGGGGTTCGGCGGAGGCGGGGGGTTCTCCATGCGTCTTGAGTTTCCGAAAAGCGCGTCGGTCAAGGACTATCTCCGCACGGTTGATTTCGAGAGCACCGAGGTGAAGGTCCACTGGACGGACCAGCACGGTGAGTGGGTTCGTCAGACTTTTACCTCCCGGCCCGACAACCTCGTGGTCCAATGGTTCACCGCCCCCAAAGGGCAGTCGGTGAATGTGCGAATCGCTCTGGCTGCCGGGGGCGGAGGGCGCGGCGGAAGAGGCGGCCGGGGGGGAGGTCCGCCGGGTGGCGGGGGTGGCGGACAAAGCAATGCTCAGCAAGACTGCAACGAGCAGCGGCTGATCTACAAGGGCCGTTTGGATCCGTCCGTCAACAATAGGGGCTACGCCAGCGTGACCCGGGTCGTCCGCGACGGCGGCGCGGCCCGGATGGAGGGAAACACACTGGTCATCGAGCACGCGGCTTCCGTCATGCTGCTTACGCGCATGGAATATTTCCCGGACTACAGCGAGGAGAAGGTGGAAGCGCTGCGGCTGGCGGTGGAACAACTCACCCCGGACTATTCTGCGCTGCTGGAGCGGGCGCGCAAGGTTCAATCGGAAATGCTCAACCGAGTCACCGTGGATTTCGGCGGCGCCTCCAAATATGGTCTGTCATCCGAGGAACTCCTGTCTGATCAGCGGTCCAGCCCGGGCTATTCGGGCGCTTATCTCGAGGCGTTATTCGACATGTGCCGCTACTGGTTCATCCTCACCAGCGGCAAGTATTGCAGCATGTCGGCCGAGACCAACGCCAACATCAACCTGCAGCTTGCGCCCATGGCCTTGGGCTATCACCGCGAAGGCGAGGAAGCCTACTTCAACTGGATGGAGAGCCTGGTCTCGGACTTCCGCACCAACGCCAAGAATATTTTCGGCATGCGCGGCACCAAGTATTCCCTCACGCCGAGCAAAGAGTTTGGCGTCGAAACCATGTACGACCACGCGGGTTCGACCGAGACCGGCGAAACCTGGCCGCATCCCTACTGGCTTGGCGCTGGCCCCTGGTGTGTGCGCCCGTTCTGGGACCACTACCTGGTAACCGGGGACCTGGATTTCCTCCGCAAGCGCGTGGTGCCGGCTTACAAGGAGCTGGCGCTGTTTTACGAGGATTTCCTGACGGTGACGGACAAGGATGGGAATTTCATCTTCGTCCCTTCCTTCTCCCCGGAAAATAGTCCGGGCAGCCTGAACCCTTCGTGCATGTTGGTGGTTAACGCCAGCATGGACATCGCGGGGTGCCGGGAAGTCCTGGGCAATTTGGTCGAGGCTTGCGAGCTTCTGGGCATGGAGGCCGACAGCGTGCCGAAATGGAAGGCGATGCTGGCCAAGCTGCCGCCCTACCTGCTCGAACCGGACGGCGCCCTGAAAGAATGGGCCTGGCCCACGCTGGCAGAGCGTTATGTTCATCGCCACATCTCTCATCTCTACGGTGTTTGGCCCGGCGACGAAATTGATCCGGACCGCACGCCGCAACTGGCAAAGGCGGCGCTGATCGCCGACCGGCACCGGATCCCGGAGCGGCTGGCCGGTCATGGCCTCTGCCATCGCGCTTTGGTTGGGACGCGGCTTAAAGACTGCTACATGGTGGACAGCGAACTGCGGCAACTGATTGAAACAGGCTGGGTCGCCCCGACGCTCCGGTGTTCCCACGATCCTTACTCCGGGATCGGCATACCGGACGCGCAAGGCGGGATTCCCACGATCATGATGGAAATGCTGGCCTACTCACGCCCCGGCGTTGTCGAGGTTCTTCCGGCCCTTCCTCCGTCGCTGGTGAAAGGCTCGATGAACGGGATGCTGCTCCGCACCTTTGCGCGGCTCAACAAACTATCCTGGGACATGGACGCCCGGACCGTGGACTTAACGGTCACTTCCGTGAGAAAGCAAGACATCACCTTGATTGCCCGGCACGGTATCGAACAAATCTCCGCTCCCTCCGGCGTCCTGGCGGCAAAGCCACAATCAGGCAAGGCCGCCTGCGACCTGCACTTGTCGGAGAAGAAGCCGGTGGAAATCCATTTGAAGCTCGGCCGGCGCAATCCGCTTGACTGGGTCAATTGGGTCGCTTGATGAACAGACAATAAACCAGAGGAGGAGAATATGAAACGTAGAGATTTTATTAAGACAAGCGCAGTCGCTGCCGGCCTGGCGGGTTCTCTCAAGGCGCTTCAGCCGCTGGTGGATGCAGCAAGCCAATCCACTGCCCCAACTTCGGCCGGCGCGGCGACGGCGGACAATCGTCCGGCTGAATTTCTTCGCCGCGCGCAAGCGGCGCCCTTCTTGCCCAAGCCGCCGACGCCCGCGAGATCGTATCAGGTCTCACCGATGCCGCTGGGCGAACGGGTCAGGCGGAAGGTAGTGCCGCAGCGGGGCTTTTGCAGTATCGCGCCCGGCAACATCGTCAGTGAGAGTCTCACCTCCGGCAATGGCGCGATGAACATCGAGTTGATGGGCGATCCCTACGCGGAGCAAATCCTTTTCCACCACGAAAGCCTGCTCATGCCGTGGAAGAGGCCCTTGGAAGCCCCCCAGGTCGCGGACATCTTTCCGCAAGTGCGGCAAATGGTGATGGACGGGAGACACGGCGAGGCCATCGCGCTCGCTATGCAGCGCATGAATGAAAGCCCCATAAAGCAGAATACCGAGCCGCACCTCACCCTCCCGGCGTTCCTGATGCAGCTTGATTTTCCGAAAACCGCGTCGGTCAAGAACTATCTCCGCACGGTCAATTTCGAGAACAGTGAGATCAAGGTCGCCTGGACTGACGAGCACGGCGACTGGCTTCGTCAAACTCTCACTTCGCGGCCTGACAACGTCGTGGTCCAGTGGCTCACTGCCCCGGCGGGTCAGTCGGTGAATGTCCGAATCTCTTTGCAGAAGTCCGCACAGTGGAGCATGAGTAACGGGATGACCTGGGGCAACCACCCCGCCAGGGGAGCATCCAAGGGTGCCGAAGCCGGCGACGTTCAACACGATTTGAACGCGCAACGCCTCATTTACAAATGCCGTTTGGACCCCTCCGTGGACAACAGCGGCTACGCCGGAGTGACCCGCGTCGTTCGCAACGGCGGCTCGGCCCGGATGGACCGGGACAGTCTGGTCATTGAAAACGCCTCTTCGGTGATGCTGCTCACCCGCATTGAGTATTTCCCCGACTACAGCGACGACAAGGTTGAATCCCTGCGGCAGGCGGTGGAAGGAATCTCGGCGGATTATTCCGCGCTACTGGAACGGCACCGCGCCGTCCAATCGGAAATGCTCGACCGCGTCACCGTGGATTTCGGCGGCGCCGCCCAATACGGCATGTCCGCCGAGGAGCTGCTGGCTGATCAGAGGTCAAGACCGGACTTTTCGCCCGCCTTGCTGGAGAAGGTATTCGAAATGGGGCGCCATTGGTTCATCCTCACCAGCGGCAAGTATCCGAGCATGTCAGCCGAGGTCAACTTCACCATCAACCTGCAAACGGCCGGTGCGGTGCAGGGCGCCCTCCGCGAAGGTACGGAAGCCTACTTCAATTGGATCGAGAGCCTGGCCCCGGACTGCCGGGCCAACGCCAAGAACATCTTCGGGTTCCGCGGCACGTCGTATCCCGTTTGGCCGGACAAAGGAATGGGCGTCAAGTATTATTACTCCAACAGCTCCGCGATTGGAGGCCTCTGGCCCTACTGGATTTCCGCCGGCGGCCTGGCCTGCCGCCCGTTCTGGGACCACTACCTGGCCACCGGCGACCAGGATTTCCTCCGCAACCGCGTCGTGCCGGCATATAAAGAATTGGCGCTTTTTTACGAGGATTTCCTGACGGCCACTGACAAGGATGGGAACTACATTTTCGTCCCCTCCTTCTCGCCGGAGAACACGCCCGGCAGCGCGGACCCGTCGGGACCGGTGCTGGTCAATGCCACCATGGACATCGCGGTGTGCCGTGACGTCTTGGCCAATTTGGTCCAGGCTTCGGAGATCCTGGGCACCGACACCGACAGCGTGCCCAAATGAAAGGCGATGCTGGCCAAGATGCCACCCTGCCTGCTCGAACCGGACGGCACCCTGAAGGAATGGGCCTGGCCCACCCTGCAAGAGCATTACAGCCATCGGCACGTTTCTCATCTCTACGGAGCCTGGCCCGGCGACGAAATTGATCCCGACCGCACGCCGCAACTGGCTCGAGCCGCGGTGATCGCCGACCGGAGGCGCACTTTCGATACCATGGCCACCGCGGTCGCGGGTGAAACTCTGCCTGCTTATGCCCGCTGCCATCGCGCTTTGGTTGGGGCGCGGCTCAAAGACAACATCATCGTGGACGTCCAACTGCGGCAATTGATTGAGCAGGGCTACGTCAGCACCGCGCTCCGGTGTTCGCGCGAACCCTATGGCGGCCCCGTGCCGGACGCACAGGGCGGAATTCCCGCGATCATGATGGAAATGCTGGCCTACTCGCGCCCCGGTGTGATTGAGGTGCTTCCCGCCCTTCCTCCCTCGCTGGTGAAAGGCTCAATTACCGGGATGCTGGCCCGCACCTTTGCAAGGATTGATAAACTGGCCTGGGACATGGACGCCCGGACCGTGGACGTGGCGATCACCTCGGTGAGAAAACAAGACATCACATTGATTGCAAGGCAGGGTATCGAAAATATCTCCGCACCCGCCGGCGTTTTGGCGGCGAAGCCCCGGTCGGGCAGGGCCGACTGCGACCTGCATTTGCCGGAGGGAAAGCCGGTGGACCTGCATCTGAAGCTCGGCCAGCGAAACCTGCTTGATTGGGCCGCCCGGGTGACTTTATAAGTAGTACGACGCAGACGCGACCGCGCCAGGCGACACCCCGCAGCCTTCGGCTGCTTGTGCGCGAGTGGTCGTAAGGTCAAAGACGGCGCGCAAACGGCGCCAGCGTCAGCAGGGTCTCAACGCGCTACAGGTTGCGCCGCCGGCTGTGCAGCAGGTGGCGCATCAGCTTGTTTGATCTTGTAGCCCATTATTGAAAGCATCTTCTCTCCGTATCGCTTTCCGAACTCTCTGGAACCTGGCGAATTGAAATGCATGTGGTCCGGGTTGCACGTGCAACCAGCCGAAGAAATGACATAGGAATTGGGAAGTGTCTTCGGCAGCTCCGCCATGATTTTGTTGAAGCCGGCACAAGCGCCTTGCTGGTCGGCGTTCACGGTTTCACCTGCCAGAAAAGGCACTTCCTCGGCCTTGAGATTCAGGTCTTTGATCAGATTGTCGTAAATACCCTTCACTTTGTTCGGCCATTCCTGGTCGTTCGGGTTTGACTCGCCCTGATGCAGCAGGATTCCCTTGATCACGCCATCCTTCTGCGCCACTTTGGCCATGTCGACAAGATACTGATAGGGGTTTCCGCCGTATCCCTTGATATAATTCTGCATCCAGGACGGAGCGGTTGCGGCATAGTTCGTGTAAGTATCTTTTTCGAACAGCTCAATTTTGCAGCCGGGCACGGAAACTTTAATGACGCCTACTCGAATGTTCCCCGGCAGGTTGGCAACCATCATTCTGCCGAAATAATCGACCAGGCAAATGCCGCTGCCTTTCGCAGCCAGTGGCGGGACAGCATCATACCATTTACCCTTCTTCCAGTCCCGGTTGGGGGCATCAAAATCCGCCAGAACCTGAAAGCGTTTATCGACGGTCCGGTCCATCTCCTCCATTCGTCCCCCGCTCTCCATGTTTGACTGCCCAAAGCAGAGAAAGATGTAAAAATTCGGATCTGGATCGGTGAAAGCGATCGTTGTGAACGAGAGAAATGCTGTTAGTAAGAACAATTTCAGTTTCACTTTCATAACATCCATCCTTAACCTGGGATTTCCCATTTGATTTCTTGCCCACGACCAGCGTGGGGCTTTTTCGTGATTCTCTTCCCTCTCCACAAGTTTGCAAGTCATTTTTCCAGTCATCAGTCAACTTCCCGGTTGTTGGCACGGCAGCGCGCCGGGTCTGCGGCTCGGTGATGTTGGAGCCGCCTTCGCCCCGCCAAGCGGGGGATAATGCGCCTAGGCCCCGCGGCTTAACGCCAGCCGGGAAAGCGAAGGCCGTTTCTGACGTAGTTGTAATCCGGGCCGCTGTTCGGCCCGGTATACCCCGCCACGCCCTGTCCCTTGGCCGCCTCCTGCCCGGCGGTGATGATGCGCTGGTCGGTCCATTTATGCGTCCCCACATGGCCGTCAATGAAGGACCAAACATCCGCATCCACATGGTACATGGCCGGAGGATCCTCCCACGTGAAAGAACCGGGGCCTGTGCCGTTGAGTTGCCAGTTCACCACCCAGGTGCCGTCGTTATACCCGCGCCAATCCGTATCCTCGATGGCGGCAAAAGTCTCCGCCGGCGCGGTCACGTCCGCGTCTTTTGCACAGGTGGCGCCCTGGCCCCAATAATTATCGTAGGATTCGCCGCCGTAATTCTGCGTCTTGGAATAAGTGCAGAAGGCAAAACCCTGGCCGGGCGGCAACGTGGCGCGCGTGTCGCCCGGGCAAACGAAAACATTCACGTTTTTCGTGTAGGGGAAAAGGAGGCAGTTGGTCAGGGCCTCCTTGCAGTTTTCCAGCGCCGCGGCATACGAAACGCCGGCAAAGTCATTGTTGCCGCCATCCAGGGTGGGAACTTCATAGTAACCGCCCGCTTGATAAGTGACGTTTCCATTGACAAAGGGCACAAAGGTGTTGTGGTAATCGTCGGCGTACATTCTGAAACCCAAGCCGAACTGCTTCATGTTGTTGATGCAGTAGGTTTGCTGGGCTTTCTTCTTGGCATTCGCCAGGGTCGGCAGCAACAAGGCCGCCAGAATGGCGATGATGGCGATGACCACCAGCAGTTCAATCAGGGTAAAGCCCGCGGCGGCCCGGAGCCGGGCGGCATGGCGGGGAAACATCCCGCCTCTATGGGAACCATGGGGCACGGTTTGATACAATCCGCCTTCTTCCCGTGGAGTCAACTCGTCAGTTTTGACAGGCGGGTATGGAGGTTCTGAATGGATTTTTCGTCGGGCACTTTTTGTTGCTGACTCCATGACGCGGACACGGCCGGCCCCAGAAGAAATGCGCCAAGAAACCCCCCTGCAAAACAGCAGCCCAACGACCCCGGCACCACGACAGCGCGTAAACTTTCTGAGGTCACTTGAATGTAAGAGTACAGACCGGCGAAGATAATGCAATCTGACATATGTCATACGAAGGAATAAATCCCCGACATGACCTAGTTGGAGAGAATGGAATTAATACCAAATAAATCCTCCAGATCTGCTGGAGGACTCCCAAACTTTGACTGGCACCGTCACGGTCAGTTGGGACCAGACAGTGGGGGGCGCAGACCCGGCCCACCTCCTGTCAGCTTCCAGTTTGTCCGGCCCGCGGACTGATCAAGGCATAAGTGGCGCAGTCAGGGTCCCGATATCTGGCACAGAGTTCTTCCAGGCGGTGATCCCGTAGCATCGCAAGTGATTGGGTGGTGGTTGGGGAGTGGCAGGGGATGACACCTCTGCCTCTCCTTTTTCGTCCCGGCGCTGGATGGTCCTCGAATCTTAGCCTCCATGCCAAACGGCTGTTGCACACGGGTCACACCTGGGATAAAATATGTTGCGAGTCCCAACCATGCTGGGACATGTCAAACCGCAATTATAGCTAGCCGCTTCGACAAGAAGGGGGTCCGTATGAAGACGAATCTGCTCATGGGTGTGTTGCTGGGGTTGCTGTCCGGAAGCATCCAGGCCGCCGACTCGGTTTGGACCGGCGGCTCCCTGGTTGGGAACAATTGGAGCGACAGCTCCAACTGGCTGGGCAATGTGGCCCCATCCCTGTCGGGCGAGGAAATCGTCTTCGCCGGCAGGACGCGGCTGACGCCCAACATGGATAACAATTACAACGTGACTGAATTGGTTTTCTCCAACACGGCGGGCGGCTTCTTCATTAGTTCATCAACCGCCGGCACGCTGACGGTGGGCAGCGGCGGCATTGTCAACAGTTCCACCAGCACGCAGACCTTGAACGTGCCCGTTGTTCGGAGCGCGGCCCAAACGTTCGATACGGAGGGCAACCTCACGTTCAGCAATGCGATCACGGGTGGTGAAACGCTCTTGAAGGTGGGCGCGGGCACGTTGACGCTGGCCGGTCGCACGAATGTGTTCGGCGATTTTCAGGCGACCAATGGCTTCCTGGAGGTTGACGGCGGAGTTTTGGTGAATGACACCTCCGGCGCCAACAGCCGAATTAGCGGCTGCAATGTGGACATCGCCAGCAATGGCGTCTTGACCATTGCCAACGCCGGCAATGGGTGGTTCCCGATTGGCGACACCCCGGGAGTCTCAAACTACATGACTATCAACGGCGGCAGCTTCAACGTAGTTGACGAGTGGGGCTTGCAGATTGCCCGCAACGGCAACGCCGCGCTGACCATCAACAGCGGCAGTGTGCTGGTGAATGATGCCAGCGGTCTCGGCATGTCCATGAGCGAGGGCGCAAGCAGTCCGGCTGGACACTCTGCGGTCAACCTGAACGGCGGCCGTCTTGCCCTGGTCAGGCTTCGTCCGTTTGGCGGCGTGGAAACATTCAATTTCAACGGCGGCACCCTCGCAGCCACCGCCAACAACACCAGCTTCTTCCCGTCCGACACGGCTTTGACCGCCAATGTGCGCAACGGCGGCGCCATCGTGGACACGGCCGGGTTTAATGTCACCATTGGACAACAACTGGCGCATTCCACTCTTGCCGGCGACAATGCCATGGATGGCGGACTGGTCAAAACCAACAGCGGCGTCCTGACATTGTCCGGCGGCTGCGCTTATACCGGCCCGACCAGGGTGCTGGGCGGGACGTTGGGCTTGACTACGGCGTCAGGCGTTCCCGCCATCGGCGGCGACCTCATGGTCAGCAACGGGACCCTCGCCTTGGATGCTTCCAGCGGAGTGGCAATGCCGGCGGGAAACGTGACGCTGAACTCCGGGGTGACATTGAACCTTGCCAACAGCTCTTCCACCAGCGCCATCCAGGGCACGGGCAACCTTTTGGTGGCAGCCAATGTCATTTTGAATTTGAATTATCCGGGTGGCAACGCGAGCGCGGCGGCGATCAACGTTGCCGGTGCCATCACCGTGAGCGGCGCGAACAATGTGATCAACATCGCCGGCGGCGATTTTGGCGTCGGGCAGTTTCCGTTGATCAAATATGGTTCCGGCAGCCTCGCCTCGATCGGCGGCTTGCAGTTGGGACCCCTCCCGCAGGGGGTTCAAGCCGTCCTGATCAACAACACAACCAACCAGTCCGTGGATTTGAATATTACGTCCGTCCCATACTCATCGGCCACGGTTGATATTACAAAGAGTTATCAAACCATAGAAGGTTTGGGCGGCGCGACGGCGTTCTACGCAGGTTGGGTGTCGTCCCATCCTTACAAGCTGGAGATATACACAAACGCCTTCGCCGGTTTGAACCTGTCAATGCTGCGCCTGGGGGATTGGTATTCGTATCAGACGCCTCTGATGGGCTTTGATTCGGCCGCCAGCGACATGGTTTCCAATGCCAGCCGCATTTTGGGGCATCAAGTTCAAGTTCTCATGAGTTCGTGGTCGCCGCCGGCGTTCTTAAAGAGCAACGGACAAACCGGCGACGGAACTTTGCTCTATACCAACGGGGGATATGACTACACAGGTTTTGCGCAGTATTGGTATGATTCGATCCAGGCGTATCAGTCCAACGGCGTTTCGCTGACTTGGTTGAGCATCCAGAATGAGCCGGACTTTTCCGCTGGATATGGCTCGTGCCTTTTTTATCCAACGGAAGATGGAACCAACATTGCTGCCAGTTATTCTTATGCACTTAGTGCCGTCTTCCAACGGCTTTCGACCAATCTTCCGCCGCTGTCGTCGCTGCCGAAACTTATCGGGCCGGAATGCGTCGGCCTCGGCTACAACGACGTGCAAAATTACGCCGCGACGATGAACGCGAACAGCTTTTACGGCATCACGCACCACTTGTATGGCGGCAGCACCGACGGCACGCCGGACGGCTACAGCGCCGCGATGCTGGCCCTGACGAATGTTTTTCCCGGCAAGCCCAGATTCATGACCGAATTTGGGTATCCCGACATGATGGACACCGCCTGTTTGATTCACGATTGCCTCACCGTCGAGCAAGACTCCGGTTTTAATTTTTGGAGCCTGGTCTGGCCCGTGGGAGGGAACGCGCTGGTGCAGATCGAGAATCCCTTCGCAAGCCAAAGCACTTGGACCAATGCGCCGCCCGGCACGCCCACGCAATCGCATGGCTGGTGGCCCACGCCAATGTACTGGGCCATGAAACATTTTCCCTATTTCATCAACCCTGGCTATGTGCGTGTGAGCGCCACGAACACTGCCGGCGGCGTCCGGTCTTCGGCATATCTTTCGCCGGACAAGACGCGGCTGGTGGTGGTAATGATCAACACAAATGCCGGCGGATCGTCCCCCATGGCACTGAACTACGGTACTTTCGGCGCCGCCCAGTCCAGCGTGTATCAAACCGCCGGCACCAACACGTTCGCCGGCACGAACACGTTTCTATCGCTCGGCGCTCTCAACAATAACAATGGGGCATTTCTGCCGCCGAGTTCTTTGACAACGGTCGTGCTGGACCGAATCATCGCCGTGGGCGCGGCGGGCAATCCATCGCCAGCCAACGGCGCGTCCGGCGTGGCATTTAATACTTCTTCAAGCTGGACACCCGGGGCCAATGCGCTGCAGCATGCGGTTTATTTTGGAACCAGTTCCAATGCCGTTGCGCAAGCCACGCAGGCCTCGCCGCAATTTCAGGGGACCTTCACCAACACCAACTTTTATCCGGCGTTGTTCGCAAGCGCGGCTTATTTCTGGCGCGTGGATGAAATCGCCGGCATCAACACCAACACCGGCGCGGTCTGGTCGTTCACCACGGCGCCGCTGCCACCGCTCAATCATCGCTACAGCTTCAACGAGACGGGCGGCACGAATGTTGCTGATTCGGTGGGCGGCCCGGCGTGGACCGGCACCTTGCCCAACGGCGGCACTTTTTCGGGGGGCCAGTTGATCCTGTCGTCCAATTCGCAAGAATACGTCAGTCTGCCGGCGGGGATTGTCGGCGCGTTGAGCAATTTCAGCGTGGCGGCCTGGGTGCGGCTTGGTTCGACGGCCAATTGGGCCAGGATTTTCGACTTTGGCAATAGTACCACGGTAAGCATGTATCTGACGCCGCAGAATGGAAGCACCGGGAAGGTGCGTTTTGCGATCACGACCAACAGCGCTGGCGGCGAGCAGCAAATGAACTGCAATTCCACGCTCACCACGGGCGTCTGGCATCAAATAGCGGTCACGTTGAATGCGAACACGGGCGTTCTTTATGTGGATGGCGTTCCGGTGGGAACCAACAGCGCGATGACCCTCAATCCCTTGAGCCTGGGTAGCACCGGCAACAATTACATTGGCAAATCGCAGTGGCCTGATCCTTACCTCAACGGCGGGATTGACGAGTTTCGCATTTACAGCGTCGCGCTTTCTTCGGCCGAAATCGCCGCGACGGTCGCGTTGGGGCCGAACCAACTTTTGAGCACCAACCGTCCGCAAATGAGCCTGGCGCTGGCGGGAACGAACCTGACAGTTTCGTGGCCGCTGGCAAACGCGGGCTTCACCGTGCAATGGCGCACCAATCTCGCGCTGGGCGACTGGCTGAATGTCACATCGCCTGCGCCGCAAATTGTCGGCAGCCAATGGCAGGCTGCAGTGCCCCTGTCAGGCAATGCCCAGTCAGTCTTTTACCGATTGTCGAAGTGACATGAACGAGCTACATGCTTAAAAGGAATTCACATTAAGAAAAGAAAATCATGAAGTCAAAT